>Ga0302116_1001128_pt1 | contig 16195 bp, 10 predicted proteins | sample AG5_SCM_MG_FD_203124 | JGI IMG/M metagenome (GOLD analysis project Ga0302116, IMG submission 203124) | Marine microbial communities from Western Arctic Ocean, Canada - AG5_SCM | ecosystem: Environmental > Aquatic > Marine > Oceanic | place: Canada: Western Arctic Ocean | collected 2017-10-01 | reverse complement strand
CGCGGGAGGTGAGCGTTGGAGCGCCGATCGCGGGGTTAGGGGTTTGCGGATGGAGATACAGGGTGGCGATGGGACCATGCGGGACGACGCTGTGCGAGATGTTTCCTGCCGGATGGAGACGCACCTGGGTAGTACTGCGTGTGGCCCATGACGTCGATCCGCACGATATCGGCCGGCTGCGGCTCGCGACGCGCCGGCCGCGGCTCGTTCGACGCGCCATCATCGCCGTCGTCCGGAGTGAAGAGCGCGGGCGCGGCGGTGAAGCGTCGCGCGAAGGCAGTCAGGACATCCCCGCGGTGACCGATCGCGCGGAGGCTTCGAAGGGTATCCAACGCGTTAGGCATCGTTCAAGACCCTCCCCACACGAGCGCGCGCCGACGTCGTGGTGTGGCGCGTCCGTCCTTCGCAGTCGTCGAGCACCAACTCGTGAAAATCAGTCACACCGTCACACGAATCACCGGGGAATCAAGCACTGACCCATAAACCGTGACGGTGACCATGAAACCGCGATACATAAATGGGCAATACGCGTATAGAGCTTGCCGCCATGATCCTGAGTGGCCTTGGGTGCAGGCTTCAAACCTGTAGGGGCTTAGCGGCCCAGAGGTTCGATTCCTCCTTGGAGGCGCCACTTGACTTTTGCCCCCGCACACGACCACACGCGAACGCGCCGGTTCGTTCACTCACGACTACCACACACACACGCCATGCTAATTAAGATCCAATTTAAACAATAAAGCTAGCCCCAACACACAGCTGTGCGCTCTCCGCGGACCAAATCAATCACAGCTCTTTCGCCTGCGTCATCTCCGCCGCCTTCGCCCCCACCTGATACAGGAACCTACCAACCTTGTCCAGCCCCGTCTTCGCCGCGGCATCCACGACGACGTCCCGGACCGTCACGTAGTGCGGCATGACGTGCTTGACGATGAGCGGGGTCAGCGTCGGTCCCAGACGCGCTTCGTAGACTTTCGTGAGCGACTCCCCGAACATGGCCCAGAAGACGTAGATGGTCAAGCCGAGGATGACGCCGGTGAGGGCGTTTGCGAGCACGGGGTTCTTGTCGACCCAGCGGTCGAGCTTGCCCATCCACAGCTCGAAGGGATCGTGGGAGCGGCGCGAGCGCTTCTTGCCGCGCGCCGTGGGGCGCATGCCCTGCGCGGACGGAGGGATCGAACAGTCAGAGGTGGATGAACTCGATCGGGGCGATGATTGGTCCGCTGGGTTTTCGACGACCGGCGGGGGTAAGCGGGGGGTTGGATTTCGGAGGTGCTTTGTCAAGCCCGGCCGTGGGAGGTGGGGCCGGTCAAGAAAGATATGTCCCCCGTTGCTCTCCGCGTCGTTATTTACTGCGCACCTCCCACGTGTGAAGAGAGGGGCAGGGGTAACGCGCGGACTGATACGGACTGTCCCAATCTTCGGGCGAACCGAGGCGAGGGAAAAAGCAAAGCGCGGGACGCGGGCCCGACGCGACGCGTTTCGACGGCGCCGCGTCCGATGAGAACAGCCCGCGCGATGCGGGAGGGATCCGAGTGAATCGATGTCGCGTAGGGGACGCACCCTGGGGCCGCTGGAAGGCATCTCTCGAGAGGTTCTGGTCACGACCTAAGCGTCGTGCCGAGTGGACGCAAACCGAGTGGTCCGTGGAAAAAGTCTCCGTCAACCTCGATTATTTTAGAGCAAATACAAACTAATTACGGTTTCGGCATTCACACGCAAACAGTCATGTCCCAAATCCACTTCCCCCAATATCCTCGCCGCTTTTGCTAACCTCGCGCCGTACGAATGTCACAAAATGTCACGAAATCGTCCAATTCCCCCGGCTGCGTTTTCGTCGGTTTCGGGGGACCATTGAGACACACATCGAACGGCGTTGGCGCTCTCACGGGATGCGTCAACCGCCCCCTTCGTTCGCGGCAGGTCCGCTGATGGATAAGGAGAACGCGGGCCGTCGCGGGCTGTCACAATCCGCGACGACCATGACGTCGTCGTCGTCGATACACGCGATGTCAGCCAAGCTCGCGGTCGCGACGAAGGAAGGAAACGCGCCGAAGATGGGCCGCGACACCGCGCCGTTGACGCTGCGGCTGGGCAAGGGATCCGAGGACGCGCCGCTGCTACGATTCACGACGACACTCGTGGGCGGCAGCAAGACGGTGCCGCTGCGCCTCCGCAACGACACGCCGGTGACGCAGCAGGTGCGCTTCGAACGCATCCCGCGCGAAGAGGGGTTCCTCGTCGACCCCGACCGCGCCACCCTGCCGCCGGGCGCGGAGGAGCTCGTGCGAGTATCGTGGCTTCCCGTGCGTCCCAGCGCCGGACCTTACTGCGGCATCATGCACGCGGTGCTCAACGACGGCGTCGGGGGAAGCGCCGCGGCGCTCAAGATACGCCTCCGCGCGCCACCAGTCCCGCAGATCTCGGGAAATGTCGACGCAGCCGCGGGAAACAACGATATGACAGGGCGGCGCGCGTCCACCGCGAGCAGCGTCGGCTCGCACATCCCCGGCGCCCGCCGCGCCTCGGTCACCGCGTACGGCGCACGCCGCGCCTCCGCGCTGCAGCCCCTCGACGGCAACACAGCTGTGCGCCGACGAATGCATCGGGCGTCGCTGGATGCCTCCGCCCCGGACATGGCGTCGCCGGGGTTCAAACGATCGCGCGCCGACTGCGACAGACTCTACGTCGAACGCGCATCCTTCGACACTGGCGTTGAGTCACTTTCGAACACCACGACGTCGTTCACCGCGAGCGAGGCTTCGGCGCAGAGGCGTCGCAAGCTCCCGAAAGTCGCGCCCGTCGCCAGGACGCTCCAGCTCCGACGACTGGGCGACCCGGGTGCCGACCCGGGTGCCGAGGGTGCCGACACAGCTGTGCGCCGACCCGATTTCGCGTCGTTTCACACCGAGTTTTGGGTACGACAGCAAGAGGTTGCGTTCACGCACTGGCTCAACGCGACGATAGTGCCGCACACCGCTTCCGCATCGGCGAATTGCGCCGATAGACGAGCCAGGCGCCTCGCGGCCAACGCGGCTCGGACGCGGCTCTGGTCGCTGTACTCCTCCGACTGCGAGGTTCGCGAGGTGATCCTACGCGTGGAGTCTCACATCGACGACGGGTTCCTACGTTTGAGAGGGACGGAGGACGACGGCAGTTTCAAATCCGGGGGATCGTTCCTGGAGGATGTGCGGCTTCGGGACGAGTTCAAGGCGGCGCTCGGGAGCTATTCGCTGTTCTGGCTGCGAGCCGCGGTGGACACGGTGCTGGGTAACCCCGGGGACGTCGTCGAGGACGAGTTCGGTGCGTGTGATCACGGCGTGGGTGTCGGACAAGTGTCGGACAAGAGGAAGTATTCGTCGGAGAAGGCGGAGCGAACCGCGCTGGTCGAGGCGCTCACGCGGGACATCGAGCTCGAGCTCGAGTTCGGCACCGGCTCCACGGGCGCCGCGCCGTTCGCGGACGGGTACCAAGAAGCGCTCGCGGGCACCGTGCTCAAGCGAACTTTGCTTTTGGTCTTCTTAATGGACCGGGCTCGATCCGGTTTACCTCTGGATACCCCCTTACTCTTCCGGAACGACGCGACTACCAAGAGCAGCGCCGACGTCGCGCGGTGCGCGCTGCAGGCGTCCACCTACGGCACCGGCGACGTCCTGAGGCACATCTCGCACATGGGGTACAAACTGTATCACGCGCAGGAGCCCATCCGCGAGTACGACTTCACCGTTCGGAACTTATCGACTGACCTTCGCGACGGAGTGAGGCTGTGCCGGCTGGTGGAGGTGTTGGGCGGGCGAACCGGCGACGATAGCTGCTTGAAGGATGCCAAGTTCCCCGCGGACTCGCGAGCCGCGAGGGTGCATAACGTCCAGCTCGCGTTGGACGCGGCGGCGGCGTGCGGGGTGGAGCTCCCAGGTCGTTGGAACGCTTTGAGCGCTGGCGATGTCGTGGACGGGCATCTTGGTAATTCTCTCGGTTTGCTCTACGCGCTCATGATGCACTTCCAGGCGCCTCGGATGTTACCGACGCACGAGATGGACGGTGAGATCGGTGCATGGAGGGAACGCAGGGCGAGGCAGATCGTGGCTGGCCGCGGCGACTTTGCGTTCCACGGCGCCACCCTGGCGCCGGCTCGAATGGACGAAGATGAAGAAAAGAAGGAGCCGACCCCCGAGGAGGCTGACGCGGAGGAAACGGCGCGGTCCGCGGCGCTGTTCGCGGATGAGCTCGCGGACGCCGCGCTCGCGACGTCGGGTACCGACACGTACTCTTCGTCGGAGCTCAGGCTATTACGCTGGGCGCGGGCCGTGTGCGGGTGCGTCGGAGTCGAGGTTGACGGGTTCAAGTTATCCTTCGCCGACGGTACCGCGCTCTGCGCCCTGATCAACGCGTACGCGCCGAGGCTACTGCCGCTTCGCGCGATTCGCCGACCGCCGACGACGCTGGACGTCCCGGGCGCGCCGGCCTCGTGGCGATCCGTCAGCTACGGGTATTTACTCAGGGAGCGGATCGGGTCGGACGGAGCGGGCCCGGATGACGAGATCGCGGCTGAAGCGCTGGAAGCTCGGGCGCAGGCGACGGCCGCGTGCAAGGCTAACTTTAAGCTGGCGAGCGACGTGTGCCGCGCGCTCGGCGGGGTTCCTGAGCTCACGTTCGGCCCGAGCGATGTCGCGTCCGCCGGTGGGCCCGACGCCAAAGTCGTCGCGGGTCATCTCCTGTTTCTATGCGCCAGGCTTTTGTGCCACGCTCGGGAGGAATGCGCGGCTCGGCGGATCCAACGCGCGTGGAGGTTCATTCACTGGCGTCCCGGTTGCCTTCGCCGGTGGCAACGCGCGGCGACCGTGGTGGCCAAACACAAGCGCGCGTTGGACGCGAGGCGACTCGCGTTTGACAAGATGTGCGCCGTCGTCCGTTCGCAAGCGACGTGGCGAGGTTTGGTCGCCAGGCGACGGCTTAAAGCCGCCGTCGCCGCGGCGACGTGCATCCAGCGCCACGTCCGCGGCAAGATGGCTCGAGACGCGTACGCGGACCTTCAGTTCGCCGCCATGATCACGCAGACGCACGCGAGGCGCTCCATCGCCCGTCGCGCGTACCTCACCCTGCGGCGTCACGTCGTTCGGTGCCAGGCGATCCGCCGGGGCAGCGCGGCGCGAGACAAGTACATGGAGATGCTCTGGGAGAACGAGGCGGCGACGACGATCCAGTCCGCGTGGCGCATGGCGACGCAGAGGCGTGTGTTTGAAGGGGTCCGGGAGATGACTGTTTATATCCAGGCGATGGCGAGGGGCGCGACGACTCGACGAAAGTTTGTGCGGTATCGAAACAAAGTCCGCGGGGCGACTAAGATTCAGGCGGCGTTTCGCGGGTACCTCGCGCGCACTAGCTTCAACTCGCTTCGCACGGCGGCGGTGCGGACGCAGGCGATACGGAAAGGGACGACGGAGCGGCGTGCGTTCGTGGCGCGAAGGCGCGCGGCGATTCGTATCCAGGCGGCGGCTCGCGGTTGGACGGCTCGGGAGCGCTACAACGACGTTCGTTTTTCCACTTTGTCTTTGCAGGCGCGGGCGAGGGGCGCGAGTTGCCGGCGAGCGTACACCCGGATGCGCGCCGCCGCGCTCGCGATCCAACGCGCCTACCACGCGGTGCGACTTACACGTGAGCGCGAGTGCGCGGCGATTCGGATCCAGGCGGGTTGGCGCGGGTGGGCGCAGAACCAGCGATACGTCGACTTGAGGTTCACGTGCATCGTGCTGCAAGCGAGGTGGCGTGGCGCGAGGGACCGAACTTCGTTCCTCGCGTTGAGACGCGCCGCCGTCGTGGTGCAAAAGTACCGCCGGCGGATCGTCGCGGTCGTCGAGTTCAAGCACGCTCAGCGCGTGGCTAAGAGGGACGCGCTCGAGGCTAAGAGGCGCCGAGCGATGAACGCGGCGACGACGATCCAGGCGGCTTGGCGCGGGAAGCTCGCGCGCGATGCGTACCGCGCCAAGGCGGCCAGGACGTCGCAGAAGCGACGCGTCGCGGCGATCATCATTCAGACCAATTTCCGGGCGTGGGCTGCGCGTTGTGACTTTTTGGCGGCGCGGTGGGCCGCCTCCGTGTTCCGCGGCGCGTGGCTGGCCAAGCGACGAATGGATGACGCTTCTAGACGCTTCCAGACGCTTCGACGCACTGTGATCAGGTGCCAGGCCATGGCGCGCGGCGCCAAGGCCCGGCGCGCGTTCTTACTCCACAGACAGACGCGGGCGACTCGCGTCATCCAAACGCACTGGCAGGGACACGCGGCGAGGGTCCACGCGGACAAAACGTTTGGACCGAGGATGGCTGAGCTGAGGTCGTTGGTGAAACGATCCCGCGCGAACGCAAAGTCGAACCCGGCGTCGACGCTCGGTGCCCGCGCGAAGGCTGCCGTGGCGACTCTTCACGCGCCCAGGAAACTTCGTGAAGTTCGCGACGCCCTGCGTGACCTCGCGGTGGCGACCCGGTGGTCAAAAAAGTGCCGAGCGCTCGCGTGCGACGAAAAGGCGCTCAAGGCTTTGCTCCGCACCACGCGCAGGTGCGACCGATCGGCGGCGCACGAGCCGGTGCTCGCCGCGGCGTACGCGCTGTTCGAGAACATGAGCGCGGATGCGACGTGCGCGAGGGCGCTGTTCGAATGCCGCGACTCCGTCAACGTCATCGCCGAGCACATGCAGATGTGCAGGGATCGACCAGAACTAGTGGCGGCCGCGGTGCGCACCGTTGTGAACCTGTGCGGAGACGCCAGACGAGCCGCGGAAGTTGCGGCGATGGGTAAGATCTTGGGACGGATCAGGAGCATCGCCGAGATCATGCAGAATAACCTGGACGTCCACCGGCACAGACGGCTGACATACATCGAGCAGCGCCGGCCGGACAAGGCGACGGAGGAGGCGGAGTCGATGGCCAAACTTGAGCGTTCGATTCGCAGCATGAAGGGTCTCATCGCGCACCTCGAGCCGCACAAGCTGACGCACAAGCACGGCGCGGGCAGCGGCTCCAAGAAACCGCCGAGGTCCACGCTCTTGTATCCGAGGTCACGGTCCAGGCTCGGTCGCGTGGGGTCGCCCGCGGTGGTCGCCGCGGCGGGGTCCCCAGCCGCCAAGGGTGAATTTTGCGACAAGGAAAACGCCGCCGCCAACAACGCCGCGGCTGGCAAGGCGTACAACGCCGAGAGGGAGCGCGTTCAACGCGGCGCGATGGAGAGGGAGCGCATTCACGGGGGCGTGCTGGCGGCAATCTGAGAATAAGCCGCCGTGCACACATGGGGAAACTAGGGTACTCAACGACGAACACCATTCGTTTTAATTTGATCGATTAATGGAAAACGACGAAGCTCGACTACTACTTAACCCCCCGCGTCTCGGTGTCAGTGTCCCCCCGCGAGCATCTTGAAATCGAGCCCGAGGTACAGTCGCACGAAATCCAGCATGCACAGCACCGCCATCCCGCTGCCCATAGCCTCCCAGAACACGGAGTGATGCGTCATGCGTCCGCCCATAGCCTCAACCGCGCCCGCCGGCAACGCCGCGGCTACCGCCTTACTCAATCCCTTGCCGTCGGCGCGGACGTCTTCGTCCACCCTGAGGAACATGGGAAACGAGACGAGGAAGTAGATGCCGTAGAAGGCGCTGCCCAGCGTGTACGCCATGTCCCTATCCTCGAATACGTAGTACGGGAACCCGCAGATCGTGAGCGATTCCATAAACGCCGTCGAGTAGCTCATCGCGGCGACTACGCCGCATTGGTAAATGAACCGGCCCGAGTTCGCCTGGTATTTGCCACGGATCTTGCGAAGCACCGCGTTGGACAGGACGTGGTAGAACATGAAGTACGCGTGCGTCATCAGGTACATCGCGATCGGCACGTCGTTGAGCCTGTGCGCCTGGAACGTGTAGTTCGCCTTTAGGACTCCGTAGAAGTAGTGGGTGTACCAGTAGTTTCCGATGAAGGAGAAGATGGCGATCCAGAGGTTAGCCTTGAGGATGTACCAGTCCCTCAGTGGCCGCCCGACGTCGCCCTTGAGCGGACGCATCAGCGGGTAGAGCAACGCGGGCGCCGCGCACGTACCGCAGTAGGTCATGTATCCCCACTTACCCCACGACTCGTACGCGGCGGTGGCGATCACGACCCCGACGCTGAGGATCCAACAGACGGAGTACTTCAGGATGAACACCTCGGCGTGGTGCTTCGACGGGTTGGTCTGCGCATCCGCGAGCCACGAGCCGGACGCGTAGACATGCGCGGCGCCCTGCTTCCCCACGGAGGGCGAGCGCTTCGTGATGGACTTCGTGAGGCACGTCTTGGAGAGGAGGAACACGACGGCGAAGATGGCTGTGAAGATCTCAGCCATGGTGACCCAGACGGGGGGCACGCCGAGGGACGCGAGGTACGCTCGATGGGGTGCCGCCGCCGCGGTGAGGAGCGGGCTGAGGCCCGCGAGCGCGGACGCGGCGGGCTTCACAACCTTGGTAGTAGCCTTGGGCATCGCGTGCTAGTGCTAAGTGCTACCTTCTGGGGAACGAACGCTGGGGGACCAACTGCCAAAAAACCAGAAGAGCCACAAAAACCAAAAACTCGATTTGAAAAAAGCGCGTCGGCGGCGTGCAAACTTCAGAGGCACGACGCCCGTCAAGGACGCGGCACGCCGAGGGAGTCAAATCTCCGAGCTCTAGACGACATGTCCGGTGCGTCCCGTCACTCGGCGTTTCCGCACCCGACGCCCTCGCGCGACGGGGAGCGCCCGTCCCCGCCCCAGATCTCGGGTGCCGCCTTTTTTTCGCGCGCGATTGGTTTTTCGTGCTTTTGAACCCCCGCGCTGACCTACGTTCCGCGTCACCCCGTCACACAGAAGAGGACAAGCGCGACGACTCCTCCGACGAGGAGGAGGAGAAGAACGTGCCCACGATCGAGGATGACTCCGACGACGACTCCGACGACGAGGAGCCCGCCGCGAAGAAGGCCAAGGTTGAGAAGAAAAAGAAGAAGAAGAAATCGGACGACGACAACGACAGCGTCAACTCCGACGTCGTCGACGACCTCTCCGGCGACGAGGTGGACACCTCGAACATCATCGAGGGCGGGAGGCGATCCAGGAAGGGACGGGCGACCACCTTCCAGTACACCGCCACCGACCTCGGCGATGACTCCGACGAGGACTAACTCTTAGCAAGCCACAGCCGGAGGCTCGAGCTCGCCGACTCCATTTTTCCAATTCATCGAAGACACACACATGAAGAACTTTCTGAACTCGCGTGCAGCTTTTCGCGTTTCGCCGCTTGAAGTTCGGCTCTCGCCCCACAGATCCTATCCACGATTTCCGCTGGTTTCCAGACCGAGAAAATATCTGCTTACGTCACCCTCTCACTTCATGGGTTTTAACTCGACAAAACTGGAGGACCGAAAAAATATCGTGGCGGCGTGGAGTCTCCAGAGAATCCTAAAACAACGCCGCGTTTTGATTGGCGCAATCGTGACAAATATCTCGAATCTTTTTGACACGTCCAACGTTTTGCCTCGGCATTTGAAAGCGAATTTTGACCGGAAGCGCGGTCAACGAAAAGCCTATCACGCGACCGGGTGAAAGGCGAATTGGTTTTTTGAGTGTTTTTGACCGGCGAGTCCTCGAGGTTAACGTCGCGGGCCATTCGAAGGTCACAACCGAACGCGGCGGCAGCGGAGGAGTCACGCGCGCACGGAAGTTCACGGGCGGAATTCGAGCGAGAGTTCCCCGGGACAGAGAGTCGGCTAAGACACCAAGAGGCCGAACCGGCCGGCGGAAGAGGCGGGTCGTCGGCGAAGGCGGCGCGCGTCGTTCTCCGGGACCGTTCTCGCGCACCGGGTACCCGCGGTCGTTGCATTAAAGCGACGTTACGCGACCGGTCGAGGGGACGCACGGTCGTTCACGAGCGCGTATCGCACGCGGAGACGTCGGGGGATCTACCGCGGTTCTTCAGTAGTCCGCGCGTGGGGTTCGTGCGAGCGTGCCGGGTTCGCGCGGGCGTTCGCGGCGGCGTAACCGGAAGCCTCGGAGCGAAGAAAACCTTCGCATTCCCAAGTCAGTGCAACAAGACGAAGGGACGGCCGCGATGAAGCAGCCCGAGAGCAGCAAGGCGCGCAAGCCGTACACGATTACCAAGTCGAGGGAATCGTGGACGGACCAGGAGCATAACCTGTTCCTCGAGGCCATCAACCTGTGAGTGCACGCCCGTTTTCCACCCCCGTTCGACCGTGGCCCGTGGCACCCCCGCGGGACATAAAAAAAAACAAACAAGATTCCGTCCCGCCCCGACGCGCCTCACGCCTGACGCGCGCCCCCTTCCCGCCCCACCCAACGCAGGTACGACCGCGACTGGAAGAAGATCGGAGACTACGTGGGCTCCAAGACGGTCATCCAGGTGCGTTTCCGACGATTTTCGTCGACGTGTCGGTCCCTGCCCCCCCCCAACGCTATTTCCCGAGGGTTGCCGCCAGCGCTGCGTTGTTGACAGCCTGGTGCCCCCTGTCAATTCACAATTCTCGCCGCGATCGCCCCCACCCCCGACCCACCACTGACGACGACCACACCCACCCCCGCACATGATCCAACCCACAGATTCGAAGCCACGCGCAGAAGTACTTCCTCAAGGTGCAGAAGAACGGAACCGGCGAGCACATCCCGCCGCCGCGGCCCAAGCGCAAGTCGTCGCAGCCGTACCCGCAAAAGGCGAATTCTTCGGGCACCGTCGGATCCCACGGCGGCGGCTCGTCCAAGGGTGGCGACGTTTCACATTCAAAGGCGGCGAAGAAGGGCGGTAAGGGTTCATCCGCGGGGGTCAGTACGGGCGGGATGGGTTCCATGGCGCCGTCGCATGAGGCTAACATGGGCAGGCACGGATCCCCGGGCGTGATGGGCGCTCCGCCGCCGGTTGGTTCCGTGATGCATTCATCGGGCGGGATGTCGTCGATGGGGATGAACGGCGGCGGGTACCCCATGGCGACGAGCGTTCGACCCTCGTGGGACGCGCCCGGTAACACGATGCGGGGTCCGCACCCCGCGGGCCCCGGGCCGATGTCCTCGATGGGGGGTGACGGGTACGGGATGGGCGGCATGGTGGGCACGGGCGACGGGGGCATTCCGCGGATGATGGGCGGTTCGAACTCGCACGGTTCGGGTTCGATGCGGCGGGAGGGGCAGATGCTGATGGGCGGCGGCATGAACGGGAACGGGATGAACCCGGGCTCCAATCAAATGGGCCAATACAATGCCGTCGGTCCGCTCGGGATCAAGGGGTTCGTGACGAACTACGGAGGCGCCAATGGAGGTGGTGGGTACGGTGGCCAGGTTCGCGGCAATCTGACGCCGTCCCCCGCGCACAACCCCGATTTCGTCGTCGTCTACACCTTCCTCGCCGGCCTCTTCGACCCCAAGGTCAAGGACCACGCCGAGGACCTCAACGCGATGTCACACATCGACAGGGAGACCACCACGCTGCTGATGCGCAACCTGAGCTCCAACCTCATGTGCCCGCGCATGTGGGAGGATCAGATTCAGCTCATCGGACGCGGGTGCCCCACGTTCGTCAACGCCACCTACGACGAGAAGGGCGTGGTGAGCGTCAACGTCCCATCGGGCACCGTGTTACACGGCGGCGGCATCGGGCGGAGCGGCGACGACGACGAGGATGGCAGCGGCGACGGAGGCGGGTCGGGCACCGGGGTTGACGTCAGCGGCGCTTTAAAGGGCAGCGCGGGTCGCCACGAGGAGATCCAGATCAGGGGCGTCGGCGGAAGCCACGGGACAAACAAACACGGGTACGTGCACGCGCAGTTCACGCAGCTGCAGCCGCACCCGGTGGTGGATGTTGGAACTTGGAGCGACCAGTACGTGGGCAACGGGCCGATGTCGGACGAGTACGATGACGCGCATGATCACGGCGTTAAAGTTTTCGACAAGGGGGGGCGGTCCCGGTCTCACAGCGGGTCCCCGACGGAGGGCACGCCCGAGGATATCTACATCACCGGGGGTGCCTGAGAATCGAAAGACTTACTTTGCGGCGTGTTGGCGAGCGCCTCCCCGCAGCCTGGAAGCCCGGGCAGCAAATTTTCCATTTTTTTAGAGTATCAGCGTCGGTTGTTGGTGAAGCTCAGTTTTAAAACTTAGTCGGTTTATCATATGAATGAAGCATTCGAAGCATCGTCACGCGCGACGTCGCCCGGAACGTCTCCCATGTTTAACGTATATTATGCGCGCGGTGTGATCAGGACAGGTACTTGTCCGCCTGCTCGGTGAGGAGCTTAGCCGACGCCTTCGCGTCCAAGAAGAGGTCGCCCACCTCCTCCAGATCCCCGAGGACGATCTCCTCCCGCCCGTTGGTCTTCGCCATCACCGCCGCGGGCGTCAGCAGCTGCACCGCGTGCCTCAGCGACGTCGCGTCGCCAATCTCGCCGAGCCGAGCGAGCGACTCCTCGTCCACCCGCAGTCCCTCGACGGCGGCGCGAACGGCGAGAATCTTCACCATCTCGTCAGCCGCGTACGGAAGGGTCCGGATGATCACCAGACGGTCCAGAAGGTCGACCGGAACGCCGTGGGGCGCGGACATCTCGGTACCCTTGATCTGGCAGATCCCGCGGTTCGTGGCGAAGATGACGATGGGCGCGAGGGAGGACTCCAGCGCGCGGTTCAGGTACGTGAAGCACTCGATGTCCAGCATGTGAACCTCGTCGATGAAGAGCACGCCCGGGACGAGCTCCGCGACGCCGGTGTCGATGTACCTGTTGACCACCTTGTTGATCTCCGCCCGTAGCTTCTCGGTGATCTCCGTCTTCTTGGTCTTCATCATCGCGCCCATCACGCTCATGATGTCCTGCCCGCCCTGGGGCTTCGCGTTGGCGCTGTCGAGGTCGTGCAGCGTGACGTCTTGCACAATCTCCTTCTTCTTGTGCACGTCACCTTTGGGCAGCGGGACGTACTCCTCAGCCTCGAGGTCGAACTCGGTGGCGTAGGCGTCGCACCGTCCCACGCGCTTGACGCTGCCGGAGTTGGCCTCGATGTAGATGACGTCGCCCGTCTGGACTCCTTCTTTTTGCATGGCGTCGTAGATGGTGGGGTCGAGCTTGAGCTGCTTGGTGCCGCGGACCGTCTTGAGGCCGATGACGACGTGGGAGATGACCTTGCCGTAGCCGCCGGAGGTGCTCTCGGTCTCCTCCGGTGTGAGCTCGGTGACCTCGCCTTCGTACACCTCCTTGTTCTCCTTGATGCGGAGTCCGATGGCGCGCCGGAAGTTCTCCATGAGGATCTCAGTCTTCTTGACCTCGGTGGAGTAGACCTCGCTGCCCACCATGGGGCAGAAGGGTACCTTGGATCCGAGCTCCTGCGCGATGCCGAGCGCGAGCGCGGTCTTGCCGGTACCCGGCGCGCCCGCCATGAGCAGCGCGCGGCCGGCCATCTTCTTTCCGCGGATCATGTCGACCACCACCCCGCACGCCTCGCGCGCCTGCTCCTGGCCCACCCATCCGGCGGCCATGTCGATCGCCTCGCCGTCATCCTTGAGGCCGAGACCCTGTTCGTACACGTTGGTGGGGATGGAACGAGGTCAGCACGTGCATCACGTCGGGGCACTGACCGGGCGGACGATCAAAAAGGTCAAAGTCAATTAATTCGGGGATCTCGCGGTCGCGATCGCGATCGTCGCTCGACGCACCTTGATGTGGGTGTGCGTGGCCACGCGCTGCTTCTTGGTCGTCGACTGGACCTCCTCGATCTTCATCGTGACGTGTTCGAGTGTGTTCGAGCCCGAGACGCCGCTCGATTCTGTCGTTCATCCTCGGATTTGGGCGCGAGTTGGTCCAGGCAGCCGGGAGAACTTTGAAGAAGTCCGATCCGCCGGAGAACTTTGATCGATCGGACTTTGTGCTTGATCGATGCGTTTGAAAGCGTTTTCGAGTTTTCATCTTTCGGAAAATATCCCGTTCGGTTTCAAGTTTCCAGGCTTGAAAGGACGGTGAATCGTGGCCATCCGCGAGCGCAAAAACTTTATCGCTTGAAACGTTGCCGACGTCCCCGGCCGCCCCGCGTCGTTGCCGGCCACACCGACAGGCACCGTCGAGCGTCCTCACCGTCGCTCGCACGAACCGGAAGCGCCCTCCACGCGCGCACCGTTCGCCTCCTCGCCACACCGTTAAAGTCACCGCGAACGCAGCGCGATGGCGACCTACACCACCCTGGCGGCTGCCGCCCCCGCGGGCGTGTCCCTCGCGTCCCGGTCACGCGCGGGCTCTCCCCTCCGCTCCAAGCTCGCCCCCAAGCACGGTGCGCGATCTTCCTTCCCGCCGTTCCCATCTCCTCGGTTCATCCGCGCGCATGACGCGTCCGCGGGACGAGCACACCCCTTCCCCGCGCGACACACCCACCGTCCCCCACGCGCTCGCCGCGCCCCTTGGATTTACCACCACTGGAAATCGACGAGCCTCGATTCCGAGTCTTGCATCTACCCGACGTCACCGGGCGCCTCCACCGTTCCGTGACCTGACCTTCGTTCCCCCGCCATAAACCACCGATTCGAATGAACCGCAGGCGGCAAGCGCGGTGTCCACCTTCGCGTCGCCGCGGTGTCCACCCCCGCCAAGGAGACGGGCGCCGGACCCAAAGGAGACTTCGACTGGGACAACCTCGGCTTCGGACTCGTGGAGACTTCCTTCATGTTCCGAACCGAGTGCGCCATCGACGGCGAGTGGACCATGGGCTCGGTCGAGCCCTACGGCAACCTCTCCCTCCACCCCTCCGCCGCGGTGCTCAACTACGGCCAAGGCATCTTCGAGGGCATGAAAGCCTTTCGCACCGAGGGGAGCGACGAGGTGCAAATCTTTCGCCCCGACCAAAACGCCGCTCGCTTCGCGGAGGGCGCCGGTCGCATGTCCATGCCCCCCGTCCCCGCCGACGTCTTCGTGGACGCGGTGAAGAAGTGCGTGAGCGCGAACAGGGAGTGGGTCCCGCCCACGGGCAAAGGTTCGCTCTACCTCCGCCCTTTGCTCATCGGCACGGGTCCAATCTTAGGTTTGGGCCCGGCGCCGTCGTACACGTTTCTGGTGTACTGCTCCCCGGTGGCTTCTTACTTCAAGGGTGGTAAGATGGCGCCGATCGACTTGGTGGTGGAGGAGACTTACCACAGGGCCGCGCCCGGCGGTACCGGCAGCACCAAGTGCATCGGGAACTACTCCCCGGTGCTGAAGGTTCAGCTCGCGGCGAAGAAGGAGGGTTACTCCGACGTCATCTACCTCGACGCCGTGGAGAACAAGTACATCGAGGAAGTTTCCTCGTGCAACTTTTTCTGCGTCAAGGGCAAGACCATCGCCACGCCGGGCCTGGGCGGTAGCATCCTCCCCGGGATCACCCGCAAGTCCGTCATCGACCTCGCGCGTGCGAAGGGTTACACGGTTGAGGAACGGAACGTCTCCGTAGACGAGGTGCTCGAGGCGGATGAGTGCTTCTGCTGCGGCACCGCGGTGGTCGTCGTGCCCGTCGGGTCCATCACCGTCAAGGGTGAGAAGACGCAGTTCTACGAGGGGAAGACTGGGCCGGTGGCGCAGGAGATGTACGATGAGCTCACCGGGATCCAGTCTGGCAAGGTGGAGGGGCCGGATGGATGGTTGGAGGTTGTGCCGGAAAATTACCACCTCTGATTGAACTTTGACGTCCCTTTCGAGTCGGAGAGACTCGAGGTGCGGTGACTGACAGGAGAGGCGCGGGTTTGTTCGGTAGCTGGTCAATTTTTGCGCGGGGGTGCGACGCATAGACGGTGGTGGTGGCCCCCGGGATGTAAACGGAACGTTATTTTCGCAAGCCCAAGCCCGTCTCCTGTCGCGAGCCCGTCCACGACTCGAGAGTACTTTTTCTCACCAAAGCCAAAAAACAGCCGAGATCGCGACCCAAGCCCTAAACCCCCAGAGAATTTGCGATGCAATGTATGGGCAAATAGTCTCAGAAAATCGACGCGTTTTTGAGGTGGGAATAAATTCTTGGCCGCGGCCAGTCTGATCCGGAACTCTCTCTTCCCACCTTCCGATCGCCGCCTGCTGAAACGTCGGCAGAACCGGAGACACCCGCGCGGCGTCCCCGTGACCCACCTCCAAGTAACTCCACCATGGACCCCATGAAGGAGTGGCCCGCCCAGAGGATCCGGCAGACCTTCCTGGATTTCTTCGA
>Ga0302116_1001125_pt1 | contig 16202 bp, 16 predicted proteins | sample AG5_SCM_MG_FD_203124 | JGI IMG/M metagenome (GOLD analysis project Ga0302116, IMG submission 203124) | Marine microbial communities from Western Arctic Ocean, Canada - AG5_SCM | ecosystem: Environmental > Aquatic > Marine > Oceanic | place: Canada: Western Arctic Ocean | collected 2017-10-01 | reverse complement strand
CGGGGGTTGGGAGATTGGCGAGAGGGGGGGTGAGCGATTTTTGTTTGGATGCAGATTTTTGCTTTAACTTGGCTCCCGAGATTTTGGAGATTGGACGTTTGGAATAATTGGAGTTGGGATTTGGGTTGTGGTTGGGGTTGGAGTTGGAGTTGGAGTTGGAAGTGTCATCGGAATCGTTGTCAGATTCGGTCGCAGAGGCATCTGAGGAATTCTGGTCAGAGTCAAGAGGTTGGAAAAACTCCTCGTCGTCGTCGGATGAGTCGTCGTTGTTGTTGCTGAACAGGGCAAACACATCGTCTTCTGCGAATTGAGTGGGTAAGCTTGTAGTGGATGTAGTATATTACGTCTGTAGCACTTCGCGAGATCATTCGCGAGAATCGCGAGTATCGCGAGTATCGCGAGTATCGCGAGTATCGCGAGTATCGCGAGTATCGCGAGTATCGCGAGTATCGCGAGTATCGCGAGTATAGCGAGTGTGCTCGTATAGGTTAAAGCAAGCGGAGACTGAGTGAGACTCACCTGCAGCAGCATTTGTTGGAGCAGAATTGGACGAATTGTTCCATTTTTTTAGATCGGAAATGAACTGGGAGTAAAAGTCGTCCTCGTCGTTGTTGGGGGTGGAAGACGGTGGGGTGGGATGCGGATTGTGGGGGTCGTTGATGACGTCTACTGATTCAGGGTTGAACTCGAAGGCGTCTATATCCAGCATGGCATCTTCCATTCTGAAGAGAATGAGTGATGTGGATTAGAAGCGATCTTAAAGTTCAGATGGGAGCAATTTTTTGCTAGTGTTGTTTGTAGTGTGGTAATAGGAAGGGTATGGTGGGGGTTTGGGACCTGTGGAGAATTTTTTTCCGAACAGGGGGAACAATAAATAACATAAAAACATCAGCACGTGCATACTGATATACGTGCATACTGATATACACAAACACATTGACATATTGATCAAGCGTTCCAGCACAAAAATACCTCCCCGTCCTTGCCACACAATTAATTATCGTCGTCGAGGTCAAAATGATTCCTCACCTCCTGTTCATTTCACTCTTCATTTCACAGTTAGTTGTTCTTCGTTCCTTTTCCTTTGCCACACCACAATCTATGCGATATCGAGCAGTCGTCGCTTATGACGGCACCAGCTTCCGAGGGTTCCAGATCCAGCATAATGACGATCCTCTGCAATCCTCATCAAGAACTCGTGCTCCCTCCAGAATTCTAAAACAAGCGACAAGTGAGGGTGAAGAGGCACGACGACGCGTCGTTGTAAGGGGGAAATACGCCCAGAACTCCCGGACAATCCAGGGGACGATTCAGAGCGCGGTGCGGAAACTCTTTAATGATCCAAGCGTGGTTGTTGTGGGTGCGGGGAGAACCGATGCTGGCGTGCACGCAAATAATCAAGTGATACAGTTCGACGTAAAGAATAATGCATACAGCGATTTCGAGTTGCTGCAATTATTGCAATATCGGATGAATAGAATCCTTCCAAAGGATGTTCAGGTTCGGAGCGTGGACATTGTGAACGATAGTTGGCACGTGATGAAGTCGTCGGTCGGCAAGCGGTACATTTACAAGTTTCACGCCAGTCCAAGCATCATGCCGATTGAAAGGCTCTACCGAGCGCATATCTATAAACCTATGGATTTGGCTCGACTGGAAGAGGCCCTGAGTTGCTACGCTGGCAGCCACGATTTTGCTGCCTTCGGCTGCGGGATAGAAAAGAAACGAGCTGAATCCCCGAATTTCACTTCAATCCGGACAATTCACAAAATTCAACTGGTCGAGGACGAGGGCGAGCACAACTGGTCGATCCACGTGACGCTAAACGGAGCCTTGCACAAGATGGTTCGAAGCATAGTCGGGTGTGCGTTCGATGTGGCCAACGGCTCGTACGAAATTGATCACATTCATGCGCTGTTGGAAACTAGTGTTGATGAAAGAATACGTCGCAAGGCAAACCAATCAAAACCCGCCCCAGCTGCGGGGTTGACACTCGACAAAGTTTTTTATGATCATAATTGGATTGAAAATTGATTGAAATCTAACATAACAACTTTAATGATAACTATCTTCCATGCGATGCCACTCCTCCACCCCCCTGCCACAATTCTATTACTAAGCTTTCCCGCGACCCCGATAAAACTTTCGTGACATTGTGGTATTTGTGAGAAACGAAGCAGAGGCTATCTCCCTGCGCTAGCTTGTGTGTAGCATGCGTGTCGTCTGGCTCAAACGTTCGAAAGGTTCCACCCTGAAAATTGTCGTTCAGAGCTACCACCAAAGTTAATACTGAACCACCATCAAAATGCAAATCGTGATCCAGATGGCCTCCCACTTCATATTTCCAGTGCTCCGCAATGCGAATGGACAATCCCCCAACTCCGCCATTTGGGGTGCCAGGCCCGGGAATTTGCGAAAGGACGGCATTCGCATCGCTCCACTGTTCATCAACCCACGATTTTTCGGCAAAGCGGAGAAGCTTGGCTAGCACACGAGGTGCAAGTGAGCGAATTGGGGAGGCAGGGAGGGAGGAGCCAGCGACAAATCGGTTAAGGAAAACGCAGTGCTTGAAGTTTTTATGGTGGGTGTCGTTCTGCTCGTTGGTGAACCCTGCTGTAGTGATTTGCTTTGAGATGTTTCGTATTAGGGCAATTTCGGCCGAATTTAGGAGTCCTTCGTGTGTTTTGACGGAAGAGGCGCGGGCCAAATCCATATCAACATGGTTGAGTGAAGTGCTATAGCCCATTCTATTCGCTGAAATTTAAAAAATTTCTTCATTATGTTCAAACCATTGTACGTCACGATGCAGCACACAATTACAGCCTAAATTCAAATGAAGCCATCCTTCATTCTTCTCGTCGATATCACCATAACCCTGATCTTCCTGTTCGTTCTCCTCCCACGGCACTTGACCTGGTTCTCCTCCCCTTCGCCCTCATTCACATCTTACATTCACACGATTGACACAAACATCCAAAATTCTCCTCACATCTCCCTTAACCCCGCTTTCCCGTTGATTGTCCACCAAACGTACATTTCCGAGGCTGAGCTCCCCCCTCACTGGCAGAACCAGCGTGAACTGTGGAAGTCCACGAATCCCAAGATCACGTACATGTTCCACTCCGATGTTGACAATCGTTCCCTCGTCTCTGAGCACTTCCCGAATCTCCTCCAGCTCTACGACAACTACAAGAACAACGTCCAGCGCGCTGATCTCGCCCGTTACGTGATCCTCTACGTTTATGGGGGGCTGTACGTCGACTTTGACATTCGCCCACGGCGCGATCTCACGCCCCTCCTCCTGTCCATATTCAACATGAAGTCGCAGGTGAGCGAGCGAGCGAGCCTTGATGAAGACAAGAAATATATACGAGCCACTACTAACCCCTTCGCACCTTCTTCGCTGCAGGTCAACGCTCTCGTGACCGAAACACCCAACGGCGGAGTCACGATAATGTCTGGGGTCACCAATGCGATCCTCGCCTCGACGAAAAACAGCGAGTTTTTCGGCTTCGTTTTGGAGCAGCTTCCCCTCAACCAGCACCCGCTGTTCCTGGGATTTTACGATTCCGACCACTTTCGCGTGGTCGCGAGCACCGGTCCTCTCTTCCTCACGCGAGTCATGAATCTCTACAACGAGGAGCGATACAGGTTGGGGGGGGGCGGGGCGGCGAGCGGCTGGGATGCTTACAACTGGGAGGACAACTTCGTCACCTTGGAGAATAACAATGATAATGATAATGACATAAAGAAAAAGAAAAAGAAAATGCCGACGAAAGTCGGAATTTTGGAACACCAGCTTTGGGGCAAGTGCATAGTTTGCTACTGCGAGAGCGAGGAGAAACAGTGCCCGGTGGTTGCCGACTCGTTCTTCGAACACGTCGAGGGAAAGAGTTGGCACACGTGGGAGTCGGCCGTCGCGATCTTCTTCTACTGCCACTGCTGGGCGTTCTTCCTGTTGGGGTTGGTTGTGTCCAGGCACAGGGTGTGCGGGTTAGGGTTAGGGTGGGGGTGGGGATCGGGATTGGGATCGGGATCGGGGGCGAGAGTGAGCCACGTGACAACAATGATGTACATTCAATTGCTGCTGGTTTTGCTTGCGGACACCAGGAGGGCGTTTGTGGCTGGAGTTGTTTTGAGCGGGGGGGTGTATTGGGGGTTTGCTGTCGTGTCGAGGAGAAAAGAGGAAACTTCCTCCAAGCATTCGACCCCGTCGCGCCGTGTCCCGTCCCATGAACCATCCCACTCTGCGCCTCAAACACAGGCGCCACTCTCCCCCTCCTCAACAGGTTTAAGAGTGAGGAAGAACACGATGGATTTTAATGAGGAGAGTGAGGTAGAAATTAAGGCGTTGTTGGCTCGGGAGTAAAAATTCTGAGTATATGAAAAGAAAAATTTGATTTTGTTTTTTTATTGAACAATTACTCTCCAACAATATGTAGTTTAAATTGTTTTCTCGTAACGTTTTACTAATTGTTTCTCGAGAATTGAGGGAAGAAAAAACCGAAGCCATAAAGCCAATCTCGTTTTGATGTTTGTCGCAACTAAGAGATCGCTGCTTTTTCTTTTCGGGTCCAGGATGTGTTTTATTATTTGTTTGCTAATTTTTGAAGGAGATTCACCATTTGCTGTGGTGGGGTCGGTTATTCCGTAGGGAACGCCGGTGCCAGTGATGGCAGAGTTTGAAAGGTTCGTGTTTATGTATCCGGGCGACACGGTGAGGATATCGATATTACTCGATTTCAACTCGGCTCGAATTGACTCGGTGAAACCTTGCAGCGCGAATTTGCTCGCTGCGTATGAGGATCGGCAGGGGGTGCCGATCAATCCTTGAACGCTGGACACGAAGCAGAAAGTCCCAGGCAAATTGTTTGCGACCAAGGTGAGCGCTATTTGTTTTGTTATCATGACAACTGATAGAAAATTTATTCTCATAATCTTCTCATCGACCTCGAAGTTGGTTTGCAGGAAGGAGGAACGGGAGGAGACGCCATGGGAGAAAAGCACGGTGGAAATTGGCATGTTGTCGGGAAGGGAAGAACAAAAATCGAAAACATCGGACAAATTGTCCATCTCGCACGGAAGTACGACGATTTTTATCTTGGGATTTGTTGCATATATGTCTTGTTTGAGCTTCTCGAGGATTGGGAGGGAAGAAATTCTAGAAGTCAGTACAATGAGCGAGGGGGATTGCAGAAGCACGTCTTCGAGGAGCGCTTTGCCAAGGCCTCCAGTGGCACCAGTGATGAGCAAGTTCTTGTTGGTTATTCTATTGGAGGAGGAGAGAGAAGAAGAGGAACGAGCAGGCGAGAATGCCGACGTGACCCCAAGCACAAAAGCGGAAGCTAGGATCGCATACCAAGACAGTTGGATCATCGATTGGTGTGAGAGGTCGACCATGATCTGTTCGAGAGGGTGGGTGTCAATTCTGGAGGTGTGGTTTTTAGTCTGAGTCTGAGGTCTCCTGTGCTCCTCTAACACTCTAAACGCTCGCCGCACTGATATTTGAAATTATTAATTCAAGGAATGAATTTATCTGACTCGATAACACCTCTATAGTCCTCTTTCACCTTTCCCCCTATCCCCCCTTTCACGCTCCCATTTTCGTTTGGTTCTCGAGCAACAAAACATGCCTTCCAATGAACACCACATGTGGCTCAAGAAGCGTGATTGGCCCGTGGTACAAGGAGCCATGGATCACCCAGATCGGGACTTAGATTTGCTCAGGAGAAAGTACAAGGAGAGAGATGAGCATGGACGACTGCCACATCATTGGCTCGCAGCGAAAGCTCAGACACACACACATGCTCTTGCCTTGGTGGGCGTGCGGTCGATTGGCTGGAATCCAGAGGCCCTCACCACACGAGACAATAAAGGCGAAACTCCCCTCGACATTGCCCGTAGGAGTGGAGCCTGTGCTGAGATCATCGGCTTGCTCTCCATCACTCCCGAGGAAGCTCGTTCGTTGGAATGGAAGGGGATGGCCCGCTTGTACTCACCAGTGTCTTATTGGTTGAATGAGATGCGTTTGTGGATCGAATCACGATCGTATGCAGACTGCCACAAGTTCATCGATGAGCACGATGACGAGTTGGTGCGTGAAGTGCTCAAATACTTCAATTCTGATCTTCTTCAACAGCTTGCCTGCTATAGCCAGGTATTCAGCGAGTCCCTCATGTTTCTTGCTCTTCGTATGATCCATCGGCACCCACTCGCCCTCAAGGCTAAAGACTCCTTTGATTTCACGGCCCTCAAGTATGCTGGCCCTGGATATGCCCTAGGCTACAATGCGTGCCGGGAGCTTGTAAGCGTCCTCAGCCTCACCCCCAAGTACCTCTCCTCCACCCCCTTCCCCGTCCTCCTCCTCCTATCCCTCCCCACCAAGCACTACGAGATCTACGGCACCTACAACACCGTCTGCCAGTTCATCAAGCACATGAAGTACGACAAGGCTGAGCTGGTCGAGATTGAGGCCGTGCTCAAGCCGGCTCGCAAGTGCGACGTGTGCAACTCCCTGGGCGCGAAACCCTGCGCCCGGTGCAGAAACACCTTCTACTGCTCCCCCTCCTGCCAGAAGTCTGCGTGGAAGAAGCACAAGAAGACGTGCAAGGCCCCGACGAGTCCGCCGGCGACTCAGGCCGAGCTGCGCAGCCTTCACAAGGGCATTGTCCTCCTAAATATGTGCATTCAGAGGTCTGGGGCTGGTGATGGACCAACCAGTGTTGTGCTGGGGTTCCTGGTGCCCGGTCCAGCGTATTGATAACTCTAAGCCACCGATTCATGAGAAATAGTTGAAGTTTTGCTATTTTTGAATTAACTGGATCACATCGTTCTCGTGAAGGGGTTTAACGTCTCACACCCAGCTTGGCAGCACTCCACTGGGTGGTAGCATCGCGAGGGGGGGTCGGGAAGCAGGCGTGCAGCTGGGGGGCAATGCTGCGGAGGATTTTCGACTCGAACCGTGATGATCGAGCCAAAGCTGGAAGGAAGCCCAGTGTGTAGCAACCTCGTCCCCGCTTGCTTGTCATCTCGATACTACCCGGCGCATGTAAAAGGCTGTCACAATTTTCTGGCGTGAGGGTGGGCGGTGGAGCACGGCAAGGTGATGTGATGAGAAGTGAAGTGAAGTTGGCGATGAAAATTGTAAAAAAATCGATTAAAAACACTTTCCGACAAACAATATATTGGTCACCGCAGGAAGGCGATGCAAAGCAGCTGAAGTCACCGACACCAAGCTTTTTAGGCCGCGCAAGCAGGGTAACGGCAAAGCGCCAAAAAAACTTCGGGGGGAAAATTTCAAAAAACTCAATTTTGTCCCCCTTTAGAGTCTTTTCATTATCGCGGTCCGATGTTTTATTTATATTACGACATATTTAATGTGATTTTGTGGTTTTCATACACTTTTAAGTAAAATAAGTTGCAAGAATTTAAATCAATGATACTAAGCGAAATAGACAAATTTAAAAACGATCTTAAGATTAATTTAAATTCTTGCAACTTATTTTACTCAAAAGTGTATAAAAACCTCAAAATGTCAATTAATATATCGTAATATAAGCAAAAGATTTATCCGCAACAATGAAAAAACTCTAAAACTTGAGAAATTTGAAAATTTGGGAAATTTTCACAAGTTATTTTTATTTTTGCAGAGTAGACCTGCCTGCACGTCCCAAAAAGCGTCATGTCGACACCCGCAGCTGCATTGCACCCCTTTTCTGCGGTGACAAATTAGTTGCTCGTCGAAAAGTGGTTTTCAGACGGATTCTTTGGTAAGCTTCATCGCCAACTTCTTTTCACATCACCCACCCCACCCCTCAAGCCAAAAAACTGTACCAGCTGGCTTGTACATGCGCCTGGTGCACCCACCAACAAGATATCAAGCGGGGACGAGATTGCTACACCTGGTTTCCTTCCAGATTGGCTCGATCATCACCGTTTCCCACGAGGGCTCAGAAACCTCAAAAATCCTCCGCAGCATTGCCCCCCCAGCTGCACGCCTGCTCCCCCGTCCCCCCCCGACGCGAACACTCCCTGGAGTGCGGTGAGTCGTGCGAGGAACGTTGCAACCCCCTTCAAACATCACATCCTTCCAACATAGAGAACGATGCGAACCAGCCAATTTTCAAAAAATAGCAAAATTTCAAATTTTTTCTCGCCAATATGCTGGACCGGGCAACAGGAACTCCACCACAACGCGGTGCGGTTGTGGCCTCGTCGGTTAAATTACGTCTGCCCTTTGCTTTTCTGCTTTTTAGTTTGTTGTTCAATTGTATGCGTGAGGGAGCGAATCTCAGAGGGAAGCTTTATCCCCTTCCCTTACAGCCCTCGCTCCATGTGTCCAAGATCGGTTTCCACGTATCTCTTTACCTCGTATGCCAATATTCCACTCTCCTCCCTATCAGTGAGCTCCAGAGCTTGCAGAAGATCGTGATCATCCTTGAAATAACCGGATTTTGCATATCGTTCAAACGCGATGAGCTCTAATTCGTCATCAACCCGGGTTGACAGCTCAAAGCTTAGGCAGTCACTTGCCCCCCCGTAACAAGCATTTGCAAGTTCCTCCCATAGCTCCTTAAAAGCAAAGACTTTCTCTAGGGAGGAGAACCGTATCATGTGAATCACTATCAAACAAGATGGGTTGCACTTTTTTGGAGTGAGAACCTTAGCCAGGAGATCAGATATTACAGCTCCGAAAATGGCAGACACACTGATAGTCGCGGCAAACTTAAGGGAGGGGTTCATCAAATCGTTTGTCACTTATTGCACTTTACGTGTTTACCGGGGGAATTTGAATTTGAATATTTAAACAATAACAATAACAATACTCCAATAGCCATAATGCGACTCATTCATACTCTCCCCACACTCGTATGCTTCGTTGCTGGCATCCCTGAAATTGTCGAAGTTCAAATATCTGTCTCTGACATCTCAACGACCATTTTTTTCCCCTTGGGGTTCTTCGGGTTAGGGTGCAATCCGCCAACTACTATATACTACAGTAGTCCCACAACTTCATCTGCATCATCTGCGTCATCTGAGCACGCTCTGCAATACCACTCATCCACGGGTTGGGTAATTGTCGACAGTTCAAACAAGTGGAAATGTGTCCAACCAAATCCAAGTTTTAGTCCAAGTCCAAACGAGGAATTATTCCTTTACCCCCCCCCCCTCTTCCCCCTGGATGCCCATGCGCCCATCCGAATCGTGTGTATCCCAAGATTCTCCCCTCACTGCCATTCCGCATTCCGCTTTAGCGGATCTTCACGCGCTCAACTACAGATTTGAGCTGGCGATAGAAACGATTGCGGCCTGTACATCGCCTCTTTGCGATTACCAGCGCGCAGTTTACAGATTCCACTCGGGGGAATTTGTTGCTGCTTACGATGGCCTCACCCTGTTAACGTTTCCTTTCCCCCCCTCTGACGACTTGAGAGCTGTGCTGGAGATTCTTCTGCTAAAACCTTCTTCATCGTCAAATTCAAATTCAAATTCACCCCCCCAACCACACTTCCCCTACCCCCACGCACGAAACTTCGTTGAGCTGTACGCTTTAGTGAAGAACCTGCAAAAACGAAAAAACAATCTTGGGCAAATCGAAATGTCAAAGTTGCTGACGAAACCGCTTCAAAACATTGGTGCTGTTGATGTTGCGGAAATGCACTACACCTTCATTGCCGCCAGCATATCAAATGTCGATCCTTGCGTGGAGCTAGCTAGAATAAACAACCAGCCACTTGTGTTCTCGTCGAAAGTCCAAATACAACAAATTAGGAACAAGTTCCGGGAGGATTTAGACAAATTGCGATTGCAGAGCCTGGAAGGAAATTTCAAAGTTGAAGCCGATCCGAGCTGCTTCCCTGCGCTCGGGCTCACGCTGTGCTACCACGGTGAGAATGACAAGGTGCTGCTGGGCGAGATCACCAAGACGTACCGTACGTTGTACCCCAAGCTCGTGAGCGAGGAGCCACGATCGAAAGAGAAATCGAAAAATGAAAAAATTGTTCGAGTAGGTATAATTTCCTCACACTTTCGGAAAAATTCCGTTTGCCGAGCGTTCTGTCCCACTATCGGGATGCTGCCGAACGAGCGCATTCACGTGACGGTGTTGCTTGATCCGGGAACCCCGGTTGACGGTTTTACAGAGATGTTAAAACGCAGTGTCAACGAAACGGTGGTTCTCCCTGGAGGTGGGAATCTTGTTGAGGCGCAGGAGTATTTGCTTAAAAAGCAGTTCGACGTTGTCATTTTCACAGACGTCAACATGAGCCCTTGGTCGAGTCTGCTCGCATACTCGCGGTACGCAGACTGTCAAATAGCGCTATGGGGCCACCACGGCACTTCTGCCCTGAGCTCGATCGACTACTACGTGGTGAGCGACGATATGGAGGGGGTGGATGGGTGGGAGAAATATGACGAACAATTAATAAGGTTGGGGAGAGGGCTGGGGGTGATTGTGGACGAGGGCATGTTTGGCCGAGGAATAGAAGAGGAGCCAAAAACAACAGCGAATAAAATTCTTAATAATTACGGAGATCTTATTCTCATCCCGCAAAACTTGGCAAAATTCCATCCAAGTTTTGACGGTAAGATTGAGCAAGCGCTGGAGGGGGGGCTGGGGAGGGGGCTGGGGGGGGAGAGGGTAGTGATACCCGCCGGGCGGGACCAAAGCATTAACATCAACGTCATTAGGCGGCGGTGGGGGAACTATTTGAACGAGAGGGTGACGTTCGTGGACTTGCTCCAACACGAAATGATGCTCAAAGTCATGGGGGGAGTTAGTTTCGCACTGGACACTTTTCCGGTCGGCGGGGGGATCACGAGCATCGAGCTGTTGCTGGCGGGAGGGACGGTGGTGACAGAGGAAAAGGAGCAGAGTGTGGTGAGGACAACGGCGGCGGCGATTAAGCACATGGATGGGGGGAAGGAAATGGAGATGGAGGGATTGGTGACGGAATGGAGGGATTTCTTAATTAGGGTAGGATAAAATTAGTTTATGAATACATGCAATGCAACGGACAAGATTAAGGCTGTTGGAAAAACTAAATTTCACCGTGTTGAGCATCCACACACACAAAGAGTTTCTTTGCTCAAATGGATCAATTAAAATAGTTTGACAGCATCATCAACCCAATATCCTCCTACACATATCAGTCAAGTTCTATCTTGTTGAGCTCGGCCAAGCTCCCAACGTTGGCCTGAATCGCGGCGCCAAAGAATCTTGCCCCGCTCAATATGTCGTTCTCTTCAATGTACTGTTTCGTCTTGAATCTTGGCTGGCGAGTTAGATGATCTACGCACGTGTACGAGCAGTAAAGTCTCTCGAACTTCCTTATCATGATCTGGAGCTCGGAAGTGGAAATGTGGGAGTTTTGTGATTCTTCGTCGTTTCGTTTCAGCATCGAGGCTCTGCCCTGGGTGGTGAGGAGAGGGGACGACCCGTCGAGCCGGTGAACGAACTCGCAAATCTGCCCGGTTGACAACAAGTCGCAGGAAGAATTTATGAGGGCGAGTTTTTGAAAACTTCTGGTTCCTGACTCCAAATCCTGTGTGATGGTCGAAAACTCCATTTCACCGTGAAGGTAGTGGTTTTTAGTCGAAGCATTAAAAATTCGGAAGCGGACCAAGGGGAATGTTTCGTCATGGGTTGCTATCGTAACAATCTTACTGAAAACTATTTCTGCCTCATTGTAATAGCTGTTGAGCTTTACGAAAATGATCGCGGCGGAAGTTGAGCCGAACAAAATTCCGGCGAACGCCAGCATCGACAGCAAGATGTTCACGGTAAAACAAATTCCTGCCCCCGGTGAAGTAGAAAATGCGTCACTCGCGGGAGCAACTAGACCGTAACCAACTGTCGTGAACGTCTGAAGGCAAAGATTGAAGACGTCGGCAAAGGTGATGCCTTCGGAGGAAAAAAAGTTTCCGGTAAAACCCTTTGCCGAGGTAGCGTTGCTGGGAATATTGCCTCCTGCAGTCACTATGCACAGCTCACCATCGTAGTTGTTGAATGCGAGGACGCTCAAAAAGTAGACAACGAGGGCCATCGTACTGCACAGGAGAAAGAGCAGAAAAAAAAAGGCAAGGAAGAGCGTGAGTGGCTTGGTCTCGGAGATGACAAAGTTGGAGAAAATGCGGCTGAAGCAGAGTTTCATGCTTCGACATGCGCAACAACAGCATAGGCAGAGAAATTTGGTGAATTTGTGTATGTACTGTTGTTGTTTCTGTCGTGATAGATTCCTCTCGCTGTGGTGGCTGTCGTTTGGCGACTCAAAAGTTAGGCTGGATCGCCATCGTTGAAGTGGGTTGTTGAACCGGTGATCGTCCGCCATTGAGAATTTGGCGAGTCAATCAAGTAAGAGATGAGGCCGTCGAGGGCTGTAGCTGTAGCGAAAACCAATGACTTTCCCGCAGTGGTTTTCGAGACAAATAAAAAGCAATTTTACATCGACCCAAACGAATCATGCATAGCATTGTCGTCTCCACACTGGGCCGCTGGTCCAGCCTTCCAAGCATAATTTTAGCCCACAATGCGTCTAAAATGCTCGTTGGTAATTCTTCTAACTCGTTGATTCTTCGATTACAAACACCAACAATGGAGGCCTCCCCATTGACACATCTTTCCCCCTCCTCATCCCCCCCCACCCCCACCCCCACCCCGGGGTCGTCGCGGAAGACTAAAAAGCCAATAATCACGATGGCCTCCTCCACCGGGCTAGCACAAGGGTCAGGATCAGGATCAGGATCAGGATCGCAAGGCAGCTTCCTCACCCACCTTACCGAGCTGGACCTCCCGCTCACACTCCCCGCTTCCTCCAACCCGTCCTTCCCCATCCTGCGTTCTCTGGCCCACCCCCTCTCCACCAGCTTCAGCGCCGCTTCCGGCGCGCGGGCCGGCCTCGGGCTCCGAAATGGCTCTTCGCTGTTCCTCTCGGAGGGCTTCCTCAAGCTGCGGAACTTTGACTGTGGCAGTGGCAGTGGCAGCGGCAGTGGCAGTGGCAGTGGCAGTGGCAGTGCTTCCTCGAGCGACGACACCGATCGCGACACCGTTGGGCCGGTGCCCGACGCGATCATGGCCTTTTACAAGGGCGCGGGGCGGTACCTCGCGTTGTGCTCCCCCGTGCTTCGGGGGGTGGACCTCGTGAATTTTGGAATCTTCACGGACCTGGCGCACCTCGAGGAGGAGCAGATGCTCGGCTGCGACGTTCTGCTCGACGAGCTGAGGAACACGGCGGCAATGTTCAGCAAGGAGATCAGTGCGGGGAACGTGAGGAACAGGTGAGCGATGGTCGCGATGAAGTGCACGAAGTGGCTGCGCGAAATGGCTACAGACACAATATATTATATTTTATTATAATGGCTACAGACATAATATAATGGACTGCTAAGCTAACATTATTCCACCCAAAATCCGCTCGGCTCGGCTCAGCAACGTTGATGTTGAGAAGGATCTGCCACTGGCGCTCAACATTGTTTGCGACCTGGCCAGGGCTGACGAAGGCTACGAGATGCGCTTCTACGACGAGGAGGAGGGGGAGGGGGAGGAGGGGGTGGAGGACTACGAGGAGGTTCCCCAGTCGCTGCAGGCGGATTTTGCCGATGGCTACGAGACGAGGATCGGCCTGTTCAAGCCCGAAGGAAAGTTTGCGATGCTTTTCGGGGACGGAAACAAAAATGTCGACGACATTATTGAATCTTTGTTAACAATGGGTGATGGTGAGGATGACGAGAATAACACAATAATGGCGGAAGCCCGTCAAAACATGCTGAAATCGTGTCCGCTGGCGCTCAGGGTGGTTGACAGGCAGTTGAAATGGGTCAGGAAACTCCACCCGAGCATGAGCCTGAAAAAGAAAATGGAACTGACACTACAAATGGAGCGAGTTGTAGACGTGATGCTGAGAAAGTTAAACGGGAAGGAGTTGGAGAGGAGGGAGAATGAAATTCTCAGTGCGGGGGGGAGCGATTTGTTGGACGAGGATTGGGAGTGGAAGTGGGAGAGAAATGGAAATGATAAAGATAAAGAAGTGGTGGAGGAAATTTTTGCTAGAGTGGAGAAGGAGATGAAGGAGATGGAGGAGATGGAAAATGAAATTTAATCTATTCTGTTTAAGCCGGAGCAACCTTTGCATTTTTTACATTTTCTCCCTCTATCGTGCTGAACACTCTTTTAACCAAACTCTCGGCAATCTGCTCCTCAGCAACCTTGAAGTCGACCCTGTAGAGCAACAGCCCGCCTAGAAGGAACCAGAAGGAAATAAACCAGACCGCCACCCTAAGACTGATGTCCCTGTCGAGAGTTTCAATGATGAATGCAATCCCAATTCCGGGAAACAGCGCCAGGATGTTCGTGCTGAAGCTGAACAGGGACCAGTAGGTGCTCTCCATCCCACCCACGACAATATCGCTAAAACAGGCTCTTGAGCCGCTCCAAGTCCAGCTCATGAGGGATCCGGTCGGAGCGGAGAAGGCTATGATTAGAATGAAGGGGGTGTCGGGAGAGACAAGAAGGACAGGTATTATGATGCACTGAGTCCAAAAGCAGAACAAACATATGAGCAGCGAGACTGCGAGCGTCGCAAGAGCGTCGTGTTAGTAAGTAGTCGCGAGCCACAACCGTGAGCTTAAGCTTGCGCTTGCGCTCCACTCGCTCACCTTTGCTCCCGTACTTCTTGGCAAAGAACCCCTGTAACCAGGCGCCCAGCACAACAAAAACCATCACCGTCAAAAAGATGACAGAGATACTTAAACCGCTCAGCTTCAGCTGGGAGCTCAAATAGATGGTGATGGTGCCTAAGATGCTCAACGAGCCTTGGTACCAAACAGCCTGACCGAAGAGATAGCGCACAAGCATCGGATACCTTTTCCTCGTCATCTTCAGCACGCCCAAAATCCTTCTGACCAGCATGCCGAAACTGCGCCGAGCGAGCAAGAGTGGGTTAGTGGGTTAGTGGCCAGCGGCCAGCGGAGACGGAAGGAAACTCACCTCTCCTTCCCGTTTGTCCCAGCCACCACACTCGCCTCCCTCTCCTCGAAATTCCTACCGCTCATGAAGGCCATAATGGCAATATGAATGCACACGCAAAAATACGCTATCTGCGCAACCTCGTTGACCTCCATGGCGCCGCTTCCGTCCCAAGCGCACGACAGCTCAGCGTCGAGCAAACTGCAGGTTGCATTTCTGGATTCTGTTAGGTTCTGGATGATGTCGCAAGACGCATTTGCGGCGGCAAAAATGCCGTCGTCGTGAGTGCAAGTATTGTAGATGGCATTGCATATAGGGGAAAATTCAGGGGAAGAGAACGTCGAGTTGTTGAATATAGACCAACTACGAAAGTCGTGCCCCTTGCGAATGCAACCAGTCCTGAAAAGATCCGAGTATTGCTCAGAGCCAGCCTCCCGCCTCGACATGGCGATCTGAATCCCCACAAGGGGAAGGAGGAAGGCCAGCTGGAGAGCGTGGTAAAGCGTCGAGGCTCTGGCGTTAACAGCGTACCGCGCATTCTTACCACCGGAAATCTCAGCCAAGTAGGAATTGGCAGAAACAGCTCCTATGTCGTAAAAGAGAGTGCCTGCGTGCGAGGCCATCAGAGCTACGAACCAGGTGTTCTCCTGGATGAAAATGGCGAATACAACACAGAAGACACTGCAGCCGTAAGCCGTGTAAATTGTGAGAGGCTTTCGTTTCGAGGTTGTGTCAAGGATGAAACCGGTAAAGAACTGCGCAAAGGCAATGCACAAGGAAACTATCGAGCCAACAATTGACATGAGAGATTCATACCGAAGGTTGACCGAGGGAAGCACACCATCAGTGTCGCGAGTGATGAACTTGCAAATATCCAACATTGAAGTCATTGAGAAGAGGGTGAGCACGATAATGTAAGGGCCCTTCCAACTGTTGTACCAAAGGTAGCCACGACCATTTGGGTCAGGGTGGTCGCAGCAGCAACCCATGTGTCTGTCTATTCAATTCAATTCTATTCGAAGAAGTTGACACCTTTATGTAGTTGGTTCGTGTAACTTGTGAAAATTATATATTCTCTTGACATGCCCTGAAACGTGATGGGAGAAAAATGTTTTTTAAGGTTTTTCTTCTCTTAGGTTTCGTTTAATTTTTGGCAATTTTTGGCACTCCGCAGTCTCTCAAGAAATCTAATACCACACTTGTGGGTCCGTCTCCTGCTCCAGGCCTCTGAATGCACATG
>Ga0302116_1001119_pt1 | contig 16235 bp, 16 predicted proteins | sample AG5_SCM_MG_FD_203124 | JGI IMG/M metagenome (GOLD analysis project Ga0302116, IMG submission 203124) | Marine microbial communities from Western Arctic Ocean, Canada - AG5_SCM | ecosystem: Environmental > Aquatic > Marine > Oceanic | place: Canada: Western Arctic Ocean | collected 2017-10-01 | reverse complement strand
GTTTCTGCGTGACTCAATCCGGTTCCGTAACGAAAACCGATCAACGCTGGTCTTGGTGGCCGCTGCTGCCACTTAGCTCCCAGTTTTTGCAAAAGGTTTAAGGGCCTTGTCCCTGTGTTGTCCCTCATTTTTTGTGTAACTGGGCAGGAGTGTGTGCAACTATTCGACCCTCAAGCAGGTCTGATGAGGCTGGGTACTTATGAGGTCTGTGCATCTCTCTCACAACTCCGGGCTTCGAGTTGGAGCCTTGGAAATCCCCCAGATTGGGGATGTGCCCTAGTTCGATTGGGAAGACAGTGAAAACGCAGGTACTAATGAACTTCGGTCATGCATGGATCTATCACCGCTACCCCCAACCCTGCACTTGGACCCAATGACTGATAGCGACGCACAAAAAGAACTCGAACGGATCGAACGAGAGCTGAACGCCAAGGCAGCTCCTACTAAGAAAGAGAGCCGCATGGTGCAAGTCAACCGTAATCAGCCTTACCTCGATGCCGTGCTGATGGGTGTGGTGGCAATGCTTGGCATCGCATTCCTGCTCCCGCTTGCCAAGAACCTGGAAGACAAAGACATTGACTCAATCAGTGCGGGGGCCCTCGGTAGTGCAATCGCGCTAGCTATCGGCTACGGAATCGGGAGGGCGAAGCGATGAGCCACCTGAATTGTGTTTTCTGCGGGGCAGAGGTCACATCGCCCCCAGGACTAAATGACTTAACCGCCAAGGCGATTTGCGAGCTCTGCGTCGCTCGCGGTGGTCGACTCCCTCGCATGGACGGACCCAAGCCATGGAAGGTCAGGGTGGACTCGGAGGGCAGGGCGTATCAATACAGCTACGGACTTCGGTTCAATAAAGCCTGGATGCGTGGCTACTTCTTTCGGACGCCACTCGATGCTTCGCTCACGACGTTCTCGCTTTTGTTATTTGGTGGTCTGCTACTTGCCTTCCTCATCAAGGCTCCAGTGCCCACCATCGGTTTCTTCGCCCTCGTATGGGTGATCTATTGGGCCTGGTCAAAGATTCTCCCCAATTGGAAGTGAACCAATTAATAGAGAAGCCTCGAAAAGGGATGCATATCTCGATGGGGTCGAGACGGGGTCGTGAGCAACAGCCAGTGTCACCGTTTTTGTTGTGGGGTTAATAGCTCTTAGAGCCCATTACAAAAGTGGTGACACCTCCAGGGTGATCACCTCATAGCGATAGAACCGAGTCCCCTTTGAGCGAACGAGCTTCCTCTCGGTGGTGAATCCCGCCAGCTTGAGCAGTGCCTTGGCGAACGTCGGCGTCACCTCGTCGTCGGGCCCTGGGATGGTGACGCGGCCACCGAGAGCACCCCGCAGCTCCCGAGCTTCATGCTTATTCAGGAGCTGGACTTCAGTTGCCATCGCCTGGAACTCAGACGTTTGAATAGTGAACGTTTCTGCAGCAATCAGATCCTGAACCCTCAGACGTCGTAACCATGCGTAAACGTGGCTGGGGTCAATAGCTGCCAGGTCAACCCAGGTTCCATTCTTCGTCTCCCGAGCAGCCTCTGAGGCGTCCTGAGGCACGAAGGCTGAGATTGCTGTCAGAGCGAGGGCTAACCGACGCATTTGAGGCATCAATTGTTCGCCGTTAATCCTAAGAAGAACAAGCCTGTACTGCTTGTTTTTTGGTTTGGTGTGAGCGTTTTGGAGGTGGATCGTGTCTTGAGACCGATGCCGTTCGGGACTCGCGGAAGACCAAGGAGTTGGCTTGGAGCCGTTAGGGGCGGTCTAAGATCTTTCTCTCTCTCGATAAGGACCCTCAGCGGCCTTGACCAGGAAACTCATCGTCGGCAGTGAGGAGTGGTGCTCTCTGCCAGGGCTAGGACTGCCGGCGATTAAGGCCCGCGTCGATTCCGGTGCGGCGACGTCGTCGTTGCATGCCTTCAACATCGTCCCCTTCCAGAGAGATGGTGCTCTCTGGATCAGTTTTGAGGTGCATCCACTGCAAAATGACCGGAGTGTGGTGGTGCGCCACGAAGCTCCGGTGCTGGAGCAACGCGGGGTGCGCAACACCAGTGGCAGTTCTGAAACCCGGTATGTGATTCGGGAAGAGTTGGTGCTTGGCGAGCAGCGTTGGCCGATTGAACTCACCCTCACCAACCGGGATGCGATGGGTTACCGGATGTTGCTGGGTCGCGAAGCGATGGTGGGTCGCGTTCTTGTTGATCCCGAGGGCAGCCATCAACTGGGTGAAGTTGAACCGGCTGATCTTGAATCGATGTATGCGGCCTTGCGGACCGAACGCACGGGTCTCCGCATTGCTCTTTTGGCGTCTGATGCAGAGCTATACAGCAACCGTCGACTGCTGGAGGCCGGTGAGGAGCGGGGACACCGCATGGAATTCCTCAACGTCAAGCAGTGCTACATGCGGCTCGATCCGCAGAATCCCGAGATGCATTACCGGGGCGGCAATGCGCTCGAGCGGATCGATGCGGTGATTCCCCGCATTCGCCCGAGTGTCACCTTCTATGGCTGTGCGATCACGCGTCAGTTTGAGTCGATGGGGATTCGTGTTCTCAATGCTGCCGAACCGATCAAACGATCCCGCGACAAACTTCTGGCGTCGCAGCTGTTTGTTCGCCATGGCCTGAGCATGCCGGTGACCGGTTTTGCCAGTTCTCCGCTGGACACCAAGGATCTGATCAAGATGGTGGGTGGTGCACCGTTGATCCTCAAGCTTCTGGAGGGAGCGCAGGGGCGTGGAGTGGTTTTGGCTGAAACCCAGAAGGCTGCAGAAAGTGTGATCAATGCGATGAAGAGCCTAAATGCGAACTTGCTCGTTCAGGAATTCATCAAAGAAGCCGGCGGCAAAGATCTGCGTTGTTTTGTGATTGGCAACAAGGTGGTGTCTGCCATTGAGCGAACAGCTGCTGTGGGCGACTTTCGCTCCAATATTCACCAGGGTGGTTCCGCTCAAGCTGTGCGAATTCGGCCTGAGGAGCGCAAGCTTGCCGTTGCGGCGACACGGGCTCTTGGCCTTGATGTGGCGGGTGTTGACATCATCCGGTCGGAGCGTGGGCCATTGCTGCTGGAGGTGAATTCCAGTCCAGGGCTTGAGGGTATTGAAACCGCCACCGGCAAGGATCTTGCAGGGCAAATGATTCAAGAACTGGAGCGAAAACTTGGTTGGGTTCGCTCCTGTGCAACACCCGCCTTGGTCGCTTAGCAATCTGGTTACAGGGCGGAAGTTTTTCTGCTGCGTTCAATCAGATTTTTGATTTCATAACTCAATTGCTTCGATGCTGGCTCTACTGGTGTTGGTGATTTGGCTTACGTCTATCTCTTGGCGATTGTCGAAGAGACGTTGAAATCGTTAGTTCAATGCTCTTATTTCCAGCCCGAGGTTGGCTGCGCTGCTGTCACTCAGGAGCGTCTTCCTTCTGCGGATTTTAGGGGGGTGATCCCTGAAAAGTCTCTGGTTTGTTCTGCCATTGGGCTTGATTATGTGCAAACGCCGGACTTGGCAACTTCGAGAAATATGGTTTCGAACGGCGTGATCATGCCGCTCGATGAGTCATTCCTGAAGAAGCAACTATCTCAACCGTTTTTCGCTACTGCTTCTGGACCTTCACTTTCATGATCGCTCCAGGGGCTGGCACGTACGCACGAAGGACTCCATAAAAGTCTTTGCCGGTAGGGATTCCATTTTTGCCACCCCCACTAGGACTCAGCGTGATGGTTGTTGTGCCGTCTTGGTTCGGCTCTGAGGAGAATGTGGTCTGGTCGTAGATCTTCAGATCGTTTGGGATCAGCAGTTTGTTATCGGTTCCGTAGAGGGTCACGGAGAAGTAGCCGCCTGGCTTGTAGAGACCAGAGGGCACAGTCAGGGTGTAGGTCGCATCACCTCGAAGTGGTGCACCAGTGTCGTCGACCAGGATCGTGCCGTAACGGACCGTGTCCGCAGGCGTTCCAAGTTGACCCAGTTTGACTCCTGCTGCGAGGTCCAGAAAGCTGACGTCGCCGCTGACCCGACCGAAGGCTTCATCGGGGTTGATATAGGAGATCACCGTATCGATCACGGCCTGGGCGTTCTTTGTCGTCTCTGAACTGAATTGCTTGACCCCACGCTGTATGTCTCCCTTACCGCCCTGCATCTGGAATTGGCTACGGGACGCGACAACGGCGTCAAGATTGTCGACAACGACCATCCTGGTCAGCACAAGACCCTGATCCGTTTCCAGATCGACCACCAGAAAGTCACCTGCGGGGACCGCCTGGCCTGGTCGCTTAAGAAGGATCGGCTTTGCTGGGTTGGTGATGACAGCCGGCACGTTGTGCTTCATATCGAAGACCGACACCGACAGGAATTTGTCGTAAGTGGGCGTCGTCAGGATCGCCGGGCCATCTGAAATCGAAAACCAGTTGTAGCCGTAGTCGACAGTGGCTTGTGGCGTCACCACCGTCGTGTCGCTGGGATCCACCAAACCGGTGAACTGGAAGCTCCCCTTCTCGTTTTTCTCCAGCCAAGTGTTCATCATCTTGACCTGTTCCTGATTCGGAAACTCCCTCAAGTAGGACTCGACAGTTTCCTGTGCTCCTGCCATGGGACACAGGGTCACCAGAGGCAGAAGACAGAGGAAACGACGAAGGCGGTGAGACATCTCAGAAATTCTTGAGGGGAACGCGGTCTTCGTCATTAATAGGAATACTTTTGCAGCAATCCAACTGATGTCAGCGACTTTGTCATCGACACCTCAATTCGCTTTTGGCTTTGATCGCCGGCGTCTCGAGGTGTTGGTGGTGGCCCTATCAATGCCATGGCAGGCATCTCGGCAGAAGACCAAAAATGGTCCCAAGTTGCCGCTACTGGCACCGTCTCTGGGCAGAATCGTGGGTACGGAACCAGAACTGAGTGGCTGCAACCGGCACCAAACCTGCTGATCAGAGCTGGCCCTGGTGGCCGCTGCTGCCGCTGTATCCCTATGGAAAGCGCGCCACCCATGTTGAGGAGCTGATCCCCGGCCAGGTATGGAGCTTTGAGCAGCTCCAGGGCGTCTATTACGTAGCGGTGCCAATTCGCCTCACCGTGGTGAAGGTGCCCGGTGGCTTGATGCTGGTGAATCCGCTGCCCCCCACGGCTGAGTTGTGCACAGGCCTTAGAGCACTGGAAGCGAAGCATGGGCCCGTGTGCACGATCGTGCTGCCCACCGCATCCGGCCTAGAGCACAAACTGCCGCTTGGCCCGCTCGCTCGCAAGTTCCCCAAGGCTGATGTCTGGGTATGCCCGGGCCAGTGGAGTTTTCCGGTACAACTTCCCCTGAGCTGGCTCGGGGTGCCGGCAGCACGCACCAAGGTTTTGCTTACGGATGGTGTGCCCCACCCCGAGATCTGCCAATGGATCTCCCTTGGCCCCCTCAATCTCGGTGTGGGGCGGTTTCAAGAGATCAGCTGCCTGCATCAACCCAGTGGTGCCCTGTTGATTACCGATGCCTTAGTGGGCATTCACTCCACACCACCCGCGATCTTTGATCGTGATCCAACGCCCCTGCTGTTTCATGCGCGCGATCGTGGTGATCAACCCCTCACTGATTCACCAGAGGCGCGCCGGCGTGGCTGGGCCCGGTTGGTTCTATTTGCCTCCTATCTCAGGCCCCATTGCTTGCGCGTGCCACCGATCGCCGAGCTGTTGCGCCATGCCTTTCGGCCAGGGTTGCGGTCGTGGAAAACCCACTTCGGGGTGTATCCCTTCGATTGGCAAGCCGGGTGGCGTGAGGATGCTGAGGCCTTGATGGGGGATGAAATCGCCAAGATTCAGGTGGCCCCAGTGCTGGAACGACTTGTATTACCGCGTGCAAAACAAGCGATCAACAGTTGGCTTGAACAACTGGAATCCCGATCGAATCTCAGCTGGTTGATCCCCGCCCACTACAGCGCGCCGCTTGCGTTTAGCGCGCAACAGGCATCCGTGTTGCGATCAGAATTACAACAAAAAAACTGGGCACCAAATGAAGGAAATTGGACCTTCCTCAGTGGCGTAGATCAGCGACTTTTAGAGCTTGGATTTGTCCCTGAAAATCCTATAAAAGAAGACTGATTTTTTTACAAATTGGTCAGCGAATTAAGAAATTAGCAACTTAACAAGAGAGAGCTATTGAGTACTTTAACTAAAGTGTAAAAACTCAAAGATTGAGATCTTCGTCTGGATTAACAGCCATTTCATCGTCAGCGAAAAGCGTTTCCTCCAATTCCTTGCGCTGCTCCATCTGACGCAAGAAGTAACCAGTCATCATCGCAGAAGCCAACATGTTGGCCAAGTTGTCGCGATTTGAAGTGACCTTTACCTCAAACTGCTCGCCGGGAAGCATTCCCAGCAAACCCTGCACGTTGTGGCGAATAATATCTTGTACATCATTACTGGCGGAACGAGCAACTCGCTGCAAAACGTCCGGCGATTGGTCCTGGAGATATTGGATCAAGCTGTTAACGGGCTGACCTTCCTGGCTGTCCGTGGTTAGGAATTCTGGATTGAACATCCTGCCCACCTGTCGTCACTCGTTCGACTTTATCGCAGCTGCGATCTGAAGCACCTCTGAATCTTGGTGTGAGAACCGAATCGGACCGAACCGGTTCAGAGGCCAATAACGCCACACCGCGGTGCCAATCACCCTCTCATCGGGCAGCGCACCCCAAACATGTGAATCAAGGCTGGCATTGCGGTTGTCGCCCAGAACCCAGTACTGCCCCTGGGGAACGGTGAGTGGCCCCTGGTCGTAATCCATCTCTGCAGGCTTCCAGTCTTCTGCCACCGGAGTGTTATTTCGCAGCAACTCGCCGCCTCGCACTTCAATCGTGTCTCCAGGCCGGCCCACAACACGCTTAATCAACGCTGCATTCGGGTCGTAGCCAGCCTCCACGAGTTGAGGTGGCACGGCAAACACCACGATTTGATCCAGGCCAATCGGTTTGTGGCGTTGGCGATTCAGCCGAGGAGTGATTTTTTCCACCAGGATCCGGTCTTGCAACTGCAAGGTGGGCAGCATCGAACCCGAAGGAATCCAGCGGGGTTCGATCACCTGCCAACGCAGGAGCAGGGCCAATACCACCCACACCAGCAAGCCTGTCCAACTGTTGCGCTTGGATTCTGAGTTGGGAGTGGGTGCCATGGCAGGTTCTGCGTTAGCCGAGGATCGCACTAGCCATCGCCGCTCCCCTGACGCAGGCCCTCGCCAATCTGCAGGCTGCTGTCCTGTTGCTCCAGACCCTGCACCAACAGGGTCTGCGCCACGTGGTGCTCTGTCCTGGCAGCCGATCCGGCCCATTAGCCCTTGCCGCCGCTGGCTTAATGCGCTTTGGGCTGATTTCGCTAAGCACGGCAATCGATGAACGCTCTGCTGGATTTCATGCTCTTGGACGATCCAGCGCATCTGGTGTTGCCACGGCCGTGATCACCACCTCCGGAACAGCGGTGGCCAATCTTCTCCCCGCAGCCGTTGAAGCGGATCGCTCCAGCCAGCCCCTACTGCTAATCAGCGCCGATCGGCCCCTGCGGCTTAAAAACAAAGGGGCTAACCAAACCGTGAACCAGGAAGCCTTCCTCACCCCGGTATGCCGCTGGTGTGGATCAGGTCCCTTGGATGGCCTCAACACAGGGCTGGATCACGAGCTGCGAGCCCTTGCACACAACGCCTGGCGGCATCTGCATCTGCAGCCTGGTCCTGTCCATCTCAACGTTCCCTTTGAAGAGCCCCTGCTCCCGGACCTAAGCCAGCAGAACGTGTTTTGGAGCCAATGGAACAATCCAGAGTCTGAGGCCATCACCCACACCCCTGGGCTCTGGACGCCAACAAGCAACAACGCGGCACCAGCACTAGATCCTGACCAAGCCGGTGTGATCGTTGCCGGGCCATGGCGAGGCCTGAGCTCCACGCTTGCGCCTTACCAACAAGCCCTCATCGCCTTTCAGCAACGCAGTGGCTGGCCCGTACTCGCCGATCCACTCGCAGCGATCCCGAGTGGTCTCAAGGGCGTGATTCGCTATTGGGATCTGTTGCTCCCCAACGGATTGGGCCAGCTGCCAGCGAACGCCCAGGTGTTGCGCCTGGGCTCGATGCCGGCCAGTCGTCGCCTCGAGGCCTGGCTGGCGGGCCAACAGGGACCCCAACTCCTGATCACAGAAGGCGATCCCCGTCCGCTCGATCCGCTCGAAGTCGCCCAGCAATGGAGCGGCGGCATGGCGCAATGGTGGCAACAGCTCAGCCCCCAGCTCAACGCCATTCCAGCTGGTGCCTCTGCTCCAGTCCCTCAAACATGGTCGGTTCTTGAGACCTGGGAAAACGCAGATGCTTCTGTTGGCAAGCGCCTCTCTGCCCTACTGCCTACGCAGGGAGCAGCCAATGAACCCGCGTTGATGGTTGCCCTAGCGCAGCTTTTGCCAACTGAGCTGCCCGTGATGCTCGCTGCCAGCAGCCCAGTGCGTGATTGGCAAGCGTTTGCCGCAGGCGATACCGGGCGCCGGCGCTGTTACAGCTTTCGGGGAGCCTCCGGCATCGATGGCACCCTCTCCCTGGCCCTGGGCTTAGCGGCTGAGCTCGGTCCAACCCTCTTACTCACAGGTGATTTAGCCCTGTTGCATGACAGCAACGGCTGGCTCCTGGCCAGCGCTGCCCAGCTGCCCTTGTTAGTGCTGTTGATCGACAACTCCGGCGGCGGCATTTTCGAGCAGCTGTCGATCGAAACCCCAACCAGCGATGCTTTCGATCAGCTGTTTGCCATGCCCCAACAGGTGGATCCACTCGCTCTGGCCGCAGCTCATTCCATCCCCGTGCGTCAGCTCGCCTGCCTCGACGATCTCCCCACCGCACTGGAATGGGGATTGGGGAGTCCTGGACCAGCACTCCTGCGGGTGTGCACCGATCGCCGCAGCGACGCCAAGCTTCGCCGCGATCTGCGAGAGGCGGTACAACAGAGAACCAGCCATTCCTGATCGCCATGTCAGAGTCCGTCATCCGGCAGGTGCTCCCAGGATCCAGCGCCGTGAACTGGCAGCCCTGGGGAACCTACGAAGACGTTCTGCTGGATCGCTGTGATGAGGGCATCGCCCGTTTAGCGATCAATCGACCCACAAAGCGCAATGCCTTCAGGCCCCGCACGGTCACAGAGCTCTGTGACGCCTTTGCCCGGATCCGCGATGACAGCCGCATCGGCGTGGTGCTGCTCACAGGTGTGGGACCCGCTGCCGATGGGGGCTATGCGTTTTGTTCAGGTGGCGATCAGAGCGTGCGCGGCGATGGCGGCTATCTCGACGAAACAGGCCTGCCCCGCCTCAACGTGCTCGACCTTCAGCGCATCATTCGCAGTCTGCCCAAGGTGGTGATCGCCCTGGTGGCGGGGTATGCGATCGGTGGCGGTCAGGTATTGCATCTGCTCTGCGACCTCAGCCTGGCGGCGGAGAACGCTGTTTTTGGTCAAACTGGGCCACGGGTTGGCAGTTTTGATGGCGGCTTTGGGGCCGGCTATCTGGCTCGCGTGGTGGGACAACGCAAAGCCAAGGAGATCTGGTTTCTGTGCCGTCAATACGGCGCTGACGAGGCCCTACGCATGGGCCTCGTGAATGCGGTTGTTCCTTTAGACACCCTGGAGGCCGAAGGGGTGCGATGGGCCAGAGAGGTGCTGCAGCACAGCCCAACGGCGATTCGCTGCCTAAAGGCAGCGTTCAATGCAGAGACGGATGGCTTGGCTGGCATCCAGGAGTTAGCCGGTCAGGCCACGCACCTCTTCTACCGAACCGAGGAGGGACAGGAAGGCCGCAATGCCTTCCTGGAGAAACGCAATCCAGATTTTTCCGACACCCCATGGCTGCCTTAGCCACAGAAGTCGCTAAAAATGGTTGCCTGTTTCGCCTCGTCTGATGCGTTGTTCAAAGCTTGACCTGAAGCTTGCTCAAACAATGCGTCTGCGTGCTGTGCTGCTTACCGCCTCGCTGCCTCTGCTCGTTGGAGGTGCTGTATTTGGAGGTGCAGGCCTTGGTGGAGCACGCATTGCCTCAGCGCAGGAGGTTCAGCGAACCTTTCAAAGAGAGATTCAAACCGAGATTTTGGTGGAGGATCCAGAGGAAGTTTCTAAACGCAAATCCGATCCAATCCCGCCCCTGGCAGTCCCATTGAGCGATGCGGCCTCGCTGGCCCGAGTGCCTGACGATGTAATTGACCGCGAGGGGTTACAGCTAGTGCTTGACCGCAAGCACCATCAACTGCTGGTACTGAGAGATGGACGGATGACGCGACGATTTCCAGCCGCGGTTGGGACCACAGGCTGGGAGACCCCTGCCGGACGCTTCAGGGTCTTTGAAAAGGTGAAGGAACCGGTGTGGACCCATCCGGTGAGCGGTGATCTTGTGGATGCTGAAAGTGAGGAAAATCCCTTGGGTTCACGCTGGATTGGCTTCTACCGCGACTGCAATGGACGCTCGGGTTGGGACGGCGAGCAATACCTAGACATCAATGGCTGCACCGTGGCCGGATTCCATGGCACCCCGTACCGCTGGACGGTTGGACGGGCCGTTTCCCATGGCTGCGTGCGTCTGTATGAGGAGAACGTTCAGGAAGTGTTCGATCTCGTCAAGGTTGGAACTCAGGTGACCGTGGTCCCGTGAAAGCGATACCAACGCAGTAATGCGTCTACAGTCGCGCGGCTTACAGGTTTGATCGTCCATGCGCGTGCTCTTTGCCGCCGCAGAATGCGCCCCCATGGTGAAAGTCGGTGGGATGGGCGATGTGGTGGGATCTCTTCCCCCTGCCCTAAAGGCTCTGGGGCACGACGTTCGCTTGATCATGCCGGGATACGGCAAGCTCTGGTCTCGATTGGAGATCCCTACAGAACCCATCTGGCGAGGCCAGACCATGGGAACCGATTTTGCGGTCTTTGAGACCCGACATCCCACCAATGGGCTCACCATTTATTTAGTTGGTCACCCCGTCTTTGACCCTGAACGGATTTATGGCGGAGAAGATGAAGATTGGCGCTTCACCTTTTTTGCAAGTGCTGCGGCTGAATTTTCCTGGAACGTCTGGAAGCCGAATGTGCTCCATTGCCATGACTGGCACACCGGCATGATTCCGGTCTGGATGCACCAAGACCCAGAGATCAGAACCGTTTACACGATCCACAACCTCAAATATCAAGGACCCTGGCGCTGGAAGCTAGACAAGATGGCTTGGTGCCCCTGGTACATGCAGGGCGACCACACCATGGCTACCGCCCTGCTCTTCGCCGATGGCGTGAATGCGGTGTCCCCCACCTACGCCAGAGAAATCCTCACCGCGGAATACGGCGAAAAGCTGGATGGGTTGCTCAATTACGTCTCCGGCAAACTGCGCGGCATCCTCAACGGGATTGATCTAGAGGCCTGGAATCCAGCCACCGATCGGGCCTTACCCGCAACCTTTAGTGCCGATGATTTGTCAGGTCGCGCCCGCAACAAGCAGGTGCTCCAGGAACGCATGGGTCTCGAGGTCAGATCTGATGCCTATCTACTGGGCATGGTGAGCCGTCTGGTGGATCAAAAAGGCGTCGATCTGCTGTTGCAAGTGGCGGATCGATTGCTCGCTTACACCGACACCCAAATCGTGGTGCTTGGCACCGGTGATCGCGGCTTGGAGTCAGCTCTTTGGCAGATGGCCTCACGCTATCCAGGTCGCGTTTCTGTTTTCCTCACCTACGACGACGACCTCTCACGTTTGATCTACGCCGGCAGTGACTCCTTCCTAATGCCCAGTCGGTTTGAGCCCTGTGGCATCAGTCAATTGCTCGCCATGCGCTACGGATGCGTACCTGTGGTGAGAAAAGTGGGTGGTCTGGTCGATACGGTTCAACCGCACGATCCTGCCCATCAAAGCGGCACTGGGTTCTGCTTCGATCGTTTCGATCCCGTTGACTTTTACACCGCCCTCGTTCGCTCCTGGGAAGCCTTCCGCCATCAAGACAGCTGGCGTGAGCTCCAGAGAAGGGGCATGCAACAGGACTACAGCTGGGCGCGTTCAGCCTTGGAATACGACCAGATGTACCGAGAGGTCTGTGGACTCAAAGAGCCAGGACCCGATGCCGCTGCCGTTGAAAAGTTTTCCCAAGGCCAGGATGCAGATCCCTCCTTGGTCCCAGACCAACGTGGAGCCCCAACCAGCCCCCCTGAACAACCCACCGAAGACCTGTCAAAAGGACCGGACTCACGCAACCCGCTAGCCAGACTGTTTGGCGTTCAGCGACGCTAATGCTGCAGGCAACCACGAATGCAGGATTCCTTCGAACCGCAGCCATCCGATAACGACAGCGACCTCCCGGCTCCTTACAACAGTCCCTGGAAAGCCCTTGGCCAGGATCTGAGGGCCGTGAGCGCCGATCTGCGTCTTCGCAGCCAAGAGCTCTGGCGCCGAAACCGCGAAGGAGATCTGTCGGTTCCGGCGTTCTGGCCAGAGCCATTCGCAGCGTTGTTTTGGCCTGCGCTGCTGGGAATCAGCATCGCAGTGCTGATCCTGGGTGGCATTCAATTGCGTCAGGCCCTTCAAGGCCAGTCACCATCCTCACCTCCAGAGGTGGAGCGCGCTCGCACCACTCCTTTCCCAGAGGCACGCCCCCTACCCATCACCACCAGCGTCGATTCCGTTCTCGACGACCAAGGGCTGGCGGATGCTCCAGCAGAACCAATCACCACCGGACTGAAGAGTTCTGAACAACTCATGGCGGCTGAGGGATCCCCACCGCTAAGCAACCTGGATGGTGAGCCGGCTTCAGCAGAAACATCCGCAGACCTGTTGCGCTTTGATCCTCTCCTCGAGCTTTTGGCGGAAGAAGGAAGCACAGATAGCGGCCATGGATCAGCTCTGATTGTTGCGGCCCAACCCCAACCAGAGCGCAACGCTGTGATTCTGCAAATCAATGGTGCCGCTTGGAGGCAACGGTCTCCAGAGCAACGCCAACATCTAGCCGAAACCTGGTGGACCCGACTGGAAGACCAGGGCTATGCCGATCTGCGTCTTGTCAATGAACAACAAGACCTCCTGGCTCGACCCGCCAGGATCGGTGGCGGCATGATCGTGTTTGATCCAAAGAGGGTTTAAACGTGCTGGATCTGGCTGATCTCGTTTCGCTCTGGGGGCCACCACAACGAGGTGATGGCGCAGCTCCCAACCTCCAACAACGCTTAGGCCCTGTCTGCACAGATAGCCGATTACTAACGTCAGACGCTTTTTTTGTCCCTTTACGTGGTGAACGCTTTGATGGCCATCGCTTCCTCGCTAATGCCACGGAACAAGGCGTCCAGGCCGCCGTGGTCGCCCGTGATAGTGACATCCCAGTACCGCCAGACTTGCTGCACTGGACCGTGGATGACACGCTCGAGGCCTACCAACAGATCGCTTGTTTAGTGAGGCGCAACCTCAGCAGCGCTGTTGTGGCCGTAACCGGGTCCGCCGGTAAGACCACCACAAGAGAGCTGATTCGTGCAGCGCTGGCGCCCCTTGGAGACGTCCAAGCCAGTATCGGCAACAACAACAACGACATTGGTGTGCCACTCACTTTGCTCGGGGTAGGCGAGCACCACGCCGCTGTCGTGGTGGAGATGGGGATGCGCGGACCCGGTGAAATTGAACGCTTATCGCGTTGTGCGGAACCAGAGATTGCCGTGATCACCAATATCGGCACAGCGCATATTGGCCGCTTGGGTAGCCGCGAAGCGATTGCCGCAGCGAAGTGTGAAATCACGGCGGCCCTCTCAGCCGATGGCCTTGTAGTCATTCCAGCTGGACACCCTCTCTTGGATGCAGCCCTCGCACGATGCTGGAGTGGTCGTGTGCGGCGTGTTGCACTTGTAGGCGATACCAACAACTCTGATCAAACAGCTGATGATTTCGGCGACTACAACCCTGCAACAGGGCTGATCCAACTGGGGGAACACACCTACCACTGCCCCCTGGAAGGGAGACATAATGCACGCAATTTCATGCTGGCACTCGCCGTTGCCAACACCCTCGGCGTTTCACCCTCAGACCTTAAACAGCTGGATGTAGAGGTACCGGGAGGTCGCAATCGCCGGCGGCAAATCGGTGCATTAACCATTCTCGATGAGACGTACAACGCATCACCGGAAGCCGTATTTGCGGCGTTAGAACTCCTAGCGGCTCAGCCAGGTCGACGTTTTGCAGTGCTCGGCACCATGCTGGAGCTCGGAGCAGACAGTATTCGATTGCATAAGGCGGTCGTCGACCATGCCGCAACCTTGAAGCTTGATGGACTGGTGGCTGTGGCCAACGGCTTGGAGGCCACAGCCATGACCGAAGCCAGTGCAGCATTGCCACGGTTTCGGCAGGTGGAAACACCCGAACAGGCCGCTGAGCCGCTAATTGAGTGGCTCAGGCCTGGGGACAGCGTGCTCTTAAAAGCCAGTCGCGGGATTGCACTGGAACGGTTGCTTCCCTTATTGCCACAGCTGTAGCTCAGGCGGCTCTCAGCGCATCCTCTGGGTCATCGCAGCGGATCAAATCAATCGCATGGGGATGATCATGGATGTAGGGAATTTCCTCCATCGCCAAAACCCGCGCTTCAAAGGCATCACCTGCATAGAAACATTCTTCTTGATGATCACTGGTGGCATCGCGATAGCGAACAGTGAACCTCTTGTGATCAGTCATGGAACTAACTCCTATCGCACTACGCTTACGCACCGATGAGCGCAGGCAAGGCCAAGCTGTGAAAAAAGTCTGTTGATTCAGCTCATTTGGCGTTGCGATCCCACCCTTCTTTGATGAGTTGCTTCGCACGACCGATCGCAAGGGCACCATCAGGAACGGCTTTGGTAATGGTGGAACCCGCTCCGATCGTGACATTTTTTCCAATCACAACAGGCGCAACCAACACGGAGTTAGCCCCCGTTTTACTGCCCTCACCAATCACGGTGAGATGTTTATTCTTGCCGTCGAAATTGGCCGTAATCGTGCCAGCTCCCACATTCACATTGGCGCCTAATTCTGCATCACCGATGTAACTGAGGTGATTAACCTTGCTGCCAGCAGCGAGCACACTCTTTTTAATCTCAACAAAATTTCCAATCTTGCAGGAATCCCCAACGATGGTGGCAGGTCGGATATGGGCGAAGGGACCAATCGCTACATCATTACCAACGCGTGCATCGCGCACAACGGAATGCACAACCGAAACATCACAACCGAGTTCGGCATTGTCCAGCAAACTGCCTGGACCTATGCGGCAGTTGTCGCCAATATGGCAGGCGCCACGCAGATGGGTTTGGGGTTCAATCACCACGTCACAGCCAAAGCTGCAATCCTCACTCAGGGTGCAACTGGCCGGATCCACAAAGGTCACACCCTCATCCATCCAGTGATCACGCAACCGCTGTTGGAAGACACCCTCACACTGAGCCAATTGTCTCCGATTGTTGATTCCATTCACCTCATCGGGATCGCTCACCTCCATCTGCATCGCCACGTCTAAGAGCTGAACCGTGTCAGTGAGATAAAGCTCGCCCTGATCGTTGTCAGTACTCAATTTCGGCAACACCTCAGCAAGTTTTTCCCAGTTGAAGCAATAGATCCCCGCATTGGTGAGGTTGTTGGCCCGTTGCTCATCGCTGCAATCGCGATGTTCAATGATTCCGCTCACCCGACCCTTGGCATCCGCAAAGACACGGCCATAACCAGTGGGGTCATCGAGCCTTGCTGTTAACAAGGTCACATCCGCCTTGCTGCTGCGGTGCGTACTCACCAACGCATCAATCGTCTCGGCCTGCAGAAGTGGAACATCACCGTTCAGAACTAACAACTCGCCCTGAAAGCCCTGAAGGGGTTCCAATAACTGCTGGACAGCATGTCCTGTGCCGTTCTGTGGCTGTTGCAGCACAAATTCAAGACCGCCCTTAGAGCTGAGCTGCGCTTCCACTCGCTCCGCTTGATGGCCCACGATCAACAATCGGCGCTCTGGCGAAAGGTTCTTGGCACTAGCGAGCACGCGTTCCACGAGAGTGGCTCCCGCTAAAGGTTGAAGCACCTTTGGGAGCGCACTTTTCATACGGGTGCCTTTCCCAGCAGCAAGAACGGCAACGGCGAGCATGGGACTGGTGCAAGACCGGCGAAATCTACCTGTGGAACCTCACTCTGGGAACACATCAACAGTCAACTGCTGCACTCAGATACCCATTAAGACCTTTCAGATCGAGGAATGTGCGAGGTTTTTGAAATTGGGCTTGAATGATTTTGATACCA
>Ga0302116_1001118_pt1 | contig 16247 bp, 18 predicted proteins | sample AG5_SCM_MG_FD_203124 | JGI IMG/M metagenome (GOLD analysis project Ga0302116, IMG submission 203124) | Marine microbial communities from Western Arctic Ocean, Canada - AG5_SCM | ecosystem: Environmental > Aquatic > Marine > Oceanic | place: Canada: Western Arctic Ocean | collected 2017-10-01 | reverse complement strand
GCTCCGGCCCCCCGGCCCCGGGGGCCGCCCCCCCGCCCCCGCCGGCGCCCGCCCCCCCGCCCCCCCCCCCCCCCCCCCCCCCCCCAACAGCGAGTTGAAAAAGTCCCCCTACTACCAGTTCTACTTCGACGACCTCAACTTCAGCAGGTGAGCGAGCGAGCCATGATGAAGACGAGAAATATTATCGAGCCACTACTAAAAAAACTAACTCACTCAATTTACTTCGCACCCTCTTCGCTCGGCGCAGCTTTCTATCCACGCTGTTGTTGTTGCACCAGTGTCTGCTTGGACCGAACTTCCCAGTTTTTGTAGAGGCGGTAGCAATCGCCCACGGAAGCTGGTTCGTACCGCTGCTTTACTTCATCAGCTTTTATGTCATCGTAGTGGTCATTGTGCAGAATATCGTCGTTGCGTTCATTCTGGAGGCGTACATTTCTCAGCGAAACAAAAATGGCAAGCTGAAAATTAAGGAGGAGCTGGTAACCACCAGGACGAGGTCACTGGCCGCCAGGAGTGGGAGTGGGAGTGGGAGTGGGAGTGGGAGGGGGAGTGGGGGGGGGAGTGGGGGGGGGAGAGATCACGCTCTGTCGCCAGTCCAGAAAAAGTGGATGTCGCACATGTATTCCGCGCTGAATTTCATCCTTCAGTCAGACGAGAGGGAGGATGCTATTAATTTGAGCACAAACAACATTGGCGACACGGTGGTGTTCACCTTTGAGAGGAAGCAGGTTAGCCAGCGAGCGAAGCGAGCTAGTCACAAACTACTTAACTAACCAACCAAAAATTACGTGTGGCACCTTCTTCGCTCGGTGCAGCCTCACCACGAGCTGTACGACTCAATTTTTCACGGCGACGAACTGAACCCGGCCAAGGTCACGATTAAATTGGGAATCGGGTCTGGGGGGCAGATGCACCGGCGGGAAACGCAGGAGGATTTTCCAGACGATATCACGTTTATCGACGACGAGGGCGGGGAGAGCAATTATGCCACCAATGCTAACAGCGATCCGTTGCACGATTTAGAGGACGCGTTGTGTTTCGGGGGTGCGCTTTACAACAGCGGGGATGGGAAGGGGATGGGGAAGGAGAAAGAGAAAGAAAAACAAAGAGACGTTCAGTTCGTCGATGTTGCGGAGGGCACCGTCGTCGACGGGGTGGAAGTTCACAGCGAGAGCTTGGACAGCGTGGAAGTCTTGACGGCGAGGGTTTTGGAGTTGGAGGCGAACGAGAAAAGGCTGCAAAAGACGCTGCAAGCGTTTTTGCAAAAGGGTCGAGATTAAGTAAACCTTCGATTTACATTTTTATACGTCTTTGTTGAACTTCTTCGCCGCCTCAATGCTGGTCGGTGACCGATAGGTACCGAGCAGCTTGTCCCACCACATGAACAAGTGGCCGAAGTTGAAGTTGAAATAGGCATGGTGAACGTGGTGATCCGCCGGTGTACCGAAACCCAGCAATCTGAAGACGGGATCCCATACATGTGTAAACTCGCAGTGAATCAGGCACAGCCAGTTGGCGTACAGGCTGCCGAAGCACATGTAGTCCCAAACCGAGCAACCACGAACAATGTTGGCAGTGCCGAGGAGCGGTATTAATATCATTAAAATTGTGTCGGCAAGAGATCCATTGAACGCATCAAAGTATCGGGGGTTTATGAATCGGTGGTGAGGCTTGTGGGAAAGTTTGTAAAGGTACGGAGACGCACGATGCTCAATCTGGTGCATGAGGAACTGAAGGAAATCTACGGTTACGAGACACAGCGCCACGTTCAATGGGTTGGTGGGGAGGTCAAACCTGTAGTAGGAGGGGGGGAGGAGGTTCAACTCCCACGTTATTGTTAAGTAGCTGCCAAGAACAAGGAAACCTTCGGGCTGGAACAAGTGGGTTGTTACCCCTTCCGCGAAGGAGTAATGGGGTCGTTTGGCCTTCTGAATTATCGGCCGAATTTTGTAGTGTGAATACTGGTAGAGGATGCAGAAGAATTGGCCTATAGCTACGGCAGAAATTCCAAGAATCAGTCCGAGGGGATGGGTATACCCGCTGGCTGTGGTTGGTTCGAGGAAGGATTCAGGAAAGATGCGGGAGTAGTGAAACGGGTTGGAGGAGGGGGAGGAGGAGGAGGAGGAGGAGAAGTCGAACGTGAGGGTGAGAGGCAGGAGAAGCATGAGTGGCCATAAGCCTATGCTCAGCAATTCTAACATGATGGGGTGGTTTATGTGCTGGCTGTGTTACTGGGTGAGTCAGAGAATCAATAGTGTGTAAACCGGAGAATGTTATATTTTTTGGGGAGGTTTTGGTTATTGTAGAGATATCCTGTTGTGATCTTTAAGATTTGATTATTGGAACACTGGCACTTGGGTGACTGGAAATGTGTTAGCATTTTTCAACCTAATTTCAAATCTTGATTAAAGGCTGGGTATATGAGGGGCTTATTATTACTTGTCGTCATCTTGGTATCCACATTCGTAGAGAGCTTCGTGGTATCTTTAAACGGCTTTCGTTCTCGATCTCAAACATTTAACAGAATGGGAGATCCAAAGCCGAACATATGTAAAACAGTACGATCGAACCTCTCTCTCAATGGAGGGGGGGGGGTAACTGCTTCCTCCAACAACAACCTCTACGAATCGTATTTAAGTGCCTTGGCAAATCGACCAGTTTTAACGAAATCAATCACAGCTGCTATAATCACGGCGATCGGAGACCTTCTTGCCCAGCAAATTCAATTTGGTAAGCTCCTTTCGCTCCCTCGTCTGCTGTCGTTCACACTTTCGGGATTCGTCTTCGTCGGCCCTTCAGTTTCCCTTTGGTATAAATGGCTGTTTGAGAGTCTTCAGCCAAAAATCGAAAACAGCAAGTCGTACAGCAAGTTGACGACTCTACTTCCCCTTCTCCTCGACCAGACGCTTGGGGTTATTTGGTTTTTCCCCCTCTACTTCCTAACATTCGAGGGGGCGGAGAGTATTTTTTATGCTCGACCATTTGTCCTGGCTAATGTCCGGAGAAGAATTGTCTTCGACCTTCCATCCATAGCGCTGATGAATTGGAAGTTTTGGCCCTTTGTTAACTACATCTCGTTCGCGTATGTTCCTGTGCACCTCCGGGTGCTTTTCTCGAACGTCTTCTCCGTTCTTTGGAACGTCTTCCTGTGTTCGAGAATGGGATGAGGTTTGAGGGATAAATTTTAACAAATATCTAGATCAAATCTGTGCAAACCGACTTCTTATTTATTTTATGTTTGATTTAATCTTCTTTGACTTTCTCCACCTCCACAACCACAGTAGTATCATCTTCTTCGATATCCTCACTATAATTACTCATTGCGGCGTCAAACTGGGTGGCAAGGTTGCCAGCCGCTCTGTACCAGAAGAACACTAGGCAGGCCAGAATGCCCGCCAAATAGGGAGTGCTCGCCGCCAGTGACCCCACACTAAAGATGAGCATCTGCTGGATCAAACTTCCGCCGCTCTTTCCGAGCGGATTTCCGATGACATCCACGGCAGCCTTTCCCTTTGTCTTGCTCTCCTGGTCCAAGGGAATGTAGGCCATCTCCTTGCACGGGTCGAAGAGTGAGTATTTGCTGTGCCGAGCGAAGCGAGACGCATTTTTAACGAAGCGCGAGAGAGCAGAGAGCGAGCCAAACAAATTGGGTGGGTTAGCTTCTTGTAGTTGGATGAAAAGGCCGTCTGTAGCCATTTTGCGCACTTCATCGTTCGAGTATTCATCAAGGCTCACTCGCTTCACTCGCTTGACTCGCTTCACTCGCTCACCTGCTCTTGCTGAGAATGTTCTGAGCTGCTCCGACGAAGACGGCTAGCATCAGCGGGGTCATTCCCATGGTCGCCGCGAAGGGGGCAACGGACGCTGGGAACAGGGTCAAGCCAAAGAAGGCGAGGCCTGCGCCGAGTGAAGTGAAGTGAAGTGAAGTGAAACAGGATTAGATTAGTGTTAAGGTTCGCTCGTGGCTCGCTTCGCTCGTGGCTCGCTTCGCTCGTGGCTCACCTGTAACGCCAATCATTGTTGGAGTAACCATGGCTGCAGTCTTCCAGCCGAACTTGGCGAAGACCGACCTCCCAATGAGCATCATGAACAATGTCACAGCGCCGGTTGCGCTGCTAAAATTCCCCATGAAGGCGCTGTAATCACTGGGGTTCGGGAACGCAAGTTTCAGTTTGCTCTTCCAGCTGACCTCGACGATGTTGATACACATCCCGTAGCTGATGACCAGAGTTGCCAGGTTCCTAATGTACGGACTGCTCATGAGGAACTTGGCACTTTCCCTCACCCCCATTTTCTCCTTGTTCATCTTCTTCTTCGCGGCCGACTTGGCCCTCTTCTCCACGTCCACGCAATTCGGATCCGTCAGCACGTGGTCCTGCATATATTTGTAGGTCGTTAACATGACCCCCCCACTCGCCAACACGGCCCCAATCAGCAGCTTCAAGCTAGCACCCCAGGCGTCAACCCCGGGAGGCAGCCTCGACCTGATCCCGCTCACCAGCTTCACGTACTGTCCGCTGAAGATCAAGGCCACATTCGCCCCCATGCCAAACAAAGGGTAATACTTCTTCGCCTCGTCAATGGTTGTTACCTCGTTGGCAAACCCCCAGAACAGCAACGACACCACAACAGAGCCCCACATCTCCGCCAGCACGTAGAACATTGCAAAGGTCCAGTTTCGGAGAATCGCAACGGGGGCGGAGAAGCCCGCGGGAAGGATCGTCATCAGGTAATCACAGAAGGCGTGAGGGTGAATGACGCTCGACGCGGGGTACAGGACAAACACAAACGTCGCGAAGAAGGTGAGGAACCCGACAACAGTAGTCATGTAAACCCTCTTTTGGGACATCTTGTCGCACATCTTGGAGTAAAGAACAGTGAAACCAATAGCAGAGGGAAGGTTTACATAAGTCTTCATGAAGGGAATCACCTCAGCTCCAGAGCCCCTAGCCGTAACCATCAGCACATCCTTCGTGTCGCGGAGGATGGTGTAGTTGAATAGAATACAAAAAAATATGAGCCCAAGAGGAAGAAGTTTTTTACGTTCGTTGGCCGGAGGAATGCCAGCTTTGAACCGGGCCTGAGTTCGGTTGTGTGGTTGGGTGAGGAGAGGAAAGGAGAGGAGCGGAGTGAATGGGAGCGTGGGTTAGTGTGTGGATGACTACCTGCCAACCTCGAGTCGTCAATATAAATCACTCACCAACATGCCTGGCTGTGGACTGGCATCCTGAGTCAAAGAGGCTTCTAATGAGAAAAGGGGAAACGAGAGTCTTTGGTTCGATCCAGCAGTTGTAAGCTTGGGGAGGGCAGCTGGAAGGTGGAAGCTGAATGCTACTTGAGCAAGGAGGAGTATGGAGAAACCCCTCATATCAATTGAGGGCTCTGATTCCTGAAGTGCTCTGAACCTCTGAAGCTGAAAAGTGCTGAAGTGCTGAACCAATAATTTTGTCAAATTATATGCCATGCCAGGCCTAGGCCCAAAGAAGAAGAAGCCGCGGAGTGAGCAGCAACAGTACAAGTTCACTGAGCACGAGAAAATCACCACACTCGCAACCACTCAACTTCGGCGAGAGTTAAAGCAAATAAAAACGAAAGAGTTACTCCAGGCCAAGAAGAAGCTTAAAACTTCTGAAGCCACTTCCAAGCAAACCAACATCGATCTCATAAACAAACACATTGATTTTGTTAATTCAGTCGATCTCACGATAATTGTAAATGTTTGCCTCCGGCGAATTGGCCTCTCCCACATTGGTCCAAACAACGATCCCCTTTCCCAGTACGAAGAGGGTCACCCGAGCGAGGAGCAAGTTTACCCCAAACGGTTTCGGAATTTTGTGGAGAAGACGCTCAACAACAAGAAGATTTGCGAGGTTCTCGACGGGCTGAATGTGCGAGTGAATGATATGCGAAGGAAGGTGTTGGTTCAATCCGAGAACATCGATGGTGGGGTTCAAAAGTCGATTGGGAAGCGCAAACGGCCCAAAAACAGCGCTGCCCCTCCACCCCCCCCAACGAACAACTGGAGCAAGAAGCACAAGCGGGAAAATTACAATTCGACCTCTGGCGTTTTTTTGCAAATGAACGCGGGCTCCGATGCGAGCCTTCTGCCTCTAAATCCCGACGAAGACAATAATAATGATAGCGGCGAGCAGCCTAATCCCAGTGGCAATATATACGGTCCAGGCGGGGACGATGACGAGTGGAACATGACAACTCAAATGACGACAAAGAATAGAAAGGGTCAGAGGGCAAGGCGGGCGAAGGCCCAGGCGCTCGAGGCGAAGAAGCAAGGATTGCAGTGGGACAGCAGTTTGAATTGGCGGGAGAAGAAGAAGAAGAAAGTCGATGGTGACGATGGTGACGATGGTGATGGTGGTGATGGTGACGGTAATAATAATAACAACAATGACAAAACCAAAAACAAGCAGCAGCAACGCCAGGCCAAGGCGAAGGAGAAAGTGATCAAAAAGAGCGATGTCGCGGAGAGTGGCAAAAACTGGAAAGACAACAAATCCTCCGAACACCCCTCCTGGCTCGCCAAGCAGGCCGCTTCGAAGTCGAATATTGTGGCGTTTTCTGGGAAGAAGACGACGTTTGACTAGCAATTACTAGAATAGCAAGATTAAAGTTTCTCACATATTTGTTTTTTTCTACATTTCCATCAGCTTCTTCTCCGCCTCCGCCTTGAACGCACGCGCCTGTCCCAAGCTATTTGAAGACAACACGTTCTCCAATATCACCCCGTTCTTCGCCATTCCCAGCCAGTCCTCCTCCCCCTCCTCCCCCTTCTTTTCTTCCAAGCGGTGAATATTGTCAAACTTAACGATCGTATTCCGGTGGGCGATCACCCTCCGATCTTTCTCCGCCGACGTGACGTAAGTTCTTCGGCTCAACTTCCCCCTCATCAATGCTTGCACCACCACGGCTGCGGCAATTCTCCTCTTCTTGAACAATTTTGCTTTTCTGATGGCCTCGCTCTCGAGCCTTGCCCTCTTTATCCTAATTCTATTCTGGATAAACGTGATAGCCTTGCACTGCTGTGCGTCCATCAGCGTCTTGTACACATTCCTGGCGAGCCTTCCCCGCCACAGCCGCTGCAGCTTGATGGTGCACTGTAAAACTTTTTCGTCCATTTTCTGCTTCTTCAAATCTCGCACGTGCCTCGCCGCCTCTCGCTGCCGTATGCAGGCCTGGATCTGTACGCTCGCCTTGGCCAAGTCGTCCGCGTGCTTCAGCTCGTCCTCTATCCGGTGCTGCTCGATCATTTTCTTGCTGTCCATCGTCATTCCGGGAATAGGAGGCAATCCAACCTTTTCAGTCATTTCGAGCAAGTCGTGTGTCAAATTGCTCTTGGTATTCAAAATCAGCCTGGCCGCTTCCCGAGTCTCGTGTAGATTCATCGTGAAGAACCCCCGCGGTCTAACCAAGAACCCTCTTGTATACCTCTGTATAACTTTTGCCTGGGTTTTGTGTTTGTTAGTGACAACTGCAAATATGGTGTTGCTGGCTCGTTACAACTAGTGTATGGTGTTGCTGGCTCGCTTCGCTCACAACTCGCTTCGCTCACAGCTCACTCACCTTCTCTCCTTCTATTTTTGTCCTGGCCTGCCTCTCCCTGGTAAGCCGCTCCATGAACAAATCATGCTCCGCGTGCAGCTCCCTGTTCTTCCTTGCCCGCGAGGCGGCGGTTTGCTGCTTCTCCAGCATTGTCGTGTGCTTCTCGTCGATCCCGGCCCCCATCGCCTTGAACGCAGACTGAGTGTCATATGGAAACCGCACCCGGTGCGAAGCTATTTTTGCCTTTCGCTGTGTTTTCACTCTGGCTGTGTTGGATATTGACATCACGTCAGAATAGGTTGAACGGTTGGAGGTGATGAAAGTTACAGGAACGCTATTCATTTCCTTTCTGACATTGACTAGGGTGGAGGGTGGAAAATGAAATGATTGCAGCTTTTGGTGCTGTGGGTGATCGACATTGACTATGGAAGAAAGAGAATGGGGACGGGATTGGTGCGAGGGGGTTGAGGAGGCTTGGGAGAATAAGGAATTTTCATTGAACTGGTCCATGAGTCGAGTCACAAACTTAGTATAGTTGGTTGGTTGGTGTGTTGGTTGGTGTTTGAATAAAGTTGTAATTTTCGTTTTATCGTTAAAAATAAACCTTTTTTACAATTTTGCAAGTAACCAATATAGAATGGACAACCACAAAAACATCCAAGAACTCCCACCGTTCGCCAAAGTTCTTACGTGGAGAGAAATTGCATCCCGCGTGGATGCTCGTGAGTTCTGGAAGGCCAAGCAACAACAAGATTTTGGAAATTCAAGATATCACCACCTTGCCGCCCCGCTCTACGGGGAAATAGGAGACAACGTGAACGAAATAAAGCACTACAGGTTGGCTGTCGCGAAAAATCATCAGAACGCCAATGCCAGAAACGATCTTGGCCTAGCTTTGATGAGGCAGGGGAAGCTCGACCTGGCGGAGAGAGAAGTCAAGGGGGCGCTAGATATCAATCCCGACAACGGTCTCGCGTTAAATAACATGGCGGCTGTCCTTGCTCGGAAGGGGAAGTTCAGCAAGGCGCAGGAGTACTGCGAGAAGGCGATTAAGCTGAATCCAAATGATGCAATGGCGCATCGCAATTTGGCCAAGATTATGGATACATTGGGCAACACTCGCGATGCTGTCAAGCACAATAGAATAGCCATCCAGCTTGGACCAGGGCAGCACGGGGTAACGCAGGTGAGTGAGCGAGCGGAGGGGGGAGGGGGTTGAGGAAGATGAGCATACGGGCCAACTAACATTATTCCACTCAACTCGCTTCGCACCTTCTTCGCTCGGCACAGCACCCTGACACAATGACGTACAGGAATGTGGCACGGCAGCTGGTTGCGAGAGGCCAAACTGTCAGTGGAAATGCGAGCGCTCATTATGATCAGTACCGAGCGCTGGCCGGGAAGAGGAACGTATTGGCCAACAGCGAGAAAACCACGGAGTTGTTGAGGATGGCTGCGGGGAAGTGAACACCTTGTTCATTCATTTCATTTTTAGCCGAGAACAAAGGCCACGGTCGAAAGTAACGTGTGGGAACGAGCCAAGCCCAAGCCCAAGCCCTACTTTGAGAAGCTCCAAGAAGACAGCGATAACCAAAAATATAAAAATGCTCAAACTTTATTCCCGCTGACGCACACAAGGTCCAGGCAGTACCTCACCCTCATGTCATCACTATCCGGCTCATTCGTTCCGAGCTTTGTTCCGCATTTGGAGAAGACGTCCCTTCCGTTCTCGGCAATGACGACGTTGTCGTCGATAACCTCCTCGGGACGAAAGCTCGGCCACCCGTGTTCTTCGGTCTCCGCCTTGAACTCATCCAGTGTTCGCCCCATCGGGGCCTCAAACAATGGAAGCCCGCACACGCTGTCGTAAAAGATTGTAGTTCCCGAGTCGCTAAGCTTCCTGAACAAGCCAACCGAGGGCTGGGCGTAGAACTGGTTGGGTTCCGCGTAGGCCGCGAAGTCTCCGTCGCAGCAAATGGCATCGGCAAGCGACTCGCCGTCCGGCGCGTTCGGCAGGCCGACGTCGGCCGCTGTGAATGAGCCCGTGTTGTATTTGAGGTTTTTCTGCGCTGAGCACGTTGGTGCCTGAACCTGCGATAATTAAAGATTAGTGGAGGGTAAAATTGTTTGGTGTTTTTGATTTTTGTCTAATTTACCTCAGCCTCAACCGCCTCGGGAACGCCCGCCCAAACCTCCTTGATCTCTAAACTGAAGGCACCCTCGCTACCCTCCATCCACAATCCGACCTGCTGGATGTCAGCGAGGTTCTTCTGGGTGGGGCACACTTTCTCGTTGTCGGAGCACTTGGTGGTGGGCTCTCCGGTGCTGGCGCTCCACTCGTTGGAAAACTCGGTCAGGGGGATAGCAATGAGCTCCTCCTCGCCAGTGTGCTCCATGACAAAGTCGGCCTTGAAGCACTTGAACTGGGGGTTCAGAGTGTCCGCGGCGAACGAGAATTTCAAACCGTCGTAAGGCTTGTGGGAGACCGCACGGATGAACATGTGTGTTGCTCCGGTGGCGTCGTTGAACTTGTCAAAGCTCTTGTGACTCTTAAGGTTGCAGAAACCGGGGGCAGAGAGGGAAGGAACAATCTCGACTGAGCCCTCCCAGAAGAGGGTGTTATCGTGGATTGTCATTGTCGAGTTGGAAAGGCCGCCCATGACAGGGTCGTTGACTAGATCCCAATCGAAGGTGGTTGCATCGGCATCGTCAAATGTAACGAGCGAAGTGTGCTGCGACTCATCGTAAAGGTCGGCGATCTGGTCGGCGTAGATCTCCTTGATCTCGAGATCGAACTCGCCGGCGGCTCCCTCGGTCCACAGGCCGAGCTGCTGGATATCAGCCTTATTCTTCTCAGTGGGGCACACAGATGGGTCATCGGAGCACTTCACGATTGGCTCGCCTGTGTAGGACGACCACTGTACATGGTGTTAGTGAATTGTTACACAGGTAAATTATTTTTTTTTTGGTTACGCACGTTGTTGGAGAAAGAATTGTAAGGTATAAAAATGGTTTCCCAGTCGCCAGTGTGCTCCATGGTGAAGTCAGCCTTGAAGGACTTGAACTGGGGGTTCAGAGTGTCAGCCGCGAACGACAACTTGAGGCCATCGTAAGGTTTCGTGGACCTCATAACGATCACAATGTGGGAATTGTTGGAAGAGTCAGGGAAGGAGTCAAAGTTCTTATTCGTCTCGAGGTTGCAGAACCCCGGAGCCTTTAAAGAGGGGACCTCCTTCACCTCTCCGGACCAGTTTATTGACTGATTTTCTGCGTTGGCTGTGAAGGTGGAAACCGACTGTCCTCCCATGACAGGGTCGTTGGTCAACTTCAGCTCGTGGCTGCCAGTCTCAGACGAGCCGTCGAAAGTGAGGAGGGACACCCTGTATGCGATCGATGAATGTATGAATTGGGGCGAGTTTTTGTGAGTTAAAGATTGTGAGAAACAGTTGCTGAGTCAGCAGAGAAACGAAGAACAGGAATACACAGGAATAAGCAGCTACGTACTTGGCAGAAGCTAGGGTGAGAAGGGTAGATGCAAGGGTGAACTTCATTATATATGAAATAAGTTTTTAAGGGGTCTTGTATAATGGTTATAAATATTAGTTATAAATTTATAACAAAAATTTATCTGTCCAATAGGAATTTACCATTATGGAAATCTGGTAAATGGCAATTGTACACTTCCTTCAACACATTTTTTCGCCCCTCTCTCCTCTCTGTCTATAACCGAAACTTGTTTGGCAGCAAAGTCTTGCCATGCTCGCCTGGAAAAGGATTACTCCGCAAAATCACATTCATGTCGGGCTGGGGGGCGTGGTTCAAGGCCTCCAGCTGGCTTGGGTTACCAAAGTCGGCATTAATATAGCCCATTTCTTGTAGCTGCGCGTGATTCATGCTGCCACGGCTTCTTGTTCTCTCGGTCATTGTGCTTGGTAGGGCTGAGCTGAAGTTCCGGAACGCTCGAATTTCGTTCTCTCGTTGCCGTTCCCTCTCTCTTTCCCGCTCTCTCTCGTCTCTTTGCCGTTTTTTTTCCGCGTCGTTCTTCTTCACTTTCTTCTTGCCCATGCTATTGTTGTTGTTGTTGCTGATATTGTTATCAGTTGGAAGCGTATTTTCGTAATTTTCATTATTGTTGGTGTTGTTGAGGTTGTTATTGTTGTTGTTGTTGCTGTTGATATTGCCGGTAGCTGTGCTACTGTTCAGTTCGTTGCTGTCTGTCATTGCTTGCATCTTCCCTGTGCGACCCCCTCCTCCTCCGTAGCCGAGATTGTTGCTTGGTGGTTTCTTGGAGTTTGCAAAGCCGAACCCGGAAATTCCGATTGAGAAGTTGTTCTCGTCGTTGCTGGTGTTGTTGGTGTTGTTGTTGCTGTTGTCGGTGTTGTTCCACTCGTCGCCGTCGTACTGTTGGTTTTGTTGTGTTATCTGCAGCTGCTGCTGCTGCTGATGATGCTGCTTTTGTTGCTGCTGCTGTTGCTGTTGTTGTTGCTGCTGCTGCTGCTGCTGTTGTTGTTGTTGTTGCTCCTGGACCTTTATTTTCTCGGCCCGCTTTTTTTCCTTCCTTGACTTTCTTCCGTCTTCTCCTCCTCCGCCACCACCTCCATCTCCTGCAATGTTCAGAGCGTTCATCTTGATGTTTATTGGAGGGGTGATTTCCCGTTCTGCATTTCTATTGCTGAGCTGAGGTTTAAATCGGCCATTGTTCGACTTTCCGTTGTTGGGTGGTGGGTGGGGGTTGTGTGGCTCGTCTTTCCAGCCGGAGCTGCTGTTGTCCATCACGGGCATTCGTTGTAATTGCTGCGGCTGCTGCTGTTGTTGTTGTTGCTGTTGTTGTTGTTGTTGCTGTTGCTGCTGCGGCTGCTGTCGGCTGGGTTTGGGCTGCAAATTTTCAAAATAGTTGTGCTCAATGCACTCGCGGCAAGTTATTCTATCCGCGGTGTCCATCTGCATAATCGAACGGCAGAAATTCAAAGCGCGCTTGGAAAGCACCCCCACGTACTTTTTTTGTAGCGTTTCGGGGCGGCTCATGTCAGGGAATTTTAAGCCAGCGAATCTGCGTTGTAAGTGTGAGTGGGTGTAACAATGAACGGGGCTTCGCTTCGCTCATCGCTCATCGCTCACCTGGGATTCCGAAGAAACAAATCGTTTTGCTCTTGCGTCATTTGGCCCAGCACCTTTTGAATTATATATAACTGGTCAATCTCACTCTCTCCCGGAAACATTGGTTGCCCATCGACAAGCTCGCCCATTATGCACCCGATGGCCCACACGTCCACGCTCATCGTGTAGTTGGTGCTACCGAGCAGGAGCTCCGGAGCGCGGTACCACCGGGTAGCTACATAATCTGTCAAGCGTGAGGAGCCAACCGTACGAGCGAAGCCGAAATCGCAGAGCTTGAGGGTTGCAGACTTTGGGTTGATGAGCAGGTTCTCGGGCTTGATGTCACGGTGGATGACGTCGTTCGAATGACACCAGTCAAGGGCGTGGCAGAGCTGAAAGATGTAAGATTGGACGAGGTCGGGCTTGAGACCATTGGGGTTGTCTTCGAGAACTTCGAGGAGGTTCTTCTCCACGTATTCGAAGACAAGGTAGAGCTTGCCTTTCCGCCTGAACGCTTCTCGGAGGTCAACAATGTTCTTGTGTTTGAGCTGCGCCGAGCGAAGCGAAGCGAAGCGAAGCGAAGCGAAGCGAAGCGCATTTTTAATGGAGCAGGGGGGAGGCGAGCGAAACGAGCGAGCCAAACGAATTGGGTGGGTAAGCTTAGCTTGGTAGTGGATGTAGCCGTCTGTAGCCATGAGCCACCATTATTTTGCCAATATAGCACTTAGGCAGATGAGCTTCGCTCGCTCACCATGCGAAGAATTTTTACTTCTCGTAGAGTGGTCTTTCGCACCACTTCATCCTCCTCAGATTCTTTGAATTTCTTTATTGCAACTGTGTCGTTGTTCTCCTTGTTGCGGCACCGAAGAACGACGCCGTAGGCGCCTTCTCCAACAATGCCTAGGACTTCGTACTTGTTCATGATTTCAGCTACAGGTGTGGGGAGGGTTGACGAGGGTTATTATTATTAGGGTTATTATATATTTAGAAGTTATTATATCTATTGGGGGTTGGGTTGGGACGTGAGTGATCTAATGGAAGTATGGGATTTGGACTTAAAGTTTATTTTTGCGATCGATTTAATAACGTGTTTCGATAAGCAAATTTAAATTGTTTTTTTCTTAATTTTTCGGCTTTACCGAACGCCAACGTATCTTCGACAAACCTCCTACGACGCCGGCGAGAAGTTAACGGTGGTGCACGTGGACATGAACAGCTGAGGAAGATCAACAGCGGCGACCACCGAGCACCGCACCACTGCCGCCGTCACCCAGCGCATTGGTGTGCAGCAAGGGGGCAGGGCTCGAAGTTACTCTCGACGGCGGTATGAGCCCTTTCTACTAATTGACTACTATAACGTACTTCTGCTCTATATCAATTCTCTATTTTTTTCTACAGCTGTCTCTGGGCCCGCAATTTTCGTAATCTTCCAAATTGTTGCGGTGGCTTTCTTGTCGTGGCCACCGCAAAATCCCAATTTTCCCTTGCCGTCCTTTTTCTCGCTCCACTTGATGTAGTCGCCCTTGCCCCACCCTGCGCTTGAAATAACTATTCGGGTTTGGTCCAAATTGACGTCGGAGAACTCTACTTCCTCGTTCCGACCAAATTTGGAGTTGCTACAAACCAAGTTGCCAAGGAACGATTGACCGATGAAGTTGTCAGACAGGCCCGACTGAATTCCATTTGAGTTCCCCTGCCGCGTCCACAAACAAAAGTTGTTTGCGTCGCGCTTCAGGCAATCAGAGAGAACCAGTTGGTCGCCCTTGATCGTTAGATAGCGCAAAGTCGAGCATTCTTGAATTGTAATCCACGAGTCAAATTTTTGCTGCTCCGAGCGAAGCGAGGCGCGTTTATAATAAGCACAGATGAAGCGAGCGAGCAAGAATAGTTGAGAGGTTAGTTCAGTAGTGGATGTGGGTGGATGTAGCCATTTCGCGGGACTCATCGCGAGTATTCTCGCCTTCAGGGGCACGTACGTGCACGCACAACAATTGTGAAAACTCAAAAAAGGCAAAAAAGGGCGAATCACTAAATCGGCCGTAACTCCAACGTATGGAGGTTTTAGACGCTCAGAATTGACCACGGTGGCGGGTTCGGACAGGCGCATCTTTTTGTGCGAGAGGGTTGTCAAAGACGGTCCAAAAATCGCCATTTTTACGCCAAATTTTAATCTCAAAAAAACTCAAAAAAAGGCGAAGCACTGAATCACCCCCAACTCCACCACACAGCATCTTCAGCCACTCCAAATTTGACACGGTGGCTAGTTATTCCAAGCACATCTTTTTGTACCAAGCAAGCGATTGTTCACGCACGGTCCAAAACAGCTTCGCTCGCTCACCTTTTCGCTGTACCAACCCTTTTGGTTCAATCGCCCCGCTCGGCGCACAACAAGTTTCGTCTTCTCAGTGAGATTCTCCGTCTTGTAGTCAAGCTTGTCGAGGGCCTCGTTGTGGTCGGACAACGCGCCGTTGAGGGTGAGGGAAAGGGCCTTAAGCTCATCTAGCTGTGGCGCAAGGTTTTCCAAGTGGGCGTCTTGCTTTTGTAGTTGCTGCTGTTGTTGGGCGGTTGAGTTGGAAGTTAGGGTGGAGTTGGAAGTTATGGTGGACGTGGATGTGGATGTGGAGAGCAGTTCGTCGCGGAGGTTTTTATTATTATTGGTACTTGATGAAGAACTTCCTGGTCGTCGAACTCGGTCGCTAACGTTCTGGATTCGCTCAAACTCCATAGAGAGTTCGGTAAACTCGCGAAACAAACGGTCGTCGTTCAGGCTGGACGAGAGCCTCTCCAACGTACTCATGGCGCTGATCGCCCGATACTTTAACTCGTCGCAAACAGATTCCAACAAATCAAAATCTTCAGGTGAGGAGGTTGCCGAAGAAGCAAGCATCGTAACGTTCATCTTGTAGTCGTTCACGCAGGTGGTTGACGCTGCGGCAGCCGGGTGAGAGGTTGTGAGGTTGTGTTTGGGCAAATTTGGGTTGGAGTGGGAATTGTTGGAGTTTGATCTCGGGGGAGCTGTAGAAGCTGCAGTTTTTCTCAATCGGACGGCTGTGTCTGACGGACCGCTCGCCTCAACGTTTGACGTAAACATATTGCTAACCCAGCCAGACCAAGTCATCCCCTTCAAAATTCGGTTCGACTTGTCAAGCATAAAAGCATTCGAGTCTGATATTTCTTCAGCGTTGGCCAGCTGCTGTCCTTGCTGAGCGATGGTCGAAAGCGCTGCTCGACCTGAACTTACGGCCTCCACAGCTGCTCTGTGGGCATGGAGGTTGTCGCAATTCCCATCAGATTTTATTGTTTCACGGTTTTGACTCGTGAAAAGTTCTGATCGAGCATCTTGCTGAGACTGCATTTTGATTTATTATAGTGTTTTTGAGTCAAATTTCAAATTGGGTGATTCTATTACCTTATGCTGAGCAAATGTGAGAATATTTTACAATTTTGCGGATTTCCGAATTCCCCTTCCATCTGCACATCTGCCGACTCCTTTTGACAAACGGCCCTCCAGTTTGCTGAGCACCCCAATTCAATGCATGCCGCGAAATCTTCAAAATCCTCCGCCTCACCCCCAGGTACATCTCCTCCACCCC
>Ga0302116_1001116_pt1 | contig 16249 bp, 8 predicted proteins | sample AG5_SCM_MG_FD_203124 | JGI IMG/M metagenome (GOLD analysis project Ga0302116, IMG submission 203124) | Marine microbial communities from Western Arctic Ocean, Canada - AG5_SCM | ecosystem: Environmental > Aquatic > Marine > Oceanic | place: Canada: Western Arctic Ocean | collected 2017-10-01 | reverse complement strand
CGCGGTCCATCTCCTCGAAGAGCTCAACCTCCTCGTCGCTTCGCGCGATCATCAGGTTGACCTCCTCGTCGGTGGGCACGTCGTTCCCGACTCTGTCTTCGTCGCGCGATAGAATCTGCTTCAACACGGAGTTCCGTTCCTCGGCGGTTGACGCCTGGTTGAACATTCCGGCTTGGATCGCCTTGTGGTCGATGGCGCGCTTCTCGTTCGCCTTTCGCAGGATATCCTCCTCGATCGTCCCGTCGCACACTAACGTGAACACCTTGACCCGTCGCGTTTGGCCGATGCGGTGCGCTCGGTCCTCAGCCTGCGCGTCCATCTGCGGGTTCCAGTCGGAATCGAAGATTATGACTGTATCCGCAGTTTGCAGGTTGAGACCCATCCCGCCGGCTCGCGTGGAGAGCATGAAGAGGAAGTGAGGCGAGTCCGGGGCGTTGAACTTGTCGAGTAAGTCCGCCCGGTCCTGGGTGCCCGTGGAGCCGTCCAGTCGCAGGTAGTCGTACCGGCGCCAGTCCAGGTAATCGCCGATGATGTCGAGGCACTTGACCATCTGGCTGAAGAGCAGCACGCGGTGCCCCGACCGCTTCAGCTTTGGCAGGATCCGGTCCAGGAGCTCAAACTTACCGGACGCCCGAAGAATCTCCTCTGGGCCGGACGGCTGGTAAAACAGGTCATCCGCGAGGAACAAATACGGGTGGTTGCAAACCTTCCGCAGCTGCATCGCGGTGTTCTGCAACACGCGAACCTTACCGTCCGTGTTGGTCACGGTGCCCTTCACAACCTGTCGGTAATACGCCTTTTGCCACGCGGACATGGCGCACTTGATCGTCTCCTCCTCCTTCTCCGGTAGCTCCTTCTCCACCTCGTTCTTCTTACGTCGCAGTAAGAACGGCCGTAGGACCTGGTGCAGGCGCTGTATGATCAAAAGCTCCTCCTCCTCTTTCAGCGCCACGTCCTCTTTGCTCGCCGCGAAAGGGGCGTTGAACCAAGCCTCGAAGGCGTCGGTTGAGTTGAACACGGACGGGAGGAGAAAGTTTAGTAAAGCCCAGAGCTCCGTGAGGTTGTTCTGTATGGGCGTGCCCGTCAGTAACAGGCGGTGCGAGGCGGTGTACGCCGCCTGGAGTACGGTGCTGAGCTTGGACTGGTGGTTCTTTAGCCTGTGCCCTTCGTCCACCACGATGTAGTTCCACTCGATTTTGCTCAGCCACGGTTTGTCGTACATGGCCAGGTCGTAATGGGTCAGCAGGACGTCGAAGGCGCCCTCGTTGATGACGTTCTCGCGCATCTCCTTCCGCGCGTCCTTGTATCCGTCGTACATCACCACGTCGCAGTCCGGGTACCAAATCTTAAACTCTCGAGCCCAGTTCGGCAGCACCGCCTTGGGCGCGAGGATCAGGTGCGGTCCCTTCACGCCCTTGTTCTCCGCGAGGTACGCGAGAAGCGAGATGCACTGGATCGTCTTGCCCAGTCCCATCTCATCGGCGAGGATACCGTTGAGCTGGTTGTTGTACAGCGACACCATCCACTGCAGACCCGCGAGCTGGTACGAGCGCATGGCTCCGGCGCCGTTGGGGCCGATTAAGATTGACGGCTGCACCACGATTTCTTCGACGTCTGCGCTGTGAGCGAGTTTGGTAAACTGTCGAATCGCGCTGTACTTTTCCTTCCCTCGCGGCGTCCCGGCCTCGTCCGTCACGTCATCCTCCGGCGGGGCGTCGGGGTCTAGGACGTCGGGGTCCTCCATCGCGCGCCTCGCCGCCGCCTTGGTCGCGTCGATCTTCTCAGCCAGGTGCTTCAATAAATCGTCAGTCGTGCTGAGGAGCTCCTCGATGCGCTGGTCCTTGCTGTCCTGCACGAGCCGGAGGTAAGCCTCCTCGTCGCCCGCTTTGAGTGCCTCGATCCTCGCGCGCTCCTCCCTCGCCTCCGCGTTCTGCTGCTTCCTGTGGTACGAGAGAACCCCGTTGTTTCGCTTGCGAAGTCGATGCTTCGAGTCCTTCTCCGCCTTTTCCAAAGCCTTGGCGTGCGCAAACATCTGCGCGAGCCAAACCCTTCGCTCCCTCACGACCGCCACGCGCCCGTCGATCTCCTTCTTCCTCGCCAGCGACATCGCCAGCCGCTGCTTGCGTGAGATCTCAGCCTGCGCCCTGCGCTCCGCCTCCATCCGTTTCTTGTCCTCCCGGAGCCGCGCCGCCGCCATCCTCGCGTGCAACTCGCGCCGACGCTTGAGCTCCGCTTCTTGCTGCATGCGCGAGTGCATCTGGTGCATGCGCGCGGCGGCGTGGCGGGAGATGGCGGCGACGTACGTGTTCGGGTCGGTGGGCATGCGCGCGGGTCGCATGTCGAGGAGGGCGTCGGGGTCGCGGCACAAATCTTTGGCGCGAGATTCTGCGGCGATCTTGAACCGAACCTTTCGCTGGAGCTCGACGAGTCGAAGCGCCTTGCCCTCGATGACCGCGGGGAGGCGGATCTCGTCCGGGAGGGTATCCGGGAGGGCGTCGATGGCGTCGGCGCGCGCGGAGATCTTGGCGTCGAGCAGGCGCCGCCGCTCGATCCTCTCCGTCTCGGGATCATGATCGTCGCTGTCGTGATCATCGCCCGCTTTTTCGTTTTCGGAGGGAAACGCCGCCGAGATCGCCGCGGAGGTGGGCTTGCTTGGGTTACCCACGGCGGCTGCTGTCATCAGGCCGGCGGGGACGGTGAGCCCACGCGCGAGTCGTCCGAACGCGGCGACCTGCGCCCTGAGCTGCGCCGCCTGCGACGCGGTCAGGTCGCCGGTCGACCGCGATGCGGTGGTCGCCGACGCCCCGCGCGATGCGCGCTCCGCGGTCGTCTCGGGCTCGTCCCCTTCGACGTTCACCAACGCCCTCGCGTCCGCGGCGTCCTTCACGCGCTTAAGGATCGTCGCGCGCTTCTCGTCGCGTTCCCATCTGGCCAGCTCCCACGCAGCGCCGATGGCCTGCGCGGGGTCCTCCAGGTACTCCGCGAATGTGTGCCAGTGCTTCGGCCTACGCACCGGTTCGCCGCCGGGCGTCGGCGGCGGCGTGCGACCGGCCACCGCCGTCACCGCACCCTCGAACATCGTGGCAGTCCCGCACGATGCGCGTCCCGCCGATACCTCACACCCGAGCCGCGCCGTCCGCGCGCGCTCGTCGTTTGAACGAAGGGACAGTCGAGGAGGTGCCTTCTCAACCCTAACTGAACCGCGATCTGACAGGATCTGAACTTTCGGGGCGGCCCGAAAAGCCACGACCGAAGGGCACCCCTTCACTTCCGACGACGCCATGGAGACACCAAGCAAGACCGAGCCGATCGTCGATAAGATCCGTCACGGCGAGATATCGGTGTTCGTCGCCGTCGCCGAGGAGCTGCCCGAGGTCTTCAGGACGCACGTGGTGCCCAAGCTCTGGCTGGGTGAGACCCTCAACTTGGCCCAAGTGAACAAGTTCTACAACGCCGCGGTGTGGAGCGTGGAGGCCGTGAGGTCGCTGGATGAGAAGGCGAAAGACTACACGAAGCTCCATAGCATCACATCGGCCTGGCCACCGTTTCATATGTGTTCGCGGTTTAACAACGTGAAGGGGATCAAGGCGCTCATAAGCTCGGGTGCGGACCTCGAGGAAAGGTCGAGAGAGAGAGCAAAGCCCAGCCAACACGGACGTGTTACTGCCCTTCACTTGGCCGCGCAGTATTCAAATCTTGAAGCCGCGAAGCTTTTGTTGGAGGCCGGTGCCGATGTGAACGCAAGGGCGCAGCATCCGAAGCCCGGCGGTGGTACGCCCTTGTTGTTTGCTCTCGTGAGTGTGAGTGAAAACAACACCGCTAGTGGAACGCTAAAACTTGTATCCTTGCTCTTGGAGGCGGGCGCAGACGTAACCTTGAAAGTGACTGTCGACGGAGTGCATGAATGGGTACTAACTTTTGACACCGTTTGGGGCTATTACGCAGCCCGTATTGATGCCCGCGCGGAGATCATGAAGATATTACTGGATGCAGGCGCAGACCCGAACGGTCAGGATACAGTTTTTGGTGTGGCGCCGTTACACAACGTAGTGTGCGATGACGAGGGGGTAAAACTCGGCAAGCTTCTGCTGGAGTACGGAGCCGACCCCCTTCTGACCGATGAAGACGGAGAGACACCGCTGGATGTTGCCAAGGAGTACTCGAGAGACCAGGACCTGATCGACCTCCTCACTGAAGCGACGGAGAAAGCGTTGAAAAAGTAGCGCCTGATTGTGAAAAAGCCACGACGGAGGCACCCGCCTCACTACTTCCGACGACACCCTGGACACGCAGGAGAGAATGATGTTCAATAACAATGCTCTACTCTTCACTCGATCATCCCCGCGCCGTTGAACCCCACGCGTCCCGACATCGCCTCCCCGAGCACCGTGGCAACCTCCGTCGACGCCCCGCCCAGCGCCTCCCGAACCTTCCCCTCGTACTCGGCGCCTACATACGACCTGAACCTTCGAAGCGCCGCGACGCACATCGCCAGCGCCCTCGCGTCCCTCGGCTCCGGCTCCGCATCCTTACCAACCTCCGCGGGTGTGGGTCCCGCGGCGGCGGCGGCGGCGTCGCCGAGCTTGGGCGCGAGGCTTTTCACCAGCGCCAGGCACAGAGCGCCGGCGGAATCCGCCAGCTGCGCGGTCGCGTGCTCCACGGGAAGCGCGGCGTCGTCCATCTCGGCTCGAAGCTTGGCAATCTTACCCTCGATGCGACCGATCGCCTCCTTCGCGCGGCCCGCGTCGACGTGCCGCCCCTGCGACGCCGCGCGGTCGGCATCCGCCGCGGCACGTGCCGCCTGCGCCTCAGCCGCGTCAACTTTCCGCTTTGCCGCATTCGCTCTCCACTCGCGGTCCTCGCGATCCGCCGCGACTGTTTCCACGGCGAGGCACGCGATGTCCCAGGCGTCCGCGGTTCCCCACGCGACGCCGCGTGACGCGCCGTCCTCGTCGGTCCCAGCCGCGGTCTCGTCATCGATGGATTTTTGGACCCAAGTGGCGACGTCGTTCGGCGCGACGAGGCCGAGCTCGAGCAGCCGGGAGACGGCGGTGACGGCCATGTGGGGGTGCGCACCCGCCCAGACGCCCGCGGCGGCGGCGACCATGACGTCCGCGCACCCATCCTCGCCAGCCTCGGCATCCGACTTCGTGAGCTCCACGAGCGCGGATTCGTACCGCTTGAGGAGGACGTTGTGGTGGGTGATGCACTTTTGGCCGTGCTGGAGCGCGGCGACTGTGAGCGCCTTGGCGGCGCCGGCGCGACCGAGCGCGTCGAGCTTGCCGCTCGTCTTGAGCCACTCCATGACCTCACCCGCGGGTTTCTTCTCCTTCATGAACGCCTGCAGGTCCCTCAGCGCGCCGCTGCTGCCGTTGAGGGTCTCCAGGATGTAATCGGGGTTCAGCGCCGGGGTGTTTGGCACGAGGCAGTGGAGTTCGTCTGGGAGGCTCTCCTTGACGCGGTCGTAGTAGCTCAGCCGGCAGAGCCTTCGCACCACGGAGTTGCAGAAGGTTCGCTGCGGGTGGTTCGAGGGCTGGTCGGCGACGTGTACCCAGCTCTGCCACGGCCACGCGAGGTCGAAGCACGAGAGGTGGTGCGCCATCCAGTCCGCGAGTCTCTCCCTGGCTTCAAATTCCATGCGGCCAATCTGCCGAAACATCTGGCCGACAACCTTGGCCATCATCTTCGGGAAGCTCGGGATCGCCTTGCACAGGTCCTGGATCACGATGTGGTAGAACACGGTCTCGTGCGCGGGCCTGGGCAGCGCGAGCATCTCGCCGAACAAGGTCTCGGCGACGAGGAACTGGCACCGCTCGGGGTGGTCCGCCGGGAGGGGCAGGGTGCCCATCTGGTCCGCCGCGGGGATGGTCGTCTCGCGCCTGAAACCGGGCTCGAACGCCCAGAGGGTGTCGGCGATGTACTCCTCGGTGACGAAACGCTCGAGGGGACCCCAGTCCCCGGCGTCCCACAGACCCTCGGTCTGCTCCTGGGGCAGGATCCTGCGTCGGTACAGGGTAAAAACAGGGTAAACGGGGGGAAAAGTCAGCTCGTACTCGTAGCGCGGGACCAAACGGGGAACCAACGCGGGACCACACGGGCGGCGTCTTCGCTCGGTACGCATTTCTTACATCAGTGAACATCAGGGGATTAACGAGATATATGGAAATGATGAATCATCACCGCGAAGACGAGACTTGCCGCCGGGTTCGAGCGAAAAGTTTGGAAATTGATTCGGGAGGATGGATCGATTCGCGAGATTGATTCGCACCTGAGACGTGGACGCACGGGGTACGCGGCGAGCGCCTCCGCGGCACCGCTGAATGACATCTCTGCAACCTTGAGCGGCGGCGGGGTGTGATGAGCACCGCCGCCTAGCTCGAACGAATCGCCGGTGATGATGTCTGTCACCGGCGGGATGGACTTGACGCTCCACGAAGCGTCGTCCTGAGCGCCGGCTTTGCGAACCTCGTTGACCCTTCCCCAGCACTCCTCGAGCCAATCGTCCACGGTGTCCGCGGCGGAACCCGCGGGTGGCGCGAAGAGCATCGCGGCGGGGTCGGGGCCCTGGCGCCGCTTGCGAAGGTAGTCCTCGATCGAGTCCATCATCACGTCGAATTCCTTGGCGGTTTGCAGCGCGGCGCCGCCCCACGGGAGCGCGGCGAGGACCGCGTACGCGAGGTAATCCGCGCGCGGCTGCCACCCGGGTTCGCCCTTGTCCGCGGCGTCTACGGCGGCGCAGACGACGGCGTCGAGGATGTCCACCGCGGCGGACGCGGTGACGATGCCGACGACGGGCCACACCGCGATGAATCGCAGCAGGAGCCGAGCCTTGATCCTGTCGTCGAGGGATGTGGACGCGAGGGTGGTCTCGAGCTGCTCGCACGTGGCGCGGACGACTTCTTCGACGAATTCGCCGCTGCTGTGGTTGAGCATGGCGACGAGGGTGGCGTACACCGGGGTCTTGACGGGCAGGTTCTGCACGCACTCGAGCACGAACTCGCTCGCGGGCTCGTTGAGCGCGGGGAGATCCTGCGCGAGGAGCCCGCTGAGGTGCTTCATCATCTCGGGGGAACCGTCGCAGTGGATGATGGCCTCGCGCATCTCCTGGAGCTCGCGGTTGCCCGCCACAGGGCCGTTGTTGCCCACCGTGGGTTTGAACACCCGCATGTGGGAGCCATCCTATCGTCCGGGATGCGTCGGGGAGGGGGGAATCGGTTGAGTGCCTTGGAACGACGGCGGAGGCGCATTGGGCGAGGGAAGATCGGCGGCGAACCGGCGAGATCGCGGGTGCGGGACGGTGCGGATCGAGGGACATCCGGCGAACGGTGGTGGGATTCCGGCGCGTGACACACCTCGCGACGGTGGCGCTTGCCGCCTCTGAAGTCTCCTCCCATGGTGGCGGCTCTCTCTCGGCGCGCGGGGGAATGGCGTGGCGCTGACGATCCAGGGTTCAGTTCCCGAGGGCAGGCAGTTCGCTGATTTCAGTCAACGCAGCGAGCCCGCTTGAAAGCAGTCTAAAAAAAAGAACCGTGTCCGAGAAAAGCCACGACGCCTCACTCTTCCCCGCACCGCCTCACCATGCAGCTCAGGAACGGCAAACGTAAGCTCGATGTGTACCGTCCCACCTTCGATCCGCACTTGGATATCGCGACCGTGGTGTTCTCCCACGTGCAATGCGTCAAGACCCGCGTCAACCTCGCCGTGGTGAGCAAGTTGTGGAGGGACGCCTCCAAGCCTGCCGCGGCGTACCCTCGCAGGTTCGACTTCGGCGCGGCCCCGGTCCTGAATCATCCGCGGATTATTGATCTCAGTGTCGTAGACCTGATGGACAACGACGAAGCTCTGTCTCTACCCTACGAGAGAGTCGTTGGACTTCTTGGTGAAACTGCGAAGAACGTAAGTGACTACGCTGCTGAGCTGGGGAGTCTGAGACTGCTGAAGTGGGCGCGAAAGAACAACCATGCTGATTGGAGTGCGGTTACGTGCTCTGCCGCAGCCATTACTGGACAATTGCCCGCTCTCCAGTACTTGCACGAGAACGGGTGCCCTTGGGACTCGAACACGTGCCAGTTCGCCGCCCAGTTCAAACGCTGGGACTGCTTCCAGTACGCGGTGGATAACAAGTGCCCGGAGTGGGAGGACTTCGCCGAGTGGTACGCAGAGCACCTCCGATGAAATGAGCTGCGCATCTAAAATGTGAAATCCTACATTTGAGATTCTAAATGTGAGAGTACCCCATCGCCTTGGCGAGCTTTCCCACCGCGCGTTCCACCTTTGCCGGCGCTACGCGGCGCAGACGCCTTCGAATGTTCGCCACTCCGCGTCGCGCACGTTCGTCGCGTGCGCGCGCACCTCCTGCCACGTGGACCAATCATCGAACCCCACGCGGTACGGGTCCGCGTCCGACCCGCCCGCCTCGTCCGATTGGTGCACCACCCAGAACGCGCTCCCCCTCGCGGCGCCGCCGGCGCTCACGCTCGTCTCCACGGCGTCGTGCACCGCCCTGAAGAACTCGTCTCGAACCCAAAAATCCTGGTTCCGCGGATCCCCCGCCACCGACTCCCCGGGCAGCAAACCGTCCAGTCGACGGCCGGACACCGGGACAGCCTTGCCGAACTCCTCCACCACCAACGGCTTGCCCAGAGCTTCGGCATCCGCCACGTGCGCGTCGATCCAACGCGTCACGTACTCCAGCTTCTCCCGCCACACGTCGGACCCGCGGGTGTAGTCGAACGCCTCGTTGGCCATCCACGGCGAATAGTCCGCGAACCCGAGCCAGTTATCGGGCCACGCGTGCGTGGTTGCAAAGTCGATATCCCGCACCGCGTGGTTGGCAATAAAGTCCTGGCCCTCCTGCAGCGCCCAGGGCGACGACGCGATGCCCGTGCGCCTGTCACCGCTGCCCGGGTTGAGATGGACCCGTGCGCACGACGAGGAGTAAAAGCCTTCCTCGCCTATGGTCACCATGTGATGCGGGTCCAGGGACTTGACGAACATGGCCATCTCCTCGATCCACGCGGAGAGCGCCCAGCCGCAACTGGTGCACCTCGGCTCGTTCATCAGGTTCCAGCCGAAGATCGCCGGATCGTCCCTGTACAGGACGCCGGTGAACGTGTTGCGGCGGCGTAGGAACCGTCTGACGTGGTCGCGGTAGTGGCGTCTGCAGTGCCAGTCCGTGTAAAAATCAGTCCTCGCGCCCGCGGTTGGCGACCACTCCAGGTACTGTAAACAAAACACGACGTCAGTCCAATTGCCCACACGGAAATAAGAGAAAAGAAACGCACCCTGTCGACGGAGAGCCAGTAGTCTTCCAGCGAGATCAGCAACTTGATACCGCGCTCGCCCGCAGCCTTCAGGGCGTAGTCCATCCCGACAAACACGCTCTCGTCGTATACGCCGGGCGCGAGGTGCAACCGCATGGCGCGCAGCGCGGGGGTCTCGCCCCGGCCGAGCGAGAAACCCCAGGTCCGCACCGCCGTTACCCCCCGCTCCTTCAGTTTATCCAGCGTTTGATCCACCCGCCACCGCATGGTCGGGTACCGAGCGACGTCCATGAGGTTCCAGGCGTTGGCGCCCGAGAACACGAACGGCACGCACGTGCCCGCGCCCTCGGGCCCCACCACGAACCGGGTACGCACCGCCCTCACCGTCGTCGAAGCGACGGAGGGCGTGGGCGCAAAGTCGTGCCCAAAAAAATCACCCCCGTCCCTTCTCGTGATCCTTAAACCGCACCCGCCCCTGAACGAGCCGTACGGTAAGCCGTGCTGGCCGTCCACCACGAAGTGGTAGGTGCGGCCGGGGTGAAGGATCAGGGACCGGATGGAGTCCCCCAGCCCACACGTGTCACTCGCGGATTGGTCGGCGGGGCAATAAATTTCACCCGGCGGCGGCTCCTCGCAAACCCCGGGGGGCGGCTTCGCGTCTCCCCTCGGTCGCCGCGGGCTCTCCGTGACCCGCACCGGTTCCCCATCCTCGAACACGGACACGGTCTGATCGTACCCGCGGCTGCACAGCGCCACGTCAACCTCGAACGGCGCGTCGGAGTCGGAGTTCATCAGCGGCTGTACTTTGATTATGGCATCTGGCGCCATGAACGGATCGAGCTGGCATGGCGCATCGTACCCCCGGACGTCCTCGTCGTCCGCGTCCGTCGGTTTACGAACGGCCAGTTTACGCGACTCTATCCGGTAGTCGCGCTCGGCAACCTCGACGTGGACCACCAGGCGTCCCTCGCGGATTCGTTGGACTCGTTCCGAATCGAAGGACACTACGCCCCTCAGAACGGTCCACTCGTCAACGGGAGCCTCGCCGATGGCGATGGTCTCGAACGAACGCGTCGACCCGTCGTCGTCCACCGGCCACTCGAGCACCGCGAGTACCGTCGGCCCGAGGGCCACGCGGTTCGTGCGTCGTTCCTCGGGGTTGGGCGCGTCCGTGGGGAGAATCTGGCGGTCGGCGGGAAAGTCCTCCGCGTTTTCCGCTCGGCCGCCGCCGCGGTACTCTGCCAATTTCTCGTCATCCGCCGCCTGCGCCAGCCTCCTCGCGCCGGGCCGATCGCTCGTCATGACGTTCACCGTCCGCGAAGGATCGCGCCTGGAGACTTTGACCTCGACGGTCACGAGGTACGGCGTCTCGGGCTCGATACCGTCTCGAACCACCGCCCCGGCGGTTGATCGAGAGCCGAGGCTCGACGCCGCCTTCACGGCCACGACGCGCGCCGCTTCGTATCGCTCGTTAAGCCGCTTCGTATCGCCCCGCGCGGCGTCTAACATGACCGCCGCGGGGCACGCGCGCCACGGGTGGTCGCATCCCCACCCCTCCGCCAGCCCGTCCACGCGCGTCGGAGGGTCGGGGTCCGACGGGCACGAGGCGGCGCCCGCGACGTTCACGCCCGACGCGTCGAGGCGCCTGGCTTGAGCGCCATCCTTGAAGCTCCACGCGACGTTCCAACCGTCCCCGCCCGCGTGTATCCCGTGACCCGGCGCGAGCCACAGGTCTTTGGTGAAGCTGACGTTGAGTCCGCGGTCCGCCTTGGTTCCGTCCGGCCACTCGTGCTCGGTGAATGAGAAGGACAGGGTCCCGTCCCGGCACAGATCGCCGCGGTACGGTCGCGCGTGCCCGCCGTTCGCGTCGAAGACCCCGGCGTACCAGCACATGACGCTCATCTCCCCGTTCGGGTCCGTCATCCGGGTCCACTCGCCCTCGTACTTCGTGTGCACACCCCGGGAGAACGGAACGACGAGCCAGGCGCCCCGGAGGTTCACCGATGTATCCCCAGCGTTGACCAATTTGCCCATCACGAGCGACTCGACGGTGTTGTAAGGCAGGTCGCCGTTCGCGCGCCCGTTCGCACGCCACTGCTCGGGGGGCTGGCGGTACAACCGCGCGCTGTAGGCGTCGTCGAAGGGCGCGCAGTTGGTCAGGTTCTCGGTCTCACCCGGGAGGCACCGCCACGGCATTCCGCCAAACTCGAGCTTTGCGATTTGCACATTTTTGCATCCCTCGCCCTTGGGAACCGGCGGCGACCACGCGCACGTTCCCTTCGATGCCGACGCCGAGTTGAGCGACTTGAGCCGCGTGGACATGTCCTTGATCAGCGCGTGGGTCTCGGCACGGTGACGCGCCTCCTCCGAGTCGGTTGAAACGCCCTCCGGAAGGGTCGGATATTCTCCGTAGCCGCCGCCGAACCTATCGAGCGGCGAGTAGCGCTCGTGGTATAAAACCCAGAACATGACCCCTCCCCCGCCACCGCCTCTCGCCGCGCTCCTCGCCAAGCTGTCGAAGGCTCGCGCGTAGAGGTCGCGACGCGCTTCGATCTTACCCCCAAACTCCTCCAGCACGACCGGCATCGTCAACTCCTCCTCGGCGGCTTGCTGATGCGCTTCGAGCCAGTCGTCGAACCAGGAGTCTCGCCCCGACTTGTCCTTGCCGCGCTCGGTGCACAGCCACTGGTCCACGTACGCGTGCATCGTGGCAAAGTCAATCCCGGGCGCCCGGTGGTTTCGCACGAAGTCCACGCCCTCGAGCTGCGCCCACGGACCGGGATTGGCGTACAGGTACAGCGGGGACGATTGCCCGAAGAAACCCTCGGATCCAACCGTCAGCAGGTGGCGCGGGTCCGCGCGCTTGACGTGCGCCGCCATGTCCTCGATCCAGGCCTGCAGCGCGTCGCCGCTGTTGGAGCTGATGTTGTACTCCAGCGACGCGTCCGACGACCGGCGACGCTCCACCACGAGGTCGTAAGCGCTTCGAGGCTCGTTCATCAAATTCCAACCGAATATAGCCGGGTCGTCCCTGTAACGCACGCCGGTGTAGAAGTTTCGCCTGTTAACGACGGCGTCGACGTGCGCCTTGTACAAGTCCCGGGCGTATGGATCCACCCAGAACTCATCCCGGCAGTTAGACGACCCGTCACACGATCCGTGACCCGCGTCGTGCGACCAAGCGTTGTACTGGTCCACGCCGCCGAAGTGCTGCCAGTAGTTGCCGAATGCTATCAACAGCCGTATACCGCGCGCGCCCGCGGCGGCGATGGCGTAGTCCAGCCCGCGGAACGTGTTCTCGTCGTATATTCCCGGTCCCCGCTGCAGGGCGTTCCATTCCGTGGATCCGTCGCTGAACCCCCACGTGCGAATCACGGTGATACCCAGCGTCGCCGCCGCGTCCAGAACCTCGTCCACCTCGCACCGGAAGCGCGCCTCGGCGCCGCGGACCATCAGGTAGTACGTGTTGGCGCCGACGAAGTAGAAGTTCTCGCACGTCTCGTCCGTTGCGTTCGACGCGTCGTGGGATCCGGCGGCGGCCTGGACCACGAAGCGCGTCCCCGCGCGCTGCACGAAGCCTAGCTTCGGGTTCGCGCGGAGGGGAGTGCGTGGGGAGACGACGTCGGCGTGGGGCTGGGACGCGAGCGGTGCGTCTTCGTTCGTCGGGTGCGCGGCGAGGACGCCGCCGAGCAGGAGGAGCGCGGAGAGGAGGAGGAACGGAGCGACGAACGGGGGAAGGCGCGGCATGGTCGAGGGTTGAATCCCTCGGGGCGTGCGAAGCGCAGTGAGGCGACGTGTCGTCCGCCGAGGCACAAACGAGGCGGGTTTGATGCCGAGAAAAATCCTCCTGCCAGCTGTCCTCAGTTGGACCTCAGTTTGCGCAGCTCTACTTGTAAAATCCTACATTTGAGATCCTAAATGTGAGAGTACCCCATCGCCTTGGCGAGCTTGGTTTTGTACTCGCGAATGGTGCCCTTCCACACGGTGACCTTTTTGTTCTCGCACACCCAGATCTGGTCCGCCACCTGGTCGATGAGCCTGAAGTCGTGCGACACCAGCACCACGCCGCCGTTGAACTTCTTCACCGCGTTTGCCAACCCGTCTATGGCGTCGACGTCCAGGTGGTTAGTGGGCTCGTCCAGTAACAGCAAGTTGGGGTTCCGCATGTTGATCATCGCGAACACGATGCGGCTCTTCTGGCCGTCGGACAAACACCCAATCTTCGTGTTCTGCATCTTCGTCGTCAGCCCGAAGCGGTCCAGCCACGAGCGCCAGTACTCATCCGTGCGCTTAAACGACGGCGAGTTTGGATACGCCGACTTGAAGAAACCAAAAACCGTCTTCGTCGGGTCCAGCTGTTCCGCGCTGTGCTGGTTATACCGCCCGATGAGGAGACTCGGGTGCGGCTTGACGTCACCCTGCGTGGGCGTGAGCTCGCCCGCCATGAGCTTGAGCAGCGTGGACTTGCCGCACCCGTTGGGACCCACCAGCGCGATGCGCGAGTCGCAATCCACGCCGATGTCGAGATTTTCGTACAGGTAGTCGGCCCGCTCTCCGCTGTACGCGAAGCACACTCCGTCGAAGGGTAACACCGGCGACGGCAGCTTGTCGCAGTCGGGAAACTCAAACGTGAACGTGTTCTCCCGTAGCTTTGGCTTGGCGACGGCTTCGGATTTGATCTTGTTGAGCACCTTGTCCTTGGACGCCGCGCTCTTGGCTTTGCCGTTTGCGTGGTTAGCCTCGACGTAATCCGCCAGCTTGGCCATGTCCGCCTGCTGTTTCTCGTAGAGCTTGAGCTGGATCTTCTCCTCCGCCTCCACCTGCGCGCAGAACGTCGCGTAGTTCCCGCCGTAGTACTTCAAATCCCGGTCGTGCAGCCACACGATCTTGTTGCACACCGTGTTTAGGAAATCCTGCGAGTGGCTCACCACGAATAGGCACTTCTTGTAGTGGCTCAGGTGCTCCTCGAGCCACACGCACGACTCCAGGTCCAGGTGGTTCGTGGGCTCGTCCAGCAGCAACAGCGTCGGAGCCGCGAACAGCGCCTTGGCGAGCGAGACGCGCATGCGCCACCCTCCGGACATGTCCTTCGTCGCTCGTTCCATCGGCACCGTGTCGTTGGAGAACCCGAGCCCGACGAGGATCTTCCTCGCCTCAAACTCGAACGTGTCCGGGTCGAGCTCCGAGAGCCTGTCGCTGATCGCCTCCAGACGCTCGTCCTCCACGCCGCTCGTCTCGATGATCAGGTCCTGCGCCGCTTCCAGTCTCACGATCTCCTCGGTGACGTGATCCACCACGGATTCGATCGCCGACCTCTCAGTAGGTTCTGCCTCGGCGTGGAGGTGGTACAAGTCGATGTGGTCGGGGATGGGGATCTCGCGCAGCGCGATGGCGTTCAGGACGTTGGTCTTGCCGCTGCCGTTCTGGCCGATGAACCCGTACCGCGTGCCGACGTTGAGCTCCAGCGTGGCGTCGTCCAAAAGCGGCTGTCCGGCGACGGTGACGGAAAACTTCTCGATCTTGACGTCGGTCGAGGTGGGGTTGGAGGCGAGCACGCCCGTGACCGCCCTCTGCTTCGCGAGCATCTGCTGCCCCGAGAGCAGCTCGGGCTCACGCGCACCCCCCGCGGTGAGCTTCGCGATCGCGTCGCTCACGTCCTCCACCGCATCGGCTTTGCCATCGTCGCCGTCGGCGGCGGCGCCCTTGGCCTTGCCGGACTTCTTCGCCGCGCGCTTCGCCTCCTTCTCCGCCGCCCTCGCGGCTTTCTGCGCAGCCTTCTCCTCGGGGGTTAGCGCGGTCAGAAGCTCGCGCTCCTTGTTCTTGACGGGCTTCCCCGTCACGAGGTCGATCTCGCCGGGCATCGTGAAAGCGTTCACGTGCTCCGCGATGTGCCCACTTGCTGTCCTCGGCCGAGAAAACACACCGCACTTTTTTCCGTGGCCAAGGGAAAGAGTGCCGTTGCGAACCTCACTACGAGACTCGCGGCGTACGGCGAGCGGGTGACCTGACAGAGGCCATGGGCTTCTTCGGCAGGCTTATGGTGGCCCTGGGCCTGGCCAAGAAGAAGGTACGTCGCCGGATCGACCCGTCATCGCCCCCGTCCCCGCCTCGAGACCCGCGGTGCCTTCTCATCCATCTTTTCGAACCATCTTCGTTGACCCACGCCCTCGTCCCGCCCTTCGTTCCGAAACAGAGGAGCCTGCTGGTCATGGGACTGGCCAACGGCGGTAAGACGACGCTGGTGAATAACCTCAAGCCGGAGAAGGACCGCGACCCGCCCGATTTCGTCGCCCCGACCGTCGGATTCAACGTCGAGCGCTTCACCCTCAACAAGTGCAAGCTCACCGTCGTCGACATGTCCGGGCAGGGACGGTACCACGAGCTCTGGGAGTGCTACTACAAGGACACGCAGGCCATCATATTCGTCGTGGACGCGGCGTCGTCCGAGGAGCAGCTGGAGGAGAGCAGGCAGATGCTCGGCAACATGCTGTCGCACGAAGACTTAAAGGGGACGCCGCTGTTGGTCTTTGCGAACAAGAGCGATTTGCCGGCGGCGAAGGGCGCCGCCGCCATCGCGGGTGACATAGACCTGACCGGGGCGGTGTGCGATTCGAGGGCGTGGCACATAGGGGCGTGCAGCGCGCTGACCGGGGACGGCCTCGACGACGGCATCAAGTGGCTCCTGGGGAAGGTATAGACCTTAGCTAAGTATGTAGTCAAATTGGTTTCTAATATTGGCGACGCCCCGTGGGCCTGGCGTGTATGTCGGGCAGCCGAACCGTGTCCGTCCGCTCGACGAACGACGGGAACGTGCGCAGCCTGAGCCGCTCCACCTCATCCTGGAGCACCGCCAGCTCCTCAGCCTGCGCGCGGGCGATGTGCTGCAGCTTGCTCTGCGCCACGACGGATCGCATCTTCTTCTCCGCGGCGACGGCGTTGTTGTCCTTGCCACCAGCCGCGCCGCCGCGCCCGTCGCGTATGCGCTC
>Ga0302116_1001115_pt1 | contig 16250 bp, 20 predicted proteins | sample AG5_SCM_MG_FD_203124 | JGI IMG/M metagenome (GOLD analysis project Ga0302116, IMG submission 203124) | Marine microbial communities from Western Arctic Ocean, Canada - AG5_SCM | ecosystem: Environmental > Aquatic > Marine > Oceanic | place: Canada: Western Arctic Ocean | collected 2017-10-01 | reverse complement strand
TACAAGCTGCTCAGGCGAGATTTCTACTTTTGGGTGAGGCTAGAGGGCATTTTGAGTGTCGTGCTGGCATTTTTTGTGCGGACGTTCGTGAAAATAGTAACGGACTTCACGGTGAGTGGGAGTGCGAGCGTCATCAAATCCGCATTCGTATTCGTCACTAACTTTGCTTGCAAAACAGGGTTGCGTGCAATTCCGCCACCCAATTGATTTAGGTGGGGTGGCGTTCAGCGCAAGCATGCTCTGGGCGCAAATCATGCCCTTCGTCGCACTTTCGTTTTACGAGGGGGAGAATAAGGAGCAGCTGAAAATCTTGTTGATTTGTAGCTTCGGACTTTGGTTAGTGCTGAACTGGCTTTTCTTTTGTTCGATCGACAGGAGCTACATAACGACGTTCTTCGGCTCGGAGACGGGACCTCAATACACGGTCGATTTGTTCCGACACAGTGAGGGCGATTTCGCGAAGTTCGATGCGGCGTTCGATAATCGCCGGAGCTACATAAACGGAATCGAGGACGAAATAAAGATTTGGGTAGAGGAGAATATTGACCGGTGGCGGATCGAGAATGAGGAGTGGTTCTTGGTGGATAAAATTTGGGACGAGTTCTTGCCCGTCGAAGTGTTTGAGGCTATTGGGGGAGCGAAGCGGCGAAGGTCAAGCTTTTTTCAAGATTTAATTTGAAATAAAATGTCAACCTCTAGCCTTTTCCTAAACTTAGCCCCCGCAAACACAGCGCTCCGCATCACCCCTGCGGTCAAAACTCCCCTTGCAACTCTGCTTTAAACTGCTTGAAAAATCGAATTCAACCAACAAACTTCAAACAAATTCAATCAAATTTCCCGTTCTTCAATTTCTCCGCGATCCCCTCCGGCAACCACCGGATCAGTTCCTCCTACACCCATCACTGGAGAAGATCGACGACGAGTTCTTACCGGTGGAAGTGCTTGAGACTGAGGGTGGGGCAAGGAGGAGAAGAAGCAGCGTGCACAGTGTCACAGCAAATCAGGACATATCGTTGGCCGCGCGTGACATCAGTCACGCCATGGAGGTGTCGACCCGAGTGAATGATCTTAACCCCCTGGTTTAGCGAGATTTCGTCCTCGTCTACGTCCTCGGTACTTGAACCTCGCTTTCCGCTGAACCTCAGTCTTCCGCCATCAAAGGCTGACGACAACGAAAAACAAATGTTCAAAGTGCCTGTGAGATTCGACAAATATTATTGTTTACTGATTTTTTGTTTACTGATTTTTCGATCGAATTGAAATTGAGGAAGGCTGTGAAGTGGTTGGTGAAGGTGTTGAGTCGCTCACAGAGAAGGAAGGTTGGAGAAGGGAAATCCCTCATAAATTACGAATAACTTGAACACATATTACGAGGACGTTCTGATTCACGATTGAAAACTTCACAAGATCCCCCCTCGTACACCCAATCCACCAAAAAATCATTCGCTTTACCTAAACTCCAACCTTCCATTCTCTCCGAATTGTGCTGCAAAACTCTTGACTAGAAATGTCCTCCCCTCCACCTTCTTCCGGTTCCTCACGACCTCCCCGGCCTACCTTCAAGATAGGTGCCCAGGTGATCTCCTTCGGCACAATAATGCTCCCAGCCGTAGCCTATGGTTATTGGTACTACAAAACGAACCACGAGTCCAAGGAGGAGCTGGAGGCGATGCTCCGTGCCAAGTATGCTCCTGATGTGGCCCTCGCGAAGCAACGCAACGAGGGGTTCCAGAAGATATTCGATAGTATGAAGCGGGGCGACGACCTTTATGAAGTTAAGATGAAGGAGTTGACTAATCGGGGCGTAAAGAGCGTTGGCAGCATTTCCATACCCCCCACCACAACATCGAACACAAAAGCAAACAGCAAAAAAGCATCTCCTCCAGCAGCTGTTGTCGGAGCGACATTGGAACAGAAGCAAAATCAAATGAAGCTTTGGAAGGAGGGCATGGCGAAGATCAAGCAGCAGAAGAAATTAAACAAAGAGAAGCGAAAAACGCTCATCAACAACAACAACAACAACAACAACAACAACGCTCCCTCCTCCTCTTTCTCCTTCTCTTCCCCAACTGTGCAAGCTGCCGTTATCACAAGCCTCGTCACCACTGCAGTTGCAGCTGCAAGCTTCGCCTTACTCTCTTCTCGTCGATAGTTCATTCTCTTATTAGATAACCATAAATTAGATTTAATCTTTTCATAAGTTATTAATGAAATCTCGTGCCGAGTGACTCACTGTGAAGTCACTTTTCCCAACAGCCGTTTTCTTCTTGTATAACGTCGATTTCAAGTTCTTCTTTGTAGTGTTCATGTTCATATTCATGTTCGTCTTTGTCTTCTTCTTCGGCTGCTGCGGCTGCGGCCTCGGCACCGGCTTCCCCCCCCCCTTCTGCCTCGCGCTCCCCAGCTCCACCCTTTCCCTCCTCCTCTCCTCGAGCTCCTCCTCAACCTCCATTAGCTGAGCCTTGATGCTATCGTACTTGGTCTGTAGCATGATCGTCTTCTTGGTCCTCTCTGTCCTCTGCGTCGCCGGAAACCTTTCGTACACCTGAAAGTGCGTCGCCCACGGCGCCGCGAGCATGCTCGGTCCCTCGGGGCAGTTGTACTTCCCCACGCTCTTCCAGTTCCCTCCGTCCGGAATTCCCTTCTCGGCGGGGTTCATTGCGAACCCAGTGCTGGCGTTGATTTCCATTCCCCCACCCTTGCTGCTCTTGCTCTTGCTCTTGCTGCTGCTGCTCCTTCCAGTTCCCGGCGCGCTCTTTGGTCTAGAGCTGCGCACGCTCTGGGGGCTGCTGTCCCTGTTGTTGTTATAATTATTCGTCCTTGCCTCAATTCTGTCGTCCAAGAACTGCTCCGCTCGCTGAGCTCTAGCGGCCGCGGCGTACTCGGGTCTTGTCACTGCGAGTTTCTTGATAGTTTGCGTTCTCATTGGTGTTTTTTTCATTGTAGCTGCAGATCGTGGCCGTTGCTGGCGTTGTTGTTGTTGTTGTTGTTGCTGTTGTTGTTGCTGTTGCTGTTGCTGCTGCTGTTCGGATGATCCATTCGACGAAAAGTAGCTGCGGCTAGATTGCATTGCCGATTTTGGTCTTGGGGTTGGTCTTGGGGTTGGTCTTGGGGTCGGTCTTGGGGTCGGTCTTGGAGTTGATTTTTGTTTAAATTGTTGCTGTTGCTGTTGCTGTTGCTGTTGCTGCTGTTGCTGTTGCTGCCGTGGAGTTGGTTCGTACTCGGAACGTCGGCTCCTTGTTGTGCTCGGAGCGGCGCTTTGTGGCCGAGCACTCCTGCCATTGTTTCTGTTGCTTCTATGACTATCCCCTTCGTTTGCATTGTAGTCAACCTCGGGTCCGTTTCCCCCCTCTGCATTCCTCGTGCTCCTACTTGTGCTCCTACTTGTGGTCCTGCCGCTGTGGATATTCACATTAAATTCCGTTTCAGCATAGCTCCTAGCGGTGTCCTCCTCTGGCGCGTTCAGCCGCTCGCTGAACTGCTCCCTCCTGGACATGAGCTGCGCGTCCTCCAAACGCGATCTTGCACTGGACGCCGACGCTGACTTCGGCCTCTCTCTCCTCGCACTCCCAAACTGGCCCTTGACCGCTTTCATGGTGTTTTTCCGGCACGTGAGCAAGTCTTTGGGCAGCACGAACGTCCCCCCGATGAGTACCCTGTCCGCCGGCTTTGCCCTGCTGAACATCACCGGCCGGTTCTCCCTGGCTGTTTCCTCAGCAAGCAGCGGATTCCTCATAGACTTGTGCTTGTTCGTACCCATTGAGTCCTTGAAGTCCATGAGCTCCCGGTGCTTCATCATCTCGGTGCAGGCGGCTTGCTCCTGGGCATTCATAACAATGTGACCATCACCATAGTCCACCTTTTTCGTTGAGAACGTGCCGCGCATCATGGTTTGGCAGGAATTGAATTAAGCTGTTGGTGCCACTAATTTGTTGGAAGTCGTTGGGGAGAAAAAAAAAATAATTCAGGAATAAGTTTTTTTTAAATTCAACAAGTTCAACAAGAGCACAAGAGGGGAACCATAATCAATCACGTTATGGTTCATGAGAGTTCTCATTGAAAGCGGACGAAGTTATCAAAGCCGAAGAATAAAGCGAAGAAGAAAGTGTTGGATTCACTCCGATCCATCTTCCTGTGAAGGAGTTCCGCCTTCTCATTCAGGAAAACAAATTTGCAGTAGCTTACGGTGCACTTGCAACATTTACCTTCTTTTTGTTTTTCACTGGAACAATTTGTCTCTATTTTGAAGTCTGGCCGTTTAGATTTGAGTACTTTGAAAACAACGATTACAACAAACCAATTCATCGTAAAAATGGATGAAATCTTGAAGTCCCTGGCGACCGAACGGAGCAAGCTGAGCCAGGAGCTTAACACAAGCGTAAATTGGCTCGAGAGCTTCAACAATGCCAAACCAGAGGAAAGAGAAGAGGTAGATGAAAATCCGTCCTCACCCCCACCCCCACCACAAATCCAAATCCAAATCCAAACCCACCCCGAACATATAGTACGACAAGCCCCACTGAAGCACGTCACCGACTACCAAATCGACGAGGCGAAAACGAACCTTGAGCATTCAATCCACAAGCTCGCGGACACTTTCCACGATCTTCACGCGGACTTGGACGAAAAGCACAATATGAATCAGCTTGAGGTAGAAGCAATTGTTGGCGGTCCCACAAATGAAGACAGCGACAAGTTCAGTTACACCATCAAGGGCAACCAATCCCAATCCCAATCCCAATCCCAATCCCAATCCCAATCCCAATCCCAATCCCAATCCCAATCCCAATCCCAATCCCAATCCAGCACTCCTACAAAGACCTCAACTCAACACAACCGCGCCCAAATGCGCAAAATCCACGACAAGTCCATGCACGCCATGAACACTGCCAAGAAGAAACTCGACTCGGACAGGAACGAAGTCACGGCGGAAATGAGACGGTTTGCAATTCACGAGACCGAAAAGAGGCTGAACGAAATGAGGCAGAAGCATGTAGAGGAGCTGGAGAGCGTCACGGGGGCTGCGATCCAGAGCAGCGGAGTTGCGCTGGTTCACCAGGACGATTTAGCACTGCAGAAGTTGCAACAGGCTTTAGAAGCTAAGAGGGACCAGCTGCTGAGGGACGAGAAGGAGCGGATTGAGGCCAGCCTGAACCTCGAGCTCGCCGCGATGGCGGCGCAGCACGAAAGTTTGCGAAAGGGGTACGAGAACGATGCCGAGCACTACGCGAGAGCTGAGCTTCAATCGAGGCTTGCGGCCAAGGAGAGAGAGGTCAGGTTGGCTCTGGCAATGGAGGACACGGCAAAGTCGCTGCAGGAGCGCATAAGCGAAATCAACGCCGACAACCAAAAGGAGACGCAGCGCGTGTTCGGCGAGCTCCAACTCGCGCTGGAAGTCGGCGCCAAGAACAACATTGACCTGCTGGCGGAAAACCTTACGAGTCAGCGAGAAGAAAAGGTGGCGAACCTGACCGCTCACAGCGAGTCGGTCGTCAGCGAGGCGATGGAGAGTTTGGCGGCGGAGCTGCTGGACGCTGAGAGGCTGGAGCTCCATGACTTGAAACTAAAGAGCGAGAGGAACAGACTGGAGCTCGTTACGAAAACGAGGTTGGAGGGAGTCGAAGCTGTGGCCAGGGAGGTCGATTATGAGAAACAGAGGCTGCGAGAGAGGAAGGAACTAATGGTCAGCGAGCTGAGAGCCCATTTGGAAGGTGCCGCCAACAGCGATTTGTCAGAGCTCGAGGACGCGCTCCAATCGGACTTGGAAATGGCCGAGAATTTGATGCTGGACAGCGTCAAAAGTGGACTGGCGGGCAGCTTGCAGCAAGCTCGGGAAGAGCACGCGACGGGCTTCCCAGTCGACGAAAAGGCGCTGGAAAAGCTGCAGAACAGATTGAGAGCAAGGCACGTGAAGATTGTTACGGAGGTGAGCGGAGCGAGCGAAGCGAGCGAAAGCGAGCAGCAAGCTAAACGGCCAGCGCTAACCCACTCTTGCTCGCCAGCTGCCGAAATTCATTGAGAGCGGGAGGCTGCGGCACATCGAGGTGAAAGAGGAGGAAGAGACGGAGAAGCAGCAGCAGGTCGAGGGCAGCGAGCTCAGCTTGACCCACTTGCGGTTACAATTTCAACGATTGCAAGGCAATTATGACCAAACTACAAACTGGCTCAGCGAAATTGCAGGAGAAGTGAAATCGATGACGAAAGATTTGAAAAAGGTTGACAGCGATGCACACAAATATTTGTGTTCGGGCTTCGACAAAAATAGAGACGCAGGCCAAATTCTGCATTTGATCGAGAAGTCAATTGAAGTGAACAGCAGCGAGAGAGCCAACAATAGCAATTTCGTCGGTCGGAGAGGCGATGGGCGGGTTTCTTGCCCCAAGTGTAGCAACTTATATTTCCTGAATGGAGAACTATTAAAGTCGATAGATAACAGCAACAGCGCAGTTGATGAGTATTAAATCAGGCATTTTTTATGATTTTCCAGATAGCCTTAAGCTTTCCGAAGACACTATTGCTGTAGAACATGTTAATCAACCCATCGCCGAAGCCCATAGCTCTAACACCGTCAACCGGGTAGCTAAATGCAGGCGGGATCGAAGTTTTGACGCCCGGAATTCTGTCGACCACGACCGATCTCATCAAGCAACAACCCCTGAGCCCCTCCTCCCCAGCGAATCTGCGCCGAGCGAAGCGAGGCGCATTTTTAATGAAGCAAGAGCAAAACGAATGAAGCGAGCCCAACGAATTGAGTGGAATAATGATAGTTCAGTAGTGGATGTGCCGTCTGTAGATGTTTCGCGGGATTCATCGCGAGTATACTCGTCTTCATCAAAGCTCGCTCGCTCACCTATCGAACCCAGACTCGTTCACCCCGCCGAAGGGCAGGGACTGGATCAGGTAGTTGACCCCGAAATCGTTCGCAGTGAACATTCCCGAGCGGAGGCGAGATCCAATGGACTCAGCCCGCTTTTGGTTGCCAGAGTAGCAGCTAGAGCCGAGGCCGAAAGGGCAGTCATTCACCATTCGAACACACACGTCGTCGGAGTCGCCATCGACCTGAATAATGCACATGACCGGTCCGAACACCTCCTCCGTCCAGATGCGCATTCCAGCTGCGCCGAGCGAAGTGAGGCGCATTTTTAATGAAGTAAGAGCAAAACGAATGAAGCGAGCCAAACGAATTGAGTGGAATAATGTTAGTTCAGTAGTGGATGTAGCCATTTCGTCTGTAGTCATTTCGCGGGATTCATCTCGAGTATGCTCGTCTTCATCAAAGCTCGCTCGCTTCGCTCGCTCACCTTTCACGCCCGTCAGGACGGTGGGCTGGTAGAAATTCCCGTCACCGCAAGACGTGTTGGGGGAGCCACCGACGAGGATTTTCGCGCCTTGGGAGACGGCGTCGTCAACGAGGGACTGGACAATCGCAAGCTGCTCTTTCATGACCATCGCCCCGCAGTCGATGGAATTGATTGAGTCGGAGTCGGAGAAGCACGTGGCTCCTTGACGGAGCGCTTGGACCTCCTGCGCCGTGAATTGGGTGGGAATAATGATAGTTTAGTAGTGATGTATGTGGGTGGCTGTAGAAATTTCACACTCACCTTCACGACCCTGCTCACAAACTCACTGTGGACGCTCTCGTACACAAACACCCGCTCAACCCCGCAGCAGTTTTGGCCACAGTTCTGGAAGCAACCGCGCATCGCCCACGGGATCACCTTGTCCAACTCGACATCATCAACGAAGATCATCGGATCCTTTCCCCCGAGCTCCAGCACCACCGGCTTCAGTGTTGGAGCCGCGCCAGCCATGACCATGCGACCGACGGCTGGACTTCCCGTAAAGATGATTTTGTCGACAGAAGGGGCGGTAACCATTGCCGCACCAGTGTCCCCGAACCCAGTGACGAGCTGGACGACGTCCGGAGAGTGGTTGTGGGCGACGAGGGCGGACTTGACGATTTCCATAAAGAACGGAGCCGACCACGACGTGTGCTGCGCCGAGCGAAGAATTATTATGCGAAAAAGAAAAAGATTTGAGTGGAAATAATGTGTTTGTTTAGTAGTTGCTCGTATTTTAAATTCTCGTCAACCATTATTCTTGACGACAACGAGAGCGTCTTACTAACTCCACACAATACGACTCCATGTACAAGAAGAAGCATGTGGGGATCGCTTTATCATCTTTGGCAGAGAGGCATTTGCCTCCGGGATCTGCATTTACGCACACATCCCGAGTGGCGACAACATCGCCGATCTTCCTCAAAGCTCGCTCGCTCGCTTCGCTCGCTCACCTCGGACACCTTCACAAGCACCGCATTCCCGCTGAACAAACCCGACAGGATGTGGTTCATCAGGTTGCAAAACGGGTAGTTCCAAGGCGCAATGACCCCCAACACCCCCAGCGGCACGTACTCAACGTACGCAGTCTTGTGGAGCATCATCATGTTGACCTTCCTGTACGACTTTTTCAGCGCCTCTTCGCCGCTTCCGTTGAGCCAGGAGATCTTCTCGCAGGTGGTTAGAACCTCGCCCATCAACGCGTCGAGCATCGTCTTGCCAGAGTCCTGGCAGCAGACCTGGCACCGAGCGAAATTAAGCGAAAATGTAATTGAGAATAAAGTTTGTTTAGCAGTGGCTCGAATATATTTCTCGTCTTCCAAAAAGGCTCGCTCACCTTGCAGATCAGCTCGGTGTTCGAGGTGATGTAGTGTTGGATTGTTCGGAGGACTTGCCTGCGCTCCTCGAACGAAGTGGTCGCCCAAGAGGACTGGGCAGACGAGGCCAGAGCAGCCAAAGGCTCCACAGAGGAGGGGGGCAGGACGGACACGGACCCAAGGTACGTGTTTGTGGAGGGAGAGTAGCAGTCGATTTTACTTTTGTCCTTATTTTTAATTGAGGGGGCCGAAGATGGGGCTTTGGACGTGGAAACTGATGGAGGGGTGGGGTGAATGGACTTGATCGGGTAAGAAAAAGACGTAAGGTAGTAACGAGTAAGGAAGTACACAAGAAAGCTGGTCACCAAGAAGAATGAATGTTGCAGTGTCACCGAGAATGTGAATTTATCGGCAAAAGAAATGGTGACAGCCATATATTTATGAAATAGGTATATTATATGTCTGTATAAATGGTGGACTGGAATCACGTGTGAAAGTATGAAAGACAAAGATGGAAGAAAATGAAATTAATAAACGCAAGCAAAAGCCAGTTATGGATCCTAGTCTCATGGACCCACTAATGGAGTACACAACACCGGGTACGGACGAGCTCAACTCATCAATTTGGCCTGATTTCAACGACACGGTTCAATTTTCTGATGGCACAACTATCTCTTACAATCAGTTCACTGATAGCCTGTCAATCCGGGATGCAGGCAACACAAGCCTCCTCAATTCTATCAAACTCAGCGACGTTATAGGCTGTGATCTTGAATTAGATTTGCTTGCGGCTCCTTTTTCTGCCTCAATTCAAATTTACCGATATGAGCGTATCATTCCCAACTCCTCTGCATCTTGCAGCTCTTGCATGTGTAGTAGTAGCAGTAGTAGTAGAAATAATGACAACGAGCTCCCCACCACTCCCACCACCACAACCAATACAAAAGAGGGCCATAAGAGGCTTTTCAAACGCGTGAAAAGTCACCTAACTCTTCCTCTCCAACCCACAATGGATCTGGCCGGGCCTCGGTCAATTGTGCGCTCCATTCGCGCGCTCTCGTTAGCAAAATCAACCTCTCCGAGGAGAGTGCTCACCTTTGTCAACCCGTTCAGCGGCAGCAAAACCGCAATGGCGATAAACGACAATGTGTTGGAGCCCATGCTAAGGGAGTCGAACATTGAGTTCACGAGCTTGGTAACCAAAAGCGAGAATCACGCTTACGAGTACATGTCGAAAATCACGAGCGAGGAGGTTGACACTTTCGACGGAATCATTGTTGTGAGTGGCGATGGATTGTTGTACAGTATACTGAACGCGATTCAGAACCACGTGGGGGGTGTGGAAATGCGAGATAGAATAATGAAAAAAATCTCATTCGGAATTGTCAATGCGGGCAGCGGAAACGGCTTGGCCAAGTCAATCACGTACGCCAACGGCGAAAATTTGACTCCCATGCAATGCGTGTTTTGCATATTGAAAGCCCTCGGCTCAAACAGCAGCAACACGAGGTGAGGCGAGGCGGAGCGGGGGGGGGGGGTTGAGGAAGACGAGAAACTTTATACGAGCCACTACCTATACTTACATTATTATTATTCCACTCAATTCGTATTCGCACCTTCTTCGCTCGGCGCAGCGATCTAGCAACGTACGACTCGTGCGACGGCAAGACCTTCACCTCGTTTTTGAGTTTGAGCTGGGGAATAATTGCAGATGTGGACCTGGAGAGTGAGGTGTTTCGGTTCTTGGGACCGTTGAGGTTGGACTGTTACGCAGTTTGGAGGATGCTGAGTTTGAGGCGGTACCAAGGGAAGTTCTCGTACATGGAGGAGTTCCCAACGGGGGAGAAAGAGTGGGAGATGCCAAGGTTGAACGAGGATTTGGAGTCCAAATCGGAGGTGAGCGAGCGAGCCTTGAGGAAGACGAGAGTACGAGCCAGTAAGCTAACAATATTATTCCACTCAATAACACAGTGGAAAACGATAGAGGACTCCTTCGTGTGCTTCTGGGCGTGCAACACCACGCACGCGAGCTACGACATCATGAGCTCGCCGCACAGCGAGTTTAACGACGGCGTGTTCCAGATACTGCTGATAAGGGGGAAGAAAGTTGGGAGGGCGGATCTGGTGAAAATGTTCTTGGGAATGGAAAACGGCGAGCAGGCGAGCATGGATTGCGTGGAGTTTGTCAAGTGCGTGGCTTATAGGGTTGAGCCGGGGGGAAGCAGGGGGAATTTGAGCTTGGACGGTGAGAAGTTGGCGTACGGGAAGGTGCAGGGGGTGATCAAACGGGACGGGGGGATGAGGTTGTTGGGTTCGTAGAAGTTATAGTAGAAAGAAAGATAGAAAGAAAGAGAGGAAAGAGTCGGTTGAAAAAAGAATATTAAATGGATTGGAATTTGATTTATATTTTTATTTGAAATTTTTGCCATGATATGCAAAATGCAGGCAATTTGGATTTCTTCCCCCCTTCCCCTTAACCTTCCCCTAAAAAATTAGATTTCCACCTGGTCGGGGTGATTTGGACTGGGAGGTGGGCTGGGGAGAGAAAGGAGAGGATGACGGAGGTGACGTCGTAGCCGCCGTTGTGCACCAGTTCGCCAAGGTTTTTCATAACCTCCTCGAGGGTTGAGGTGTTTTCGTTGTGCTTCGGGAAGGTCACAAATTTCCACTTGTAGACAATGTGGAGAATGAGATTTAGGATCGGGGTGAGGCCCGTGAGGTGGTACTCTCGGCAGGGGGTGATTCTAACCGTGTGGTCTGTGTTGGCCGAAACAATGTAGTTGGAATCGGCCGTGATGGTGAGCTGGTAGGTGATGGATTCCTGCTCAAACGTGTGCTTAAGCTCGAAAGTCTCAGCATCCCAGATCTTCATCGTTTTGTCGTCACCGGCACTCACAAGAACACGCCCGTTGGGGGAGTATGAGACGCTACGGACGTAGTTGTGAGCCTGGTCGATGCTCTTCACCAAGCTTCCATCGCAGGGTTCCAAAATTTGATGGATTCATCGTCACTTCCCGAGCAAAGGAGTTTGCAGTCGGGAGAGAACGAGAGGGACCTGACCCAGCCGGTGTGGCCCTCCAACGTGTGCGCTAAGATGGCATTTCCCTCTTTGAAGCTGTAGAGTTTGATGAGCTCGTAGCTTGCAGTAGCCAGCTGCTTGCCGTCGGGGGAGAAGCACACTGCAAGAATAGTGTCCGTGTGATCCTCAAGCACTTGCACTCTCGCCCACTCGCCACCCTCCCCCGGCTCCGACCAAATCATCACCTTATCATCACTTCCACCAGAAGCAATATGGGAGCCTGATGGAGAGACGGTGACGCAATAAACAGCATCATCGTGTCCCTCCAAGGTCTGGACCAACTCGAGGGAAGGGCTAAGCACCTTCAAGAAGGGACCCTCATCATAGCCACAAGCCACAAGTGAGCCATTCAGAAGATAGCAAAGACCTTTGACACCGATACCATAGGCAAAAACATTGTCAACTCGATATTCTACCTTGTTGGAGCTGGTCGAGTGGATGATGATTGACCCACTCAAACTACCCGATGCCACATGGCCGCTACTCCGCAACGCCACACACTACATAATTATTATGCCCGTGGAGAAGCTGTTCGTTCATCTTCACAATCATAATTGAGATTGGAAAGGGGGGTGTTACGAGGGCTTAGGGGGTGTATTTCTGGGCTACTGGGAGCTAGAAACTAGGTCCGGTCCGAAAAGTGAGCTCGTGGTGGTATTTAAAGAATTATGGTACTGGTAACCTGGTCACCTGGTGGGGAGAACATTTTGGTTTCGCTTTATCGCTCGTTTTGGCTTCTATAGGTACTACCGGCCCCAAACGCCACCCCAGCACACTATTCTAACCCAATTATCCTGCACCATACTAGCTCATCATATCACCTCTCCCCCTTCTCGTTTGAGATCTTTTCACGAGCATATCTTTATGCCTTCCAATGAGCACCACAAGTGGCTCAAGAAGCGTGATTGGCTCGCGGTAGGAGATGTTATGTATCACCTAGATCGGGACGATGATTTGCTCGTGAGAAAGTACAAGGAGAGAGATGAGCATGGACGACTGCCACATCATTGGATGGCAGAGAAAGCTCAGACACACACACATACTCTTGCCAGTGTGGGCGTGTGGTCGATTTGCTACAATCCAGAGGCCCTCACCACACGAGACAATGATGGCGAAACTCCCATCGACATTGCCCGTAGGAGTGGAGCCTGTGCTGAGATCACCGGCTTGCTCTCCCTCACTCCCGAGGAAGCTCGTTCGTTGGATTGGGATGGGATGGCCCGCTTGTACGCACCAGTGGCTTATTGGATGAGTGAGATGGTTAAGTGGATCAAATCACGATCGTATGCAGCATGTCACAAGTGGATCAATGAGCACGATGACGAGTTGGTGCGTGAAGTGCTCAAATACTACAATTCTGCTCTTCTTCTACAGATTGCCTGCAATAGCCAGGTATACAGCGACTCCCTCGTGTTTCTTGCTCTTCGAATGATCTATCGGCACTCACCTTCCCTTACTACCAGAGATCCTCTTGGTCAGCTAATTGTTCAATATGCTGAGCACCCCCAATTCGATGCGTGCCAGCAGATCCGCAAGGTCCTCCGGCTCACCCCCAAGTACATCTCCTCCATCCCCTTCCCCACCCTCCTCCTCCAATCCCTCCCCACCAAACACTACGAGATCTACGGCCCCTACAACACCGTCTGCCAGTTCATCAAACACATGAAGTACGACAAGGCTGAGCTGGTCGAAATTGAGGCCGTCCTCAAGCCGGCTCGCAAATGCGACGTCTGCAGCTCCCTCCCCACCAAGCCTTGCGCACGGTGCAAAAACACGTTCTACTGCTCCGCCGAGTGCCAGAAATCGGCGTGGAAGAAGCACAAGAAGACGTGCAAGGCGCCGACAGGGGTGGCGGCGACTGAGGCAGATTTGCGGGTTTTGCACAAGGGGATGCACTTCCTGAACCGGTGCATTCAGGAGAACGGGGCTGGGGATGGACCAACCAGCGTTGTGGTTGATTTCTTGTTGCCAGGTCCAGCATTTTGATAACATTAAACCACAGATTCAATGGGAAATTGAAATTACTAAAATTGAAAGCAGCTGAGATTATTATTGCTATTTTTAGGACCCCCAGAAGCATCCAAATACACTTCCCTGAAGAAGCTGGATTCCCTCAAGAAAACAATGACTAGTATCTATTCCGCCAAACCACTCTGTCTGGCCCCTGGTGGTGAGTTCCGCAGCTGCGATGCAGAAGAAGATATCTTGGAGAGTGAAACCGGCGGAGGAGGTCGTTTCAAACGTCACTACCTCCTCGCTAAAAGTGTTGAACGAGAAGGTGGCAGCCGCGAAGACGACCTCGCTGAGCTCGGCATCCTTCATTGGTGTGTGCTCATTCGTACTATCATCCCAGATACCACAGGAATCCACAAGGCATGCCTCCAGCGTAGCGTCAGGGAGCGCGCACTCATTGAGCAGCATCGACCCTGGCGCAATTTGGACCGTTTCCTCCGAGAGCTTGCAGTTGAGGATCAGCGACGCGTCGTTCAGCTTCTTCAAGAAGGGAGCGATGTCGAAGCTCACAACAGGTAGGGGGTTGGGACTGGTGATGATCGTGATATGGTCTGGAAGAACAGGCACTCCGGGGGGCTCCCCCGAACCCGAAGGGGTACCAGAGGCTGTTGGGGCTAGGCTCCATCACAGTCGCCTTCTTAGCAGCGGGTTTCTTCTTGATAACAGCTTTCTTCTTGGCAGGAGATTTCTCAACAGTCGCCTTCTTGGCAGCTGGTTTCTTCGTGATAACAGCTTTCTTCTTGGCAGGAGATTTCTCAACGGTCGCCTTCTTGGCAGCTGGTTTCTTCTTGATAACAGCTTTCTTCTTGGCAGGAGATTTCTTGACAGTCGTCACAGCTTTCTTCTTGGCAGGAGCCATTCTACTGGGCAGATGGGAGGGGTTGAGTATGAGATTCGCGTCTTGAGTTGCCAAAACCCACAAACTATATACATTTATAATTAAATTTTCATTTCCCCCATCTCTAAGATCCAAGTGCTTCCAAAGGCTTCCTTTGGGCCATTCTTCTTTCGAAACCCTCCCTCAACCAAAGTCTGCAAAATGAAGACCCTTATGATTGTCATGTTTCTGAATTCTTGCTCAAGTTTCATTGCACCACCAGCATTCTCTGCGTTCCTCAAGCCCACCTCCCTGTCAGCCTCAAAAACGGCAGGCCCGAGCGACTCAAAGTCCCCATTGTCTATTTCTGTTCAGGCTTCGGTTGAGTCTCTCTTGCTCTCGCTCGAGGAGGTGGTAAAGAATGGTGCCTCAATCGGAGTGAGGAAGCAGACTCTCCAAGACTTCGACTTGGCTGTTATGAATGTTGTCAGTGACATCAATAGTTTTTCTTCCACTTCCACTTCCACACCCCCCTCCACACACCCCTCCACACACCCCTCCACCATTCCCTACAACCAATTTACCACCTCCACCCCAACCCAAACCCCAACCCCAACCCAACCCTCCTCACCCCAACAACTACCTGAGCCCATCGACCCCGAGGACGACTCAGAGCCCCTCCTCGGTGGAATGGCTCCAGGAACCAGGAACACCTACGTGATCCCAGGGATGGAGTCAATGAGTCCGAAGGAGTATAGGGTAGCCTTGCAGGACCACTTGATCAAGGAGCAGGAGAATCGGCTCATCAGCAGGGGTGGGAAGAGCGGGAACCGCGTGTCGAACGACTACATGGAGAGTCTCGGCGCTGGCACAACCGTGAATACGATGAGGAACGATTCTGAGCGGGCGGCAGTCGAGCGTGAGGTTGAGCGTCGCAAGGGAATTTCAGGCAGCCAGCGTGACAACCGAGAGAATTGGGGCGTTGAATGAAAAAGTATAGCTGCTGCTGTTGCTCAATCTATATATCTGTTCTTTATAGCGCGCTATCGCCACCGCCAACCGTTACCATTGCCGTGACATCCTCCCTCCCCTCCCCCACCACTTCTTGCTGCCGAACACTCCCCCTTTCCTTTGGAGCAAAAGCCCACGCCAAAATCCAAACGTACGTATTCAGCATACCGTAGATGATTGCATACCCGATGCTTCCGGTGGGGAGAGGGTACATGCTTCCGCTTATTAATGAAATGATGCTAAGCACCATGACCACACAAGTCAGGTTGAACACAAACAGGTGTTGGGGCAGCATCTTTTTCAGCTGCTGTGCCGCCTTCACGAAGTGGTACAGGAACCAAACAACGTAAATGAGCGTACACATTCCCAACAAGTGCCTGAAAATTCTATAGTGGGTGTCTTCCAGCTTGTCGTAGCTCGGGTCCCCTTGCTGCTGCATGCGAATATTAATATATATAAACGCCAGCAACATGAAATACACGCTGCAAAACACGCCCTTGAATACGTAAAATCCACCCCCCTTCGGTTTGTCCTGCTCCGCCTTGCCTTGTCTGGAGCAGTCGTGCATCAAACAAAGCCAAAAGAACAGCATAAAGCTCATATAGGCGCACAAAAATACAATGTAGCTCGCCGTAATCATTATGCCGTCGTCGCTGTAAACTTCAAAAGGGAAA
>Ga0302116_1001114_pt1 | contig 16270 bp, 22 predicted proteins | sample AG5_SCM_MG_FD_203124 | JGI IMG/M metagenome (GOLD analysis project Ga0302116, IMG submission 203124) | Marine microbial communities from Western Arctic Ocean, Canada - AG5_SCM | ecosystem: Environmental > Aquatic > Marine > Oceanic | place: Canada: Western Arctic Ocean | collected 2017-10-01 | reverse complement strand
ACGTCGTCTACGAACTTGCACCCGAGCACCGACAGCACTCGCTCGTGCAAATTCATGATTGGGAGGTTCGTTCCGCGGTGTTTGTTGATAAGTGTGTCGGAATGGATTCCAACAATCAGGTAGTCGCACATTTCCTTGGCCTTAGCGAGAATGCTAATGTGTCCGGCGTGGAACATGTCCCACCCGCCGTCGATGTAGGCAATCCGCATTTTGTCTTCGGGGGCTTTAACGCTTGCGGAGAAGTGCCGGAGCATGCGGGACGTGGTGAGGAACTTGGATTGCGCCCCGATGACCATGTTGTTGTTAGAGGCTAGGTTCCCCTCGCCGGAGCTTCCCTTGTGGTGGTCCTTGGTCATTAACAACATCCTGCCCACAATGTCTGTGGTACTCACGCCTTCCGTTCGCGGGATACTCTGATACTTCCCCGCAGCTTTGGCAGCTGCATACACGTCCTTCCCGTCAACCAAGCAGGCGTCGTCACCGTGCACAACATAGTCAATATTGTATTTCTCAATCACGTACTCAATGAACTCAGGGCTGCGCCGAGCAAAATGAAATGAAGCGAGGTTATGAAACGAGGTTAGGTTAGTCGCTCGAATTATTTTTTGTCACACGGCTGGCTGGCTGGCTGGCTGGCTCGCTCGCAGTATTTCGCTCTCACTCACCTCATGACGTACGGACAATCAGGGACAACCTCGTCGACGAATTTGCACCCCTCGACAGCAGTAAGCCTCTCCTGGTCGTTCATAACGGGCGCACCTTTGCACTTGGTGATGCTCTCGTCCGAGTTGATTCCCACGACAAGCTTCGTGCCCAAGGAGCGGCCAAGGCGAAAAGCGTTCATGTGGCCAAAATGCATTAGGTCGAACGCGCCGTCCATGAAGATGCGTACCTAAATGTGGTTGGGGGGTTAGTTGTCAGTTTAGTTTGTAGTTAGAGAAGTGCGAGTGAGAGTGAGAGTGAGAGTCCAATGTTTGGCGTACCTCCCTCCCATCAACCTTAACCAGCTCCTCGGCATTAATCTCCAGTAGCTTCTCCTCCAGCTCCTGCATGCGCTCAGCAGTCAGAATCAAGTCCTTCTTGAGCTGCATGCGCCGGCGAACATGGCGGTTTCCAAACAAGATGAAGTAATTTCCCATCGTAACGACAGTGGCGGTGAACCAAACTGCAATTGTCTCGGCTCGGGGGTGGAGCTCGGCTGGCACATGGCACTGAGATAAGATTGAGTGGAGGGAAAGGAGAGCTGACTGACATGATGGTCCAGCGAGTGTTGATGTTATTATACCTTGAATGGAGAGGAGAGAGGATTCAAAGAAATCTATGGGGTTGGGTACGCTCTCAAAGAAGGAGGACGAGGAGGTTTTCGCAGCCATAGAGCACGTTGGGTATATTTGGTTTGGCGTGCGTTTGGCGTGCGGATAGCTTTGGTTTTCAAAATTTTGTTCGAGAGTTGTTTTTCAAGTGTTCAGGGTTCAAGCATAAAAGTTTGCTCAATTTCTTCCTTTTTTAGATAGTTAGCATGCTTGACGACGGCGGAATGGGTGAAGAGAACGCAGTATCAGTCCAGCTGTCGAAAGGTAAGTCTCGTTTCGTTTCGCAGTTCACACCAATTATGCATTTGGGCCTCACTCGTTCGTTATTCCCCCCACCCTCCCCCCATCCTCTCCGGGTCGTCTTCGTCGTCGTCGTCATTGCCTAACACTTCTTACCCCGCTTCAGCCCAAAGAATAACGCAGCACTGGCTTGATAAGTCAACAATTCACATTTATCCTCGGTGGGCTTTGTTTTGCTTCTCCTTGTTCCTTTTCTTTCTTCGGGTTTATTACATTCAAGCCTACTTCATCGTTGCTTATGGGCTCGGCATCTACCTTCTCAATAACTTCATTGCCTTCCTTTCACCTCTTGAGGACCCAATGGACATAGACGGGACTGGCGATATGAGCCTGCCCACAAGCGGGCAGGAGGCGAAGGAGTTTCGCCCGTTCGCTAGGAGGCTGCCTGAGTTTAAATTTTGGCTTGCTTGCTTCCGGGGAACTTGGTATGCGCTGCTTATGACCTTCTTCAGCATGTTTGACATCCCCGTCTTCTGGCCCATCTTGTTGTTATACTTCATTATGCTCTTCTTCATGACCATGAAACGGCAGATCATGCACATGTACAAGCACCGCTATGTGCCCATCACCTGGGGCAAATTCAAGCCCAAGGGGGCGGGATTTGAAAAGGGTGGGGGGGGAATGCAGGGGCAGAAACGGGCTGAATAAATAAAATCTAAATCATTTTTTCTTTTTTCCTGTGTTTACGTTTCTTGTGTTTGTGTTTCTTCTTCTGTTTATGCTTATGTTTCTTCTTCTTGTTGCTGCTGCTGGAGGTAGAACTAGCAGACTTTTTATCGCTGTCGTAATCTTCGTAGTCCGCTAGACCATCTTCCTTTTCGGTTGGTATCGGTGTGGGCACGGCTAGCTTCCTCTTTTTGCTGACGAATTTGGGCCTGAATGATTCCTCCTCTTCCTTCTCCGCTTCAACCTCTTCTTTCTCCTCCTCCTTCTCCTCCTTCTCCTCCCCTGCTTCTTCTTCTTCTTCTTCTTCTTCTTCCTCGTTGAATATGCCTCGAAAGAACTCAGCGCTCAGTTTGCTCCTCGCCTCCTCCTCTTCCTTTGCTTTCCGTGCATCCTCCTCGGCCTCCGCCTCGTTTATTTCATCGTCGTTGTAGCTAGCATGCGTTTTAAAACCGCCGATTCCTTCTCCGCGCTTGTTGTCAATCACAACTGCAACGCTGTCGTGGAAAAACGCATCAAAGCCACTCCCTCCTCCGCTCCCATTGTTATCTTTATTTTTATTTTCCGGCTGCCGCACGTTGAACCGCTTGCACAAGAGTGAAGTTGGCTGCCAACTTTTCACTTGGCGCTTTGTGGAGAACTTCGCTTCCTCGCCAATAGTTGGTGCAGATACAGATGCAGATGCAGATGCAGAAGCAGTGCTCGACGAAGTGAACCGATTCTTCATTATGGCTTGAATCTGAACAAAGTTCTGTCCTGTCATCGGCGGCGCACTGGCTTTCGCTTTCAGCGGAACCTCGCCCAAAAGAGCGCTTCGGGATGAGGAAGTTAGGCCCCCAGTCCCAGTTCGGTGGCGCTCGACAAGCTCGTTCCTGGCAAACACAAACTTCTCCTCTCTATAGCTTGAAGGAACTTTGGGCCCAGGAAATCGTTTACCCTTGTCACCACCGTCCCGCGACTCGAGAACAAAGTTCGCGGGGACAGCGCGGCCATCAAGGGTCGTGGTGATTGCTGCAGCGCTGCCTATGTAGCTGTCGAGGGCTGAGCCAAACAAATCGGTCTGCTGCTGCGCCAAGCGAGGGGGTGTAAAAGTCAGCAACCGTGTCGCGAGATCCATCGCGAGTATGCTCGTCATCCTCAAAACTCGCTCGCTTCTCGCTCACTCACTCACTCACTCACTCACCTGCTGCACAGAAGCGTTATGATCGTCATCCCCCTCCTCATCGTCCATCACCTCATTCAAAAAATCACCTCTTTGAACCCCCCCCGCTCCCTCACTTCCCAGTTTGCCCTCGCAACCTAGTTTACCCTCATAGACGTCGTCTTCGTCGTCGAATAAGCTGAAGCCAGAAGTGTCCTTCGTCTCTTCGCCCTCCCTGGCCACCTCCTGCTTGCGGGCCCTCTCGAACTCTGGAGCGTTTTTGAACGCGTTGTGACCCGCGCCGTACACGTCGTGCTTCGGGGAGGGGATCGGAAGGACCGAGTTCCAGTCCGAAACGCGCTTGTTCGAGCCGATTTTCTTACCCTCTCGCCAGCCCATTACCCGGAGGAGGCGGAGACCAACCGAATTCACGTCGCTGTTGCGTGCGCTGAAAAAATTCAGCTCCAAAGGCGCAGCGTGAGGCGAGTCGGTGGTCAAAGTTTTTGAGGCTGCGCCAAAGCCATCCCGCCGCTTGACATTCCCACCAACTGTACCATCTTCATCGTCGAGGAAATTGTCGATTGATTGCCAGTCTTCATAGCTGTTCGGCTTGCTCCGGGAGGATTGAAACGTTTTGGGTTGGAATCCTTCAACGCTGCCAACAGTGTTGAAATAGCCAGCCGAGAAGCCCCCTGTGAACGCACCATGGAAACGCTGGCGGCCCTGGTCATCATAAACAGCATTTGGTTTTTTGGGAGGCATCTTAAATGGATGGGCTATAGCTAGCTAGAGAAAGAGAATTGATTGATCGGTTGTTAAAGATTGCCTAAGAGGCGTTATTGTATTGTAGATTGTGTGACCGAGTAACGTACGTGAAGCCACGGGTTTTTCTATTTTTTCATTTTTTTTTTTAGGTTTGGATAACCCATAGCGCCACCGACTTATAGGGTATAGTGGTATATCGGATATCTTATGCTCCTTCTCAGCCGCCTTTTTCTCTTGGGGGGCACAATAACCACAGCACTGTCAACTCCCTCAATCCCACCTGAAATTCCCAAGAGAATCGTTGTGAAGAGCAATCAAATGGGTCTGAAGAAGCAGCTGAAGCTTCTCAAGAGGTTTGAAGCTATCCAGACCGTTTCCGCGTCTTCCTACAAGCCCAAAGAGAAAACAAGGTTCAAAAAAAAAACTAATCCCAATGGCCTCGACGACGAAGCTCTTCGTTTGCTTCGAAGGAAGAAGGCTACTCTCGTTGAGGCAGCCACGGGCCCATCTGTTACACCCCTGTACATTATCGATGGCTACAATGTCATCAATCAGTGGCCCAAGCTCAAGAAATTGTTCCGCAAGGGGGATTTGGAGGAATCGCGGCGAAAGTTAATAGATGAACTTTGCGAATTGTCGGCGATGAAAGGAGCGCGCTATCTGATCATTTTTGACGGAGCTTGCAACCTCAACACTTTCAATGAGCCTGGTTTCACAACAAGCAATCCACGAGTTTCGGTAATGTTCAGTTCGAACGGTAAAACGGCTGATGATCTGATCGAGGCTAAGGCGTTTGAAATGCGCGAAGCCAAGCTAACGGGCAAGATCGTCGTTGTGACAAACGATGTTGAGGTTAAGCGACAAGCGGAAGGTGAGCGAGTCAATAGACGGCTACATCCACTACTAAACTAAGATTATTCCACTCAATTCGTTCGTTTTCGTTTGGCTCTGCGCAGGGCAGAATCTACTCACTCAAAGTTCTAACTTGCTTATCTCCGAAATGAAAGGGTTCAAGGTGAGCGAGTACTGGGAACAAACATTATTCCAATCAATTAATTTGGCTCGCTCGTTTTGCTTTCTCTGTGCAGAGCGCGGCAATGTCAATCGCAGATGAGGCGAGCGCTAGAGTTGCACAGATGAGCGTCCATTCAAAGGCCGGTTGGAGAATTGAGGATAATGTTGAGATTGGTGTTGAAGCAAAGAAGAAGAAGAAAAAGAAGAAGGGAGTGAGGGATTAGAACATTTAAATATTTCTAAGTTAGTTGGGTCAAATTCGGATGTCATTCACGTTTCTCCTTGTCTTCTACACCTTCACCCACACCTATTCGAGAGGCCCTCCACATGAAAAGCGACCAAATAATCGCAGGGAAAAATGGAACAAAAATGATGTAAATGCCTTTAATGGCCTCAAAGTTCTCGTTGTCCTTAGGCACGAGGTGAAACTCAAGCGTGTAGAAGAACAAACAAAGCACGGCGCATACACCATACATCGAGCTAATCACAGAGTAATTAATCTCTGGGTTTGGGGTGAACATCAATGAAACGGCACTCATGTCGTGACCTGCAGGGATGTCAGGGTCACCGTTTTACCCCCACGAGTAAGTTCTACAGGGCGGTCACGAGGGACTCGATGAAGTGCTGAAAGAAGATGAAAATAAATTTTGATTTTCTTTGAATTTTACGTGACGCAACACAACACGACTGCACTGCACCACCTGCTGCCAGACATTGACATATCCATATTAAAAACCATGGAACACCTCTATAGAATTATCTTACTAGCCCTTTTGAAGACAGCCTTTTCAACAACCCCAACACCAATACCAAATCCAGTCCCCTCTGTCCCCACCCTCCTATCTCTATCCTCCCGTTTGGACTCCCTTCGGTCCACCCCTGACATCTTTCTAACAATCCGACATTCCACGCTTCCAGATGCCACTACCGCGGCTTCCCTCCTTTCACTTGTTGGTCGTCGTTCCCATAGTTTTGGTAAACCCGATTCCCCTGACCCCCCCTCTTCCACAGCCTCTGCGATTGTCAACGACCGGCGCTATGAAATGTTAGTAGAGGCAGTTGTCTGTCAGCTTAAGAAGAAGAAGGATTGGGAGAAAGGGGTGGTATCTGCTGTGATTGATCGAACCCGAACACCCCCAAAATCACGAACTGACCCTAAAATTGTTGATTCGATAGACTTCGACCAGATGCCCCCATCCCCACCCGATCGTTTTCTCCCCCTCTCCGCCGTCGTTCAAACGGCTTGGGGCGTAACAGCCCTCTTCAGCGGGATTGACACTACGGACACCAGCACGATTCCCTCCCCCAACAGCACCAGCACGAACTCCACGCAAATGACAAACTCGAAGCTTGCCGGGTTGAGCTACGTTAAGTTGTTTACGAAGCTGAGGGACCACGCAATGTGCTTGGTGCATAATTCTGATTCAGTTTCTCCATCCTCCTCCCAATCTGTAATTAAACCGACGGAAATTGCGAGCTGTTTGCACTCGTTTGGGTGCGTTTACGCAACGTGGGGAGTTCAGAGCGTAGACTTGGTGGAGGTGAGCGAGCGAAGCGAAGTGTTTGAGGTGTGGATTTACTTAGAATTGTGTCTGGGGAGACCCCCGAAACCCCCCTTCTCGGCTGCGCTCGTCTTTCCGCTGCGCTCGGCTGATGAAGACGAGCATACGAGCCACTACTAACTAACTAGCCCACTCAATTTACTTCGCACCTTCTTCGCTCGGTGCAGCAATGCAAGAGGATTCTCCTCCTTCCGTGCGAGAACGCAACCGATTACTTGCTTCTAGATGAGCTAAGACCCAGTGAGCTCATCAACGTCGTCTGGGCGGCTGCGGTGCACGGGCAGGGCCAGGAGGAAGAACGTGTCGATAGCGTTGGGAGGAAGTTTGTTGAGGAGGTAACGAGGAGGATACTGGAGATTGTCGATAAGGAGGTTGTGGAGATTGTGGATGTTGCAGAAAATGTAAATAATTCAATCGAAGTCGACGAAGTGGGTGCGGATGTGGCGAATAACGAGACGTTGAGCGATGGTAGCGTCGTTGCCGATGCGGCGAGTATAATTGCTAACGAAAACGAAATCGGAACAGAAATATCCCCATCACCAATCCCGTCCCCAACACTTATACCATCCCCAGTTCAAAACTACACCTTCACCCCAAAAGACTTATCAGCAACTCTGTGGGCGCTAACTACAATGTCGGTCCCCTCCCCCCACCTCCTCCACCTAACGATGCTTCAAATAGACTCTTTGCCGATTGATAATGCGTTCGGCTCTATGTCGGGGGCGGATTTGACGAACTTGGCCTGGTCCATAGCTAGGAGGCGATTCAAGCAGATGCGAAACCATGTGGAGAAAAAAGGGGGCGAGAGGGAGGACCGAATCTTGAGGAACATAGGAGACGCGGCGCTGAAAATGATGCAAATGGGGGAAATGCATTTCCACCCTGCCGACTTGAGCCAGCTGTTGTGGAGTCTAGCGATTCTTAATAGTGAACCTAACGCCAGCCTTGCGGCCAAAGCTGTCGAAGTTTCCGCTTCTCAGATCTCAGCCAGCACCACTTGCTACACTCCCGACGATCTCGCTCGGATCGTGTGGGCCTACCAAAAAATCACATCCAACAATAGCAATGTTAGTAATAATAACAAATGCTCCTCCTCCACCCTCACAATTACCTCCCTAGGGAAGCTCTACGCGTCGATCGAGTCTCGACACCACTCGATGAACCCGACGCTCCTCTCCCTGGCCTGCCACAGCTTTGCCAGCCTGTGCAAGTCCTTCCCTCTCCTCCGCTCCGGGAAGGACCTCGTCTTGCTTGCGGCAACTAAGCTCACAACCAACGCCAACATCAGTAGCACAGGTGAGTGAGTGAGTGGATTAGTGAGTGAGTAAGAGAGAGAGTGAGTGAGTGAGTGAGTGAGTGCGTAAGCGGCCTTTTTCAACTTTTTTACATTGACGTGAACATGCCATGCCTCTGCCCTGGGCCGTCCCTAAAAACCACCCTCGCACAAAAAGAGGCGCCTGGCCGAACTAGCCACTTTCTCCAATTGTGAGCGTATGAAACCTCCATACGTTTGAGTTACGGCCGATTCAGTGATTCGCCTTTTTTTAGTTTTTTCGAGTTTTCACATTGACGTGCACATGACATTGATATGGACCGTCCCTGAACAACCCCTTTGCACAAAAAAGATGCGCCTGGCCAATCCCGCCACCGTGTCCAATTCTGAGCGTCTAAAACCTCCATACGTTGGAGTTACGGTCGATTCAGGATTCGCCTTTTTTTGGCCTTTTTTTGCTCGATCCCTCAGCGTAAGATTTTTAGCGATGAATCCCGCGAAATGGCTACAGACATAATGGCTACATCCACTACTGAACTAACATTATTCCATTCAACATGAAACTAACATTATTCCATTCAACTCGCGGCTCGCTCGCTCACCTGAACCAAAATGTTCGCAGCAACTACCACAACAAAATCAATAGCAATAAAGCCTACAATTATGGTTCTCTCCTCCCTGGCCCAAACGACCTCCTCCGGTTCAACAACCGGCGTCTCCTCCTCCTCTGCCGAGTGCAGCCTCGTTGGCCGCCGCTTAGCCTCCCTCGTCGTCTCTCTCCTCAACTCCGAGCAGCAGCAGCGAATCCTATTGGACGAGACGGGGAGGGAGCGAAGGGTTGCTCTGACAGACGTCCTCACCCCCACTGAAATTTGCGAGGTATTTTTTTCGGGTGGTACGTTCGGTGTAAGGGTAGATCGCAAAGTCGAAAAGGGTGGGTTCGAGCCTGGGATCAGCATCAAAGAATTCGAGTTTGGCAAGGTGAGCGAGCGAAGCGAGCGAAGCGAGCGAGCCTTGAGGAAGACGAGCATACTCGCGATGAATCCCGCGAAATGCCTAAAGACGTCTACATCCACTACAAAACTAACCCACTCAAATTCGTTTGGCTCGCTTGGTTCGCTCGTGCTTCATTAAAAATGCGCACAATCTCGCTTCGCTCGTCGCAGCTAAAAATTCACGACGTGAGTAACTTTGGCTGGGGAATGCTGATGATGGGTTACTTGAACTGTAGGGGGGAGAGGGAGAGGGCGCTGGTCGTGCGGATGGTCGAGGAGCTGGGGAGGAAGATGGGGGAGGGGGGGGAGGTGATGGAGAGTCAGGATCTAAGGAGGTGCGTTTGGGTCCTTACTAGCATCCGCAGCCACTTGAACAGCAGCATCCGCGAGAAGGAGTTGGAAAAGGAGATGGAAAAGGAGAAGGTTGAAAAGATGGATAAGATTGCCAAGGACGTTGAAAATGACATAAGCATCAGTGGCAATAGCACCAACCACGACAGCGACAACAACAACAACAACAACAACAACAACAACGACAACAACAGCGGCAGCGACAACGACCACAACCACAATCTGCTCAGAGCAACAGACAAGCAGCTCCAGAAACTCGCGAATATTGTCGAAGTAGAGGCAGAAAAGGACACGCTCAGCTGCGCCGACTTGAGGTTCGTGCTGCAGAGCTTTGTAGCGAGCACAACCAGGGCAGACGAAATGGTCAAGGCGATTGAAAAGTGCGCCTCGAGGAGGTTGGAGATATTCGGCTTGGGGGGGGGGCAAAAGCAAAAACAAAAACAAATTGTAGGAGGTCTCATCGAAGAGGTTGCAACCTTGAGCGTGAAGAGCGTAGAGAGCTTGGGGGGGGAGAGGGCGTTGCTCTACAGCGAGCTAAAAGAAGGGAAGGAAGATTTTGCCAAAAAGGTGAGCGAGCGAAGCGAGCGAGACTTGAGGAAGACTCGAGCGATGCCACATCCACTACTAAACTTTCCCACTCAATTCTTTTGGCTCGCCTGGCTCGCTCGTGCTTCACTAAAAATACGCCTCGCTTCGCTCGGCGCAGGAGCAAAAAACAAAGGTCATAGAATGCTTCGACCGGTCTCTTACGATCATGAACGAGGCTGCAACGAAAGCCAAAGCAGTCTGCAATGAGGCGGAGAGGGTGCAGAGGGGAAGTGGCGGGTTGGATTTGGACCAAATCTTGAAGGACATTGAGGAGGCGGCGGCATTTCAGCTTGGTAGGTGCATCATGCTGGTTGAAACATACAGGGAGATGAGCTGGGAGGAGGACGGGAGCATGAAAAGGGTCTTCAGGAAAATTAACAAGAGGTTAAGCCGGTTGTTTTAGTTTAATTGTTCTACTTGTGCGATGTCTCCTCCATATCCCCCTCAACTCTGATGTAGACGTCCGCCGAATTATCCTTGATGTAGTCTGAGAGCTGCATCGGATCGAGGAGCAGCTTGGAATTGTCGATGAAGAGCTTCGAGGTCGCAAAGTCGAGGTCAACTTCGGAGGACAGGAAGGCTTTCAGAACTTCCACGGTATGGCCAAGCATGAACTTTTCCTCGCACTGGGAGCCATCCGGCAGCTCAAATATAATTAAAACTTCGGATTTGGCATGTCGCTCGAGGTCAGCCTCCAATGTGTCTTCTTTCTCCTCGGCAATGTCATTGGCAAGTGATGTGTTTAAACTTAGATTCTTGTTGTAGCTTGGGGAAGTTGTTTTGGAGGGGGAGGGGTTGGGATTTGAAGAGATTGATAGAATCTGATCATCGTTATCGGAATCAGAGTCATTCTGTTTGGTGTCACCCATGAGTATCAAATTAGTTTCAAATAATTCGCGGGGGTTTTCTCGTTTTCATGATTTTAAAAGTGAAAAAAGAGCATAGTGGCATAGGCACAATGAAGTCCTCTCTTCTTTTTTCGCTCCCCACAGTCGCGGCTGCTTCTAGTAGCCTCCCTTACACTTCCAGTTCCTCAACTCCCTGTGTTCCGGACAACGATGAAGCACAAAACATTGCTGACTTCTTTCCAGTCAAATTGGATGCCAAAGATTTCTCTGCTGATGCCTGGACTGTGTTTTACCTAGCAAAGGGCAATTCTAAGATTGTGTGGACGAGAAAGTGAGCGAGCGAAGCGAGCGAGCCTTGATGAAGATGAAAATACGAGCCTCTACTTCACTAACAATTATTCAATTCGTTTGGCTCGCTCGAAAAATGCGCACAATCTCACTTCGCTCGGCGCAGCCCTGATGACAACACATCTAAGAACTTCTTTGTCCTAACCCAGTGTGGCACGACCCCCCCCACCGATTCTGAGGTTGCCACTGCTGTCGATGAACTCGTCGCGAACTCTGGCTGGGTGGACATCACTCCTGACCTCGCCTCCGCCATTTCCGTGAGTGTCCCGGTCACCTCCACCATGGTGACCTCCACCACGACCATCCCCTACATTGAGATGATAAACGAGGGTGATAACATCCTGGCCTACGCCGGCGACCCCTCGTACGTGTCCTCCGGCTGCCTGCGCGAACGTCTTCCAGCATCAAGCACTCCTGAGTCCGCCTCAAACCCTTTTGTTGGCACGGGCTGGGGAGATCCCAACCTGAGTGCAACTACCCCTGCCGTTGGTCCTGTCGACATTTCTTTCACTGGAGATTTCTACTCCTCGAGTCCAGATCCCGAGGTGCGTGAGTGAGCTAGCGGGCGCCACTCATCTCGACTGCCTAACCCACTCATTTCCATCTCATCCCATATCATCCCCTTCATCTCATCTCATCTCGTCCATTCAGTGGGGAAACGGTGTTGCCGTGAAGACTATTGAACAGCTCGAGAACACTCTCAAGGGACAGGGTGGCGCTGTTGGGTTCTACTCGCTCTTCTACAACAAGGAATTCACCGCTGATAAACTCTTTTTGGGCGGTGTTGAACTCCGCATGGACTGTGTTGAGTCCAATGCAGTCGCCTTTGCTGCCGTAAACCTGAGGGAGGAGATTTCAAGGCAAAAAGTTTTGTGGAGCAACTACTATGTTTGGGCGTGTGACTGGAGCGTAAGCATCAACGAACCTGGCAACGAGTGTGGTGGGTGGGCCATTCCGGTCTGCGGCAACTACCACGACTTCGCCACGATTATGGTCGGGGCGGATTTGCTGTGCACGGATGAGATCGTCGCCGGCGGGAAGTACATGAAAGACGCTGAATTCGCCACGTGGGGATCAGCAGCTGAAATATTCATCTACGCTGATGGAACCAGCTGGGACGCCGTCTTCGATGCCAAAAATGCCACGCTCGGTGAATTCACATCGGTGAAGAGCAAGAGGGTCTACGACACCTCCAAGAATGGTGGAAACGACTTTTTCGAGAGCCGAATGGCCAACCCTGATTCGTTCTTGGAGGACATGACGGAAATTGTGTCTGGTGGGGTCCAGCATTACTATACTCGTAGATTCATGAGGAACGTGTTCGATGAGGAAACCGGAGTTGAGGAGGTGTGTGCTGGGGGGGTTTGGGCCTCCTTGGCCGATGACTGCACCTACATAAGCATCTTTTTTGGAACTGGCGATGGTGGTGCGGCGGCAAGGCTGGGTGGTCTCGGAATGCTGGCTGCTGCTGCTGCGGTTGGATTTGGACTTCTTGCGTTTGCCTAAAATAATGCATAGTGAAGCGGGACTAACTAGAGTGAAAAGTGGAAGCTTTGCGTGTCAAACATAATAATATCTTATTCCAAAACATCTACTCGCCACCCATGCAAGCACAACGAACCATCCACTGCGCACTTGTTATTTCCCGTAATTTCCGCAATTCGATTTTTGTAAGCTCGCCAATCCCATTCTTGGTTGTAGTGGGTTAGAGCCACATCAACGCACATTTTCTCCCCCTCCTTCGCCACAATTTTCCCAAGCTCTCTGTCACTTTTATAATGCTTGTAGATCTGCGAACAGTGGCGCCTCGGCAGCATCTCGTTCGGCACTCCGTCAAATGCAATCGCCTCCATGCTCGCCGCAATGCAAACCAGCCAGTCCTTCTTCCAACTTTCCCTGCCACTCTTCGTGTAGACGTCGCAATACGAGACCAAGCTGAAGATTTCCGCATCCGCCACTCCTTCGAGCCTCTGCTGCTCGAAATACGATTTATCGTAAACTGTGTAAATGTTTGTTGCCAAGCCCCAAATGCAACCTCGTCGTTGCACCTCGCTCAAAAACTCCCCCCCTTCTGCACTGTTGCAAGGGTCTTTTTTCCACGTCTCTTCAATCTGCTCGTCCGTCGCGTACCTAAACGTCCATCGGTAGCACGCTGCGGGGTATGGGAATTGGTGGCAGGTGCTAACATAGCTAAAATCAAAATCCTGCTTGTTGAAGTAGCCAGTCTTCATTTGTTTCGCTGTCCAATAAGTCATGAACAATCCACTAGCGCACATGTAGTTCATCTCCATTGTTCCACCCGAGCAAATGTCTAAAGCTGTTTCTAACTGACTTTCCGTGAACTCAATGCTGCCCAAACGAATTGATTGGGTTAGTTTTTAGTTTATGTTGGGTGTGTTTTCGAGTGTCGCTCACCTCATGTCATAATCTCCCGCGTCGGTGCATACGTCTCCTTGAATTATTTCGTGAATGGCATCGTCAGATTGTGAAGCTGCGCCGAGCGAAAGCGAGATTGGGCGCATTATTTTTTTTGATGAAGAACAAGAGAGAAACGAAGCGCGCCAAACGAATTGGGGCGGGTTAGCTCAGTAGTGGATGTAGCCGTCTGCGGCCATTTCGCGAGATCCATCGCGAGCATGCTCGTCTTCCACAAGGTTTTGCTCGCTTCGCTCGCTCACCCGCAATGAACAACGCGCCGTGGCCCATTCCGTGGAGGGCGTGGGAAAACACATCTATTGGGATTTTTCCAGCATAGGACTCAACGAATTGAAAGACGTGATCCCAAATTTGGCTTTTGTCGGCGGTGTCGAGCGAAACCGCTGAGCTCCAAGAGGAGGAGTGCACGAATGAGTAAATTTCTTCACCCAGCGAACAATCATTCATTGCGGTGGCTGTCGCAGTGGGCATTTTATAGGCGTCCTCGATTTCTTTCAAATCGGTGTGCGTGTTCGCGTTTTGGATGAACCACTGTCCCAAAATGTGGCCAATGTCCATTCTGAATATGAGTTCTTTTTCCACGACGACTTGGAAAATTCCATTCATCCCAACGTGGCCAAGAAAATAATCCAGCGTATCGCAAATTTGCCGCCGATTTTTGCTCTCCAATGCTTTCTTGAGAGCACACTCGAGATTGCAAATGGGTTGAATGGGCGGTGCGAGGTGGGTATTCGGGTTTTTGCTGTAGAAGCTGTTTGTGTTTTCGTCGAGGTTGCTGTCGTTGCGCATTTTATTTATGCAAGATTGGAGTGGGGATTTTGAATTTCGTTCATTAACAAACTCCCAATAGCAAGGCATGAAGTCAGAATCGCAAGTCAGATAAAGACGAGGGGGGAGCTGACCTCTTGAGAGATGAAGAAATAAGGTAGCAAGAAGAACACCGGCACCGACAAAGCTACAGATGCATTTTTTCCGCCTTCCCCGTAGACGTTTCTTGTGGTTCTCCAAAGTACTCATAAGCTCAGCTTCTGCTAAGGAGAAATCAAATCCGCCAAGAATAGCTGAGTCGTCATCCTCCTGGTACAAATCAATATCCAAATCTATATTTCCCTCATCCTCGTCGTCTGGAGTGAGCTTCGAATACTTCTTGAGTTCTATTGAGCTCATGTGTATATAATTCGTGTGCTGCCCTGGAAGAAAAAAATAAATTAAAAAACAATTCAAGAATAGAATCCCATCCAAACTTTCTTCCCCCCATCACATCCCTGCCCCCCCCCCCCCCTTCCCGAATACTTATATTATTATGAGACTCAAAGTTGTTCTCCTTGGAGAGGGCCGGGTGGGCAAGACATCAATTCTTCAAAGGTATATTATGGGCGAGTTCAAAGACAAGCAGCAGTCAACCCTGCAAGCCTCCTTCCTGGAGAAGAAGCTAGTCGTTGGAAGCACTTCTATCAACCTTTCTGTTTGGGATACTGCTGGACAGGAGAGGTTTCATGCTCTCGGACCGATCTACTACAGAGATGCGGATGGCGCTCTGCTTGTGTACGATATAACGGACGCGGAGTCTTTCACCAAGGTTAAGAAGTGGGTCAAGGAGCTGCGAAAAATTGTTGGGAACGATATTTCAATTAACATAGCTGGGAACAAGGCGGATCTAGAGCGAAACCGCACAGTGGATGAGAAGGAAGTTTTCGAGTACGCTAGCAGCGTTAACGCAACCCACTTCTACACCAGCGCGAAGCAGAACATGGGGCTCAGCGAGACCTTCCAGAATTTGGCAAAGAACATGGTGGAGCGGAAAAAGGCGAAGCTTGGCGAAGGAGTGGCCGGATTGGGGAAGCCTGGAAAGCAGAAATTGGTCGTCATTGACGACGAGAGCAGTGGAAGCAAGAAGAGAGGAGACGGTGGGTGCTGTTGAGGGGTGAGAGGGGGGGGGGGGGAGATGAGTGATATGCATGCGCAGGTAGATTGATATAAGCATTTGTATGAATTGAGATGAATTGTTTTGTTTTGAGAGTAACTGTTCAATCTATTCTAAAGGGTTGTAAATTACTCGATTAAACTCTCCCTCTTCTTCCGTTACCTGAACCACAGCGTTTATTGTTATTACCTCAGTTTGTGTCGATGCCATGATCAGTGTGGCCGACAGCAAGCCGGCGTTTGCAAGAGTGCCCTGCTTGACATTGCTCACGTCTATTTGCTGGACTGAGAAAAGCATTGACGACTCCCCTTGGGGGTAATTTGTTTTATCAGTCTCGCCAAGGATAATGATTTGCCGCCGAGACATTGAGTCGACTACATACTTAATCTCCCAAAACGCATCGGACACAGGGCATGACAAGGAGAACTCCATTTCTAACTCAATTCCATCAGTAATTGCCCCAGTTTCAGGTGAGATGTCTATTGTGTGGAGAGTGAATGTGGGAATTGCGGTGATGATGCTTTTGTTGCTTTTAGATTCAGAGGCCTCAAATTTGACCTCGTTCTCCTCGCAAAACTTGGATTCTGCTTTGCTTTCCATTATCGTTCTCGGTGACTCAAATTTTCTTTGCGGTGTACGTATATGGTACCCACGTTATGGTGGTGGTTGGGAACGTAGCGTAGATCACAAATCAACTCAACAAAAAAGTGCGACAAAAATATAAAAAAAATAAAAATAAAAATTACAAT
>Ga0302116_1001112_pt1 | contig 16277 bp, 19 predicted proteins | sample AG5_SCM_MG_FD_203124 | JGI IMG/M metagenome (GOLD analysis project Ga0302116, IMG submission 203124) | Marine microbial communities from Western Arctic Ocean, Canada - AG5_SCM | ecosystem: Environmental > Aquatic > Marine > Oceanic | place: Canada: Western Arctic Ocean | collected 2017-10-01 | reverse complement strand
AAGGAGAAGGAAGGGGGGGGGAGAAGAAACGCGGGTGGGAGAGGCAGAGACAGAGGGGGGAGGAAGTCTAAAACAGTTTCGGATATTAGCGGTATGTTTTAAAACTCGTAATAATCTAATTTCTCCCACTCAGCCATCCGCCCCTCTGTTCGCCACAGCTCCATCCCAACGATTTCCCTCTTCTCCTGCATCAACCCCGGCTCGCCCCTCACCGCATCCACCAAAACACCAATATCTAACCTCCTGTCCCGCGGCTCATCGTACGCGAGCGACATGTGAGGGACCCACTTCTCCCACATCCCCTCTGAACAGTTTCCCGTGAATGCTGCTATTGCCTTCTCGAAAGATTCCCTCCCCTCCTCCGCTCGTTTGTAGCTAATTTCCGCCCAGGCCATGTCCATCAGCCCGCCATTCACGCCAGCAAGCTCCACATCCATGACGCACCCGGTGCACTGAAGCGCAGGAAACTCTCTAACAGCCTTCTTCACCTCCCCAAACCTCCCCATTGCAGCCGCGTCGCTCTCAAAACTCGCATCGTATATCAACGTAAAATGCGGCGATGGCACCCTTGATATGCTCAAGTCCGTTGCAATCCGTTGAAGGGTTTTGGCGACAATCAAATCAGTGTCCCTTGGTGTGAGCCAAATCGTATATCCTGAGAATTTGAAAGATAGCTCTCGAAATGCTGCTGTTGCTGCTGTTGACATTGGCATTTTCATTGGTTCACTCTCGTGTTAGTCTTTTCTAGCTCTAGTCTATGGAAATCATCGCTTTTAAAGTTTTAATGCAAGATTGAAAAAAGACAAATTTTGTATTTTCCCGATTTATGAACATGTCCCTGTATTCCCTCCCAACATTCCATGGCTACAGCCTGTGGCTGTGCCCCTCAAACGGCGATGACGATAAAATTCTCTCAAAAGTGATTTCTGATGCTGCCACCTCCTTGGACACCGACCCCTTCCCCCCCCACCTCTCTGTCATTGCGGCCATCCACAATATCGACCAAGAGCAGTTGCTGCACCTCATGGATATGTTCGAGAAGCGTTTGCACCACAACTTTGACAACATTTTCGTTCCTTGTCTTGCTCTGAAGGACATTGATTGCAAGCCCCTCTTCTTCCAGAGCGTCTTCTGCCATCCGGACGTGTCTCCTTCCATCATTGCCATCAACAAGTTGGCGTGTGATGTATTCGATCGAACAGGCAACGGCTGCGGCTATCCAGGGGCCTATATGCCCCATCTCTCGGTGGTGTATGGAGACCTCACCTCAGCCCAAAAAGAAGCCACAATTTCGACCATCCTGTCCCCCTCCTTAATCGAGAAGAAATTTAATTTCGGTTCCCTACAGCTTTGGAAGACGGAAGGCCTCCACACTGAGTGGTCCTGCGTGAAGAAAGTCCCTCTCCCCCTCCCCTACTTCAACAACTCCCTCCCCCGGCACACCTTCCAGGTCCGCTCGAGAATAAAGCGGTCAATGTCGTTCGACTTTAGAGAGAACCACGACATGAATTTCCAATCGTGCACAATGACCCGCTCCGACATCATGCAGTGGGCAATCGCCCGTCGAGCCCTCATAGCCGCCCACAAGGCTGGCATGAAGCAGCTCAGAGGCGAGCGGGACTATGAGACGAGCAATGGCCTCGACAGCCACTACTCCCAGCTGCAGAAGACGCAGCAGCAAGCACACAAGTTCGAGAAGCAGCTATCAAGAATCTCAGAGGTGAGCGAGCGAAGCGAGCGAGCCTTTTGGGAAAAAACGAGAAATATATACGAACCCCATTACTTAACTAACGTTATTCCACTCAATTACATTCGTTTTGCTCACTCGCTCCCCCCTGATCAATTAAAATTGAACCTCGCTTCGCTCGGCGCAGCGCACAAAGTCTCACGACAGGGGGGTGCAAAAGCAGCTTCAGATGCGCACCAAGTTCTCGGTGATCAACAATGTCATTAGAGCCAAAATACACGAATGCATAGCAATGGGTGGCGAAGACATGTCGCACGCTCAGCAGATTCTGAATCACATTTCCAACTACAATTTTGAGAACGGCATCGCAGGCGCCGGAATGTCCTGGGGGACAATTGGGCATGCGGTCAAGAGCCACTGGGAGGACGGTGGGGGGGATGTTAAACGGCGGAGCTCGACAGGTATGCTTGGGCGGTACAGCTGGGAGGAGGTAGTGGAGGATATTTATGATGCGGGTGACGATGGCTATGACGATGACGATTCCGAGGCGGAGAATGAGGTGGAAAATTTTGAAAAAATTTTATGAGGATTTAGAAGAGACTGATTTATTATATCATCGCTTCAATTTTGTATTGCGATAATGCTTGTTCCGAAGGGGTTCTAGTTGGAAGGACTTTTTTGGCTTGATTTCCATTTCGTGATCCAAGAAAACCAACAGTCTTCAACTATTCAAATTACACACACCACAGACACCGTCTATTATACTTCATTTGCAGCAGTGGCTCCGTCGCTAGATTCTTTCAGCTTGTGTAAGGCCTCGTAAATGCCTACCCGGTTTAGCCGCTGAACACAAGCAGCCAAAAAATGAACGCAATAAATTAACACAATCTGTAGAATGAAGCTAAGCTTCGCATCGCTGTCTTGATTTCCAAGAACGAAAGACGGTATGACTCCGGCGAGATGAACGAGCCCGCCGATCGTGTGACCTAGCTCAATGGCTATGGTCATTGGAATGGTCGTTATGAGGGCTCTTCGGCGCTCGGAAGATCCGCTCTGAGTAATCTTTAACGTGTTTAGCTTGCGGTAGCAGGTTTTCTTAAGTATCCATCGAAGTAAAGCTGCTCCAAGGAAGTTGTAGAATAGCGGTCCATACTTAATCTCGCACCTTGATGGACGTACCCAGAACTTAGGAATGCAGCAGAGAAGCGCTTTCGCTGGGCGAGGATCTCCATTTAACGTGAAGTTATCCACGTAATCTGTGCAATCGTTACAGCCAACACAGCAACCTCTTCTGTTGTCCTCCTTGGGATAGCACGGTAGCACCACGCGCACAACCCCCCCCCCCCACCCCCTCCATTGCTTCAGCCTCCTCCACCTCCACCTGCCCCGGGTCGAACCTTGCTGCCGATTGTGATTTGCTACTCTCCCCCCCTTTCGTGTTTTTCATTATGTTATGGCGAAGCTGATGCTGACCGGTAGGTAGGTAACCGGCAGCTAATCTTTCGTCTACCTTTCTTTCGTCGTATCGTATATTTTTGCCGTGAGTGTGTTTATAATAGTAGTTTAATAGTAATAAGTTCGAAGGAATTGGTATGGAGCCTATGGAGGGTGTTTTCTTCTAATAAATAGTTCGTGAACCGTCGAGATCTTGGCTTATTTATCAACTTTAAATTTGATAGATTCAGGGAAAGATATTCGCTTTATTGCTAAAATTGATACTATAATGATCCTCAAACACACAATCCTGCTCCTCCTGCCCTTACATATCATCACATCCCAAGTAAAAACTTGTTCGACCCCAAGTCCGGATCCTTGCCTCCCTGGAGGCAAGTATGACTCGATAACAAAATCGTGCACGGGCTATTCCTCGTCGTCCAACTGTTTCGCCTGCTACTCTGGTGCAAACTGCGAGGTCCACGACAGCACCAACAGCTGTACCGTCTCATTGACTGGGGGGCAGCCTGTGATGTTCGAGGAGTACTTTGAACTTCTTGAAGACGCTCAGGTTGCTTGTACCACCACTAGCGAGGACTACCGGAACGGCTACCAGTTCTCTGAGAGCGGTACCTTCCCTCCCCTCGAGGAGGAGATTCGAAAGCTGCACAAGAATGTGGGGAACGCTGAGATTGAGGGGTACGAAATAGTGATTGGTAACGGTGGGACAGGGGTGATGAACGCAATCTTATACGCAGTTGCCTCTCAATCCTCCTCCGCATCCTCCCCCCCTTCAATTCTTGTCCAAGCTCCCTTCTATACAAACTATAAGAACCAAGTGCTGTCCACCTATTCGAACCCAAACAAACACTTGATTTGGGACCCTTCAGCGGATCCCTTGTCCAACTCGACGTTCGAAATCAACACCTACCCGAACAATCCAACCGGGCAGAAGCGCGCCCCCCTCGTAAACCATCCTTCCCGGGTCATCTACGACTGCATCTACAACTGGCCACAATTCACGGAACTAGATACGACCCCTTTGGCCGGCGAAATAATGACCTTCTCAGCCTCCAAAAACACAGGTCACGCGGGATCAAGATTGGGGTGGGCCCTGGTGAGAGACCCTGCAATAGCTTCACTGATGAGAGAATTCGTCCAGTTAAGCCTTGGAGTGAGCATCGACTCCCAGCTTCGAATAATGAACGTGCTAAACTATATCAACTCTCAGTACGAAGAGGAGGAGGAGGAGGAGGAGGAGGATTCATCCCACCCGTCCTTCTACTCCTGGGGAAAAGAAAAAATGTCGGATCGGTTCGACAAGGTCTCGGCCCTCTTCCCCAACAGTCAGAACATCACCTTCTCCAACGCCATGACCCGCGGAGCCTACGTTTGGCTCCAGTGCCCCGCCAACATAGATTGCCAGCAGCTCCTTCTCTCCGAGGCTTCGATAGAGGGCAATTCGGGTGTGAACTACGGATCAACGAGAGAGTTCGTCCGCATACAAATGATGGCTCGGGAGGTCGAAATCAACGATATGGTTGCTCGCCTCGCACGTTTTTTATTAGACCCAAGTCCCCGAGATTTTTCACCCTATTCAATGATGGACCGAGAGCCGAGATTAAATTCAAAAAATCAAAGAGGCTGTTGACACATTTATAAATTTTATTAATTATGCATTCAGCAATCTGCAATCTGCATTCTAAACAAACGCATTCCCGAGCTCCTTCAAGCTCGCGCTCACCCCATCTCCCCCCCCAACACTCACCCCGTCACTATCCTCCAACGTTGGATAAACCCTCCCTGTCATTGCTATTCTCCCCCCCATGGCGAACACCTCCACGATGCTCTTGTCGACAAACACTGTCAGCGCCAGCTCCTCCTCTTCCTCCTCGATCCTGATCAGGCTCAGGAAGCCGTGCTTCCCGTAAGTCTCGGCAAGGCTCGCGTTGCTCCTGTCCATGTACACCACCGCCCAACCCCGCCCCACCACTCCGCTTGTGCTCAATGCCGGATCGCTGTACGAGTCCCCCCTGTTGCCCCAGTCGCACCCGACGTTGCTCGAGCTCATCACGGGAGCAATGTTCCCGCAGAATGTTTCGCAGTTGTTGTTGTTGTCGTCACTGCTGGCGGTGCTGGGGATGAAGTTCCAGGCGAAGCACCCTTCAGTCGCCTCGCACTGGGCCTTGCAGTCGACAGCTTCGTCGAGGGGCTCAATGTCGGCGCAGAGGCTAGCGCTCTTGGCGAGCTCGTTGACGAAGATGAGTTCGCTGTTCGGCACTATTTCTCCCGACTTAATTCCCACGGTTGTGGACTCCTGCCCGTCGTCAGACGCGAGCACCGTAGCGAACACGTCGAACGAATCGTTAGAGACGGGAGCCGCTAGCTCAAGCTTGAAGGTTGTGCTTCTCATTGTGAAGGAAGTTTCTCCTGACTGATTCTCCTCCTTGCCGGTCTCCAAATTGGCCATGCTCTCCAACGGGGTGAACTTCAGTGCAACCGCGCCGTCGTTGAACTCCTCCACGGAAACGGACCTGGGGAGGGTGTGCACGCCCATCCAGCCGCGGGCCATCGTTTCTAGGCAAGTGGCAGGGGGGAACTGCTCCAAATTCCAATCACAATCCCCCTCCAACGACCACGTGCTCATAATGGTGTTTTCCGTCTTCTGGTCGAAGAAAGTTTGTGCCGCAAAGTTGTCCCCCCCGTAGTCGTAAGCCAACGTTCCGAAGTTGTTGCTGTCACCGCCCTCAACGTTGAAGGAATACTGGCCTTTTTCGTTCTCGAACGAGCCGACGGAGTAGAAGTCGTGCCCGCCGTAGTAGCACATCTTCTGGGCCCCCTCAAAGGCGTACAGCTGCCTCTGCGTCTGCGCCGAGCGAAGAGTGGAATAACGTTAGTTTAGTAGTGAATGTAGCTTTCTGTAGCACGCTCGCTCACCTTGGGGGTTTTGTTGTCGATCTTGAAGAAGTTCGGATCCCGAGGCTGCGGACTGTCGTTCTTCTTGCTCGGCGTCCAAGGGAAGGTTAACAACTGCTTGTCGATGCTCTTGACGTCGTTGTACATGCTGTCCGCATTCCAAATGGTTGCACTCCCCATTCCGTCTGTTGTACTGCCACACACGCCAAAATAGCTGCTGTTTGTGTTGGGTTCACCGATCAAAGTTCCCCCAGACACATCAGTGAAGCCTGTCAAGTTAGTGGGAATGTCGCTCCTAGTCCACTCCTTCAGCTCAGCATCGTTGGCGGGGTCGGTAGGCTTGCTGGTGTACATGCGCCAATCTAAACTAGTCACTATGTTCAGCATCACAACCTCGCCGTTCTCGAGGGTTGTAGCAGCTCCCGAAAAACTGCCCTTGTCAGTCAGGGCATTTGGCTGAACCTTCCAATTGGATACCATGTCCTTGGAAGTTCTGTGGCACCACTGGATTGACCAGTCATCCCCAAACCCTTCGCTGCACTGCCAAAAAAAGTGGTACAGGTCTGTGTCACGAGAGTAGAACATGCCATTGGGGTCGCCCGAGAAGCCAACAGCAAACGGGCCTGGAGTATGAAATATCGGTTGTAGTCGAGTATCAACTTCAACTTCAATTGCAGTTGCTCCAAAAGCAAGAGACAACAGGGGTATCGATAGTGAGAGAGAGAATAACATTTCAGGTTCTGTTGATACTTGTGATATTCTCCACGCAAAAATATTAAGCAAAATTAATTTCCCAAAAAAATATACTTAGCATACTGTCCAATGCAAGCCCTGCAAACGCTCTCCCGATCCTTAACACAAAAAAGCCAACATTTTACAGCAGCCTCTACACGCTTCTCTTCCTCTTCTTCGGTCATCACTGTGGAAAACCTCCCAAACAACATCACTCACGTTCAACTCAACCGCCCGGATAAGCACAATGCTTTGTCAATGAGCGTTTTCCGCGACCTTACAAAGATAGCTTCTGAACTCAAAACCGATACATCAATCCGAGCGATAATCCTCTCTGGATCAGGCAAGAGTTTCTGCTCCGGCCTCGACATCAAGAGTGTGATGAAAGAGCCCCGGAATTTCGCCACCCTCCTGGACAAGCCGTCTTACACTGCGCAGTCCAATTTGGCCCAGGAGGTCGGGTATCTTTGGCGAACGCTCCCGTGTCCTGTGATTTGTGCAATCCACGGTTTGTGCTTTGGTGGTGGTCTGCAGATCGCGCTTGGCGCCGATTTTCGCTACGCAACAGAAACTTCAAAGTTCAGCATCATGGAGACTAAGTGGGGGTTGATTCCGGACATGGGGATTTCTGTTACCTTGCGCGAATTGATGAGCATAGACAAGGCGAAGGAATTGACCTTCACCGGCCGAATAATAGACGCCCCCGAAGCCTTGAAGTGCAATTTAATAACTGAGATTGTTCCCAACCCCTTTGCCAAAGCATTAGAGCTCGCCAATGAAATCGTGACCAAGTCCCCGGATGCGATTGCCGCCTCAAAAATTCTCTATAATGAAACTTGGGCCAACGGCTCGAACGACAAGAAGTCCCTGGACCTTGAGACGACCCTCCAGCGGAAGCTCGTGGGCAGCATAAACCAAGGGATAGCTAGCGGGAAGAATTTTGGCGTGTCATTCGTGCCGTTTAAAAACCGTCAGGATTTTGACGAGGATGTTGAGAAGTTTTGAAAATAATGAGAATAAAATTTGAACATTTTAACCAGTTTTAACCGTCGCCCTCCTCCTCGTCGTCGTCGTCCTCGTCCAGCCTCCAGCACCGCCTCCCTCTCTTCTTGTACACAGCTCGAAAATGAGAATTGATAGCAAGAACGCAAGCATTATCATCGCTCTCGAAAAAGTGATCCTCCTCCTCCTCCTTCACCTCGTCCCAGAATTCCTCTGCGTTGACGTTCTCCCCGCTCTCACCCTCGATGAAGCTGCACAGCATGGCCTCGGTCCCGTTGGGTTGGAATTTACTCCCGCCGAACAAGCAGTGCCTCCGGTGATCATACTTGTCGTCGTCGTGGCACTTTTTGCTGCACCAGCGGCCAAAAGCACAATTCTCGCACCTCACCTCTGCTGCTTCATTCCTCTTCCCACCCTTCCTATCCTTCCTTTCCTTCTCCCTGTCGTCGTAGTTCATTTCGCCGAATCTCCCCTCCACCTCGCATTCAGGGTTCCAGCAAACCGTTTCTTCCTCCGTCTCCCAGAAATTCCTGTTGAGGAAGCTGCAAACGTAAATTGCGCAATCGTTGGGCATGTTGGCGACGTAGCTCACGCACAGCAGCGCCCACACGGCCTCCTTGAAGGGCGCGTTGAACGACCTGTGGTTGTGCACGGAGTGCTCGAGCGAGCTGCGCCGAGCGAAGAAGGAACGAATGCGAATGCAAAATGCGAATGCAAATACGAATTTAGTGGAATAATATACACTAATTGTGTTGTGAACAGCACTCACCTTTGCTTGATCATTCGCAAAAGGCTCATGTCGTACCAGGGTGCGTAGACACTGTTCAGATCATTGCTGCTAATGAAAGCGTTCCCATCGTTGGTGTTCTCCTCCCCCTCCATGTTGGCCATGAAATCAGTGAATGTTCGCTGCGCAATGTCTTTTTTACCTTCAGCCTTGTTCAAGCGTATTGTGTCCGCGCTGTAGTTGAGCTGCGCCGAGCGAAGCGAGGCGCAATTGAAACGAAGAATGAGAGCAGCGAGCGACCAAAATTAGTTGAGTAGGTTAGTTCAGTAGATGGCTAGTTCAGCCAAGCGCATATTTTTGTGCGAGGGGGTTGGTTGTTCAGGGACGGTCCAGATCAGGGTCATGTGCACGCCAATGTGGAATCTCAAAAAACTTCACAAAGCTCGCTCGCTTCGCTCGCTCACCTCGTGCTCGTACAGGAGTGAGTCGCTCGGTCTGATCTCCCCTCCCATGTAGATTAACCAATCACCGTAGCCGATGCTTGACACTACGTCAACGAGGCCCCTCAGGTAGAAGCACCTCACTAGCCGCATCACCCCGCAAAACAGCTGATGATGTTGATGTTGATGTTGCCACAACCCCGGAGACTCTGCTTTAAACGAATTGACATACCGATTCACGCTGAGGCCGAGAAAGTCCGAGTGCCTCTTCAATTGCGGAGAAATTTCCACATACTTCCCCCCCCCCGCCCTTGCGCTCACCGTTCCCTTGACCTTTCTGCTCCCCACGCCGACCTCGTCAGCTTCGTTTCGGAAGTTCTTGAAAGCTTGAAGGAACGCATAGACCAGGTAGCTGCCGATCCTTGACGTCATCCAGGTGCTCGGCACCCGTTTAATTATGGCCTCGCCAATACTCATCAAGGCAGTAACGCCCAAAGCCCATGATTCCTCTCCCGAAAGGTACGAGCAAGCCTCACCCAGCCCCTTGATCACATTGCAGACCAACCCCAGCTTCGGGCGCTCGCCCCCGTTGCTCATGAACAATTCTCTCTTCAGCCTGAGCCTATTCTGCTCAACGTGGTCGTCGTACGACCGCTTCTCTTCGATTTCCGCCATGGCGGGGCACACGCGGTTCAACTCGGCGATCACCGTAGCGTGAATTCCAAGCACGCCTTCCAAGGTGGTTGAGGCTTGCGAGATTATCTATAATAGCGAGCGAAGCGAGCATTGCATTGCATTGAATTGTTGGTTGGATTGGTTGTACCCGCTCGCTCACAGCACCTCACAGCACCTCACAGCACCTCACAGCACCTCACAGCACCTCACATCACATCACATCACATCACATCACTCGCTCACCTCACTAATTTTCGAGAAACACAGGTCGACGTTGTCACAATTATGCTCTGGGTGCGTCTCAGTGAGCTGCGCCGAGCGAACAGAGGCGCATTTTTAATGAAAGACGAGCAAAACGAGCGAGCCAAACGAATTGGGTGGGTTAGCTTTGTAGTGTGGATGTAGCCGTCTGTAGCTTTTTCGCGGGATCCATCTTCCTCAATGAAACAAAAAAAGGCGAATCACTGAATCAACCCTAACTCCAACGCATAGCGTCTGCAGACGCTCAAATTTGGACACGGTGGCTAGTTCGGCCAGGCGCATCGCTTCGCTCGGCTCACCTGCAACCGCGCAAGGTCTTCGTCGTCCTGGACCATGCTCCAGTCTTCCAGCGAGCAGTGGGAGTTGCAAAAAGGATAGCTCTCGTTAGAGGAGACTGCTACGAAGAACTCGTCAAACTTATCTCGGCAACCATTAAAAATGTGAGCTGCTTCGACCTGATTCCACCCCACAAAAAAATCACAGAATAAGAATTCATGTTCCAGCCCCGGAAGGTATTTTCCTTCCATTACGGATATGAACCTCGAGCAAAGCTCGAAATCCCTGTTCACCGTTTGAATGTAGCGGAGGGCTCGGCACCAAGCCTCGACTGGTATAGGGGGGACGGTCGGTTTCAGTGAGAACGAATAGCCTCGCAGATGCTCGTGCTGCGGCTCACCACGGAGGAGAGCCAAAATTGTGAGCTGCATCATTCCAACAACAGCTGTTGGGTTCTGGCTGGCGAACTCGACGCTGTCGTCATCGTCATCGTCATTGTCGTCATTGTAGTAGTCCGGACGCGGGTCTCTGCCGTCATTTAGATCCTCGTCATCATCAAGGCCGACAGTGGGGGGCATAAACAAGAGGGGGAGAAGCCGCTCGTCGTAGGGGTAGAAGATTTTGTGGGTTAACGATTTCGTTTCGTCAAACTCGTCATCGAACTCCTGCTGTCGTTGCTTCGTTAACTGCTGGATTTTTACCAGGTGGGTGGCGAACATCTCGCGACGCGTTTTCCGAGATTGCAGAAACTGTTGAGCTAGGTCGATGGGCGGGGACTGTGGGGGGGGCGGTGGGAGGGTGGATGTTGAGGTCGATGTTGATGTTGGTGTTGGTGTTGATGCATGTCTGAAGAGGAGGCGAAGGAGAACATTGAGCTTTTGAGTTTGCTCAAGGATGTCCGGAGGAGAGCGATGAAGCATGTTGTCCATCGCTTGTTTTGTTGTGAGCCGGAAGGACTGCTCCATTATAGATGCCACGAACTGGAAGGGCGGCTCAACATCACCACCACCAATCTCATCCAGCTCGTCAATTTCCGAATCCCATTCTATTTGCCATCGCTCAAGAGCCATTTTTGGGTTTTGCTCGACGAATTCTATCGCCGAATCGAACTGTTTCAAAGTGATCATTTTCTTGAATATCAGTTCTTGAGATTCGGGGACTGTGGGGGTATAAAACATCAGTTTACGGAATAGCAATTTTGCTTTGCTATGTGCGTATATGAAATAAGAATGTAGACGCTTATATATGTCGTATAGCATTTGTATAGCATTTCTTTTTTGATTTTTTGTTTTTTTCTTCTGGCACGTGATGGGAATATAGCTTCCTACACCATCATTAAGGTTTTTATATCACCAAAAAACACATCCAGCTATCTATTCGAACACTATCTATCGATCACGCCAAATGATTTCCCAACTGTCCCTCCAACACGCTCGTCTCTCCAAACAATTCAGCTCACTCGCAATCTTGGAGCCCATGAGCCCTCCTCGTTCCTCCTCCTCCCAACCCTCGCAAACCCAACTCCAATCACTCGGCCATTCTCTCGTCACTGACTCCCTCTTCCTCATAGGTGATCTCCTCCAATCCAACCCAACTTCTGCCACCGACTTCACTTTGACTGGGTTATTGGAAATTGAGTGCATCACCGCAACGCACCTGAAGCTCCGAGTGTTCCTCGCCGCCTACGCCACACTAATAAAATCTCCCCTCGCGCACAACCAGCGTCTGACAGTTTCCCCCACAGGTTTGTTGACGATTGACACCGATCTCGCCCCCACCTTCGCCAAGACATTGACGATGACGACTGCTTCCGTTCACGTTCACTGTCGCATTATTGCGAGCGCTCCGTTTGCTTCTAGGCACACTCACGCCCGTACCCATACCCACAGTCCCAGCCGTGCCACAGTCAAGGACGTCGAAATATTTTCAGATTCCAAGGGCCAGGCCAAGGGCCAAACCAACCTCACAATCTGCTTCCTCGAGTTTTCCCAAACCGTCCGCGTCCAGAAAATCATTGCGCGTCAGAGCAACGCCCTTCCCCCGCACAACCTTACCCAGACCCAGTCAGTTGTGAGCATCGACTCCAAAACCGAGGTGTCGACAATTTCGTTTCAGCTCTTTGACGTCGCTCCGTGCAGGACCAAGCAGGAGAGCCCTGTGGTTGAGGTGGACATAGTAGTGCATATGTAAAATGCCTAGATAATGTAAAAGTTTGGTTTATATTCAATCTTCAATCTGCAACACAACCACCCCCCCATCGCTATCATCAGCTCTTCCAACTGTGCTTCGCTCAAGTATTGTTGCGTGGAACCCATTTTGCCCCACACCTCGTACGCATTGGTGGTATCGTCGTCGATCCGATACGTGTTTCCCTTAGACCCAGTCCCACCCAGCTTCAGCTCGTCGCTCCCTCAATCGGACCAAAATTGGACAGGAAGATCTGCCTCCCCTTCCCCTTCCCCTTCCCCTTCTCGTCGCACTTGGCGAACGCAGATACCGTGCTCACAAATCCGTTGTATTTATAGTCAGGCTCGTCGTCGACGACCTCCGCCACCAAACCCTGGAACTAACCCGCGTTCTTGAGCATCTTGAAGGCCTGGTAAACGGGCTTCTTGATCCCCTGGCTTGTCTGCAGCCCGTTACCCTCCGTAGAATGGCTTCCCGCTGAGCCAGCCTTCTTCGAAGATGTCGGAGAAGGTCCAGTAGCTGCTGATGTCAATCTCGTTCAGGAGGGGTGCATTTCGAATCTCAAACGCGCTGCGCCATTTCACGCACTTCATCATCGCGAGTATGCTCGTCTTCCAAATGCTCGCTCGCTCACCTGTTGTAGGCGGTGTCGGCGTGGGGTCCGCCAAATGCCACGCCCGGCCCGCCCTGCAAACAGTCCATGTACTCGCTGAGGAAGAAGGGGAGGTTCTCAGCCTTCGCAATCGCAGCACTCTCTAAAACGCTGTGAATGAAGCAATCAGGGTCGTCGTCTTTCCCCGCGTATGCATGACCAAAAAACGGAGAAGAGTCTAAATTCAGTGGAAATTTGATCACGCTGGATGCAGGAGTTCCAAAGAATAGTATAGAAGAGAGGGGAAATTTCAAATTCTGTTGTGTGATGAGTTTCGACGGGCGGTTGAAAAAATTCAAAAAAAATTTGAAAACTTTTTGTCTCCGCAAAATATGAAGTTCATCTCCAACACAACTCCGCTACTCCTCCTCATCGTCATTATTATTATCCACACCATTCAAATTATATCAACAGCTGAAGTTGATAATAATAATAATAATCTAGATCCTCCCCAGATCTGCTCCAACCTTGCCAAAGTCTACGACCTCATTTTCACAACCCCAACAACAAACCCAGCTTCCCTTCAAACCCTCGTTTCCCAACTCCAATTTGCACTCGCTCCCATTCCACCAAACACTTACCTCTGTCCCCCGTTCCAGCACCGGGCTCGATCCAACTATGGCTATTTTCTTTCTGACCTTAATCAATTAGAAGAATCAATCGTCCAATTCGCGATTGCCACTAACGAGGCAGTCCAGTCCTTTCCCCATCATGGCTCTCCCCACGATGTAATAATCCCGGCGTTGAACCTCGTCCAGGAAGCCTCGATCCACTCCCTGGCGACAATTCCGCAGCTCGACGAAATTTGGGACGTAATTTTCAAGTTCGAGCCCGACAACAGGTCCCAAAGGTTGCACAAGCTCGTCGAGCTTCCGTGGATGCCTCGTACCACTGATGAAATTGACCGAATCTACAGCAATTTAGAACTCTCGCTGGCTTCGTTGCTGGCCGATGAGGGAATGAAGTGCGCGACTATAAATGTTGGAGGGTGCGACGAGTCCCCCCAGCGGGGGTCGATCTGGAGCCCACTGTACGTTCCGTACTACCACCTATACTCGATGTCGAAGCTGAGTTTGATTGCAAAGGATTTGAGTAAACTTTACAGCGAGAGCACCAGTAGCTTGGCTTGGTTGAACGCTGATATATATATGGAAATGGAAAAGAAGGTTACCGATAATAAAACAGTTCACGTAGTTTTCGTCAGCGCATTCATGACCCTCGACCACTCGTTAGGCCAGCATATCAGCGGGGTTGTAGCGCAACTCTCTCTCCGCAAGGACAAATTCAAAATTACGATTGTGCATATCACCGAGGGGGGGGTCAAGGACTCCTACAAATTCATCTTGAACGACCAGGAATCGTTGTTTTTGAACAAGGATCAGGGTTATCTGAGTGAAAACAGGGAGAAGCTCGCGGGGTTGAAACCGGACGTCATCATATACCCTGAAATTGGCATGGACAGCCACACCTACTTCTTGGCCTTCGCAAGAATTGCCCCGATCCAAGTCGCAACGTGGGGCTTTCCCGCGAGCCTATGGACTGGCGAAATTGACTATTTCATAAGTGCTGAAGGTCTGGAATTGGACCCCACGGGCGGCAACAATCAGCATCATCATGATCATGATCATCATGGCGAGCAGGTCGTGCTGCTTGGAGAGGGCGGCGTTCCGCCGTGGTTCTTCTATTTTGAGGACGCGCACGGCGGAGATATCATGCCGGAAGACCGGTACGAGGAGGTAGTTCAAGTAATTGAGAAGGTGAGCGCGAGCCGTGAGCGGAGCGAGCAGCAAGAAATGTTTGCTAACCCGCTTCACACAGCTCAGAAACGAAAACAAAACAATATACTTTATTCCGCAAGAACCGTGGAAGATCCACCTAGATATGGACGCTGCTTTGCACGCCATTAGCACCTCCCCAAAATCGGCTCTCATTTTGTTGGCGGACAAAAAGTGGTCCAAGGCCGTCAAGGCTCGCTTCTCGTCTCCCAATCCAAACATCTTCGTCTGCAACAAAATCATCTGCCGCTTCCTCTTCCGCCGCGTTTTGGGCCTGGTGGACGTCATCCTCGACACGGTTCCGTGGGGGGGGTGGACGACGACCCTCCAGGCAATTGCCGCGGGGACGCCGATTGTTACGTTCCCGCAGCACGATGCGAGGAGCAAATTCGTCGCGAACGTTTACCAGAATTATGTTGGGGAGGGCGGGGAGAGCGGGGAGAGCGGAGGATATAGATCGGTTCAAAAATTAGTTGCAAGTAGCTGGGAAGAATTCATCAGTGTGAGCGTTGAGCTGGGAATTGACGAAGATTGGAGGAAAGAGCTGAAGGAAATATTTCGTGGCTCTAGGGAGAGGGTGTTCGAAGTGGCAGAAACAATTGACAAGTGGGAGGCATTTCTGCTAAGAATTTAGATGGTGATCGCAACGTTCGAGGGGTCAAATGACGCACAGCGGAAGATGACCGCAATCTTCACCAATCACATTAGCATGAGTCAGCGGATCAAGGGCGACGTTATAGAATACATGGCGGAGAACTGGGCCGAGTGGGAGCGGACGAAACCACCGTGGTTTACGCCTGGCTTCATCAGCAAGATACCGGACGAATACATCCCTAGACGAGCACTACGAGCGTTGAATTTTGCATCGATTTGTGGAATTAGGGAGAAACAAAATCGCATGAATTTGAGTGAGCTTGCTCGGGCTTCGTTAGGAGGCACTTGGGAGAAAGTTGTTGCGGACGCGGCGGCTGATGCGATTTCTGCTGAAGATAGAGAAAGGAGCCAACGCAAATTGTCAGTGGCTTTGAAAGCTGGTCATAAAACAAGGGAAGAGTTATAAACTTAAGGACCCCCCCAACACAGAATTCACTAGCTTCCGCTCCTGCTCCTTCTCCAGCATTAATCGCAGCAATAGAAGCAAAGGCAGCCAAAATTACAAAATTACAAATAAACTCTCACCTCCTCACCAGGAATGTCCAACAAAAATGCGCAACCCTTCAACATCATTGATATTCCCCATGCTTATTATACTAGCTGTTGGCGTGACCTCCTGGATGGCCGCAACTGGCTTTCGCGGCCGAACAACGATTGGTGAGAGCACAAAAGATTCTGAATGAATGAACAGATAGCGAATCACAACCGAATCACCATGATGCACTAGTTGTGACTAGTGATCCGCAGTACCTCTAGTTGAGACTAGCTCGCTTCACTCGCCGCTCGCCAGCAGCACCATGCACTAGTTGTGACTAACTCGCTTCGCTCACTGCTCGCTTCGCTCACTGCTCGCTTCGCT
>Ga0302116_1001111_pt1 | contig 16285 bp, 13 predicted proteins | sample AG5_SCM_MG_FD_203124 | JGI IMG/M metagenome (GOLD analysis project Ga0302116, IMG submission 203124) | Marine microbial communities from Western Arctic Ocean, Canada - AG5_SCM | ecosystem: Environmental > Aquatic > Marine > Oceanic | place: Canada: Western Arctic Ocean | collected 2017-10-01 | reverse complement strand
AAGTGTTGCGGTGGATGCCAAGTCAAGCGACCCTGGAGATACCTCCAGGTCATCGCGAACACGGACGCGATCAGAAGGTTGGAGCTCGCGCAAAGTGATGCATCTCCTCGGCCGAGTGCGGCATGAAAGACTGTGCCGTCATGGAAGACTGCGCCGATCTTTCTTTAGCAACATCGTCAACGTGACAGTCACATGCCGCACTCGGCCGAGGTGGTCAAAGGACTACGTGTACCCTACTTTGCGCGAACCCCGCGTGTTGTTTTCATCTTATGCCGCTGTCTGAAACAGCACGAAGTCCAGCACGTGCGGCGGTGGATCCCCGTCCTTGATCTCCGGCATCGCCGCCTCGATGATCGTCGTCATCGGACCCGGCAAACTGACGTTCGCCACCGACTGAAGCGAGTCCCTGTGAACAAACAAAACACGACGTCATTCAAATCGCCCGTAAGAGTTACGAGAATTAAAAATAAACTCACGCGAGACTCGCGGGCGGACCCGTGAGGTACGTCTTCCCCAGCCAGACCCCGCAGCCGACGTGCCGGACCTCATCCCGGAACGCGGTGAACTGCCCTTGCCCGCGGTAATCGATGATGAGCGCGGGGCCGCCGTCGAACGTGGATTCACCTTCGTACAACACGGCGGAGGCGGTGAGCACCTCGACGGACTCCACGCCTTTCGGCTGCGGCGGAACCACTCGGTTGGCGACGTTGGCGATGAGCTCAAACGAGTACTCGCCTCCCGGGTCGGTGACGAGTCGCCCGTCGCCGCCCGTGGGCTCGGCGACGAGCGTACCGGGCGTCTCCGGTGCCGTGAAGCACTTCCCGCGCCAGGGCAAAGCGCCGGCTGTGAATAAAACACGGCGTCAGTCTAATTGCACGTGCGATGATCAAAATAAACTCTTACCGATGCGTTGGATCGACGTGGCGTTGTCGATAGCCTGTGGTAAGCAACCCGCGGCGCAGGAGTCGAGCGGGGGCGGGGTGAGGAAGGAGTCGGGGAAGTCGGTGGGCGCGGCGGCGTAGGCGGCGGCGTATGCGGACCAGTCGTAGGCGTCCGGGTCCGACGGCGAGTCCGGGCATGCGACCGCGCGAAGCGCGTCGGCGTCGGCGAAGCCGACGCCGCACGCCGAGAGTTTCTCGGCGAGCGTGACGGGCGGTGACGAAGTGGGCGCGGCGTCGTCGGCGGCGGCGTATCGGTCATCCTCGTCGAGGTCATCGGCGTCGTCGATACGCGCCGCGACGTACTCGTTGACCGCGGCCATGAGCGAGGCGCCGGACGGCGGCGTCGGCGCGACGCCGGGCGCGGCGGCTGGGCCCTCGACCGATATCAGCCTCGGAACAGCCACGGGGTCGGGGTCGTCGGGGCGCTCCAGCGCGCGGGCGCCGGAGGCGCCGAGCGCGAGGATGAGCGCGGACGCGAGGGCCACTCGCGATACGAGCGATGCGCCGCCTCGAGACATGGCGCCGCCGGCGCCCGCGGGTTGGAGCGCGCGCGGGGTGGAGTGCGGAGGAAGTGTGTCCTCCGATAAAAGTTTCTTGCGATTTTGTTTTGGCAGGTCCAACAAACCTCGGAAAATCATCTGTGGCGCACAATACAGTCCTGGGTTCGAACCGGGTCGAGCCCACAGACGATGTTATAATTTTAGTTTTCCCCTTTCAGTACAATCATCTATTCAATCTCGGCTCGAGCACACTCGAGTCCCCGAAAGCTATCGAAAAGGTCTTGTGGCCCAATGGATAAGGCGCGGGTCTACGGAACCCGAGATTCCAGGTTCGATCCCTGGCAAGATCAAATTACTTTTTTTTTTTGCCCTGACAAGATCAAATTACGCGTCGTGGTCTCAGCTACGCCCTGGAGAAGTTTCACGCCATTCCGTGGAGTGTGGAGGCGTCGGCGCGCTCGCAAAGAGGCGGCAAGCGATGTTAAAAAACTTTCTTGGCGACAACTTCAACTCTGATTCTCGTACGATGATTTCGCCCGTGCTATTTCCTAATTCAATTCGTTTTTCGTAAGGCTAGTAGCCATAGATATCTTTTTTTCCTTTGAAAACGCACGGACATTCCGAGGTGACTGACTGGGCTGCAAAAGTAACCGTCCGAGGGAATCTCGTCCACAGTGAGCGCGCGCAGCCAGGGGCAACCGGGACGTCCGATCGATGGCGCCCTCCCAGCGGCGCGAGACGTCCGACGTGTCGCAGTCGGGAGCCGGAAACGCGAGCTCCGGCGTGCGAACCCGGCGTTCCGCGAGCGCACTGGACGACCTGCCCGACGCCCCCGACGCAGATCTCGACGCCGAGCCCGAAGAGCTCATCTGCCCCATCACGCGAACCATGTTCCGCGACCCGGTGTTTGTGTTCGATTCGGGGCACACGTACGAGCGGAACGCCATCTTGTCGCACTTCCGGCGAAATGGAGCCAAGGACCCGCTCACGAATTGCGCCCTGAGCAGCACGAAGGTGATGACGATCTGGGCGATGCGAAACGTGGTTCAGGCTTGGCTGGACAAGCACCCGGGCGTGAAGCCCGACGGATGGGACAGTCGCGAGCTTCTGGAGCCGCCGAAGGACGACGGGACGCGAACATTCGACGACGAGGGGGACGTCGGAGCGCTCCGGACATGGCGTGCGATGTGCCCTGCACTGCGGGCGCTGTGGCCGGAGGCGAGGCGACCGGAGGATTGGGAAGGGGTGACGATGGAAAACGGCCGGGTGGTGAAGCTCTCTCTGGATGACTTTGGCCTGACCGGAGCTGTGCCGGCTGAGGTTTGTCGCCTGAGTGCGCTGAGGGAGTTGCACCTCAGCCACAATCAGCTGACGAGTCTGCCGGCAGAGATCGGGCAGCTCACGGCGCTGACGAAGTTGGACCTCGGTTACACTCAGCTGACGAGCGTGCCCGCGGAGATCGGGCAGCTCACGTCGCTGGAGGTGTTGGACCTCGACAACAATCGGCTGACGAGCGTGCCGGCGGAGATCGGGCAGCTCACCTCGCTGGAGGGGTTGTACCTCAACGGCAATCGGCTGACGAGCTTGCCGGCTGCGATACGCGAGCTCATAGCGGCGGGCTGCGATGTGTATCTGGATCCCGGCGTGACGTTTGACGAATAGAAACGGCTCTTGTATGCGCGATAGTAGCTCGTAACGTATCTTAGTCTCAGCTACGCCCTGGCGAAGTTTCAAGCCATTCCGTACAGTGTGGAGGTGTCGGCGGGCTCCTCCGCGTCGACCTCCCCCAGTTTTGGCTGGGAATAAATTTCCTGGCGACAAATTCAGCACTGATTCTCGTACGATCATCATTTGCTATTTCCTAATTCAAATTCGTTTTTCATATGGCTAGCAGTTATATCAACGGCTTCCCGCTCCCGAACTGAAGTTTCACCCAGAGGTTCAATGGGTTCAACCACCTCGGCGGTTCCACCACTCGCCGGCTCACGGGGGTGCTACCTTTACTCCCAGATGCCTGGGGCGGCGTCGGCGGCATCCACGCGCGGTGCGGCGGCGCACCAGCGATGGTGCGCTCCCGCGAAGCCGAACAAGGCGGCGCTTATGGCGCGCCGGCGTCACCAATCATCATCAGTCAGGGTGCAACTTCATGGGTCTTCAGATCAAAACCCGGGCGATCGCGGCCAACAACCCGGGACGACGAATGGCAAGCCGAACAGGCACACCAATCTCATTCTCATCGGCGGCCGTGGATGCGGCAAGAGCGCCCTGTGCAGACGCATCATCGCCGCCGAGCCCAGGTTCAGCCTCTACTCCCTCGACGACATCATCGTCGAATCCGCGGGGATGAGCATCCCGCGAATGGTGGAAAACTTCGGCTGGGCGCACTTTCGCGAGGTGGAGTTCGAGGTGTGCAAACGCGTGGCGCAGCTGTGCGATCGGGGATGGTGCCTCATCGACGCGGGCGGTGGGGTGGTCGTCGACCTGGACGAACAAGGCGACGAGACGTACTCGCAACGCAAGGTGGACACGCTGAAACGCAACGGACTCGGAAAGATCGTCTACCTCAGACGCGACGTCGAGTACCTGGTGACTCGAACCTCGGGCGACCGAAACCGTCCGTCGCTCAGCCAAGTGCGCAGCTTCGAGCAGGTGATGTGCGCCAGGTCGCCGTGGTACGAACGCGCGGCGGACTACGTCGTCGACGCCACGGGCGGGTCCATCGAGAAGGAGGTGAAGAACAAGCAAGAGATCAAACGAGAGGTGCTGAGATACTTCTACAAAGTCACCGGCGAAGACCCGACTGACGAGCAGTACAAGCCATAAAGGGGGGACACTTAGACGCGACACAGTACGGATTAGCCGTACACTTAAAATCATAAACTAGAGTCTTCTAATAACCTACCTACTATAGCTTCGAGCGGGGACCGGCCTTCCTCGGCGGCAACACTTTGTAAGGGTTCAGTATCCCTCGCGGATCGAACACGTCCTTTATCCGCCGCATCGCCTCGATCGACGCCTCGTCCTTACTGTGTCTCAGCTCACCGGGTTTCATCGCCCCGACGCCGTGCTCGGCTGATACGCTCCCTCTTCGATCCGCGGTCCATTGGTACACGAAGGGCTCGATGATCTTTTCCAACTCCGCGTGATACCCGTCGGGCGATGACACGTTCAAGTGCAGGTTCCCGTCCCCTAAGTGCCCGTACCCGAGCACGCGCACGTTGGACACGTCGAACGGACCGACGTACTGACCCAGCCGGGTTCGCACGTCCACGACCAGATCGTACATCTCGCCCGTGGGCAGCGACAAATCGTATTTGTAAACCTGAAACAAAACACGACGTCATTCTAATTGCCCACATGGAAACAAAAATAAACTTACCGCGCCCGCATGTTTCAACGCCACGGATATGCGCTCGCGTAGGTTCCACAGCGCGGACGCGTGCTTCGCATCCTCGCTCACCACGCCGTCGATCGCGATACCCTTCTTTTTCAGCGATTGGACCCAAGCGTCGAGCCGCTTACGCTCCGCTTTGCCGTTGCCGTCGCCGAAAACCGCAGTCTCGGTCACCACATAGAACGGCGCCGAATGCATCGGCATCGGATCCCTCGCACCCTTCAGCGTCTTGAGCACCAGCTCCAGGCTCGCGCGGTCGAAGAACTCGAACGCGTGCAGCACGTCCCCGAGGTACGTCTTCGCCTCCCCGAGCGCCGCGACGGCGGCGGCGAACGACGGCGCCGCCACGACGCAGACGTCGACGCTTTTCGGCTTTTTCGGCGCTAGCATCGCGACTTTGGTCACGATCCCCAGCGTCCCTTCCGCGCCGATGAACAGCTGCTTCAGGTCGTACCCGGTGTTGTCCTTGCGCAGCGTGCGGAGCAAGTCCAGCACGGTACCGTCCGCGGTGACCACCTCAAGCCCGAGGACGCTACCGTGCAGGGACCCGTGTTTGAGCAGCCGGAGCCCTCCGGCGTTGGTGCTGACGTTGCCCCCGATCTGGCACTTACCCTTGGCGCCGAGGTCCAGCGGGACGGTCATGCCTTGGACGTTGAGCTCGTGCTCCAGGGCTTCGAGAAGGCATCCAGCTTCGCACACGACGGTCCCCGCGGCGGGATCCACGGCTGAACAAATCACGACGTCAGTCTAATTGCCAACTCTAATTGCCCGTACACTAATTGCCCGTACGTAGGATAAAATAAACTCACCCAGCACTTTGTTCATGTGTTTCAATCCGATGACGATCTCGTCGTGGACGGGAACGCCGCCGCCGACGAGGCCGGTGTTGCCGCCCTGGGGCACCACCGCGAGCCCGCGCGTGTTGCAGTGTCGCAGGATATCGGAAACCTGGGCGGTGGAACGCGGTAGGAGTAAGACGCGGGAGTCTCCTCGGTACTTTCGCATCCAGTCCTCGTTGGCGGCATCGAGCGACTTTGCGTCGGTGCGGACGTTGTCGGCGCCGAGGATGTCGCGGAAGGCGTTTAAATCGGCGTCGGTGAGGACGGCGAAGTCCCCGCGCGGGGCTTGACCGCCGCCCATCGACGCAACGACGGAGTTGCCGACCGATGCGCGTTGTCGCCTGTGAGAAAGAAATGACGTTGTGGCTGGCAAGTTGAAAATTGCGCCTCCGGAGGAAATGCTCAAAAAGTCTTCCCCGGCGGCGGCGGGCGCAGTCGGCACGCGCGCCGCGAGCGAGCGAACCCTCTCAGACGCGATGAAGACCCGCGGCCAGGGCCCCGCGACGCCACCCGCGAACATCGTCGCGGCGGCGCACTCGCCCACCAAGAAAACCCCGGGCACCAAGGCCAAGACCCCCGCGCCCCTCCGCCGACTGCTCAGCGCGAAGACCGCCGAGGCGCTCAAGGCTGGCACGCTCGACGTCCCCGAGGACCACGAGGAGGACGACGACGCTCGACCCGTGGACGACGACGACGATGCTCCGCCTCCTCACGATGACGACGACGATGAGGAGGACGCGTCCGAGGAGGAAGGCTCGGATGACGAGTCCGACTCGGAGGCATCCTCGGATGAGGAAGATTCAGACTCTGACGAATCTGACAAATCCGACGGGGACGACCCTTCCTCGGAACCCCCGGCGCCGTCGCACAACCCGTACGACCACATGAACGAAGCCACCGCGCTGTACTTCGCGCAGTCCCTCGCCGTCGAAGCCCTCAACGCCGAATGCATCGAGCTCGACGCCCAAGGCAAGCTCTACGCCAACGAAGAGGAACGAAGAGAACACGAACGACGCAACTGGAAAGCGTGGGCGCGACACCGCGTGAAAGAAGCCGCCATCGACAAGGCCAAAGAACTCGAATCAACCCCAGAGGCGGTGATGATGGGATGGGGCGTGAAGAAGTCAAACGACAAGCACGCGAACGCGTTCAACTCGCTCTTCGGAGGGCACATGGTCGGCGGCGACATGAACCAGCCGCTACCAAAAGTTAACCCGGCGAGGGGCGCGGCCATGATGGCGCTGCCAAACGCGAAGAAACACGACAGGCTGAAGAAACCCAGCGAGCGCAAGGGTAAGGGCGGGAAGCTCCAGGCGCACGACCCGAACGCGCAGGGCGGGGTGAAGAACCTGCGCGAGCTCGCGACGGAAGGCGCCGGTCTCTTCGTGGCTCCGCTGGACCAATCGCGACTGGTCCGAGAAGCTCGCAAGCTCGGAGGGCTCGGCGCGGGCAACGCGGGTAACGGCTGGTTCAACATGCCGGCGGTTGAGTACACCCCGGAGCTCAGGCGTGACATGCGTTTGCTGAAACTGAGAGGCGCGTACGACCCGAAGCGGTTTTACAAGACGGACGACACGAGCAAGCTGCCGAAGCACTTTCAGGTCGGTACCGTGGTCGAGGGGGCGCAGGACTTTTTCAGCGCGAGGATGACGAAGAAGGAGCGGAAACGGACGTTCGCGGAGGAGATCGCGTCGAGCGCGGAGATCACGCACGCGAGGAAGAAACGGTTCAAGAAGGTGCAGGATGCGCACGCGAACACGCTGGGGCGGAAGCACAAACGGCAGCTCGGGGGTCGGCAGCGGTGGAAAAAGGAGACGCCGTCGAGCACCAGACGAAAGAAACATTAGTGCACGGGAGAATAGACTATGATATCGGTGTGGTGATTTGTCATAACATTACTCCTAACACTTGGCACTACTCTCGCGCGCGTGCTTCCCAGGAAAAGCGGCTCTCAAAACGCCGAGGCCAAGGCGTACGCGGAACACCTCCGATGAAATGCAAACAATACACCGACGACTCTTTTGTACCATCGCCTTACAGTCTAAGTTCGCTACTTCTTGCACTCCTTGCACTCAGAGCGCCGACGACCGTGCTCGCAGATTCCTGACCCTTCGCACTCCTTGCAGTATTGGCGCTGACGACCGTGCTCGCAGATTCCAGACCCACCGCACTCCTTGCATGAATAGCGCTGACGACCGTGCTCGCATATTTGTGACCCACCGCACTCCTTGCACCTAGAGCGTATACGACCGTGCTCGCAGATTGCACCCCCACCGCACTCCTTGCAGTCACTGCGCTGACGACCGTGCTCGCATATTCCTGCACCACCGCACTCCTTGCACGTATAGCGCTCACGGCCGTGCTCGCATATTTGTGACCCACCGCACTCCTTGCACCTAGAGCGCTGACGACCGTGCTCGCAGATTTGTGACCCACCGCACTCCTTGCACTCAGAGCGCCGACGACCGTGCTCGCAGATTGATGCACCACCGCACTCCTTGCACTCAGAGCGCCGACGACCGTGCGGACAAGCGCTACACACCTTGCACCTCGAGCGATGCTTAACCCCGTGCTCGCATGGCCCCTTGGGATACTTCGTCGGAGGGGCTCTCTTCCGCTTCGCGCCCTTTCCCTCGGAAGGCGTCGTTCCGTCTTCCCCATTTATCCCATCGTCGTCAGCGGGAGGCTCCACCTTGACATCGGGGACATCGTCGTCGGGCACTTCCTCCTCGACGGGTTTGATATGCTTGTTCAACGGGTGTGGGCGCCAGATGGTGGTCATGGTGGCGGCGATACAACCGCGCGGGTGAACAGTGACGGAAAGTCCGAGAAATATCGCCAATTCGGTTCGCTTCTTCCGATGAAAATTTTCGCCCCACCGGCGGAGCGCAGTCGTCACAACCCAGCCGCGCGTTGCAGTACATATCGCCGCGAGATGGACGATCTACACGCTCGCCTTCGCGACCTCCCCGTGGAGCTCAAGGCGATCGTCCTTTCCCACATCGAGCACGTCAAAACGCGACAGATACTGGCGTTGACCTCAAGAGAGTTCCAAAAGGCTATTTCCCTGCCCGGGGCTCTGCCGCGGACTTACGACCTCGAGGGGGTAGCGGGCGATGATATCGCCTACCACCTCGTTCGTCTCCTGGACGATGATCGTGTGCGGTCCCTGGAGAAGGAGCGGGCGTTGGAGCTCATAGGGGTGCACAAGAAACGCCTCTGCGAGTACGCCTGCGTGCAACGGAACTTCGCGGTTCTCAAGTGGGCTCGCAACGAGCTCAACCTTCCGTGGGCGCAGTATCATGCTGGGCCCGTCAGCGACGACGTCCTCGTGTTGCGCATGCTACGTGAGGCATGGCCGAAGCTCAAGGAGGAGTGGCGGGTGGACGTCGGGCCGAAGAAGTGGCCCGGGGTGACGATGGTTGACGGCCGAGTGGTGAAGCTCACGTCGCTGACGGAGTTGAACCTCGACGGTAATCGGCTGACGAGCCTGCCGGCGGAGATCGGGCAGCTCACGTCGCTGAGGTGGTTGTTTCTCTACGGCAATCGGCTGACGAGATTGCCGGCTGCGATACGCGGGCTCAGAGCGGCGGGCTGCAGCGTGTGGTTGGATCCATGCTGGACGCGCTGGATGACGGTTGACGAATAGAAACGGCTCTTGTATGCGCGATAGTACCTTGTAACGTGTGAACAACAACAACTACGTTTTAAACCCACCCCGGGTCTCACGCCTTCGTGGTCTTGGCCACGCGCGAGTTCGCGAAGAACCCCCCGCCCGCACCCATCAATCCCCCGCCTCCCCACGTCCCTATGGACAGAGCCCTCGCCGCCGCCTCCGCCGCCGCCGCCTCAGCCGCGGCGATGGCCTCGTCGTCCCCCCTCGCGTCCTCAATCGACCGGACGTACCCTCCAGTCATGCCGTAGCTCAGCCTGTACAGCAAGCTGCCGGGAGGCGCGCCGGGGTCGACGATGACGTCGCGCTCGCGCACGCCGCCGACGTTGACGTCGCCGGGGCCAGAGCCGGGGACGTACCTCGGATCCCCGGAATCGGCTCGAAGCTTCGAGGTCGACGACGATGAAGAGCCGCCGCCGCCGGATGAAGATGACGACGATGAGGAATCCTCGAGGTGGGAATCGATTCGCTGCTCGTGGACAGCATGAAGCGTCGCGGTGGCGTGCCCCGCGGCGTGCTCGTGGTGCGTCGGGTGCCACAGCGCGGAAGACGCGGCGGCGAGCGCGGAGGCTACCCCGCCGCCGCCGCCACCCGCGGCGGCGGCGGAGATCCCGAGCAACGCCCCCGACACGCTCACGCCGTGCTCCTCGTGGGAATTAGCTCCGCCGCCATGCGCGTGAACCGCGCCGGCGCCGCTCCTAACGGTGACGCCGCCGCCGCCGTCGGTGGCATCGCCGTACGCGACGTCCCTCGCGGCGAGATCCGTCGCGGCTTTGGAGCCCGGCACGTTGGGATCGAGGTGCCTCGCGTAAGGCCGCCCCGGTCGGCACCGATCGTAACTCCGTCGTAGGCTCCCAAAGGTTCGCTCCCACGTCAACCCGTGCGTGCTCTTCCGGGCGGCTTTGCCCATGCGCCGGCGTCGCTCGGGGTCCCGTAACAGGGTGACCAGCGCGTCGACGTAGGCGGTGACGTCGCCGGGTAAGGCTTCGGTGCCGCCGACTAAAACGCCGGTGACGCCGTCCTTGACGATTGCCCTGTTGACACCCACGTCATCCGTGACGACCGCTAGCCCACTAGCCATGGACTCGATCAGGTTGTTGGGGATCACCTCGGTGCGCGACGGGAAGAAGAACACGTCGCCCGCGGCGTAGGTGCGCGAGAGCCGATCGCCCCCCGTGTGCCCCAAAATTTTAACCTCGGGGAAGTGCTCAATCTGCCGCCGTAGCCACGGCAGATCCGGTCCGTCCCCAGCCACCACGACGCGGAACGGGGGTAAACCCTCGATGCTCCCTTCCCTCTTGGCCGTGAGCAGCTCCGTGACCGTCTTGGCGAACGAACCGAGGCCTTTCTCGCGCACGATTCGCGCCACCCAGAGAATAACAACCTCGCCATCCTCGGTGCCGGCGTCGGCTAACGACTGTTTGCCCGTACCACCGCCGCGTTCCTTACCCGCGCGGCGAGGCCTAGCGCCCGTGGACTTGCTCCCCACGCCCATGACGTCGCGCCTGAACTCCAGCGAACGCTGCGCGGGTGAGTACATCGTGAGGTTGATCCCGCGCGGGAAAAAGCCCATGCGCTCCCTCGGTACCCCCATGTCCGACAGGTGCTCCGCGGCGGCGTAACTGGGCGTCGCCACGACGTCGCAGCTGGAATAAAACCCGCCGAGCATCTGCCTCAGCGGCGTGGCCAACACCCCGACGCGATAGTACTGCAAATACGTATCGTACGCGGTGTGGTAACTGCACACGGAGCAGACTCCGTTTTCCGCGGCCCACCGCAGCGCTGAGTGCCCGAGCATATCAGGCGCCGCCACGTGCACGACGTGCGGCGCGAACGTCTCCATCTGGTGCCGCTGCCTCGCCTGCAGCGGCGCCGCCATCTTGTACTCCCCGCGGCCGGGCATGGGGACGTGCGGGACGTCCGCGACGTGGTACCTGTCGTTGTTGGCGGCTTCCGTGAAATCGTGCTCCGCCAAGTCTGGGGACATGACGAAGACGGAGGAATCGCTTCGAGCGCCGAGGTGATGCGCGAGGCGCTTCATGGTGCGCGAGACGCCGTCGACGTGGGTCCAGACGGACGCGAAGATGACCACGCGGCGCTCGCCGGGGTAGCCGCCGGGCGCGCCGCCGTTGCCGACGGGTTTGTCGTGAACGATGGGCACCGGCGCCGGGACGCCGTCCTTCCCGGAAAAAGAGTCCCCATTCCCGGAAGAATCCTTCCCGTTCCGTTCGCGCGATCCACCCCCACCGGCACCGCCGCCGCCCGCACCGATCCACCGCCCGCCGTCGTCCTCCCTGTGACACACGATGTCCGGGCACACCGACTGAGATACCACCCCGCCAGTCTTGGCCAGCGATCTCAGTAACCCCGCCACCGCGTCCTTCTGCTCGTTCAAGTTGCAAGCCTCGTACTCTCGGCCCCTGCGTTCGAATCCCGCGTCCGCCCCTTTTCTCCACTGGTAGTGCTGCACCTTGAGGGGAATCGGGTACGCCGCGTTGAAGTCCTCGGCGAGCCGGGATGCGGTGACCACGTCGTCGAGGCCAAAGTCCTGCAGAGTCCGCACGTCTAAAATAGGATACTGCGCTCGGTGCGCCCACACCCGCTGGCCCCCGCCGACAACCCCGACCAACGTGCTGTGATGCCGCAGCCCGTGCAGGGCGTACGTGTTGACGCCGTGGTTGGCGGTGTGACCTGGGCCTGAGTGCGTGGATTTACCAGGTCGGTGGCCGCCCACGCCGGGGCCGCCGCCGCAAGCGCCGACTGAGCACCGAAGCGGGAAAGTCGCCCCTGTACACAAAACACGACGTCATACTAATTGCCCATACGGAAATAAAAAAAAACTCACCTATGTTTTCGCTCGTCGACACCGGCACCAACTCGCCAGTCTCCGCCAGCCGATCGACCCACGCGCCGTGCACCAGCGAGTACCCCATCTCGTCCACGCTTCCGAGGAAACCCGGGACGGTCTGACCGCCCGGCGGCTGCACGTGCTCATCCAGGTCCGCCACCACCACCCAATCCTCCTGTCACCAACAAAACACAACACGACGTCAGTCACTCTAATTGCCCGTACGGAAATAATAACCAAAAACGTACCTCGTCAACCGCGTTTGCGAGATGATTTTCCCAATGATGCGCAACCGCGCTGAAGAGGAGCGCCTCGCCCTCCCACACCTCGTGGAATACGTGCCTTTGCCGGAGTAAGTCGGTCATGGCGCGCACGGCGTCGTCGTCCACGCCGGCGCCCTTGGTGTGCACGATGACCATGACGTGCGACGCCGGTACTTTCATGGCTTCGACGTAGTGCGATATGAAATGATGGAGAAGGGGGAGGGACGCGGGGTCGTCGGCGGACGCGCCGGTGAGCACGAAGACCCGCGCGTCCGTGGGGTTGAGCACGATGTCGTGCTCTGGGGGCTGGAAGGTTTTTGGGTGCCCGCGGAAGCGCCCGCGCTTGATGGAGAGCGGCGCGCCCAACGATGTCTTGGACGACGACGACGAATGCGACGAATGCGACGACCCGTCGCCTCGCGCGGAGGACGACCCGGCCGCGCCGGCGACGAGCGCGTCCGCGCCGCCGCTCGCGTCGAACGATGACACCCCGCCGACGCGTGACGGTACCCCGCCGGCTGTGCCGTCGCCCCCTCTCCCCCCTCCCGCGTTCACACCGCGTGCCCCGCCGCGGTCGCCGTCAGCGCGAAAACCATCATCGCCAACGAGCGAACTTCGATCGCGGAGCGGCGCGGCGGAGCACAGCAGCCGCCGCGCGCTGCTCGTCTCCACCTCGCCCTCCCTCAGCACCGCCGGGAGCTCCGGCGCGTGGTGATGCCGCGGGCGGACCCTGTACTTCCCAAAGTATATCACGAGCCCGAGCGCGTAGCACATGACGAGCAGCGCCAGCGTGCGGGGCACCGCGCGCACGGCCCGCAGGAGCCGGCGCTGGTGCTTCTGGCGCGTGCGCTGGGGCATGCGCTGGAAGAGCCGCGACTCCACCTTGGAGCCCCGGCGCTTGCCGTGGCCCTTGAGCGGTGAGCGGTACTCCTTCGGCGAGTCGCCCCCCATCTTGACCTCACCCACACCGCTACCAGCGTCGCCGCGCTGCCTAAAGTCAAGAGCCTTGGAGCCAACAGCTTGCGGCCAACGGCCCAGCCAACGCTTCTCCGCCTCTGATTTGGCAAATTTGTTCGTCCGAGAAAACACATAGGAGTTCCGGGCTATTTCACACGAATTAGGCGAATTGTCGTATCATCCGTATGTGAAGTAGATACGATGAATACGCTTATTTGCTGAAGAGGAAACCCGCGCTGAATCTGAGCTGGCACCGTCTCCAGCACCCAGAAAAATTGCTCGGCACTCTCGGTCTCGGGGCGCCACGGGGCGAACGCTTGAGCGAGCGCCGCGGAGATGGTGCTCGTGCGGGTCATCCGCGCGGTCGTGCGCGCGATACGCGTGCCCCTGCGCAGGCCCCTCGAGCCCCTGCTGTGGATAGCCGCGTCGCTCTCCGCGAAGGATGTATGGGTGGGTGATGTTTGAACCCTGAATCCCATTAGAACGACGACGACGCACCCCGACGCGCGGCGGCCGTGTCGTCGACCGCGACGTCACCCTTCGTCCCCTACCCCGTCCGACGTCACATCTACGCCCTCCTCACTGACCGTCCTCACTCTCCCATCCACCACCATCGTCGCAGACGTTACCGGGCTCGCACGGCGATGCGGGCGCGTCCCCGTCGTCGCGATCGCGCAAACCAACCAGCGCCCGTCGACGCCGCGGCGGTACCCTCCTCGTCGTCGCCGCGCAATCCCAGCTCGACGGCGCGCGGTGGCAGGTCTACCCGGCGTACATGTCCGCCGTCGCGTGCACCGCCGTCGAGTACCTCGCGGGTGCCGGCGTCGACGTACACCCAATCATCTGTAAACTCGTCGCATTCTCCGGTGGGATCGGGGCGCTCGTGTCAACCGCCGCCGGGGTCTTCGCGCCCGTGTTCCTGATGCCAAAACCAACCGGGCCGTACCGCACGGGTAAGACCACGCGTCTGTGGATCGACGGCACACGACGATCGTGGCTCCTACGGAGCAAGGGGAGATCCCTGGAGAAGATACCGGAGAGCAGGATGCTAATGGCGAACGTGTGGTATCCCGCCGCCGCGCCCAAGCCCCAGCTCCGACGCGACGCGGCGGTGAAGAAGAAGAAGGAGACCTCCGCCGATGACGGGTACGAGTCAGGAAGCGACGGCGGGTGCGACAGCGGCGACGACCTCGGCAAGCACTGGCCGGACGACGAAGCCGCCAAGGTGCACTACGAGGCTATGGCGCAGGAGAAGCTGATCATGGCGCAGGCGCTGGGATCCCCCGACGGCAAACGCATCGGCGATCGAACCGGCGCCGGCCCGGGCGTCTCCAACCGCATCACCATCGCGAACGCGCGCAAGGCGGAGGCGCGGCGCCGGCGCAGGCGGCAGCGTGGGAAGCGGACGCACTGGCTGGAGCCCACGCTTGCGACGACGATGGCGGTTTCCTTCGCGCTCCCGGGTTGGATCGTGGATTACTTTCGGTTGGTGCGGATGGAGGCGCGGGTGGACGTCCCTGTGGCGGACCCACCCGCGCCGGCATCGAGCCTCGACGGCGCCACGGAAGGCTTCCCGCTCGTGCTCTTCTCGCACTCGTTCACCGGGATGAAGGAGCAGAATTCATCGCTTCTGCAAGAGTTGGCTTCGTGGGGTCACATCGTCGTCGCGGTGGATCATCCCCACGACGCCGCCCTCGTGCTCTACCCCGACGGGTCCACCGCGGATTTCCGCGGGTACGACATGCCGATGGAGTCGGAGCCGAGGAACTGGTGGAGGTTTCGGCACGAGCACGCGCGTTGGCGCGCGCTGGACCTGGCGCACGCGCTGGAGAGAATCGTGGACGCCAACGGCGACGCCTCGAGCCCGCTTTATAAGAAGGTGGATTTAACGCGGGTGGCGGCGGTGGGTCACTCGTTCGGCGGCGCCGCGTGCCTGATGCTGGCGCAGATGGACCCGCGGATCACGAGCGTGGTGCTGATGGACCCGTGGATGTGGCCGCTGGGTAAGGAGACGACGGAGACGGGCGCGCCGTGTCCGCTGTTGGTGCTGGAGGCGCCAGAGTTTCTGTGGGACCGCGACATCTTCTGCGTGAATAACGGGGAGATGTCGAGCGCGTTGTGCGCGGCGACCGCGCCGCAGTGCGCGGGCGTGCGGCCGGTGTACGGCCCGGGGTCGGAACCCCCGACGCCGTCCAAGACGCCGATGCGAAGGGTCAGCGACGGATCGGTGGACTTCGACGAGCTCGTCGGTCCCGGCGGGGAGGTTGAACAACAAAAAACTCGCCGAGAAATTGACGCCGACCCCGCCCGCCGTCCTCAACGCCACCCGGATCGCGTCAACTCCGGCGGTTCGTCCACGAACAGCGCGCTGGAACGCGCGCGCGCGCGCGACGCGGCGACGAATGCGACGAATACGAATACGAATACGAATACGATCCAGCCCGGTTTCGATCCCGCGACCGCGGGGGAGGATCCGAGGCACACGAACGCTCCGCCTGGGTTCATGGGCGCCTCCGTGGACGGGTTCCGCGGCGTCGGGTTCTACACCGAGGACGGTTTCTACCACGCCGGGTCCCCGCCCGTGTCGCCGACGTCGGTACGTAAAGGCGTGTTTAAACGCCCGCAGCACCCGCGGAGTTCTTCGCAGGATAACTTGGCGGCGATGGGCGGCGGAGGCGGCGAGTCGCTCGGGTCGTTCGGGTCCTTCGGGTCGCAAAAATCCGCGAGTAAATCGTCGCTTCTGAGCCGAGCGGATGGGAACTCGGGGTCCTTCGGGGGCGGCGGTTCGGACCCCGCGGGAATCGAACCCGGGACGGGAGGAAGCGGGGACCTCGCGCACCACCGCTCGGGCAGCAGCTCGGGGTGGACCG
>Ga0302116_1001105_pt1 | contig 16325 bp, 11 predicted proteins | sample AG5_SCM_MG_FD_203124 | JGI IMG/M metagenome (GOLD analysis project Ga0302116, IMG submission 203124) | Marine microbial communities from Western Arctic Ocean, Canada - AG5_SCM | ecosystem: Environmental > Aquatic > Marine > Oceanic | place: Canada: Western Arctic Ocean | collected 2017-10-01 | reverse complement strand
CGCGTGGCTGTACCCGACGGTTCGCGCGGGTGTCACGGTGTGGGCGACGTCAGCGGTGGCGACTCCCGCGTTCATCGGTGAGTTTATTTTAATTCTCTCTCGCATCGACAATCTGACTGACGTCTTTTTTTTTTTCAGCTGCGTCTATGGCTTTTAAGAGCGGATACGCGGGTCTCCTGGCGGGATGTTTACACACCCTGACGGGCCCTGACCATCTCGCGGCGTTGACCCCACTGGCGGTCGGTCCGTCGCGGATGCAGAACGCGTTGATGGGCGCGCTCTGGGGTTTGGGACACAACACGGGCCAGATTCTCTTCGGGCTCATCTTCGTGCTTCTGCGGGATAAGCTGCCGTTCAACATGGAGATCATCTCGCAGTGGGGCCAAGGCATCGTCGGCGCGACGCTCGTGATCATCGGGGTCATGGGCTGGCTGGAAGGACGCGCGATGGCGGAAGGACGCGGGCACGCGCACTCGCACTCGCACGGCTTACCCTTCGGCCTCGGCAACTTCGACCAGCACACGCACTCGCACTCGCACTCGCACGACGAACACGATCCGACCGCCGCGCTTCGATACGTCCACTCGCACGCCGGCGGCGCGGAGATGCACTCACACGACGAGGACGACTGCGACGTGCACGAGGATGGCCACGGACACTCGCACGCGCACGCGCACGCGCACGAGGATGGCCACCACGGCATGGGCACCAACAAGCGATCCGTCGACGGCGATTGGGAAGCGGACGACGCAGTCGTGGGCAGCGGCGACACCGATACGGCGCAAAGGGCGCGTGAGGAAGGCTCCGCAGAGAAGAAGGGTTCGTTCCTGTCGTGGACGTACATCACCGGCACGATCCACGGGCTTCAGCCGGATTCGCTGCTGCTCCTGCTCCCCGCGTTCGCGCTTCCGCGGTTGCAAGCCATCGCGTTTCTCGGAACGTTTTTCATCGGTACCGTCGTTGCGATGGGTACGTACACCGCGTGTTTGGGCGCGGGTACCGCGGCGCTGCAGAAGAGTAACCCGCGGGCGGTGAGCGCGGTGAGCGTGATCTCGTCGGGTGTGGCGGTGGCGATCGGTGTTGCGTTTATTCTCTCCGCGATATTCGGGTTTGAGATTTTCTAAAGAGGCGTAGATGAGGCCGGCGTCGGGCCGGTACCGTGTAATACTCCGATTCATTTATTTGAAAGCCTGGTTATTGGCTATGGTACGTTCAAACGAGCTCGCATCCCCTTACTTACTGGAACATAACGTGTGCGGCGAAATGAAGCGGCAGCCAGATGAAGGGCTGTGCGGCCTTCTTCGTCCTTAATGGTCATGTCCGCGCCTGCGTCGAGCAACGCATCGATTAGGGACCCGTTGCTTTGTTTGACTGCCAGATGAAGGACTGTGCGGCCTTCATTGTCCTGAATGTTCATGTCCACGCCGGCAGCGAGCAACACATCAACGACAGATCTTTTGCGTCGTAGGACTGCCACGTAGAGGGCTGTCCGGCCATCAGAATACCTTGTGTCAATTTTCTCGCCAGCCGCTATCAGCGCACGTACGGCTCGTGCGGCGCCAAAGTGGCCGGCCCAAATAAGAGGATCGAGTGTTGTACCAGTGTAATTGCATAGTCCCTTCCGACGGTGAGCTACGATCTTCGCCCGCATCGACTGAACGCCCCGGACGCTCCACACGGTGTCTCTGAAAAGCGTGCTCGTCTGGGCGAGGTTGAGAGTATCTCGGAGGTCAAGCCTGGGAAGCACCTCAGCGCTGAAGACGTCTGGAAGCTCCGCCGCGATAGCGTGCAGGATGGAGATGTTGCCGCTCCGCAAGAACGTGACCGTGGCGGATACGTCCTGCATCGTGTCAGGTCGTATCGAAGAGTGATGACTCGGTGGGTTCTGCCTTTGTCATTGGATATCTCGGAAACAACTCTCTCTCCACGTCCGAGAAGTTCAAACCCCACGAAGCGCCCCTTCGAAGCGCAGAGGGCGACACAGTCGACCGCACTTGCTCGTCACCGGCTTCGATGGGTGACGTGAGACGAGCGCGCAGCAGCGACAGGATGCGGTGCTTCGACCCCAACGTCGACGTCGCGACCATTGTCCTCTCGCACGTCGACGGCGTCGATACACGCGTGGCTCTCGCGAGCGTGAGCAGGACGTGGAGGAACGCGGCGCGATTGCCCGAGTCACGGCCCGCGAGGTACGACAGCACGCTGTTGCGGGTGTTGCGCGAGTCTTGCCCGGCCCTCGAGGCTGAGTGGCCAGAGAGCCAGGCACCGGAGGAGTGGGGAGGGGTGCGAATGGAAGACGACCGGGTTGTGGGGCTCGACTTTTCGCTGATCCCTAGGCCTCTTCTAGCGGTGCCGGCTGTTATCGGGCAGTTCATGTCGCTGAGGCAGTTGTACCTCAACGACAATCAGCTCACAAACTTGCCGGCGGAGATCGGGCAGCTCACCTCGCTGACGGTGTTGTACCTCGACTGCAATCAGCTGACGAGCTTGCCGGCAGAGATCGGGCAGCTCAAGAAGCTGAGGATGTTGTACCTCAGCTACAATCGGCTGACGAGCGTGCCGGCGGCAATCGGGCAGCTCACCTCGCTGGAGCAGTTGAGGCTCAAAGGCAACCAGCTGACGAGCCTGCCGGCGGAGATCGGGCAGCTCACCTCGCTGACGGTGTTGTACCTCGACTGCAATCGGCTGACAAGTCTGCCGGCGGAGATCGGGCAGCTCGCCTCCCTGAAGCGTTTGTACTTCTCCAACAACAAGCTGACGAGCTTGCCGGCGGAGATCTGGCAGCTCACGTCGCTGCAGTGGTTGTACCTCAGCTACAATCGGCTGACGAGCTTGCCGGCGGAGATTGGGCAGCTCACGTCGCTGGAGAAGTTGTACCTCTGCCGCAATCAGCTGACGAGCCTGCCGGCGGAGATCGGGCAACTCACGTCGCTGACGTTGTTGGACCTCTACAACAACAATCTGACGAGCCTGCCGGCGGAGATCGGGCAGCTCGCCTCCCTGAAGCGCTTTTACTTCTCCAACAAAAAGCTGATGAGCGTCCCGGCCTCGATAATAAACGAGCTGAGAGCGAGGGGATGCAACGTGTCGACTTAGGTTTAACGCGGCTATTCGATTCTTCACAACTCGTCCGACCCGCTACCTAGCAAAACGTACTCGTGCGGCGGCCCGCTCCCGTCGTCCTTCGACTCCGGTATCCCATCCACGATCCCGGCGTCGACCCGCCCCCGGTCCGATAGATACCCACCGCCCTTATTGCCGTCCGACGTGGCGGTCCCGGGGGGTAACAAGTCAGAGTAACTGCGCGTACTCGACCCGGTTTTCACTTCGCCGGTTTGGGTTTTCGCATCCGGATTTTGCGACTCACCTTTCGACTCACCCGCCGGGTCCACCCCGTGCGACTCCCACGGCGCCGCGGGTTTGCTCCCGTCCTTGTTCGCCACCACCCTGCGCCGCGCGGTGCCTTCGCCCCGTCTGGAACCCATGGGAGAGGAACCGGAGCCGCCGGTACCGCCAGAGTTCAACTTTTTATCGCCGTCTTCGTCGCTATCCCTCCGCCGTTTACTACCCCCGCCCACCCGTGGATAATACAGCGGGTTGAAGTGTAAGGTGTTCCTGTGTTCCAGTGACTTGCTCAGTTCGCCGCTGTCGTCGTGCACGCACCGCGTCGCGGCGTCCTTCGGCGGCCGGAACAATCCCGGGTCCAGCCGAAGGTTATTATTATTACCCGAGTGGTTCCAGCTCGTGTACTCGGTCGCCACGGCGAGCACCGCGCCGCCGTCGGTCCTGTGAAACACGGACCGTATCGGCCGGGCGAAACGGCCGGTACCGGAGCGTTCGCGGAGCGCGATGAGCTCTTCTCTGGTGCCGTAGCCGGGCACGGCGCCGTCCCACCGCTCCGCCATGAGATCGGCATTGGCGTCGTCATCTTTCGATCGATGATGATGATGCGAAAGGTCGTCCGGGATCGTCTCGACGCGCTCCTTACCGCGGAACGACGCGGCGACGTGCGAGAGGCGCGTCTGCACCGCCGGCCCGGGCGTCGGCGCGTGCACGCATCGCGATTCCCCCGCCTCGTCGTACGTCACGCGGTAGCACACGCCCTTGCCGTGGAGAATGATGAACGTCGTCGTGACCTTCCCTTCCCGCGAGTGGACGTCGATGCGCTCCGCCTGAACCTTCCGCTCGTGGTACACCGTCGCGAGCGTGCGATCGCCCGACCCAGACCCACCATCGCCGCCGTGTACCACCGCGTCGGTCTCGCCCTCTGCTCGCGTCACGCGCCACGCCACGCGCGCGACGAACGAGGGCGGGAACGCGGGAGGCACCATCGGCATGCCGGTGTCGAGGTCCACCGGGAGAACCTGACCGGGCTCGTCACCAGGGTTCGCGACGGGCTGCACGTAATCACCGCCGACGCACGTTGTGCACGTCGCGAGACACAACACGCCCACGATGAGCGCCGCCCCACCGAAGCGGGACGCTCGCACCATCGCGCGCCCCTCCCCAATGATGATGTTTCCATTTCGGCAAAACATTTTCGTCGCGACTCTCACAAATCACTGCAAACGACCCGCTCGGCTGCCATTGACAAGAAATCAACCCCTCTATCTCTCTCTCTCTCTCTCCCCTCTACGGAGTCACGCCTCTAAACACCCTACTCTCTCACTCCACCGCGGGGACGTACTTCCCGAACAACACCGCCGAGTTGTGCCCGCCGAAGCCGAACGAGTTGCTCAGCGCCACGTCCACCGCCAACTTTTCCGATGTATCCCCGACCAAAAGACCCAACTCCACGTCATCTTCCGGATCCTCAAGGTTGATGTTCGGGTGAACCTCACCCAACTGGATCGCCTTGATGCACGCCACCGCCTCCACCGCGGACGCCGCGCCCAGGAGGTGCCCGATCATCCCCTTCGTGCTGTTGATCTTGAAAATCTCATTTTTGCCAAACATGTTTTGCAAAACGCGAAGCTCAGCCATGTCCCCGGCTGGCGTGGACGTGGCGTGCGCGTTCACGTAGTTGACATCCTTCGCGTCCACGCCGGAGTCCTTCAGCGCGCGGGTGATCGCGAGCGCCACGCCCGCGCCGTCCGGGTGGGGCTCCGTCATGTGGTGCGCGTCGCAGCTGTAAGACCCGCCCAGCACCTCCGCGATGGGAGTCGCGCCCCGACCCAACGCGTGTTCCAAAGATTCGAGCACGAGGACGCCGGCGCCCTCGCCCATGACGAACCCGTCGCGTCCCTTATCCCACGGCCTCGACGCCGCCGTGGGGTCGTCGTTGCGCTTCGACAGCGCCTTGACCGCGCTGAACCCGCCCATCCCCGACGGCAGCACCGCGGCGTCGGAGGCCCCAGCGAGCATCAAGTCCGCCTCGCCGTTTCGAATGTGATCCACCGAGTTGAGGATGCAAAAGTTGCCGGACGCGCACGCGGAGGAGATGGAGTAGTTCGGGCCCATGAACCCCAGGTCCATCGCGGTCAACGCACTGCCCATGTTGGTGATGGCGAACGGAATGCAGAACGGGTTCATCTTCTTGTGCCCGATCCACGAAGGGTTCTCACCGTTGAATTCTTTCACGCAATTTTCAGTCGCGGCGGTGAACGAGTGCAAGCCGCCCATCGCGCTTCCGATGAGGCACCCCGCGCGTGTTTTGTCCACCATGGCATCCATCTCCTCGCCCTTGGCGAACGGAATACCGGCGGATTGGAGCGCTTTCTTAGCGGCGACGATTTGGTACGCGATGAACGGGTCGACTCGTCGCGCCATCTTTTTTGTCATGAACTCCTCCGGTTCGAAGCCCTTTATTTCACCCGCGATCACGGTGCCTTGGTCTGTGTGCGGTGTCCACTCGGTGATTGGCGAGATGGCGGATTCCCCCGCGAGGAGCTTGGCGTAGAAGTCGTCGACGTCGTTGCCGTGCGCGGTGACGACTCCGAGGCCGGTGATGACGACTCGCTTCTTGCCGTTGCGGGTCATTGAGACGCCGTCCGGGATGCTCGCGGCGCGGACGACGATGCGAGTGCGCCTGCCGGTGCTGCCGCGTTCAACGCCGGACCGCCTGGCGGTGGATTCACCGCGCGTGGACGCCGCTCGGAGCTTGAGCGCCACGCTGAACTGCACGCATGGTGACGCCATGGTTCGAGATGTCGTCGCCGGCCGAGTCGCCTCTTTTTGTCAGCGGCGATGAAACTCTTAGTCTCTCGATCGCCGGCGCTGGGCGATGAAGTTCCGAGTTAACCGGGTTCGATCACGCGCGACGGTGCGGCGCGTTCGATGTACACGGGTGGCGAGCGGATACACGCGACGCCGTACGTGAAGCCTTCCCTCGGAAACGGCTGCGCGTTGTGAGGGAGACCGCTCGAATCGAAGGGCCCTAACCCTTTGCGCAGGCTCGTATCATCTTTGCAAGCCAATCAAATCGCGGCAAGTGTAATCCAGATTACATGACTGACTGGTCACCGTACAAAGAGAGGCAATTACAAGCCTCGCATATATCACCATTTGCAGTGTTGATGTCCAAATTTTTGACTGGATTCCTGAATGCTCGTGTTGATTTGTTGTGGAAATGTTTGTGGAAATGGTGGATTTCCGCTCGAAATTTCCAAGATTTCCCTTTCAAATTCACGGTCAAATCTGAAAGTAAGAGTGGGTCAATTTACATTTCCCCTATCAGATATCCTATCAAAGCTAAAAAATTGGACGGAAATCCGAATTTCCACTGTGGATCCCTTGTGGATTTTTGAGAAATTTTCAGATTTATTTTCCCAGGAATCCGGTCAAAAATCTGGACATCAACACTGCAAATGGTGATAAAAATAACGGCTGACCCGACTTTCAGAAAAACGTGCGAAAAAACGTGTCTCGCAAAACGTGTTGTCGTCTGACAGAAAAGCAAGTGACGACGTGTTCTACTCGAGTGTACTACTCGCCGTGCCACTTCCCAAGGCGCCTGGGACCAGTCGACGGTCTCGGGTTGATATCGAGCGTCCGCACGGATCGAGGGGCGCGTCACTCACTGGGAGAAGGCACACGGCGCGCTCTTCCATCGATAGGAGCACGTCGCAGGTGTAGGTTTAATTGAATTGAATCTGAGGGTATCTGAAGCGAACGCAAGATGGGAGGCGACTCCGGCGACAAGCTGGGCGACTACGTCGCGGTCCTCGAACGCGAGGCGAAGCAGAACGGCGAGCTCCCCAAGGTTGAGATCAAGTGCGACCTGAGCTACACCCTCAAGCTGCCCGCCAGCAAAGTTGACCGCGACATCGTCACCGTCCCCGAGGTGTTCGCCTCCGCCGCGCTCGCGCCCGTCAAGGCCGCCGCACGCGCCCTCGGCGCCGCACCCAACGCCGACTCCGGCGAGGCCATCCAGCACTTCAAGGTGCTCCAGAACGTCACCGGCACCTTCCGACCGGGCGAGATCACCTTACTACTCGCACCCCCTGGACACGGCAAGACCTCGCTCCTCAAGGCCATCTCACATCAACTCAGACCCGGCGCCGTCGGCGTGGTCGACGGCCCGGGCGTCACGTACAACGGACTCACCGCCGATGAGCTCACCGCACGCGGCGTGGACGTCGCGCGGCTCACGTGCTACGTCGAGCAGGTGGACACCCACCTACCGTTCATCAACGTCGGCGAGACGGCCAAGTTCATCCACGACAACGCCACGCCGGCGCCGACCGATCAACGACTACACGCCGACAAGCTCACCGCGGTGACCAACCTACTGGCGCTGGAGGGATGCATCGACACCATCGTGGGCAACGACTTGGTGCGCGGGGTATCCGGCGGGGAGAAGAAGCGCGTGACCATATCGGAAGCGCTCGTCACCAACGCCAGGGTGCTCTGCATGGATGAGATCTCCACGGGGCTAGACGCGGTAAGTTTATTTTCATTCCCGTATAGGCAATTAGAATGACGAGGCGTGTTTTGTGTACAGGCTGTGACGTATAACATCGTCGCGGCGTTGAGGGCGTGGGCGAGGACCACGGGGGGATGCGCGGTCGTCGCGTTGTTGCAACCGACCCCGGAAGTGTTCAACCAGTTCGACGACCTCATGCTCCTGAGAGAGGGCGCGCCGGTGTACCACGGGCGGCGGGATAAAGCCGCTGAGCACTTCAAGTCCATAGGTGAGTTTCTTTGAGTTTCCAGAGTCTTCTTTTTTATTTCCGTATGGGCAGTACGACTGACGGTCACACTTTTGTTTAACAGGGTACGCGCCACCGCCACCCGATGGGGGCGAAGACATCGCGGATTGGTACGTCAACCTGGTGGCCCAGCCCGGTAAGATTTACGCCAGGTCCGGGGGTAAATCGAACGATGGGAACGCGCCGGTGACGACCGAGGCGCTCGCGTCCGCGTGGCGCGCGAGCCCGCTCTGCGGCGAGCAGGACAAAGTGAAGCACTCGAGCTCCGAGGTTGAGCTCGAGACGGAGTTTGCGCTGAAGCAGTACGGCGTCGGCGGTTGCCACTCCACGTGGCAGCACTTCAAGTGGGTGCTGGGGCGGCAGTATAAGGTGACGATCCGCAACAAGCTCTTCGTCACGGCGAGGCTCGGCGCGGCGGTCATGACGTCGCTCGTGCTCGGCAGCGTGTGGTACCAGCTGCCCAAGGAGCAGGGGTTCGAGAAACTCGGGATGCTCCTGTTTTGCATTCTGCACATCTCCTTCTCCAACTTCTCCGAGCTGACGTTCAGCGTGGAGCAAAAGTACGTGGCGTACAAGCACGTGGACGGCCGGGTGTTCCCCGCGTTGACGTACATCGCGGCCTGGGGGTTGATCCACCTGCCAATCGCGCTCTTCGAGACTGCGGTGTTTTCGCTGGTGCTCTACCCCATGGTGGGACTCGTGCTGGAGGCTGGACCGTGGATGTTCTTCTACTTCAACCTGGTGCTCGCCAACGTCGCGATGGCGTCGTTCTTCCGCATCATCGCGCTGCTCGCGCCCAACATGGAGGCTGCGCAGACCTTCCCCGGCCCCGTCATCGCCGTGTTCATCATCTTCGCCGGCTTTCTCATCACCCCGACCAAGATGGGCTTCCTCTCGTTCATGTACCACGTCTCGTTGTTCGCCTACGCCCTCAGGTCGTTGTGCCAGAACGAGTTCCTGTCGTCCTCGTACGACAAAGTCGTCGCCAAGAACCCGGCTGAGTACATCCTGTACATGCAGGCGAATCCAGCGCAGAATACAACCGCGCTTGAAACCTTGTGCGCGAACGGAGCGTTCGAGTGCAGCACCATGGGCGAGGCCATCATGAACCAGATCTCCATCGACGACGACGATTCATACTTTTGGGGCGGTGCCATGATGTGCGGCGGGTTCTGGGCGCTGTGCTTCCTCGGCTCGCTTCAGGCGCTGAGGAAGGTTAGAATTCAGATGAACATCGGGTCGAGCCGGGCGGGTACCGACGCGGAAATCGCCGCCGCGTCCAACGAGGTCGCCGTCGCCATACCCAAGTCACCGTCCAAGGCTGAGCTCGCCGTCGCCGCCAACCCCGACGACGTGCACATCGACCAGAAAAACATCGAGTTTGTCCCGATGTCCATCGCGTGGAGGGACCTCGAGTACACCGTGAACCTCGCCAAGCAAGCGGGCGGCGGGACCAAGCAGCTGCTGCAGTCAGTCACCAGCGCCGCTCAACCCGAGCGACTCCTCGCGCTCATGGGCGCGTCCGGCGCCGGTAAGACGACGCTCCTGGACGTCATCGCCGGGCGTAAGACTGGGGGCGTGCGCAAAGGGACCATCAAGCTCAACGGGCACGAGGTCGAGAAGCAAACTTTCGCCCGGCTCACCGCGTACTGCGAACAGATGGACCTTCACAACGAGTTCGCCACCGTGGAAGAGGCGCTCGAATTTTCCGCCAAGCTCAGGCTAGGCACCGAGGTGTCCGCGTCCCAACGACGGGGGTTCGTGGAGGAGGCGTTGGATATCCTGGAGCTGAGGCCCGTCGCGGGACGCATGATCGGGAAGAGCGGTAGCGCCAACGGTTTGTCGCCCGGCCAGCGCAAGGTGCTCACCGTCGCCGTCGAGCTCGTCTCCAACGCGCCGGTTTTCTTCCTCGACGAGCCCACTAGCGGTCTGGACTCCCGCGCCGCGCTCATCGTCATGACCGAGGTGAAGAAGGTTGCGAACATGGGCCGGACGGTCATCTCCACCATTCACCAACCCTCCCGCGAGATTTTTCTCATGTTCGACGACCTTTTGCTTTTGCAGCGCGGCGGGTGGCAGGTGTACTTCGGGCCGCTCGGTCCGTCCCCGGCGTCTACTTTCGTGACGTACATGGAGTCGCTGGAGTGCACGCAAGGTAAGAAGCTGCCGCAGGGGATGAACCCTGCGTCTTGGATGCTCGACGTCCTCGGCGGCACGGATTCGAGCCAGACGGAGGAAAAGAAGTCCAACGCATCCGGAGCCGCCACCGGTAAGCTTCTGGACGGTGCGGAGCTGGAGAGGCTGTTCAAGGCGTCCGCCGCGGGCGCCGCCGCGAGCGAGCTCGTGGAACGCATCGCGACTCCGACGTCAGACTCGAAGATGTTTTCGTTTGCCTCTCCTTACGCGAGGTCCTTCGGCACGCAACTGTGGACGATCTTGGTCCGCTCGCACAGGGCTCACCTCCGCGACGTGGCGTACAACTGCGGCCGCATCGGCGTCCTCCTGGTGCTGTACATCCTCTTTGGGATCATCTACTTCGACCTGGACACGAGCGACGAGGGCGGGGTGCAGAGCATGGTGGCGGTGGTTTTCATGACGACCATCTTCACCGGCATCATCTGCATGAACGGCGTCATGCCCGTGCGAGTCCGCGAGCGGTCCGTGTCGTTCCGCGAACGGTCCAGCTTTATGTACGACGGCGTCCCTTACGCCATCGCGCACGCGGTGATGGAGATCCCGTGGGTCTCCCTCATCGCGTTCGTCACCGTCTTACCGCTTTATTTCCTCGTGGGCATGGTGCCAACCGCGGGGTCGTTTCTGTTTCACGTGCTGATCAACATCCTGGTCTCCTACGCGTTCCTCTCCTTTGGCCAGATGGTGGCGTGCGTCTGCTCCACGATCCAAACCGCGCAGGCGGGCACGAGCGCGTTCATCCCCATCGCGTTCCTCTTCGGCGGGCTCTACCTGCCGTTTCCGCAGATCCCCGTGTACTGGCAGTGGGCGTACCACATCAACCCGGTTGCTTTCGCGATCCAATCCGTCATCGCGCCGCAGTTTGAACGACGCGGGTGCACCGGGCCGTACCCCACCGGGGATTGCCCGTCCATCACGGCATTCAGGGGAACCTACTTTGAGCAGATCGACACGTTGAGTTACGTGGAGAACAAGTACGATGTGACGTACGAAGGGCGGCTGACGGCGGCTGTGTATTTGGCGATGTTCTGCGTCGGCGCGCAGGGGCTTCACGTGCTGGCGGGTAAGTACGTCAACACCGTGAACCGCTGAGTGACTGTTAGTCGTGGGCGAGTTATTATCATAATACGTATTATTTTCTCAAGATTCTTAGTCGTCATTACAAAGTGTAGCGCGCGGCTGGTCATCTCGCGTTGATACTTTCAAGTCGGCTCGGCGGCGGAGACTTATTAAACTTTCGATTTAATCGAAGAGGTCAAAGTCCATCGCCTCCTCCTCCTCCTCCTCGGGCTCGGGCGCCTTGGCCGCGGCGGCACCGCCGCCGCCGCCACCGCCGGCGGCGGGCGCCGCGGAGGCGAACGCGCCGGGGTTGGCGAGGTACTCCTTGACCTTGTCCGCGAGGGGGAAGGTGTAGTCGGTGCCGACGGCGATGGCGAGCACGTTCTTGTACCCGTTGATGATGGCGTGGGGCACGGCGGCGATGGTGGGGTAGTTCGCCTGGAGGGAGAGCGCCGCGATGTTCTTGAGTCCCGCGCCGAACATCGCGGTGATGTCCTCGTCGGAGATGTCGAGAACCGCGACGTCGAAGACGTTACCGTTGTCGTACACGAACATCGCCTCGAGCCCGTAGAAGAACGGGGTGACTCCGAGCTTGCCGAGGAGCGCGGCGGCGGAGGTGGTCACCTTGTCACCCTTGGAGAGCACCTTGACGTCGGAGAGGATCTCGATCGCACCCTTGTTGATCTTGGTGGCGATGTTGAGCGTCTGGAAGAAGTTGGTCTGCGAGGGTTCCATGCCGGTGGGGCCCGCTTCGACCGTGACGTCGACCTGCGCGATGGCGCCGGCTTTGGCGGGCGCGGGGACGACAAACTCCTTGATCTTCTCCTTGACGGCGTCGAGCTCCCCGGAGGTGAAGATGACGCCGACGTTGCCGACCATCTTTTCGTAGAGGGACATCCAGGTGTTGTCACCCTTGCGTTCGCAGTAGTCCTTGATGCACTTGCGGATCATGGTGTTCTTGCCCATGAGGACGGTGGACTGGGGGCGGAGCGCCTGTGGTGGATCGAGGGAAGCGGACGATGAAGGTCAGAGACGGGGTCGTGAACGGGCGGGTTGTGATGCGTTCAGCGAGTTGTGGGCCGAGCGGGGACGTATCGGGATGCCGGGGGCGCCGCGCGCGCCACTCGCCACCCGCGTCCCCGCGCGAAAACCCTAAAAACCTCATATTTTCTCCAGCGGACGTGGGACGTGGGGAGACTCGAGTGGGAAACGCGTACGCACCGCGCGGATGTCCATGAACTGGCGGGAGCCAACATTGTCGGCGCCGACGATGAACGCACGGGTGTGGTTATCGAGGAGCGTGCAGAGCTTGTCGTTGTACGCCTGCTTGGACTTGAGAGCAGAACCGGAAGGCATCTTTGCTGATTAGAGTCTTGGGAAAGGTGTTAAAACGGCGGTGGCAAGCGGATCTGTGTCGCGCAAGCGTGGACTGCAGGATTCAGTCCTTTTAAACCGTGTGCCGTTACGGTGTTGCTTCTTTAAAGAAGCAGGGAGGCTGTTTGACGCGTGTGGGTACACGCGAAAAGAGGGATGGACGTCGGCTCGCGGTCAGGTTTTATCGAGATTTCACGTTTTTCCATTTCTTTGGCAACCGACCGTCACACATTTGACTCGTCACTTTTATATGGGTATTCTTGATTAAAAATGGTCGGACTCTGCTGCCAAAAACAGCCCTGGCAATGGATTGATCAATCGGGCTCGATAGCACACTCCAACAGCGCGCCCACGACGACCATGGCAGCGGCCGCGTCGCGAATCGAGCTCGCACTCTGCTTCGAGGATGTCGCCAAGAACATCTTCGGCAACGCCGACGGCACCATGACCAGGTGCGCCCCTCACAAGTCCCGCCCCATCGCCTCCAAACCCAAAAACATCGCGGTCGTCCCCGGGGCCTTTTTTACCTCCGTAACAACGCCGTCTCGGTCGCGATGCCAAACGCTCACCGACCATCTGTCCACCCATCGACGACCGCAGGGCCCAGCTCGCCGCGATCCTCGCCGCGGACACCGGCCTCGGCCTGCAGCAGTGGGAACTCAAGATGTTCCTCGCCGAGTTTGACCTCTCGGACAACAAGGTGACCGCGGACAAATTCTGCAGCATCTACTCCTACCTCGCGTCGCGTCCACCGACCCCAGCGGCGAAGGACGCGCCGGCGGTGCTCGCCGCCAAGGCTGCCGCGACCGCTGAACCAGCCGTCGCCGCACCCGCCGCCGCTGAGGGTGCCGAGGGTGCCGACACAGCTGTGCCCGCGGCTCAAACCGTCGATCCCACTTTGGCCAAGAAAGCATCGGAGAAACTCGCGGGCCCCGCCGCCGCCGCCGCCGCGTCGATGGGTGCCGTGTTCCCCCCAGATTTCCTCCTCGACCCCGCGGGCGCCATCCCCGCCGAGAAGCTCCTCGCCAACTTCCCGGAAGACGTCATATTCGACCCGGACGCCAAGTTCCGTCCACTCGACGGCGTGGGACAGTACCCGAAGATGCCCGCGCTCGGCGGCTCCAACGCTCCGTTTTCAATCTGCGTGAAGAGCGCCAGGGAATACCTCCGCGATCTACCCCCCGCGCGTGACGTGGTGCACGCGTTGCATATGCGTCCAAACGACGACGCGTTCGTTCCGCATCCCAACGACATCTCGCTCGTGTTGTTGGCGTTCGGCAAACTCATCTCCGCGGATTTGGGTCTGGGCAGCGATGAATTCAGCGCCAACAACGCTATGAGTTCGTACTTGGACCTGCAGGTTGTCTACGGCACCAACGCGGGCGAGTGCGACGACGTTCGCGGTGGTGAACCCGGGGGTAAGATCCTGGCGGACGCCGCCGCGGCTCGCGGGCGTGTTCAAGGCGGCGCCGCGACTGAAGCGTTGCTCACCGTTTTCAGCCGTAACCACAACGCGTTGGCGGATGCCATCAAAAGTGAACTGAAAGACGCGGTTGACGACGAGGCGGTGTTCCAGATGGCGCGGCACGCCAACATCGGCGCGTACAGGAGCGTGTTCCTGAAAGACTTCCTCCCGTACCTCGCCGCGGGGCAGCACACCCCGGACGCCATGCCGATCAGCGACGTGGCTCGAGGGGAAGTCCGGGGAGTCAACGGATGCGTCGAGATGGACCTCCTGATGCGCGCGTTCAACGCCATGGAACCGCCAGGTGGCCTCAACGAAAACGCGGAGGCCACCGGTGAGGACTGCGGGTCCGCCCTGGTGGACGCGAGCAAGAAAAGAATCGGGTGGGTCACGCGGTGCAACCTCCCCGGGCGCTTACACGCCGAGGAGGTCGCCGCGGTGAAGCGAGCTCGAGCCAGCGGAGTGTGCACTCTCAACGAGTTTCGCGCACAGCTCGGTTTAGCGGCGTGGGAGTCGTTCGAGGAGATGACCGGCGGCGAGACTGAGCTGTGCGTCAAGCTGACGCAGATATACGGCGACGTGGACAACTGCGAGCTCTACACCGGTTTGCTGTGCGAGTACAACGTCGGTAACGTAGGCGCTATGATGCCGGCGACGGCGCACTCGTGCTCGCTGCCGCTGAACGTCGTCGCCGCGGACAAGTGGTTCCAGGACGACGTGTTGCGGGATGAGAGCGTGATGGGCGGTGCGGTCGGCGTGAAGCACGCGGAAGAGGCGAACTTGGCGTCGTTGCTCGAGAAGCACGCCGGGGTCAAGGTTGGCGGCGTCAGCGTCTTTGAAATCGGAGCTCTCGAGTGATCGACGCGGGTCTCGAGTCTGTGTGTACATAGCTACGCATCGAACGTGGAAGGTCGGTGTTTACTTATTATACTGTAATGAATCCAAACGTATATACCTTTATGAAGCTACGTCTTAAACCTCCATGGCGTCGTCGTCCACGGGTACCTCGTTGAACATGAACTGGTCCTGGTACTCCACCATGAACTGGGTGCTTCGCTGCACGTCCAGGAACATGGAGTACACTTTGCTGATGTCCTCAACCTCAACCTCGGCGCTCTTGCGCTTGTGCGCGACGAGCGCGGCGGCGGTGATGAGGTGAATAGAGTAACGCAGCGACGTCTCGTGGCCAATCTTGCAGAGCAAATCCTTCGCGTCCTCCGTCATCTCCACGTCCTCCTCCTCGCATCGAATGTCGAGAATCAGGCGAAGCTCCCGCTCCGTGTACGGCTGAGTGGTGACGATGAGCAGGCGGTCGAGTAGGTCGATGGGAATGCCGTGCGGGGACTTGTAGTTGGTGCCGCGGATCTTGGTGATGCCCCTGTTCGTGGCCACCACCAACACCGGCGCCATGTCGTTCTCCAACGCCCGGTTAAGAAAAGAGAAGCACTCGATGTCCAACATGTGAACCTCGTCGATGAAGAGCACGCCGGGGACGATGTCCGCCTTACCTTCCTCTCTCCACTCCGCGACCTTCATGTCGATCTGCTCGCGAACCTCCGGGCGGATCTCGCCGGTGTCACCCGCGAAGAGCGCGAGGAAACCTTGCGACCGGGAGTTAATCACGTCGATCTCGTGAAGGGTCACGACGTGTACGACTTCTTTTCGCTTCTGCAGCTCGCCCTCGGGGCACTGCACGAACTTGGTCTGCGCCCCCATCGCGTCGTAGTCCCTGGACCGCGCGAAGCTGCGACCGAGCTTGGTGATCCGCCCGGACGCCTTGTCGATCGTGATGACGTCGCCGGCGCTAACCTTCTCCTTGTCCAGCGACTCGATCATCTTCTGCCCCAAGTCGTACACGGTTTCCATCTCGGTGGTTTTCAAGGTGAGCTTGCCCATCTTCGGCGCCGCGCCCGAGGTGGCGGGGCGGTCGATCTCGATCTCCACGACCTCGCCCTCGATGATCTCCGTCTCCTCCTTGATCTTGACGCCGATCGCCTTGCGGAAAGCCTGCGTGAGCGCCTCCGTCTTGGACATCTCCATCGAGAAGATCTCGGATCCCGCCATCATGGCGAACGGCGTCTCCT
>Ga0302116_1001104_pt1 | contig 16340 bp, 10 predicted proteins | sample AG5_SCM_MG_FD_203124 | JGI IMG/M metagenome (GOLD analysis project Ga0302116, IMG submission 203124) | Marine microbial communities from Western Arctic Ocean, Canada - AG5_SCM | ecosystem: Environmental > Aquatic > Marine > Oceanic | place: Canada: Western Arctic Ocean | collected 2017-10-01 | reverse complement strand
AGTAACGGCAAGAGTAACGGCTACACGGAGGCGGACGCGGGTGGGTACGTCCTCGGCTTTGTTCTGTGCGCGGGTATCGTCGGCGCGTGCGTGGCTCGGCTAAATTTACGCCGCGGGAGGATGGAGTTGCCGTACCTCGGCGAGGTTCGGTTCTTCGAGTGGAAGACATCCGGGTACGTGGAGGTGGACGGGGACGACGACGCGGGTGGCGGACGGGGAGGCGGTGGCCTGCAGCTGGCGTCCATATCGTCCAGCCTCGATTAGTTTAATGCCAATAGCTAGAATCGGCGTTTTGTTCAATCGGACTAACGTTTCAAGTGGTAACTCTCGCTCACTCGTCGCCGAGGCGGTGGCATGGCTTGGGCATCAGGCCGACCTTCGCGGCGGCGGCATCGCACGACGCCGCTTTAGAGCACGATGCGTAACACGGCTGCGCGAACGCCGGGTCCGGCGTGGGCGCTTCACGCCCGAACGTCATCACGCAGCTCCCGTCTTCGTGGTTCGGCTCCAGATGCGCGTCGACGCCGAAAGCTTCGCGAAAGAACCCCTCCGTCGGCCGCTTACAAAAGTTGGCGCACGACGCGGTGCATCCGCACTGCTCGAGGTACCTGCACTTGCGCAGCTTGACCGCCGCCATGACGCCGTCGTCCTCGCGCGGGACGATCTCGCACGGCCCGACGAGCCACGCGAACGCGTTCACGGTGATGACCGCGTTCATCTCGTCGACCCATCGCCACTCCGGTTTGATCATGCGCTTGAACTGTGCGCGGACCCACGCCGGGATGAGGCCGAGGAGCGTCGCGAGGACCACCGCGCGTTGCTCTGGCGGGGTTCGGCCGCTCTGCGCGATGCGGTCGGCGAGCGCGACGAGGCGATCGAACCCCCCGGGTGGTAATCCCGCCCCGTTTTTCCTTCGCGTCTCGTCGTCGACGCCGTCGTTCACCGCCTGTTGCAGCTTCAGGTTGAAGAGCCAGATGGCCGCGGCGTCGAGCGGGCCGTCCGTGTATCGCGTCGTGGGCTCCGTGTCCTCGCGCAGCAGCGGCGTCGATGGCGATGGGGTCGACGCGCGCGATGACGCGTCACCGTCTTTGAGTGGGTAATACGCCACGCTCCCTCGGCCCAGGCCGTACCTGACCTCCTCGTATCCCTCGGACGATGCCACGCGGACGACGTGTCCGCCTCTGCGGTGGGTCCCCGCGTGACGTACTCTGAGCCCCGCGCCCGAGAACGACGCCGTCGTGGACATGTTCGGCGCGTGCGTCGCGGGTTGTGACCGCGTTGCCATCGGTCCGCGTTTCGATGAAGGAAACTTTTATTTTTAGCCGCGAGCGTGTTTCGTTCGCCTCTCATCACTTCAGGACGCGCGTCACGCGGTGAAGAAGTCCTGGACGGCACATGTTCTTCAGCTTGGTGCTACAGGCGGTGAAGAAGGGTCCAAACTCACCCGGCGGGCTGCAGTGGAAGAGCCACGCGTTCTGGAAGGTGTCCAAGACCCGCAAGGCCAATCAGTTGAAGAAGCTGAAGCAGGTGCGCGCGGTGGACGCGGTGCTCAAGGAGGCTGAGAAGCTCGAGTTCGCCGAGCTTGCCAAGGCGGCGAAGCCGGTCACCGAAGCATTGCCCAAGTGAGGAGACACGGAGACGTGCGGCAGCGGCGGGAGGCGACGAGAACGCGGGACGACGGAGCATCTCAGGAGCGGTTAGGGTTAGAACAAGGGCGATCTCTCCCCACAGATGCTCAGACGCGTCGCGAGGGACGTCGCGTCGGCGCTCGCGTCGCACTCGAGATGCACCGCCGCGGTGGCGTCCGCGGGATCGCCGCGTCTCTCGCCGCGCGTCATCGACGAGATCCCACGCGCCGACGCCGGCATCATCACCAGGACATTCGCAAAGGCGTCGAGGAAGGCGCCTCGGCGGATCTCGCCGGGGGGCGCCACTAATAAGGCCCCGGCGTCCGGCGATAAGGCCCTGCAGCCCATGAGCGCGGCGTGGACCGAGGTATCGGACCCACGCACCGGCCGGAGCTACTGGTGGAACAAGGCCACCGGGCAGACCACCGCGCTCGGAGATCCGAGGCCTCACGAGTACCGGCTGCGGGAGGTGTATCGAGGTAACCAACTCACGCGGCCGTTCGACGCGGAAGGGCGGCCGACGCTGGGGTTGGCGATGGGACAGATGATGGTGTTCGGGTTCGGGGGGGCGCTGGGGGTGACGTTCGTGAGTGCGGTGATCGCGTGGGTGAGCGGCGGCGCGGGCATGGAGGCGGCGGCGGCGGTTGGTCCGTCAGAGGTGGCAACCGCTCTACCACCGCCGGCAGAATAGGCTAGACGCGTGGCCACGACGCGATGTAAACTGATCCCTCCTCGTTACTAGCTAAATCTTATCGTGCCGCGTTTGTGCGTGTGTTTGTGTGTTGTGATGGTGCGATGTCGTTGCGTGCGCCGCGTGGGAGAGAGGGAGTCGGGGGAATACGCCCGGTGAGTGTTTTCACTCCTCAACCCGGAAAGGCACTGAGGGTTGTCGCGAGGGCGAACAACGCGGATGCGCGGCCTTCGACGACGTCGCGCGCGAGTCCACCGCGCAGAGGCCCTTTCGTCACGTCCTCCTCTCCGTTTGTCCCGCGTTTCTCGTCCCGATATTCCTCGAACGACGCGTCATCGTCGCCGCTTCCTCCGGGTGTGCCGGCGATAGGTGTCTCGAGAGTCTTTTTCGTCGCCAGCCGCCGGACCGCCCCTCCGTCCGCCGGACCCTCCACCGGTGCGTCTTTGGGCGTCGTCGGAGACGAGAGATGAAGCGACGCGTGCGTCGGCGCGGATGGGGTGGCGGCGTTCTCGGATACGCGCAGCGGCAGGAGTCGCGCGAGCTCGGCGGAGGTGAGGTCGACGGCGAAGGTCCTCGAGGTGGAAGGTGAGCTCGTCGCGGGCCTCGTCGCGAACTGCCCAACGCACTCGAGGCGCGGGTCCGTCGAGGATCCCGCGCTCGCCTCGCGGCTCGCGCGGAACCCGCCGCGTATCTGCGATACTTGCGACTCCGTGACGCACATCGTCGGAGCGAGCCTCGGAGTGAGCAGCAAAGCGCGTGGGAAAGAAACCTCGTTGTCAGCAGCAGAGGTCACGCTTCGGAACCATAAAATAGGGCACACGCACGAAGAGAGGTTGGTGTCGACGGCGGGCTTCGGATAGCGCAGGTGCGTCTCCGCGTCATGTCCTCCTCGAGAAGGAGCGCGGTGACGGCGGCGCACGCGTTCATGTCGCGCGTCTCGACCATCGCGTCTCGCTCGCTCGTCGAGGAGGCCTCATCGAGACGCGCGGTTTTCGGCACCTTCCCCGAAACGGCGGCCGGGATGATGGGACCGTCGTGGCGCCGATGCAGCATCCAACCGTGGACGCGAGCCTACCACCCGGGCGGCGCCCCCGCGTGGGTCAAGGAGATGCGACCCGGCGTGCCCCGCATCCTCCCGGACGGCGTGAAACCCGAATCGCGCGGCCATCGCGCCGCCCGACTCGCCCGCGCGCGAATCGACCACGAGGTGAAGATGGCCAAGGAGAAGGCGCTGGAGGAACTCGAGTCCGAGGCGTGGGTCAAGGAACGAACGCGGCTCGAGAACCTCGTGGCATCCTCGCGGCTCGCGCACCGCGCCGTCGCGCTCGACCCGCACGCGACCGTCCCGACCGAGGACCAGCGATGCATCCGCGTCGGCATCCTGGGAGTCCCAAACGCGGGTAAATCGCAGCTGGTAAACACCCTGGTGGGGTCGCAGATCAGCGCGGTGTCATCAAAGACGAACACGACGCGCGTAGAGACCCTCGGCGCCGCGACGCGTGGTCCCGTACAGGCGGTGCTGCTCGACCTACCCGGAGTAGTGGGCCCTGAGCACTACAGGAACCCGACGCACGCGACCAAGGTGAGCAGCGCGTGGGCGGCGGCTGCGTCCTGCGACCTGCTCCTCTTCATCGTCGACGCGCACAGACAGGCGCGAAGGCCGGACCCGAGGGTCGTCAACTTGCTCGCGTCCGCGCGCGCCAACCTGGAGCGGCTCAAGTATACCGACATCACCGGCATTCAGATGCCGCCCGCGGTGTTGGCGCTCAACAAGGTTGACCTTTTCCGCGGAGCCGAGGACCGCGAGGCGTTGAAGCGGGTCGCGCGGGAGCTCGCGTCCGTTCACCCGTTCGAGGACGTGTTTCCCATCAGCGCCGGCAAGGGACGGGGCACGGACGCGTTGTTGAGTCACTTGCTCCTGGACGCGCCGCACCGGCCGTGGGATTTACCTCCGAGCGCGGTTACGGATAAGAGTAAAGTGGCGCAAGCCGTCGAGGTTGTCCGCGAGTCCGTGTACCGTCGGCTGAACCAGGAGCTGCCGTACTCCATCGTGCCGGTGCACGACAGCTGGACAAACTTCGACAACGGGAGTTACCGCATCGAGCAGACGCTCGTGGTGGATAGTGTCCCGATCAAGCAGATTGTTGTGGGTAAGCGGGGTAGCGTCATCGGGCAGATCGGCATCCGCGCGAGGACGGTGTTGGAGAAGATGTTCGGGCGGCGCGTGCACCTGGTGCTCAACGTCAAGGTGCGGAAGAAGAACAACACGCTGCGGGGCAAGGCGAGGACCACGGAGTATGAGCTTTACTAAATCACACATCTTACTCCATAACACTTATTACGTCAACTGAACCCGGTTGACTGTTGGATTTGAGAGTCTATTTTGGCTTTTAACCGATGCGTCACGCGACTTTGACTTTGCCGTCGTCGCCGCTGAGCGGGTCGTGGTACCCCAGCACCCGCTTCGTGTGCTCCAGCGCCGAGAAGTACAGCACCCCGCCCAGCGAGATCTCCACCATCCGCGGCAGCGAACCGCGCAGCAACACCCCGGGCCCGCCCTGCTTGACCATCTGAACCAAACACTCCGTCCCCGTGCAGTTCAAACCCGCGCGCATCGCGCACACCTCCGCGGTCCTCGCGACGTCCAGCGGCGTCGTCAATAAACCCGTGATCGCACCCGCGACGCCCCCGAGCCACGCCAGCTCCGCCGGGGTCCGTCGCCGACCCGGCTCAACCGTCCTCGAGTGCCATCGCTTCAGCGCCTCAAACGACGTCATCTGGATGGCGTCGAAAGGCAAGTCGCGTATGAGAAACTGGGGGTACCCCACGAACAACCGCTTGATCGGGTTCGCGCTCTTGAACGCGACGCGGAGCTCACCGCGGACGGTCGCCGCCGGGTCCACCTGCATCCGCTGCTTCATCGCGTCGCACGGAGCGGTGAAGAGCGATCCCGCGACGGAAGCGCCCGCCGCGCAGAGCGTTGGATGCAAGGCGCCGGTCGCCTTGAGCACCTCGTACGTCGCCATGAAGAGCCCGGTGCCCGGGAAGGTGCCCATGGTGTCGATGAAGAAGCCGCGGTAGAGCCCTCTTAGGATGGAGCGGTCGGCGAAGCCCATGGCTGCGCCGACCGGGCGCGATTGCAGCCGTGTCTTGAGCGTGTTGAGCGGGAAGAGGCAGGTGTTCACGGTGAGGCCCGCGGACATGCCGCCGAGGAGACCCACCTTGAACGCGCTCCGCTTCTTTCCGGTCTTGGCGCTCGCGTCTTTCTTATCCGTCGCCTTGGCCTTGGCCACCGACCTCGCCTTCGTCGCCATCCTTCCGGGTTTTGTTATCAAACACTCGTTGGTCCCCCTCGTGCGGATCAGCGGACCATAACACTGGCGACGTCCCTATCCCTAATCCCGCTCGCGGTAGCGTCGAACCGTGTGTCTCTCGACGACGATCAAAAACGCCCGACGATACGACCGACGGTGACCGGCGCGGCCCGCAGTGACCGGCCCCGACCGCTCCCGCCGCCAGCAAAAGTTCACAAAAGCTGCTTCGTGACGACGCGTTTTGGTTGACTGGTTGACAAGGATTATATTTCACAGCGTATGCGCCGGCTCTTTCAATACCGACGCCTTTCGGCGCACCTAAACTCACTCCAGGGACTTGCTCACGATCTCGAACACGTTCTCGCTGAGCCCCTCAGTTCCCACGATCCTCTCCAGCTGCGCCTTCATCATCACCCGCCTCTTCTCGTCGTACTTGCGCCAGCGCGTGAACCCGCCGACCATCCTCGCCGCCACGCCCCCGTTGAGCTTGTCAATCTTCAACACGATGTCGCCCAGGAACTCGTACCCGCTGCCGTCCGCGGCGTGAAAGTTCGTCGGGGTCCCGCCCACGAACCCGCCCACGAGCGAGTACACCTTGTTCGGGTTCTTGATGTCAAACGCGGGATGCTCCGTCAGACGCTTGACGTTTTCCACGTTGTTCGGAAGCGCCGCGCCGGCTTGGAGCCCGAGCCACTTGTTCATGATGAGCGGGTCGTGCTTCCACTGCTCGTAGAACATGTCGATGGCGTCCGTGCGTGCCTCGCAGTCGGCGCGGCCGCTGAGCGCGGAGAGCGCGCTGATCTGATCGGTCATGTTATCCGCGGACTTGAACCTGGCCAGAGCCTCGGCGTCGATCTCGGGATCTTCGAGATAGGAAAGGAGTCCGAGGCACATGTTCTTCAGCGTCCTCGCCGCGCGGGACTCGCCGTCGCGTTCGTATTTCTCCGACGTGTTGTCCTTCATGGTCCACATGAGCTCGCTCTTGAGCTCTTTGGCGAGAGTCTTGACGACGAAATCGCGCGCGGCGTGGATGACGTCGGGGTCCGCGGGTGAGACCATCTCGGAGAGTTCACCCTCGGACGGGAGCGCCATGGCTCGCGCGATGAAAGCCTTGTCCGCGCCCTTCTCCTTTGCGAGGTTGACGATGTTGCGCATGGCGTCGACGATCTTCTGGTCCATGACGAGCGTCTCGCCCTCGCCCGCCTTGGCGACGAGGTCGAGGAGGAGGGAGCGGGTGAGGGTCTGGCCGGCTTCCCACCTGTTGAACTGGTCGGAATCGTTAGCCATCAGGAAGATGAGGTCCTCCTGGGTGAGGTCGGTGGTGAGCCTGACGGGGGCGCTGAAGTTGCGGAGGATCGACGGCACCGGCTTCTCGCCCACGCACTTGAACACGAACGTCTGCGAGCTTTCGGAGAGCCTGAGAACCTTCGTGGTCTCGCCCTTCACGGCGTCGCCGTCCAACACGAGCTCCATGTCCGACCCGTCCGACGCGAGAAGACCGACCGCGATGGGCATGAGCACCGGGCTCTTATCACTCTGGCCTGGGGTACCGGCGATGGACTGCGTGCACGTCATGGTGAACGTCTTGGCGGCGGAGTCGTACTCGGTGGTGACGTCGAGCGTAGGGGTACCGGCTTGCGAATACCAGGGTTTGAACGCGGTGAGATCGGCGTCGTTGGCGTCCGCCATCGCGGCTAGGAAATCGTCGCACGTGACCGCCTGGCCGTCGTGCCTCGCGAAGTAGAGGTCCATGCCTTTCCTGAACCCATCCTTACCGAGCAGGGTTTCGTACATGCGAACCACCTCGGCGCCCTTCTCGTAGATAGTTACCGTGTAGAAATTGTCCATCTTGATGTAGGATTCGGGTCGGATGGGGTGCGCCATCGGGCCGGCGTCCTGGGGGAACTGTGACATGCGAAGCCTGGCGACGTCGCCGATTCGCTTCACGCCGCGGCTGTTCATGTCCGCGCTGAACTCCTGGTCCCTGTAGACGGTCAGGCCCTCTTTGAGTGAGAGCTGGAACCAATCGCGGCACGTCACGCGGTTGCCGGTCCAGTTGTGAAAGTACTCGTGCGCGACGACGCCCTCGATGGCGCTGTAGTCCATGTCGGTCGCCGTCGTGGGCGTCGCCAGCACCAGCCGGCTGTTGAAGATGTTCAGGGACTTGTTCTCCATCGCGCCCATGTTGAAGTCGTCCACGGCGACGATGTTGAACAGGTCCAGGTCGTACTCCAAACCGAAGACGTCCTCGTCCCACTTCATGGACTTGACCAGCGAGACCATGGCCCAGTCCGCCTTGTCGAGGTTGTGCTCCTCGACGTAGATCCGGAGCGCGACCTCGCGGCCGGACTTGGTGGTGAACGTGTCTTCGATCATGCCGAGGTCACCGGCGACGAGCGCGAAGAGGTAGGCGGGCTTGGGGAACGGATCCTCCCACACGGTGAAGTGTTTGCCGCCGTCGAGTTCACCGGAGTCCACGAGGTTGCCGTTGGAGAGGAGCACTGGGTACTTGGCCTTGTCCGCGGTGATCTTGGTGGTGAACTCGGACATGACGTCGGGCCTGTCCTGGTAGAAGGTGATGCGTCGGAATCCCTCGGCTTCGCACTGGGTGCAGAAGTTGCCGGATGACTTGTACAGGCCCTCGAGCTCGGTGTTTTCCTGGGGCTTGATCGTCGTGGTGATCTTGAGCTCGAAGGGAACGGCGGGCGGGGCGGTGATGGTGAGACCTTTGGGGGTGAGAACGTAGTCGGCGGCATCGAGCGCGGTACCGTCGACCGTGACGGACTCGAGCTGCACGGTGGGATCGCCGTTGAGGAAGAGCGGGCGCGGGTCGCCGCCCGCCGCGAACGTGGGCTCGACCGCGATGGTGTTGCCGACGACGGTGACCTCTTCGCCGAGCTCGAAGTCCAGGACCACCTTGGCGAACTTGTAGTCCGGCGCGGTGTAGTCCTTGAGGTAGATGGGCTTGGGCGCCTCGGCGACCTTCTCGGTGGTCGTCGCGGCGGAGGCCATCGCGCGGACGGGCTGACGCGAAGCGGCGAATCCGAAAGATGGCTTGCCGACCGGCTGAGCCTTGGACGCGGCGCGAGCCAGGGCGTTGGTCGCGAGGCCCGCGCGGGCGACGCGGGACATCACCTGAGGCATGCTCATTTCTTGTAACGGTGAACGGAGACGGCGCGCGTGGATACCGCTCGTGTCGGTGTGGCGTTCCGATACGACGACGATCGAAAGTGCCGATAAAGTCCAGTTGTAGCGATGACGTGGCCACATGAACGGCCGTCAACATTCCTAACCTGCGCGCTGTGTGATCGCACTCGCTAAATGCCATTAATTAAAATCGCACTGTCTACTTTTTGAGAAACTCTAAACTGAGATGAGGAACTGCGTGAGCTCCCTCGGCACCGGCTGCCCCGCCGTCTGCAGCAAACCGCACAGACTCCTCGCGTGCCGGGCGTCGCCGCTCGTGAACAGACTCATCGCCTTTCCCTTCGCCCCCGCGCGCCCCGTCCGCCCGATCCGGTGCACGTAATCCTCCATCTTGCCCGGAAAGTCGTAGTTGACGACCAAACTCACATCCTTCACGTCCAGACCCCTCGCCGCGACGTCCGTGGCGAGCATCACGGGCGACTTACCAGCCCGAAACTCACCCAACACCCACTCGCGCTCCTCCTGGCCTTTATCTCCGTGGATCGACAGCGCCGGGAACCCCTCGTGCCGCAGCCGCCGCGTCGACGCGTCCACCCTAGCTTTACTCGACAAAAACACGATAATCTTAGGAACCGTGCCAGCCGCTTCCGCGTCGCCCAGCGCCCGCTCCAACACGCTCACTAACCTCGCGTGCTTACCGTGCTCGTCGGTAACCTCCACGATCTGCGAGACGTTGTCCGACGCCTTGAGGGCATCGCCGCCGATGCGAACGGTGACGACGTCGTCGGTGAACTCGGCGGCGGCGGCGGCGACATCCGCGGGCCAGGTGGCGGTGAAGAGTAACGTCTGCCTGTCCGGCCGTGTCAGTCGCTCGATCCGCCGGATCTGCGGCTCGAACCCGAGGTCTAGCATCCGGTCCGCCTCGTCGAGCACGAAGTAGGTCACGCGTCGCAGGTTGGTCGCCTTGGAGTTGAGAAAGTCCAGAAGGCGGCCCGGAGTCGCCACGCACATCTCGACGCCTTCCCGCAGCGCCGCGATCTGAGGGTTCCGCGGTGCGCCGCCGTAGATGCACGCGCTCTTGATCTTGGACGATGCGCCGAACACCGCGGCCTGTTCCTGGATCTGCACCGCGAGCTCGCGGGTCGGCGCGAGGATCAGCACGATGGGTCCGTCGCCGCGTTCCAGGTACGGCTGAGCGTTGATGTGGACGACGGCTGGTAGGACAAAGGCGAGGGTTTTGCCGCTGCCCGTCTCCGCGATGGATATGACGTCGCGTCCGCTGAGTGCGGCGGGCCACGTCTGGGCCTGCACGGGCGTCGGCGCCGGGAACCCGGAGTTGGCGAGCTCGTCGACGCAGTACGCGGGGAGGGATGATTCCTCGAAGGTGTGTGCGGGTTTCGGGGGATCTCGCCCGGTGACGCGCATCTCGCGCGCGGTGCGGAAGGCGTCGACGTCTTTCGCCGAGCGCGACGTCACGGCGGGGTGCTCGAGATAGAAGTTCTTCTCGAAGAGCGGCGCGTCGCTCCAGTCATCCTGCGAAAGTGTGGTGGGATGGAAGGGAGGCGGGGGTTAGGGTACGGGAAGGTGCCGTCTCCGAGATTTATTTTGAGGCGGGGTGCCAGACCGGGTGCTGGAGGCGTGGGACGGGTGGATGATTCGCGCGTCTCACCTGAACGGCTCCCGCGCGCTCGCCGTACGCCATGTCGGGCACACCTGACGGCTCGCCGACCGCGGTTTCGTCCCCCGCGTCCCACGCTTCAGGCCGCAGCGCGTGTCTGATGAGTTGAAAGTTCCTATTGGCCCACAGGATTATCTCGTTGAAGGCGGGAAAAAACTAACAGCCGATCGGCACGAGACTCCCCCTCGGTCCTCCCCGAGGCGCCACACGACGCACCCGCGCGCGAGGATCCGCACGAATACGATGCCCGCGATGTCGTCGATCGCACCCACGCGCCTCTCGGCCAAGGTTCAACTCCGCGGCGCCTCGATCGGAAACGGAGTCACCGCGGCGGTGTCACGACCATCGCGTGTCGTCGCTCGCCAGGGGAAGCGTACCGGGGTTCGGGGAGCGTCCCTGCGCGTGTTCGCAGACCGCTGGATGCTCAAGAACTGCGGCCCGAAGACGATCGAGCACCTGGGCGAGGACGTGGAGATCCCGGGCGACTTCGAGCTGAGCGGACCGCGCGTGGTGGTCGGGCGCCAGGCGTCGGAGAGCGTCTCGCTCGAGATCGCCGTCCCGACGGTGTCCGGCGCGCACGCCATGCTGGAGGTGAGCGACGACGCGGTGATGGTCACCGACCTGTCGTCCACGAACGGAACCTTCATCGAGGGCGACGAGCTGCAGGCGGGGATCGCCTACGAGCTCAAGGAGGGATCCGAGGTCATCTTCGGAGACGAGTTCCTCGCATGCTTCGAGCTGCTCAGGCTCAAAAACTAGCCAATAAGACCCTCAGCTGCGTTCCGCATGCCCGCCTTCGACTTGTCGATAAATAATCAGTACACACATCAAAGAATACCCCCATCTCCTAGCTAGTAGCAGTGCCCACCTCCTCTACACACCGCAAACACCAATCATTCGACGCAATCACAGCGGCTGAGGACGCGACTGGAACACGTACACGTCCTCGCCAACCACGCAACCCTCGACGTTTTGAGGAGAACCAAACTCCGCCTCCAACGCCGCGCCAACCGCCGCCAGCCTCCTCCCCAACTTCTCCCTGAACCCGACGTCCAAGCTGAGCGCCTGCTTGCTGTAGTCCACAGCCTCGTCCCTCAAACCGAGGTGCTGGTGGTACACGCGAGCCATGCCAACCCCGCCAAACGCGGTGGTCTCGACGTCGCCAGTGGTCAAATCAACCTCGAGCCGCCAAGGCGTACCCTTGCTCTCCGTCCCGGACCTGGCCAACGCCTCGCCCAGACCCACCGCGAGTTCAACCTCGAGCTTTGGGTCCGGAAGGGTCCCAGGGTTGAGCGATTGGCACGATTCGACCCGCCCGCCGGTGTGCAGGACGAAGGAGAGCGACGCGGGCGCCATCTCTTGCGCGAAAACCGCCATGTGCGCCTCCGCCGACGAAGTTCCACCCGCCGCTGTCCTCGACAGCACAGCCTCGGGGGTGAACAGCGACGCCCACACCTCGCACACGGCGTCGGCGACGGCGGTGGCGCTGTTGGAATGCACGCCCACGACGCTGACGTGCCCGCCGCACCCGGACATCTGCGCCGGGTCCTCGACGTTGGCACTCGAACGAATCGCCAAGAGACCGGTGCCGAGGACGGAACCTGAACCTTCCCCGAGACCCGCGCAGATCGTCGCGGCGACGTCCAGAGGGCACCCGCACTGCGTGATCAACGAACGAACGACGTCGCACGCGCGCTCGAGGTCCGGGAGGGAGCCGCGGCACGTCGCCGCGTCCACCGCGCCGATCGCGTTTTGAAACTCCGACCACACGCCCCGCTCCCGGATTTGCAACTCCATCGCGCCGAAAGGAACCGCCACGCCGTCGAGCGCCGTGAACCCGCTACCCGGGCGCGACGCGACGCGCGTGAGGTCCCCGCAGGTCGCAGCCTTACGACCCGCGCGCTCCGCGACAGCCTCGGCGAGGCGCACGCACTCGACGCCGCTGGAGACGAGCCGAGGGGTGAGTGACGAGCTCAAAGTCGAAGCCTTCGATGTCCAGTCGCTCGACTCCCGCTTGGCGTCGTCGCGCTCCTGCGCCGACGCCCGGCCCAACAAAACCCCGCCGTCGTTCACCGTGAGCTGGGCCCAGTCGCCCATGAGCTCACGCGCCGCCCTCGCCGCGTTCGTCGCGCCCTTCGCGGAAGACGTCGCCGTCAGCGGCACGCCCTCCTGCCTCGCTCGCACCGCGAGATGCGATGTCGGATTTAAAGCCCTCGCGGCGATGATTCCCCGCACGTGTCTCCCCGCGCACGTCACCTCCTCGGACCCGTCCACGTTCCACACGAACGCGACGACCGGGCCGTCAGCCTCCGACCCACACGACCCGGGGGTTAGCCTGTCGCACTCAACCAATCGGCCGACACCCTTGCCCAGCACGATGCTCTTCTTGGACCCTTCCCCCGCGCCCGCCGCGACGGATGCGGCGGCGCGCATGGGATCAACCAGCCTGGACAGCTGGAAAGGTAGCCCGCCGCGAATAGCGGTGTCCGCGAACGCGTCGCTGACGTAGCTCGGGACGTTCAGCGCGGTACCGAGAAGCGCGGGTGATTCCCCGTACGCCCGCGTCACAGCCTCCGTGTGCGCTCTCAACAGACGCAGCGCCCGTTCCAACGCGGCTCGCATTCTCAGCGCGTTCTCGGGCGTCCCGATCGGCCCGCTCGGTTCGGAACACCAAGCCTCGAGCTCACGCGCGACGGCGTGGCACTCCATCGGGCGCCACATGGACAGCGCCACGTGCCGCAAACCCTGCGACACGCAGTTACACGCCGCGGTCCACACCGCGGGGTCGTAGCTCAGACTGCGCTCAAATTCACCTTGGCCCTCGTCGTCGTCGCCCACAAACCCGGCGCAGAAGAGCGTCCTGGTGAGTAAGACAAACCCGAGTTCCTCGAGGGAAACCTCCGCCATCCTCCACTGCTGCCGCGTGGTCATCGCGGCCTGGTTCGAGTTACTATCACGAAGCGCGGTGGAGAGCAGGGACGTGAAATATCCGCGAACCGCTGTGGTGGCTCTCAGCGCTCTTAGAACCGCCGCGCCCTCGGGGGTTGTGAGCCCGCTCCCCGCCGTCGTCGTGGCGCTCGCGCTGCGGCTCAGCTGCGACATGGCGTCGCGTAACTCGTCAACCATGAGTTTCTGGTCGTCGTCCAACGCTTCCATGGCGTAGAGCCTGTCGAGCGCGCCCGCGCAGTTGAAGTACCGCTTGAGCTCCTGCGTAAACGCGACGAATTCGTCGACGAAGCGTTGAGGGTACTGCCCCGGGTACGCATCTTCCTTGATCGTCTTGAGCATAGCCTCCGTGGCGAACAACGCCACCGGTCCTGCGTTTCGTGCGAGTTTGTCCTCGATGGACACACGAATTTCCTCACGCAACGGCTCGGGTACCTCGGGCATGGACGTGATGTTTCTGATGCGAGCCATCGGCGCGCCGCCCCGAACGAACTCGTCGGCGAACGACGGGAGCCACGGCTGGATCTGACGCATCAGCGCGCGCTCAACCTCCCCGACCCGCGTGCCGCGCTTGTACAGCTCCCCGGCGGTCTGCTCGAGGCTCGTGAAGATCTCCCTGGCGACGTCGCACGCCGCGTTCGGCCCGCGCCTCCCGTCGTCCTCGGCGCAATCCACGTCGCAGGTGCCGAGCCACTTGACGTACACGACGCACGCAGCAATCTTATCCACGGTGACCTCGTTACCGGCGCCGATCATGCGGGAGACGATCTCGAGTTTCTCCAGCCACGTGGACGCGGCGTCGTCGGCGACGGCGAGGTCGCGGCACGCGCCGTCGGGCAGCAGTTGCACGGAATTACTCAGCCTCGGGGGAGTCGCGTACGTGTTTGACGACGAGTACGTGTCCACCTGGGGCGTCGCGGTGGCTGCGTACGACTGACCGGTGGCTGCGTACGACTGACCGGTGGCTGCTTGCGAATAACCGGTGGCTGCTTGCGACTGACCGGTGGCTGCTTGCGACTGACCGCCGCCGTCCCAGCCGTTAGTTCCGCCATTCCAACTGTTGGTTCCGCCGTCCCAACCGCCGCTCGAAGCCGTCGCCGCCGCGGGCTCCGTGTACCAGTCGCTGGACGATCGACCGCTCGACTGGCTCGCCTCCCTCTGCGTACCGTTGGGCACGACGTACGCGGGCTGGTAATCGCCGTTCGAGCGGTTCGGCTCGTTCCGTTCCCCCCGTCCAGACGACTGTTGGTTCCACCCGTTGGAGTTGGCGGTCGACGGCGGCGCGCTCTGCCACGAGTCCACCGGGCTATCCCGCGGGCTATCCCGACTCGACCCGACTCCGCCAACTCCTCCAGCCTCGAAGCCTCTCTCCGCGTCTTCCCTCCCATTCGAAGATTGAAGACCCGTGAGCCGCTCCAGCGTCTTGCTCACCCTGTCGTTGAAACTGGAGTAAGACGAGTCCCCTTCGTACCCTTCGTTCTCGTCGTAGGACGGCGACCGGGTGGACTGCCGCTTTCGGATATCCTCGTAGGATTCGTACGCGGCGACCGCTTGTTTAACCCCGGCGTTGAGGGTTCCCCCGTCGTAGCCGCCGTAAGAGTAAGAGTCGTAGCCGGCGTTGACCGGGACGGGTTCCGGCGCCCTCGTCTCAAACCCGAACGCCGCCGCGAACCCCTGCGACGCCTGCTCCGCCGCCTGGCTCAGCTCCGACCGTACGCCCGTACTCGAGCTCGAAGGGACGTCAGCCTCGGCGTTCCACTCCGCGGGTCGTCCCTCGTCCGCGCGGAGTAATTGAGACCCTTGCGACATTCCATCCTGACCCCATCCCGCGCCCGCTGCCCGCGGCATCTCGTTCTCATCGCGCGCAGCCTCCCTCGCGCGCTCCACGCGCTCGCTGAACGACTGCGAGAACGCGCCCATCCCGTTCGGTTTGGACGACGTGGTGCTCGCGTCGCCGGCGCTGGAAGTCGACCGCCAGGTTCCCTTGGAGAAGTCGGGTGGGTCCAAACTGATCCCGCCCGGCGTCTTCTTCCCGGTGCTATTCGCGTGCGAATTCGGCGTGGCGTCGGTGCCGACGTATCCCGATGGACCCCCCGCTGTGCCCGGTGCGGGCTCGAAGCGCGCGCCGGGTGGCGACGCGGAGTGAGCCGCGGCGGGTTGCGAGGTGATGTTGTTGACGTTGAGATGTTGTTGGGCGTGTTGTGTACGTTGCGCGGCGCCCCCCGTGTAGGCGGCGTCCGGCCCCGGCGCGGCGGGCGCGGCGGGCATCCCCGCGGGCCTCGGGGTGATCTGCACGTCGAGTGCTTTGCCGTACTCGCCCGATACCCTGCAAATGGCGTCGCCGCCGCCGGGCGTGAGGTCGAGGGTTCGGTTCTCGTAATCTTCCCAGTCAAACTCCTTCCCCTTGTAGGTGGTGAGGAGCTTGTACTCGACCTCCTTGACCGTGGACGGCAGGTCGACCCGCGCGGTCCACACGTCCCCTTCCGTCCACTTCAGGATGTACGCCCGTTCCGGTTTCCAATCCCCAAACTCCTTGTCGTCGCCCGAGATTCCCATCTGCAGGCCGTAGTCGAGCTTGCCGTGGATGCTCACCAGCAGCGTCGTGCCGCTCACCGTCGCGTCTCCGCCGGTTATCCCTTGCGCGTGAGCCCCGGAATCCGAGCCCCCGGTGGAGACGTTCGCGACGTGCGACGGCGCCTCGTGCGTTCCCGCGATGGCCCGCCGCGAAGGCCGCGGCCCCAACCCGACGCGTCGCGACCCGAGCGTGGGAAGCTGACTGTGCATTTCCTTCCCGCGAGCGGCGCCCGCGGGTCGGCGCCCGCGCGCGAGCTGCGTCACGCGCGGGGCGGCCTGCCCCGGCGCCACCAGCGGCCGCATCGCCGACATCGTCGTCGTTCGTGCGCCACGAACGCGACGAAGAAGTCGTGGAAGGCACG
>Ga0302116_1001099_pt1 | contig 16405 bp, 15 predicted proteins | sample AG5_SCM_MG_FD_203124 | JGI IMG/M metagenome (GOLD analysis project Ga0302116, IMG submission 203124) | Marine microbial communities from Western Arctic Ocean, Canada - AG5_SCM | ecosystem: Environmental > Aquatic > Marine > Oceanic | place: Canada: Western Arctic Ocean | collected 2017-10-01 | reverse complement strand
GCTTCATTAAAAATGCGCACAATCTCGCTTCGCTCGGCGCAGTTTCCACAACGTCCCATTCAACCCCACCAACCAACCGTTACGGCCACACCTCAACCCTAATGTATTCATCACCTTCGACAGCCTTCGTTCTCATTTTCGGCGGTTTGACTTCTTCCGGTGCATCTCTCGACACGGCCACGACCCTCACAATTACCGACTCAACGTCAAATTTTGCACCGTGCAACGCAACAAAGCTCGGAAAATTAAACCTAGACTGTAGCGATTTCACACAGCTGCGAGAAGACAGCTCCGGGTTCTTTAGAGATGCCTCCCTTCACCACACGAATACTGCAACTCCAGGCTCTCGCACGGAGCACGCGGCAGTGTTCTCTGAAACAACGAACTGCTTGTATTTGTTTGGCGGAACTGATCTTCGCACCAGTTCCATTAAGGATGACCTATGGTCGTTCTGCTCCCAATCCAATTTCCCGATCTTCACGTCGACCACCGAATTTATTTGGACGGAGATCGATTACTCCAACAGTTTGTTCGTCCCCACAGCCCGTCACGGCCACATCATGCTAGAGCGTCAACTTGGCCGTCTGTTCATACACGGTGGGAGCGGCGCGTGGCCAAACCAGTACATGAACAACGAGGCTGATTTCGACATTGCGATGAATGTTTGGGTAGAAGTAAATATTGGGAGTGAAATGGAGAGCAGAAGGGGGCACGGGGCGGCAGTCGTGAACAACACGCTGTACGTCCACGGAGGGACCAACCTTTACGGCTCCATGGGCAACGTCAGGTGAGCGAGCGGAGCGCGGGGGGGGTTGTGGAAGACGAGAATACGAGCCACTACTAAAGTAACATTATTCCACTCAATTCGTTTTCGCACCTTCTTCGCTCGGCATATGCAGGTCGACGAACTTCACCTCAACATTGTGCGAGAGTGGATACGCGTTTATTTACTGCGATACTACAACACAGTTTGTATGCAAGCCGTGTGCGAGGGGGAAATTCTCTGTCTACGGGAGCTACAACTGCACTAGGTGAGCGAGCGAAGCGAGCGAGCCTTGATGAAGAAGAGAATGCTCGCGATGAATCCCGCTAAATGGCTACAGACATAATGGCTACATCCACTACTAAATTAACCCACTCAATTCTTTTGACTCGCTTCATTCCTCGGCGCAGTTGTGAAAGTGGTAAGTACCAAGAACGAAAAATGCAAAAAAATTGTGTTGGCTGCGAGATCGGGAAGTACGGAGACGGGTTGAGTGGTGCTTTTTCATCCACTCACTGCGGCGATTGCCCGCCCGGAACAGCCTCCAACATTGTTGCTGCACCGGCATTTTCTTCCTGCGCAAATTGTCCAGGCGGGAGATTTAGCAAAGTCGGCAATTCAACCTGCACAGTCTGCGAGGGAGGAAAATATAGTCCTGCCGGTTCACCCAGCTGTTCACCCTGCTTGGCGGGTACATTCTCTTTGTCCGAAACTTCCTCCTGCACGAATTGTTTGGGCGGAAAGTTTGCAGCATCTGATCTCTCCACCTCGTGTCAGGATTGCCTCAAGGGAACTTACAGGTGAGCGAGCGAAGCGAGCGAGCCTTGTGACAGAAGAGTGCAAAGCTCCGTGCGAAATTGCGGTACATGGCTACATCCACTACTGAACCAACCTACTCAACTATTTTTGCTCGCTCGCTGCTCTCGTGCTTCGTTAAAAATGCGACTCGCTTCGCTCGGGGCAGCGATGATGTTGATAAGGGCTGCACCAACTGCCCGTCGGGTAAATTTAGCAATTGGGACAATGGAAATAAACTTGCAAGGTGAGTGAGTGAGTGAGCGAGTGAGTGAGCGAGTGAGTGAGTGAGCGAGTGAGCGAGTGAGTGAGGGAGCGGAGCGGAGCGGGGGCCACTACTGAACAGAAATTAACATCTCATAATTAATATATAAACAGCTGCCAGGATTGCGGGGCGGGGAATTGGCAGAGTGTTGTTGGCTCGTTATCCTGCGTCCAATGCTTAGCAGGAAAAGCTCACAATTTGGCGGGCCAGAGCTCGATAACGAGTTGCGGAGAATGCGCGCTGGGAAAATTTGCCCCGAGCCCGGGAATGGCAAGTTGCGCAGTTTGTCCAGCTGGTAGGTACGGAAATGCGGTTGTCGCGCAGTCGTGCGTGGAGTGCGGGCTCGGGAAGTACAGCACCGCAACGCAGGCGGTTGCCGAAACAACCTGCGTAACCTGCCCATCTGGACGTTTCACTCCAGCTACTGGCGGAATTAGCATTGGTAGTTGCGAAGGCTGTCCTGTCGGGAAGTACAGTTTGGTGAATGCTGGGGAAGGATGCATGGATTGCCCAAGGGGTCGGTTCACGAGCAGCAAGTTGGACGCGCAGATGAACAATTGCACTTTGTGCGATCGGAACACGTACACGGACGTTGTTGGGAGCACTTGGTGCTTAGAGTGCGCAAGCAGCAAGTTCTCACACTACGGCTACGGCGAGTGTGTCGACTGCGACACCACGGCTCTGAGTAGCGGCGCTAAGCCAGTAGACGAACAGATGGGGAGCTTGCAAAACTTTTGGGTCGAGAGCGAGGAACTCAGTTTGTGGAAATTGGACAGGGAACAGGATTCAATAGGAAAGGCCGCCACGAGCAGCAGTAGTGGTGGGGGCGGCGGGGGGATTGTCGCTGGAATCACGGAAACACTGACGACCCTTCCACAAAACGTTGGTCCGACATTTTTGAGCTTTACGAATTTTGAGCGGAGCATGCCCCTGGTTTTGAGGGGTTTTGCCAGAGCAGAGAACGTGAAGATGAGTCATGGGGGGGGGAGCGAGGGGAACGACGAGAGGAAAATATCGCTAGTTTTGAGAATGAGCTTGGACGAGGTGGGGGACGTTTTTGAGGAGGTCATGGTCATGCCGCTGTTTTTGTCGGAGCGAAGTGCCGACGCAGCGTGGAATTCCAGCGGGTGGGAGTACCTTTACGCGGAATTCGTCCCAACCCCAAGACAAATTGCGAAACGTGTCCAAGTAGAATTACACTTCGAGGGAGCGGAGGGTTTGGTGGAGTGGGGCGGATTAGGACTTTACATTCATCCAGCGTTTGGTTGCGGGTGCGATGACGGATCTTACATGAACATGGACACGCCGGACTGCAGAGTTTGCGAGGTGAGCGAGCGAAGCGAGCGAGCTTTGAGGAAGACGAGAAATATATACGAGCCACAACTAAACAAACATTATTCCTCTCAATTACAATTACATTCGTTTTGCACACTCGCCTCCCCGCTCGGTGCAGAACCAGCCAGATTGTCGGCTGGACTTGGCGGAATGTTACAGATGTCCGGCGGGACATAGCTGCGCAGCTGGGGTTGTGGTGAAGTGCGAGGAGGGAGAATACAGCTGGGGCGGGCAGGTGGTCTGTAACGAGTGCATGGAAGGCTGGTTGTGCAAAAACGGAATTGCGCTCCCGTGCGCCACAATTGGGTTGGTGGAGGAAAACATGAATGAGTGTCTGGCTTGCCCTCCAGGTCACGAGTGCCAAAATGGAATCGCTCATTTGTGCTCTCCGGGCAGCTACAGCGTCGGAGGAAACTGGAAGAAAAACGGAAAGAATTGCTTGAACTGCGAGCCCGGTCAATGGAGCGGGAGCGGAGCGAGCAAATGCGAGGTTTGCGAGGTTGGCAAGACTAGCGGATTCATGAGGGGGGGGGAGTTGGGGGGGTGTTACGATTGTCCGGAGGGGAGCACAACGTTCATTGCGGGGACGCACCCATGCGTTAGTTTGCCGTGATATTCCAGCGCTGAGGCAAGCGCTAGAGGCGATGGACGGAAAGGAGACGGCCTACCACATGAAGAGGTGCGAGGATAGCGGCTTGTGGAACGCTTCATAAATGATGTAAAGTATTCAATACCTCTTATTATATATATTTATTTATACCTTCTCTTTCCCTCTTTCCCTTTGTTTATTTACTCCCCCCAATATAACCGTTCTCTTTCCGTCTCTTTCTCTCTCTCATTCATATATATGTCTTTCCATTTATACCTGACTTGCAGACTCCGAGCTTCTGGACGTCGAGCTAGCTCCCCTCCCCCTCTCCAAGTTCTTCGTGTTGCTAAACCCTCCTTTAAGCTGATCCATCCTTGCTTTATCATTCGCACTGACCTTTCCGGAGGAATCAACACGTAGGAGCACCGGATTCATCTCAAAGTGACCCTCGTCAACCGGCTCCCCGACCACCACCTTTATGTCAGAAGGAGCTGCAGATTTTCCGTCAGCAAGAGTCGCTGTCGATAGACGCGTACGCTCCCTCAATTTTTTGCGTCTGCTCACAACGAGCATTGCCGCACCCACCAGCGCTGCTAATGCGCCACCACCGAGAGCAATTGGTGTGATGTCCTTGGCAGTCTCGTCCTTGGCAGTCTCGTCCTTGGCAGTCTCGTCCTTGGCAGTCTCGTCCTTGGCAGTCTCGTCATCTTTATCGTTTTCCTCGCAGTGAAAGCTCCCGCCATTCGACCATTGACCTTTACCACACGCAACACACGAAGTGCGTTGTCCAATTTCTGACGCGAACGTATTTTCAGGACACTCGACACAGAACCCATTCTTCGCATACGAGCCCTCGGCACAGTTGATTACAGCGAAATCGCAATCCGATTCTTGTTTACTGCCAACCAAGCTGACCTTGTCGATTCCGTCAACAGACGGACAAGCAGAGCATTCGGTGCGGATGCCACTCCCAGAAGCAAAATAATTCTCGGGGCAAGCCACACACTCACCTCCGCTGGCATACTTTCCGCCAGCACAACTGATTGCCAAAGTGTCGATGCAGACCTGGAAACCTCCCCTCGTAGCCGAGCTGTCCGAAGTCCAACCAATAACATCGTCCACTGAGACAACTAGAGGTCCAACAGGAGTAGTTGAACCGCTATACTCCATTTCCAAAACGCTCAACTCATCATAGCCGGATTCAGTCTCAAACGATTGAAACTTCAACAAACCTCCAACCTGAACTTTGAATTCACAAACTTCGTTGTTGTCGTAATTCAAACTGCTGAAACAGTTTCCTGAAACGGCGCAATTTCCATTTCCGCTTACCATCCTGAAGGAAGTGGCGCTCGAAGAAATACAGTCCGAAACGTCATTGCTGCCTTCGTCCGAGTAGGTGTCGGATGGACAAACGGAACAGGAGGTTCTCTGGGCTAAAGTTTCGGAGTAGGTGTCTATCGGGCAAGGAACACAGCGTCCGTTGTTGGACACTTTTCCCGCTGTGCATTCCACAGTCTCAAAAGTACAATCTGATGCACTGGTAGAGCCGGGTGAAGAAATCGTCTGAACACCATCCGTCATTGGACAGAGCTCACAACCATTTTTGCTTGCGGTGCCAGCCCTGTATTCGTTTGCTGGGCAAAGCTCACAAGACCCATCTTTTGAATAGAAACCGGCTCCACATGAGACGATCTGGTGATCACAGTCAAACGCGCCAATTGATCCAACTTCAGATACTTTTCCGCTCGAGCACTGCGTGCAGGAGGTGCGCTCTGCTGTCCCGCTGCCAAAAGTGTTCGCGGGGCAACTTTGGCATGCACCGTTGACACTATATCCGCCCGAATGGCAGGAGATTATTGGGAACGTGCAATCTGAAGCCGCGTTAGACCCGGCCGGGGCAGTCTTGGAATCGGGGCACGGCGTGCAGGAGGTTCGAGCTGCTGCTCCGCTACCAAAAGTGTTCGCTGGGCAATTTTCGCATGCACCGTTAATGCTGTAATAGCCGGCTCCACAGGAGACAGTGCTGTAGGAGCAATCTGAAGCCTCATCGGACCCGGGCGGGGCATTCTTGGAATGGGGGCACGGCGTGCAGGAGGTTCGAGCTGCTGCTCCGCTGCCAAAAGTGTTCGCTGGGCAACTTTCGCATGCACCGTTAATGCTGTAATAGCCGGCTTCACAGGAGACAGTGCTGTAGGAGCAATCTGAGGCCTCGTTGGACCCGGGCGGGGCATTCTTGGAATGGGGGCACGGCGTGCAGGAGGTGCGGGCTGCTGTTCCGCTACCGTATGTGTTCGGTGGACAGTGATTGCATGCACCGTTAATGCTGTAATAGCCGGCTCCACAGGAGACAGTGCTGTAGGTGCAATCTGAGGCCTCGTTGGACCCGGGCGGGGCATTCTTGGAAGCGGGGCACGGCGTGCAGGAGGTGCGGGCTGCTGTTTCGCTGAGTATTGGATGGTTTAGATGTGTTGTTGGTAGGGAATTTTTCGACAACAAAATAAAAACTTCAAAAAAATCACAAACCTAAAAAATCAGAAAGATACCATCCACAAACCACACTCACCTGCTAAATGTGTTCGCCGGGCAACTTTCGCATGCACCGTTAATGCTGTAATAGCCGGCTTCACAGGAGACAGTGCTGAAGGTGCAATCTGAAGCCTCCTCGGACCCGGCCGGGGCATTCTTGGAATCGGGGCACGGCGTGCAGGAGGTGCGAGCTGCTGCTCCGCTTCCGTATGTGTTGGGTGGGCATCTTTGGCATGCACCGTGAAGGCTGTAATAGCCTGCATAACAACTTCCAACAGTTTCCAAACAGGCAGAGAAACCGGTTTGTTGTTCAGATTCGTCAGTTTTCCATCTGACAACCGAGCCGCCAGAGATGGGTAAAGGAGTTGGTGGTTGGCGTCCGGTGCAGTATTTCGTTCCGCCAATCTCCAAATAATCATAAGCGCAATTCGAATTTTCTTCAACCGCGAAGCTCGAGAACACCAGCTGCCCGCTCAAACCAGCAGAAAGAGTAAATTCACAGTTTTCATTCGCGCTGTAGTCAACGCTCGAGAAGCACTGGCCACTTACTGCACATTTTGAGGTAGAGCTTGAACTCGTTGCCACGAGAGAAAACACATCAGAGGAACTCGAAGGAGCAGTGCAATCTAAGGCCTCGTTGGACCCGACTGGGGCAGTCTTGGAATCGGGGCACGGCGTGCAGGAGGTGCGCTCTGCTGTCCCGCTGCCAAAAGTGTTCGCGGGGCAACTTTCGCATGCACCGTTAATGCTGTAATAGCCGGCTCCACAGGAGACAGTGCTGTAGGAGCAATCTGAAGCCTCGTCGGACCCGGGCGGGGCATTCTTGGAATGGGGGCACGGCGTGCAGGAGGTTCGAGCTGCTGCTCCGCTGCCAAAAGTGTTCGCGGGGCATCTTTGGCATTCACCGTTAATGCTGTAATAGCCGGCTCCACAGGAGACAGTGCTGTAGGAGCAATCTGAGGCCTCGTTGGACCCGGGCGGGGCATTCTTGGAATCGGGGCACGGCGTGCAGGAGGTTCGAGCTGCTGACCCGCTGCCAAATGTGTCCACCGGGCAGTTTTGACACGCTCCGGCGACGCTGTACTCTCCTCCACCACAAGACACTGTTTGTACAAGGTCTGCGCATGTGATGTACTTCGGGGAGAAAAGATTCTGCTGACCTGCATTCATGTCAATTTGTCCGTCTCCGTCCTCCCAAATTTTAAAATCTCTGTTGACGTAAGGGATTGCAATTTTTATCTCACTGAGCCCACCTGTGACCGCCAAATCCATGTAAATGTTGTCACAGGTTTCTTCTGGCAGTTGCCGATTCTCAATCTCCTCAACAATCTCCTCGAAGATCACCTCGGCGATCTCCTCAGTTTCCTCGGCTTCCTCCTTGACAAGCAAATTTCTCCCTGGTTTTACGCCATTCAAATAACCAAACAACAACCAGCTCTCTAAAGACACCACGCTCATTTTGCAGCCCACGGAAGCGTTCGCGTAGTCAGTATTACCCCATGTTCCATACAATATCCAAGAAAGATTCGAAGTGCTGGGATTGGCCGGATCGGCATTATATGCAAAATATTCACAATTTGTCAAGCTGGACCCCAAGCACCAATAATCAGATGCGGTCACTTGCTTGTGGTACAAGTACTTGTAATGTGTTCTTGACTCCCAATACGTTTGTCCTTTCTGGTCACCACTTGTAAACTTCCGTGGAAAGTAGTCTCCGTTCCAACTGCTTCCAGATGAAAAACCGCTCATCTCCATGTCAGATTCGGGTGGGCAAACGTTGGCAACAGGTTTTATCATCCCACTGCATGCTTCCGGGATTTTAAACCTCGTTCCTTGACCTTCTGTAAAGAAAGCTCGAGCTCCTCTGATAGATCCGGACCAGAGGACACACTCGTTGTCGGTTCCCAGTACATTCTCCCAAATTGAGAATTCAATGCAAGTGTGTTCGCAGTAGTCTCCTCCGTTATTGTTTGGTCGAGATTTCCCGATGGAGACGCGTTCATTGTACACAACGCTTTCTTGGTAATCGGCTTTACCTGTTGGTTTAATCGGGAGTGTTTCTTGGTGTTTGTTAGAGACAATATTGTGCACTCCGAACTGAATGCTTCGTCCAGGGTTCACTCTGTGAAGATAAGACTGAGCAAACACAAATGTAATGTCGTCAACCTCGTAATTCTGGGAGCAGGACCTAGGGCTAACCATGAATTTCTTACTGATGGCCTCAACGCGCGAGTTTTCAACGCCGTTGATCAGCGCATACACACCGTCTTCTGAAGTACTCAAACGCTCGCCCTCGCTCGTACACTCATCGACGATGAGCGAGTGACTTCCGTCATTATCAACACCCCCCTCAGGGGTAATTAACGTCGATCGCTCGCTGCATGATCCCCAAGTCCACCAAGATCCGCTGCACACCTCGTGAAACAGCCTAATGTCAACCTGTATGATTTGGGATTGAATTGACGTGTGGTGTGGTGTGTGGTGTGGGGTGAATGGAAACGAGGATAGTGTTTAGCTTTCGTATGTGGAATAATATTGAAAACAAATTTTTGGAGCCCGTTGACTCGCTCGCTTCGCTCACTCACCTTCTCCGTCTTCTTCACTTCACCTTCCTGTTTCCCCTCCGCGATGTGATGAAAATAGTTCATGTAGTCATCCTTCCAGGAAAACGTCTTAGATAATCCCGTGGTGATAGTATTGGGATCCGTGACGCCAATTCCGCGTATTGGATCACTCTCGATGTCGTTCACGTACAAGTAGAAGTCCGATGACTCCGCAATCTCGGCAAAAGGGTCACCTGCTATGGCTGCCTTCGCGCTCCACTTCCATTTGCTACAAGCTCCACCGCCGTTATAGTTATCGTCAGCTTCCACCCTCGTAATGCTGAACATTTCGTTGAAGGGAATTTTCCAATCGACGAAGAAGCTTCCACTCCCAGCGAAGTTGTGCCTCTTGCTAGTAACAGTAGTGTAGCCATCGTCACCCCAGCAATCGTTTTTCAGTTTGATCAGGACCACAGCACTCTCGGCAACGAAGTCATCGTAGTTGAAGCGGAAGTTCAACGTCTTGCCCGCTTCATTTCCAGCATTCGCGCCGTTACTTCTAGTTCCTAGGTGTTTCGTCACCTTGGTGAAAGTTCCTTGACTGTTGATCGCCTGGTAGCCAAGCCCAGGGGAAACTCCAAGAAAGGTTTCTGGCGAAGCGAAGCAAAATGAGGCGAGCAAGGTGTGAGGATTAAAACTTTTTATTTCCCCCCAATAGATTCCGCCCGCCCTCTTCCAACGATTGAACTTACTTCCTGTCAGCATGTTGAAGGGAAATTTCGAGCCAGTGATATCCATGCCGAGCTTGGGCTGCAATGCTAGTTTTATGTCCATTCCGGTGGTGGTGAATTCACCTACGGTGAGAGAGGGAGGAGTGTAGGACGAGCTGTAGTCATGGATGTATGTGATCACGGGTGCTTTCTCCAAGGAGGGTTTATTTATCTCGACACCAAATTTCAAATTCTTTGACAAAGCGGCCACGGCGCGAGCACTCCCTTGTGCGTTCCCGCGTGACGCATAGTAGAGGTTGAGATCATTCTCGTTACCCTCGTTGTTCAAGATGAGGCTGACATAACCACCAATAGGAATTGAAGTCGGGCCCTCTGGGGTCGGCGTCGCGCCAGGTGCTGCTCCCATCTCTTTGATTTTATCCCAGATTGGTCCTATATCCTCCGTGAACGCTGTAGAAGAAATGAACTCGCCATAGTCCAAGTTCAAGTCTAGTTTAGCTGAGATCAATCCGTCAACCTCTAGCTTGAAGTGCTTGACGTACTCTCGCGTGAATTCAAGTTCCAGGTTTAGATTTGCGCCGATGTATGCGTAACAGTCTTTGCAGGTCAAACCACTAGCAACTGGGACGTTTGGTGTAACGCGCCTGCTGTTAGGCCTATTTGATTCCCAATAAGGCATGTCGAAGTTCATATTGAGGAGGGCAAACCTCTTGTGGTATTCGAAGCAACCAGAGCATATCTTGAGCACCTCCGCTGGATTTGTTCTTTGGAAGGAGAAGTATTCATGGCTGCTGCAGGCAGAGTTGCAGTAACTGAGACGGCGGCCGTCCACGTCTTCCTCCAAAGCAGAAAAATCTTGGTTTCCATTTATTGTCAGGTTAAAGCGTGAGCTCGTCACGGCCTCCTGAACGTGGCCCGCTCGGGTTGTCACGTGAGTCTTGCCGTCCTCGCTCTCGGTGACGCTCGTGATGACACGGGAGAATGTGATACCAGTATCAACTTTGCGCGTGATGGAGCTCAAATCATGCTGGTCGTTCCAGGACCCAAGGTGCGATCCGACCAACATGTCTCCAACCATGAAGCTGGTTGGAGTATTGGGGCGAAAAACAAGAATGTCATCGGACTCATGGAAGGCATGAAGTTCCAACTCGTCAAGGTTGAACACCCGCTCATGCAAATCGTACTCGATTTGGATTGCATAGGGGACTTGCTCTGCATCGGGGGCTATAATTGTATGATGCCCGGTCCTTGAGGGATGCAGAAGGGCGTTAAAAAGGACCTCATGGTGGATGTGGTCCTCCTGGAGGGTTGCCAAATGCTTGTTGATCGCCAAATCGCGTTCAATCCATATTTTTCAATTTCAATTGAAGAAATAAGTTTGGATATAGCCTCGTCGTTTGGGCTGGAAAACTTTGCTGTGGTGAATTCATAGTTAGTAATTGTGACTAGTAGTACACTAAAGACCTTACTCACATTCTTGAGCTCTCAAACTCGAACTGGTGACAACCGCTAAAATTAGGAAAGGGATGAACAGACTGAAAGGCTTGAACTCAATCATCTGGTTGCTGGGAAACAATTGGTGGGTAACTGCGGTTTGAATTAAAAGTAATTTTGTATGTGATTTTATAGAAACGTTAGATTGTGAAAAAGGGGTTGTTAAATGGACACTGGAAGAAGATCTTAATTTTTTTGTTGATTTAGATTTTTTGAGCTCCGGTTGTGCCTAGCTCTATTTGTTTTGGAGTTTAAAATTAATCAGGACTTTAAGATATATAGTATGGGGACCCTACCTGTCCAAAATAAAGTGGCTGTGAGGATAACAGGCCTCTATTTTTGGGAATAAGAAAAAAAACTCAAAAAACAAAAGTGAGAAAAATCTTAATTTTTTTATCACCAATCTATGGTTATGCCACCGTCCTCGTGTTCCACCAGCAGACCCCTCCTCCCCCTCCTCGAAGATGTTCGTAATGAAACTTGCTGAGCAAAAAAGAAAGTTATTTTCAAGTGATTGAATTTGATCTGAATGTTTTGCATTTCGGGATGTAGAATCCCTCGCCTTTGCCAGCAAGGCGAGGGACGTCTTCTCGGTTCTGCATGTACCCGTTGAACTCTTGCTTCCACTGACGAGAACGCACGTTGAAGACCTGCGCAATGTCAAGTCACAAGTCATGGCGAGCTTAGTTGGAGCAGGGGGAAGGCGAGCGAGTAATAAAATGAAGTGCCTCTGCGTTCGTAGGTTTGGGGCGGTGCTAGTTCGTTTTCGAAGTGTCGCGAGTTTCGGTTTTGACCCACGAAGGATCTGTTTCCTTGCTGCTTTGCTGTGTGTGGGTATTATTTGGCTTGGCCCTGGGGGGGAGGACGTTTATTAGTTTTCTTTCGTATGCCTCACTGGCAACGCCAAACGTAGTTCTGGATGATATCAACCCGCTCGTTGAAATGAACGAGAATACTTTCGAAGCACAAGCAAGCAAGATGCGCGTTGAAAATTCTAGATAACAGTGCGTTCTACTTTAATATTCATTTATATTTCCCTCCTCTCACCAGTACGCTCCAACATAACCCATAATGATGTTGTTGATATCATTTCGGAAACTGTACGACATGTATTGGTCTCGACTGCTCTTAGGTTTACGGTAAGTCTGACCCAGGGAAACACAGTCAGCCCCAAAGTGGCAACACACCATGTAAACGAACCGAAGCGTGTTGTCTTCAATCTCCTTGCCACGGCGATTCTCTCCACGATTGAAGAAACCGGTGTGGGTGTGGAGGGCACGATCCTCCTTCTTGAACACTGCACAGAACGTCACCACAAGCTCGTACCGCTTCTCCCGGACCAACTCGGCAGTAGTTATCGGGGCGATCTTCGTCCAAGGGCAGGGAACGTCCACGGACTTTGGATAGAGATCGGCAACGCGCAGCCTCGTCTTGAGAGGGTAATCTTTTGAACGCATCTTATGGATTACTAGAGATCCGTTCTTCGTCTTTTGCTGCAAAGTAAGAGGAGCATTGGAATCGAGAAGAAGGTTGAGAATGTGCTCGGGAGCGCCTTGATCGCAAAGTGTGTATAGGGGGGAGTGGCCCTGTTCATTGACTAGCAAAAGTTCGTGGGGATGGGACGAAATACGCTCAATGATTTGAGGTGCTGCAAAAAATAGTCAGTAGTGGATGGATATAGCGAGAAGAGAGTGAAGCGAAATACAGTCGATAAGGATTACACTCACCCAAGTCCTGCCAAGAGGCTGTTTTACCGGGATGGTCATAGCACCTTCGAGAACACAGAAATTGGAGTGGGGTAACAGTATAGAACGCGAGAACCATCAATCTAATTTTAGGTGTTGGATTTCCTTGGTGGGTGAACTTAAATACGGTTTGAATACCAAACTGTCAAAAATCTTACATTTTCCGCCCATCATCGCATATTGGTAGTGTGGCTAAGAATTGAGCTCTAAATCACCTTCTCGTTGATGGAGGACATCATTCTATTCTTAAATTCCTTTTCGCCGGCTTCCAGTCCTTCTCCAGAGTTTTCAAGCTCAACCGATCCTTCTCCCAGCCCCATACTTCACTTTAACCCCCCCCACCTCCCTCACTTCCTACATTTCAAATCCCTTTCTGACTCAATCCCAATCCTTTTCTTCACTGCTTTCCTCATCCTCCTCTCACAACTGTCCTTTTCCAATGGTCTGTGGACGAAGTTTGTGCACGCCCAGGTTGAGAAGAAGGCGTCCAAGCTCACGAATGGTGGTAAAGTTACGATTGGCAAGCTCCATCTGAACCTTCGCCTTGGCGTTTTTGAATGTCGAGACATTGTTGTCCACACTGCAAAACGTGACATTTTTGAGTGGAAGTCACCCCTGATCTGCCGTGTCGGCTACGTGAAGGTGAAGTTCCACGTGATGAGCTGCTGCGACATAAAGTACTGGCTTAACTACCCTGTAAAGGACGTCTACGCCGTTTTCGTGTCCGACGTGCAAGCCTTTGTCGAGACTCGGCAGATGGTTGGGGACGTTCACGACCTTGGCGAAGACGGCGAGAGGCTGGTGTACACAGTGTACAACTTCAACCTGCTCGACGAGATGCTTGACATGGAGTATTTCGAGAGGAGCTTGGTTGAGGGTGGGGGTAGAAAAAAAAACCAAACCAATTTGTCCACCCCCAAGAAGAAGGGTAGCCCGAGCCGGCGGGATAAATACGTCGAGGCGCCGTCAAGCTCGTTCAAGTTCGTTTCATTCAACAACAACAACGACGACGATCAAATAAATAAAAATAATGAAAACAACAACAATGCAAACGATTTCGACTCCGACTCCGACTCCGACTCAGACTCTGGCTCAGACTCCTCTCACAATATTTGGGGAGGAGACAGCAGCAGGAGCAGCCCAAATTCAAATTTGACGGGAAGCAATTTGGCTGACAGGCGAGGAAAGATGAAAGCATTCTCGCAGCAGAGCGTCCGAGCGGAGAAAAAGGCCACCAACTTGGTCTCAAACATTCTTATGAGCTTTGGCAAAATCTCCCAATCACCAAACGCGACCAACTTCAAGGCCGAGGGCATGAAGCTGATGAGCCAGACGAAGGAAATCATGGAAGACCAGAGCTTGGACGACATGAAGAAGATTGGAGAGAAGCTGAAGAAGACAGTGGAGAAGACGCAGAAAAAATTGCAGAGCTTAGCGAGGTTCGTGAAAGTGAAGAAAGATTGGAAGCGAAAAACCCCCAACCCCAAGGATATCTACCGCATCGGAAGCGTAATTGTGCACGACTTGAGGGTATTCACGACCGATTTGATCACACAGGAAGAGGTGGGCGAGGAAACAACCGGAGGTGAGAAGACGAGAATATTACGAATAAAACTACAAAACTAACATTTAGTTTCGCTCGGCGCGGCGCAGGCTGGAACAAGCCTATGGTCTTCAAGGAACTGATTTTTGGCACCGAGTGCTTGGGTTGCCCGGTCAAGAACAGCTGGCTGGATCAGAGCCCCAGGCTGGGCTTGAGCACGAAGGAAATTACAGAGATTGTGAAAGACAGAATGATGGTCGAGGTTGCTAGCAGTAATAGTGGAGTGCTGGCCAGCAGCGCGTTCTCGGAAATGGCGTCGTTTTTGAATGAGTGAGTGAGGGGGATGGGTGGAGGGGATGAAGCGGACACGACAAAAATAGATTTGGATATTAAAAGCAGAAAGAAGATTTGCGAAGTTATTTTTAACTTTGAACCCTTTTGGATTTCCATCTTGTCGGGGTGATTTGGATTGGGAGGTGGGCTGGGGAAAGGAAGGAGAGGATCACGGAGGTTACGTCGTAGCCGCCGTTAAACACGCACTCGCCAAGTAGCCTCATGACTTTCTCGAGGGGTGAGGTGTTTTCGTTTGGTTCCAAAAACGACACAAATTCCCACTTGTAGACGATGTGGAGAATGAGGTTGAGGATGGGGTCTAGGCATGTGATGTGGTACTCTCGGCAGGGGGTGATTCTAACCGTTTTGTCCGTGTTGGCCGAAACAATGAAGTTGGAATCGGCCGTGATGGTGAGATGGGTGGTGAGGAATTCCTGCTCGAACGTGTGCTTGAGCTCGAAAGTCTCAGCATCCCAGATCTTCATCGTTTTGTCGTAGTGACCGGCACTCACAAGAATACGCCCGTTGGGGGAGTATGAGACGCTAAGGACGGTAGAGGTGTGAGCCTGGTCGATACTCTTCACCAAGCTTCCATCGGCAGGGTTCCAAAATTTGATGGATCTATCGCCGCCACTTCCCGAGCAAAGGAGTTTGCAGTCGGGAGAGAACGAGAGGGACCTGACGTAGTCGGTGTGGCCCTCCAACGTGTGCGCTAAGATGGCACTTCCCTCGTTGAAGCTGTAGGCCTTGATGGACTTGTCGCAGCTTCCAGTAGCCAGCTGCTTGCCGTCGGGGGAGAAGCACACTGCAACAATCCAACCCGTGTGATCCGCAAGCACTTGCACTCTCGCCCACTCGCCACCCTCCCCCGGCTCCGACCAAATCATCACCTTATCATCACTTCCACCGGAAGCAAAGTGGGAGCCTGATGGAGAGACGGTGACGCAACGAACAGGACCATCGTGTCCCACCAAGGTCTGGACCAACTCGAGGGAAGGGCTGAATACCTTCAAGATGCCATCACTGCCACAAGCCACAAGTGAGACATTCAGAAGATAGCAAAGACCATTGACACTTCCATCAAAAACATTGTCAGCTCGATATTCTACCTTGTTGGAGCTGGTCGAGTGGACGATGATTGACCGGTCACTACCCGATGCCACATGACCTTTACTCCGCAACGCCACGCAATTTACACCACCATCGTGCCCGTGGAGGAGCTGTTCGTCCATCTTCACAGAATAAATTGAGATTGGACTGAGAGGTGGGCTGAGGGCTGAGGGTTCGTATTTCTGGGCTAGTGGGAGAAAATAGGTTCGAAGAGCTTATTTATTGGCTTTGGCACTTATGTTTTGCCTCTGGCACTCTGGGAACCGAAGAACCTAAATTTTTAAATTTTCTTTTCATTTCTTTAGCGAGCGAAGTGCAAGGTTGATCCTCAACTTCAATTTACCTCCATATACCGCTCCACCTTCTTCAATACCACCAAGCCCACCCCTCAACGCTCAACAACGTAGACCGAATCACGACAAAATCCCTCCAAAACATGGTTCGCCGAGCAGCACACCCATTCTCCTTGTCACCACTCCTATCTTCATCGGAATCTGATTCCGAGAGCTTCGACGATCCCTTCGTGAGCCAAACGAGTGCTTGCAGCTCCCCCCCCCACAGCCCCAAAACTCAGGTTGTAGAAACCCCTTCCCAGGATCTTCCATCTTCATCCTCATCTTCATCTCCATCTTC
>Ga0302116_1001098_pt1 | contig 16413 bp, 21 predicted proteins | sample AG5_SCM_MG_FD_203124 | JGI IMG/M metagenome (GOLD analysis project Ga0302116, IMG submission 203124) | Marine microbial communities from Western Arctic Ocean, Canada - AG5_SCM | ecosystem: Environmental > Aquatic > Marine > Oceanic | place: Canada: Western Arctic Ocean | collected 2017-10-01 | reverse complement strand
CAGGGGGGAATGAGAGGAGTGAACAGCTGTTGTGGAGTTTAAAGAGCAGGCATCATCGGAGGTACTTGGGGAAGGCGGAGCCGATGATGATTGGATTGAATTTGTGTTTGCGGTAATGTTGTTGTTTTTTTTGTGGTTGTTGTTGTAGTAGCTGTGGTTGCTATTTTTGGCACTTTTTATAGTATTCAGCTGAAGAGGAGTTGGGGTGAAGGAGGGGTAAGGGACTTCCCCAAAATCGGGAGTGCTGGTGGCAAGCAGAACTGCACTCTTCACGCTTGAAAGCAGAAGTTCGTTGTTGCTGGAGTTCGTTGAGGCTTGGGAGGACGGAGCATTCGGCTGCAAAATCTCCTGCGACATGATGAATGGAAGCTTTTCGATCACCTTGGCGCTCTTTTTGCTTGGTTTCGTGACTTTGTAAAATTTTACACCGTTAACGAATTGGGTAAAGTAGACCATCGTACGCGTGGTGTTCACCTCTCATGGGTGGCGACGACAGCTCGAAGAAAAAGGCTGCGAAGAGTAAAAAGAAATCGACAAAATACAATCACAAGGACAAGCATAAGAAGCACAAGCACAAGCACAAGCACAAGCACAAGCACAAACATAAACACAAGAAAAGCCACACTTCCTCCTCCTCCTCCTCCTCCTCAAACGAAGAAGAACCACCAGCTTCAGCACAAGCACTACTTTCACCAGAACCATCACCACCACCTTCCCCAATAGAGCCTCCACCAAAGAAGAGAATATTGACAATGATGACAAAGGAATTCTACGATGCCCAACAGTCCGTCGTGCGTGAAGTTTTTGACGAAGCGAGTGGCCGGTATCGTTTGGTGAAAGGCAGTGGTGAGATTATAGAGCGCATAGTTTCGCGCGACGCCCACTTGAGCATCAATAAACAAGCGACGCGCTCGGACGGAGCGTTTTTCTCCAGCAGTGTGAACAACGCTGCCCGAAGATAGTTAGATCGTGAGCAAGTAGCAATTAGAAAGTAGCAAGAAATACTCCAAAACTAATTTTACGCCTTCCTAAGCGCAATAACCAACCAAAGTCCGCTCCCGAGCTCTATTTGCCATCAAGTGGAGGACCCGCCTTCCTAAGCGCAATAACCAACCAAAGTCCGCTCCCGAGCTCTATTTGCCATCAAGTGGAGGACCCTCGTCTTCTCCTCCTGCAGCCAGCCCTCCTTCTCAATCTCTTCGACAAACTCTCTCGCAAGCAAATCCCACGTAGCCTCTGAACATCCCGTCAGCGCCTTAAAAGTGAAAACCACTAACGCCCCCCTCCGTATCAACCGGGGCGTTGCTCCCATAAGAAGCCTCAAAACATCAACCAACTCGCTCGAATTATGTGGGCACATATCACTCACCAAAACGTCCAGCTCTTTGCCAAGTCCAAGCTCACTTGAAATTGTTGCCAAACTATCTTGGATCTTTGATCGCAGGTGGAAAACGTTTTCTAGTTTTGCTACGCTAGGATCAAGATCAGCTGGATCGACGCTAAAAACCTTCGCGCAGTGCTTGTCCACCGCCAAGAGTTTGGTCCAACCGCCCGGCGCCGATCCAACGTCCATCGCCACCGCCCCTTCGAAACAAATCCTTTCACTCTGCGCCGAGCGAAGGCGAGATTGTGGGCATGTTTGATGAAGGACGAGCGAAACGAGCGAGCCAAACGAATTAGGTGGGTTAGCTTAGTAGTGGATGTAGCCGTCTGTAGCCATTTCGCGCACTTCATCGTCGCTTCGCTTCGCTTCGCTTCGCTTCGCTTGCTGCTCGCTGGCTCGCATGCTCGTCCTCCAAAAGGCTCGCTCGCTTCGCTCGCTCACTTCCTGCTGGCTCTGTGTTCGGAGTAAAACTTCCTGGAGCTTGAAATAGGCTCTCGACACGGACGATTCACTATTCGATCGCGAGGTGCGCATGCTGCACGTGCTGCGCGAGCGAGCCAAACGAATTGGGTGGTGCTAGTTTAGTAGTGAATGTAGCCGTCTGTAGCCATTTCGCGCACTTCATCGCTCAAGTCCTAAAGGCTCGCTCGCTACGCTCACCTCTCGAACGCGTCGGCAACAGAAACTCGGTACCCGCCCAATCCAGGAATTTGTACGAGTGAGATAACGAGGCCGTCTGCCACGAAGTGTGGGTTCAGGTTCAGCTTTGTATTTGTAGTCTCAAGTTGGGGAAGGAAAGTTGGGAGGAGAGACGGGGGAAAAGTCTGGACTCGAATGGCGGCGCTGGGAGGAATCGCTTTTGCTTTCAGCAAAGAACTAATTTGAGCTGCGGAACCTTCTAATGTTGTGGGCGCATTTTTATCGATAACGTAGGCCTTGACAACCGCACAGGTCAGTACCTCCAAATTGGACAATATGCGCACGAGCTCTTCACCGTTGTTATTGGTAGCGTGAAGTAGCACTGCAACGTTGCCACCCTTCTGCCCTCGGGCGTAGTGGTCTGCCCCAGTTTCCACCCCAACCAAAACGTGAGCAGGGATGCCAACTCCATCTCGAAGAAATTGCAAGACGCGACTTGCATGGCTCTGGGTGACGGCAAGCATAACGTTGGCAGTCGTTGCGAGCTGTACAGACAATTTATGATACTTTGGGGCCTGGGCTGGTGACTTGGGTTGGGTTTTTAAATGTGAGTGTGTTCGATGCTTCGAAGGATGTCCTAGGAGTATTTTTTTCAGTCGCTTGGTTTCGGCCCACGCATCAGGGGAAAGCGGCATAGGATGGGACATGCTACAACAACTCGTTTCCTCCTTAATTTTACGATCAATTTTTCAATTCGCAACAAATTCACACATATAGGTGCCACCAACACACTGGACACAAGGGAGATATACGTAATAATAAATTTTGTGTAGAGAATTATGTCCGCTGCCAGTGTTTTGGAACGCCTCGTAGACTCGTGTCCACCCCTCGTGTTTGGGATCCTGGGCGGGGGTCGAATTGCCAACGATTTCGTCCAGACTCTCAAGCTAGTTCCTAGCCTTGCTGTGGCTGCGGTGGCCACTAGATCTCTCGACACCGCAAACTCCTTCGCAACAAAGCACCACATTCCCACTCACTACGGATCCTACGACGAGCTGCTTGCTGATCCATCGGTTCAAATAATCTACGTTGCCAACGTGCACGTCTTCAGGCTCGAAATAGCAAAGAAGTGCCTGAATGCCAACAAGCACATCCTCCTTGAGAAGCCTTTTGCGTGCTCACACGCAGAGGCGCAGGAAATCGTTGATCTCGCGCGAGCGAAGCAACTCTTCTGCGCGGAAGGAATGTGGACGAGGTACTTCCCGGCTGTCGTTAAGGTTCGCGAAATCATTAACAGCAAATTGCTGGGCTCTGTCGTCAGCGTTGACTCCGATTTCCACTTCAACTCAGCTGATTCAGAAATCTACCCAACGTCACCCCTCTACAGCAAGAAGCTTGCGGGAGGAGCGTGCATGTACGTGGCGCCTTACCCAGTTGCCGCGGCCCTAATGTGTTTCCCAAATCGCCCTGTCAAGAAAATTGCAGCCACAGGCTTAGTCGACGAGCAAACGGGCGTGGACATGCAGGGCTCGGTATCCCTTAAATTCCAAGGAACGGGTTTTGCGGACGAGGGGAAGCTCGACGTTGCGGCAATGGGCGGGACTGCGACCTGCAGGTGAGCGAGCGAAGCGAGCGAGCCTCGTGACAGAAAGTGTGATAGAAGAGTGCGAGGCGAGGCGAGGCGAGGCGACTAACCCACTCTTACTCTCGTGCTTCGTTGAAAATGCGCCTCCCTTCGCTCGGCGCAGCTTCGGCATGCTTGGCGAAAGCGTGGAGGAAACACGAATCACTCTCACCGGCGGTCGCATGGTCATTCACAGTCCGGCACACTGCCCGACTCGTGTGACTGTTCGCGAAAAGAACCCAGGACGAGGGGAGAAGGGGAGCGAGGAGACATTTGAGTTCGAGCTCCCACCCCAGTCAGATGAAATTTACCAAGCTGGCGGCTACTACTATCCAAACTCGACAGGCTTGCTCTATGAAGCCATCGCAATCAGCAAATACATTAGCGAGGGTAAGCTGGAGAGCGACGACTACACGTTGAATGAAACTCTCACCTGTATGAGAATTTTGGACGAAGCTAGAAAGCAATTTGATGAATGAAGTTTAATTGGTTAGATAAAATAGTTTTTAAATGATTACTTTTAAGCCCAGAAAATTAAGCAGCAGCCCCTGATTTTTGTCCAGAAAATCCACCAAATCTACCTTGCTAAAAACTAAGCAAACGCAGCCGTCCGGCGACACGCACGTGGAGTCGTGCTCCTGCGACGCGTCGTGCTTTGGTCCTTCGACGCATGTGTTTCCGAAGTTTTCCTCACTCCCTCCACATCTCGTCATGCACATCTTTTCAACGTCGAGCAACAAGGTTCCTTTGCCGAAAACGAATCGTTTCACTTCGATTTTCCTGTTTGCTAGGCGAATGCCTCCCCCCGTGATTGTTGAATCCGATTTGCTGAGACCCTTGAATTCCTGCAAAGAGTTGGACCTACTGTTGTGTTGCTTGAGGATTGGTGCCGATGCTGTTGATTGGCTCTTCATTTTCAACATTTCCAATTTCAAATTCTTCTTCTTTTTCATATTTTCGCTCATGTTCAACTCAAACACGGCCGACCCACTAACTAACATGTAGCCCCTGTCCGCAACGTCGCCGTACTTCCAAACAACCTCCCCGGGCTTGAACGTAACCGGCCCCTGGGCAATTGCCCCCCAATGCATTTTGTTGACGGAATTGAGCTTCTTCAAAACGGCGTTCGTTTCGATCAGCTCAGAGGCGATTGTTGCCAGCCCGTCCTTCTGCCTGGCGAGAAAGCGCCGGTATAGGGCACTACCATTATTCAGCACGTTAACAAAGTCCGTGACGAGGATTTTGATCACCTTTGTTCCGCCGGTGCTACAGCTAAATACGTCCTCGTCCTCGTTTTCGTTTTCGTCACCACCACCATCACCACCACAATCACCCCCCTCCTCCTCTTCCTCAACATCGCAAAACGAGTATTTCTCATCCGGCTGGAAGAAGCCCGGGCCGCTCCAGTCCCCACCGTGCCACTGCTGGAAAGACGCCTTCCCAGCGCGAAAAGTCCCCTCAAAGACCATGCAAATGAATCGATCGCGGTCCTCCTTGAGCATGATCTGCGCCGAGCGAAGCGAGGCGCATTTAATGAAGCAAGAGCAAAACGAGCGAGCCAAACGAATTGAGTGGGTTAGTTTTAGTGGTGGATTTTTGCCGTCTCTAGCCATTTCGCGGGATACTACAAGTGGCTTGCATGCTCGTCTTCCTCAAAGCTCGCTCGATTCGCTCGCTCACCTTTTCGCCCTTCTCAAAAACCTCAATTTTGACCAAACCAAAAAGCTCGGTCGTCGAGGTAAAGTCGAGATCGGTTACGAACGGAACGGACGAGAGGAGGGAGAGGAGGAACCAAGTGTCCGTCTCCGTGGAGGGGTGCTTTCGGCTGCACCGAGCGAAGAAGGTGCCAAGCGAATTGAGTGGAATAATATTAGCGTTAGTTCTACAAGTGGCTCGCATGCATGCTCGTCTTCCTCAAAGCTCGCTCGCTTCGCTCGCTCACCTCTTGCGATCGTTGTCGACGACGACGAGCGTTCCAGCCGTGCCGGTTGGTGCAACTCGGAGGGAGCAGTTGTCGGCGAGGGCAGACGTGTGCACGACGTACATTCGAGAGAGGACGGAGGGGGGGAGGGCCTCGAGGACGGAGAGCGGGGTGTGAATTGGGGGGACGCCTGTCTCGTGGAGGAGCAAATTGGTCTCTTGGAGGGGCATTTTGTTAAGTGCGAGGCCGCGCGCGGGACTCATCAGCCCGTTGTCAATCAGCATGGAGATCTTGGCAGGGTCGTTGAGGTGGTCGCCGCTAAACACAATACTCTTCTCCCCCCACTCGACCCTAAACCCAATGCAGGGAATCGTGTGCAGACTGTAAAAGAAGCTGAACGTGCCCCCCAAGATCTGGAGGGGCTCCCCAATAATTGCGCTGCGTAATGTTGCGTAATGTTAGTAACGCATAATGTTAGTGACGCACCATCCACTCGCTCACCTCCTGAACCGGTGGCTTCTCCTCAGGATCTCAATGCTGATGAGGCTCAGCGCCGAGTACTTCTTCAGAAAGCTCGTGTAGATTGTCGGGGTGGTGATGACGAAAATCCGCCTCCCTTGCAACACTCTCTGGAACGCCCCCGCGTCGTGGTCGGCGTGGCAGTGCGTGATGATTATCCCCGCGATGGACTTGGGGGAGATTCCAGATCTTTCGAGCGTGGCGCTGCGCCCAAAAAAATGATATAATGTTTAGTTTAGTAGTGGCTCTCGCTCGTATGCTCGTCTTCATCAACCCCCCCCCGTTCCGCTCGCTCACCTTGCGTAGGGAGGGGGATCGATCATTATTCCTACGCCGTTTATCCACAGCACGTAGCCGGATGTAGAGCCGGTTTTGTCGAAACCGTGGGAGTTTCCCAAAGTTGTGATTCCGAAAGTTGGGGGGTGGAAGCGGGTTGAGGAGAAGTTGGTGGATCCGGAGGAGGAGATGCTGTCTCGCCAGGACTCCGGAGAACCGGATTGCTCCTCCGCATCATCGAAGCCACCTAGCAGCAGGCTCTTCGGGATGCTCAAATGCCCGCTGATCTGCGCCTTACCAACGATGATTCCCTCGTCGTTAATATCGTGCAAAACATACTCCGTCCCTCCCGTCATTCGGAAAATCTCCACCCTAGCCTTATTCGGATCGCTTGCCGGCGTGGGAAGAACGACGCTAACCAGCCCGTCGAAGCTGCTCACCAACGAGTTCGGATCACTATCCGAGGAGGTGGTGGAGGCAAAGCTCGACCTTGACTCTGGGTTTTCGATGTCGATGTCGCTGTTCTCCAAGTCACTGTGATTCTTGCTGCTCTTCCTCCCTTGTTGCTGTTGCTGTTGGTGTTGGTGTTGGTGTTGGGCCAAGACGGCGAGCTCGGCAAGATCGGGAGCCGAGTTGCTTCTGGGCAATGACTCTTGTTTGATTGAGAGGTTCCTCTTGGCGTTTTGGCGTTGCAGTAAGTAGGGTGAGGACGGTGGAGGAGTTTTTTTCTCCTCCTCAAGCTCGAGCTCCAGCTCGTCAACGCCGCCCAGGGGGTCGTCAACGTCGCCCACGCCGCCCAAGTCGGTCGAATGATCGTCCAGATTCTTGAAGTGGCAGAACCTCAGCATCGAGTCGACCCGAATCTCGTGCTCCTCGGAATTGATATTGTCGAGAGTTTTGCCCGGCAGGAGCCGGAAGTAGGCAAACTCCTTCGAAAAATCGGGACGCGAAGAGAGCGGCACCGACGGGTGGAAGTCAGCCGGATTTGACGTCTGGGAAGGTAGGTTGCTGTGACCATTCTTGCCCCGGAACTGGGAAGGACCGTACAAGGTCTCGTTGAAGACCGACCGGATCTCTGACTCGCAAGCTATGGAGTCAACTATGAGGGTGCAGGATTTGGATCGGCAGAAAAAGTTGAAGTAGGCTGGAAACTCGAATTCGGCGAGGTTCACACCAAGAGCGGGGCCGAGGTCGCGGCAGAATCGTTCAACTGGAACAATGTAAAATTCTGTGTGTTGGGTTGGGGCAAAAGAGGGTGAGAAAGGAAAGGGAAATAAATAATGAAGAGCGGGAGCTGGAAGACAAGGACAAAAAATATTTCTCACCTGGAACTGGCAAACCCATTGTCATGCTGTCTTTAATAGTTTCGGGAGGGATGCCAAACTGAATCGGACCCCTGAGTGCCTTCGACTGCAAAATAATTCCACCCCGAGGGAGCTTGGTCATCTCCATTTGCGGGATCGAGGCGTACCGGCTGTCGTGCCCCTCGAGATGCCCGGGAATGCTGCTGCTGGTTGGAGGAGCTACTGCTGATGCTACTGCTGCTACGATTGACGTTCTTCTGGGGGCAGAGTCACTAAAGGAGGAGGAGGGGGGAGAATCCTCATAAGAGAACTGACGTTGAAGCATCACGTTTCGGATCGAGCCAATAACTCGCTGGTCCCGGAAAGACCTTTGCGCAGTGAAAGGGGGGGAGGGGGTGGTAACTGATAAAGAAGGAGTTTTCATTTCGATCCTATTTTTGCATCGATTTCTGGTTTAAAAATGTTTGTTTGGCGGGGCCACAATAGCGACGAGCCCGTGATGTGGTCAGGTGTGGGGATCAAATGTATCTTGTGTCAAAGATTCAAAAGCAACGTGAAAAATTTATTTCTTTTCCACAGGAACACAGGAAGAGACACAGTGAGGTCAACATATCAAGAGACTTGTTTTCACACACCAATATTTACAACAACACCTTAATATATGAGTTGTTTTCCTCTCTGTTGCTTTGTCTGCATCGATACTTCTCAGAGAGGAGTGAAGCAGAAATTGGGCGAGTATAAAGGTACCTTGAAGCCAGGGTTTTCCCTGATTGCCTTCCCCATCGAGACTGTTGCAACTGTTTCGCTAAAGGTCAAACAGGCGGTGTATGATACTGATACTAAGACTAACGATGATGTTACTGTGAAGGTTTCGACAGCAGTCCAGTGGCAGGTTGATTCAGAAGCAGTTGATAAATTCTACTTTGAGCTGTCAGAACCGGAGAAGCAAATTGGTGCATTTGTGGACGACTGTGTTCGAGGTCAGCTCCCCCACATGTCTTTAGATAAGTCATATGAATCAAAAACCATGCTTGCTGAGGAGATAGCGAACTCCATTCGTGACTCCCTTTCCCCTTACGGGGTGAAAATAGTTCGCGTTTTGATCACTGGTGAGCGAGCGAAGCGAGCGAAAATGGCTACAGCCACCCACATCCCACTACTGAACTAACATTATTCCACTCAATTCGTTTGGCTCGCTTGGTTCGCTCGTGTTTCAGACCTCTCCCCGGACAGGAGTGTTCTGCAGGCGATGAACGAAATCAACGCTGCGAAGCGCCTGCGTGTGGCAGCTGTCGATAAAGCCGAGGCGGAAAAGATATTAATGGTGAAGAAGGCCGAAGCCGAGGCGGAAACGAAGTATCTCCTGGGTGTCGGGACTGCGAAGATGCGCCAGGCGATCACCGAGGGATACAAGAAATCAATCGACGACATGAAGGAGGGGACGGGGCTTGATCCACGTGAGGTCGTCCACATGATGCTCGTCACGCAGCATCTTGATGTGATGAAGGATTTTGCCTTGAGCGGGCGTTCTTCTCTCGTCGTTAACGGCGGCGCTTCTGGCATTAGTGACATTTCAGCTCAGATCAGAGACGGTTTCTTGCAGGCCAAGCTGGCGGGGGAGGAGCTAGACACTCAGGTGATGAATCGTTAAAATACATCCTTTTTATTTAAGCCATTAATAATTCATTTAATCGGATGAAACGTCTGAATCAGTATCGCTTTCTGACTCCTCGTCGGACTCTTCCTCGCCGGAGGAGGAAACATACTCCGCGTGAGGAATGAACGTCCCCTCCGCCGGCTTTTCCCAGCTCGACTCTTCGGTATCCTTGTCGAAGTACCAGAACTGCTGGTAATCTTCGTGCCAGCGTTCAATCCACCTGATTTTCTTCTGTTGAATTTTCTTTTCTGCCGGCGTTGCTGGTTTCGGTTGCGGCTTCTCCACCGAGTTCGCCTTCTCAATCTCCTCGAATTTTTCCTTCTCCTTCTCCATCTCCATTCGGAGCTGAATGATCCCTGAGTCCTCGGACTCCGCATCGCTTTCATTTTGGTCCTGATTTTCATTCTCATTATCGCTCTGGTCCGCAATTTTCAGCCTCAAACTTTTATCGACCGACAAATTCGGTTTATCCTCTTCCTTCGCTGTCTCCACAGCTGTTTTCGTTAGTGCCACTTCCTCCTTCAAAAGTTCAGGTGAGAGACTGTTCGACGAGTTCATTAAAAAATCCGACGGAGAGGTTGTCGCCGACAGCGGCGCCTGCTCTTGCTCTTGCTCCTGCTCTTGCTCCTGCTCCTCAAATGCCTCCTCTACCTCTACCTCTTCCAACTTATTATTATTATTCGAATCGCTGACATTTCCAACCAGGCTGTTTGTGTTGCTGTGCTCCTGCTCATCGTGCACGTGATTCAAGTTGCCGTTGTGAATTGCCATTGCCTGTTCGTCTATCTTTTGGCCTTGCCCCTGCCCATCTTTGGCTTTGATTTGAATGTTCTCATCGCTCTGCAGGGTTATGGTTGGGACCGTAGTCGTCGCCTCGCTCCGTCCGCTCTTGCCACTCCTTCCGTCCTCATCATCATCCCCATCCCCATCCCCATCCCCAACCCTATTCCCATCGTCATTGTCATTTTCAATTTCACCGCCATCACCACCAATCTCAACAATAACGTCGTCCTGCCTAGACCCCGCCCCCATCCTCATCCGAAGCCGCTCCCTCTCCTTCTCACGTTCCCTCTCAATCTCGCTCACAACCGTCGAGTTCTTCAGCATCGCCTGCTGCTGCTCCTCTGGAATCGTGCTCGTGATGCTCGCCGTGTCGCTGAACGTGTTTTTGTAGAAGTTCCTCCTGGCGTCCAGTTGGGGATTGTTGGAATTGCTGCTGTTGTTGTTGCTGCTGCTGCTAACAATAGGGTTGCTGTCGCTCTTTTCCTCACTAATTGTGCGGGGGGCAGCCAGAATCTCCTTATCGATTTCCTTATCCCGCCCTCCGTCTTGCCTCTTGCCGAATTTGTCAACGTGTGCCTCGGTGCTCCACCGACTACTCGCAACGCTCATCATCTCGTCTTCATCCTTCAGCCTGTCCGTGACGATTCCAACCCCCTCAACCCCAACTCCACTCCCTTCCCCTCCGTTTCTGACAAACTCTTCTAATTTCTTTACTAGAAGGTCAATGCTCCGCCCGACAGTTCCGTTCTCCAGCAGAACAAGCAGCTGCTTCACCCCGTCCCTGGCGTTCACGACCTTCTTCGCTGCGTCACCCACCTCCACAGTCTCCTCCCCGCTCATGACATAATCATCTGCCCGAGAATTTTAGTGGAATAATGTTAGTTTACCAAGTGGCTCGCGAGCCAGCACAACATACACTAGTTGACGAGCTCGCTTCGCTCGCGGCTCGCTGGCTCACCTCTATCAAAACTCGGAATAATTATCTCGTTGAAGATCCCAATTTGCCTCAACGTGTCGCTGTACTCCGCAAGCGTCGACTTCGTGCACGCCTTCCTCTTGTACATGTCAACCAGCACAGTCATTGCCGTAGTGGCAGTCGTCCCTTCCTGATCCATCTTGCTCACCCAGTCCGAGATTTCCCTCCGGGGCGAGAACAGCGTGGCAGCGTTGAATGACGGGCTGCAACTGCTGCTGCTGCTCCCAACCTTGCTCTCCTGAAACTTGTTCAGGAGATCGGACGGCGAGGGGCTCGAAATAAGATCCAGTTTGTGCCTCGACTCCGTTTGCGCCACAAGATTCAAGCCTGCTTCCTGGATCTTCTGGAGCCGGTGAACCTCCTCCTGGAGAATTTCAATGTCGTCGTGGGACTGCTTTTGCTTCTTGCTTGTGGATGTGGTTAAAGTTGAAGTGCTCGTCGCATTACTATTGTTGTTGTTTTTGTTATTATTGCCTCCCGCCGATGACGATTGTTTGGGCTGCGCCGAGTCAAAAGAATTGAGTGGGTTAGTTCAGCAGTGGATGTAGCCATTATGTCTGTAGCCATCGAGCGGGATTCATCGCGAGTATTCTCGTCTTCATCAAGGCTCGCTCGCTTGCTTCGCTCGCTCACCTCCGATTTCTTGTTCTTCGAGAGCATAGCCTTTAAAACCTCAATACTCATGGGCCCTCCACCTCCACCTCCACCTCCATCTCCTCCGCCTCCTCCAGTCTCCAAAATCTTCTTCGCGTTGTATGCCTCAATGTCCATACTCCGGCCAAAGGCTGTTTTCCCGATGAACTTATCGGCGACCTGCGCCGAGCGAAGCGAGGCGCATTTTTAATGGTTTTCAGGGGGGAGGGAGCAAAAAAATTGAGAATATTGTTAGTTTAGTGGCTCGTATTCTCGTCTTCATCAAGGCTGGCTTTGCTTCGCTTCGCTCGCTCACCTTTTTCCTCGGCAGGTGCAGCGGGGTCGACAGCTTAGAAATTAGCTTCTCCTTATCGCCTTTGGAGATCTTTTTACCGGACGGTTTGGGCTCTTGGACGTACGCTGGGACCTTGGTGCGGTTCAGGAGGATTTTTTTCCATTCCTTGACGCGCTGGTCGTCGCGGAGGTGTTGAGATTTTGCTAGCTTCAAGCTGATCGAGATGATGGAGGCGTTGTTTTCAGTGTGTGAAATGGTGTTTGCCAGGTGTTTTTGTGTGTGTGTGTGGGGAGAGTTGCTTATCTTCATGGTGTTGACCTTGTCCCTCAAAACGATGCTGCGCGAGTAGAGAGTTGGTTAGCTTTGTTTAATATTTGTTGCATGCAGTGCTACTCTCTCACTCACCTTTCGGCAATCTCGTTGTGACTTCTCCCAACCGTCTTGGTCATTGGCAAGTTCTTACTGTCGATTGAACGCACGTGGGGAAGCAAGCAGGTGATGGTAGGCCGGTACCCCCTCGTGTCCGCAAGCGGATTTCCTTTCAGGGTCAACGTTCGGAGCGACAAATTGCAGCTCAGTGAGCGAATGGCCACGGGAGTGGAAATCATGTTGGAGGAAAGGTCGAGGGTGTCCATCTGAGTTAAAAACTCAAGTCCGCTGACTTGCTTCATGGAATTGAACGCCAGGTTGACCTTCCTCAGGTGCATGCACGTCTCCAAGCCCCGCACTCGCGCCAAATTGTTGTAGCTAATATCTATCGTCTCCAATGTATTCGGCAACCTTAAATGGCCGGGGGGAGCCAGAGTCTGCAGCAAATTGTGGCTGGCGTTCAAGTGTTTCAAACTAGGGAGTGAAGATAACGCAGACGTGTTCAAACTCTGAAGCTGGTTGTACGATATGTCCAAAACTAGCAGGCCCTCCAGATCTATTAAAGTCAGCTCGGGGGGGTAAACAATGGCCGTGAGCCCGAGTTTCGAAAGGAACAGATGACGAGAAAGATCGTCGTGACGGAAAGTCGGGGGGGAAAGAGGTGGACTGTCGTGGGTGGTTAGTTCTTCGTAATTCGAGGCTGCGGAGCTGTTGAAAAAAGAGTTGTTGTTGGTATTGCCCCGCCTCTCGATCATTTCGCTCATGACGGAGGATGGTGTTTTTGCTGTTGGAGAATTTTCACTGTGCCACGCTGAAGAGTCCACCGACTGGATTGGGTTGGTGTCGAGGGTGGCGGCGGTCTGGGGTTGGAATTTGGGAGGTTGGGGGGGCAAATTGTAATTGTGGCTGGTATTATTGTTGGTTGTAATGGTTTTGGGGTTGATTTTGGCTGGGGTGGTGGATTTGGTTGTGGTGGTGGCGGTGGTGGTGGCGGTGGCGGTGGCGGTTGTGGTATGGAGGTTGCCCAAGGAATGAGTGAAACGATAATTCGTTCCGCTCATTCTCGTGGAGCTGTTGAAGGGGGGTCGGGACTGCAAGTCGTTATTGTTGTTGTTGTCAATATCTTCACCAGTATTCCTCCGAGGTGACAACGCTCGGGGAGAAACAGCCCAGTTCTTGGGAGGAGAATTGGAAGTTTTCGGCGAGACTGCATTTGCATTTTCAATGCCATTCCTATTTCCATCACTATCATCGCTGTTGGCATTGGCGCTGGTGATGGTGTTGATGTTGTTGTTGTTGTTGTTGTTGTTGTTGTTGTTGTTGTTGTCGTTGTTGTTGTTGTGAACGCTCAAATCGTCAATGTTCATTGCCGTTGAGGACGCGGTGGAAAGGGTAAGGGGGTTGGGTTCATTGTGGGGGGCGGCAGCAGGAGGTGCTGTAGGAGAAATGGTTGCGGTTGTGTTGTTGTGGTTTGTTGTCGAGCCCCAGTTATCGTCGGGGGAGTTTCCAAAAGGGTCACTCGTGCCAGACGGGACTGCGGTCGACGTGGTGGCAAACTTTCTGAACGCATCATCATCGTCAGGAAACATCGAGGAGTCAGGTTGACGGCTAATTGACGGGTTGTTTTCTAGCTCAAGAGGGTTGGTGGGTTGGGGCTTTTTCTTTGAGCGTTTTTGAGCCTCAAGCTGGGCCTCCAACTCTGCAATTTTGTTCTGGTTCTCTTGGAGCTGCTTCTGGTGCAAATGCTGCTGCTTGAGCTTCTGTTTTCTCCTGGCCGCATTAGCGTTGGCAGTCCTGGCCCTCAGCTCGTTCTCGTCCTCCTCCGAAGAGCTGATGATTTCGGAGTTTTGCTGATGAATTGGAAGGGTGTTGTTGTTATTATTATTGTTATTGTTGTTGTGCTCCTCCAAATCCTCTCCTTCTTCTCTTTCTTCTTCTTCGTCGTCGTCGCTGTACTCGTAACTGCCACTCGTCAAACCATTCGCTAGGTGATTGTCGTCACTCGAAACGTGCTGCTGCTGCTGTTGCTGCTCCAGCTGCTGCTGTTCCAACATCTCATTTTGCTTTTGCTGCTGCTGCAACTTCCGCTGCTTCTTCTCCTTGTCTTTTTGCTGCTGCTTCTTTGCTTTTTTCTGCTGCTCTTTCAGAAGTTGTTGTTGTTGTTGTTGTTGTTGTTGTTGTTGTTGCTGTTGTTGTTGCTGTTGTTGCTGCTGTTGCTGTTGCTGCTCTCTTGCCAGCCTGTTCGCCTCTTCCTGTTGCTGTTGCTGTTGTTGTTGCCGCTGCTGCTGCTCCCGCAACTTAATCTGCTGCTGCTGCTGAGTCTCACTCTCACTCGCACCCACACCCCCAACCCCCAAACCCCCGACCTCCCCACCACCAACCGGCGCACTCCCCGCCCTCTTCTTTTGAGGCTGCAGCAGCATCTCCTGGCTCGCCTTGAGCCTGGGCATGAGCGGTTGTCCGGTTTTTTGGTCTACCTGCCCCTGGAGCTTGTGAACCACGGCGCTCTCGAAGCCGAGCTGGTTGATGACCTGGGTGTGCGGGTTCCCGAACTGAGACAACATGAGGTTGACGTCCGCCGGCTGGAGGTTCTCCCCAGTGTACTTGTTGACGGCGAGGCGGAGCTGCACCGAGCGAAGCGAGGTGCATTTTTAATGGAGCAGGAGGGGAGGCGAGCGAGCCAAAAAATTGAGAATAATGTTAGTTTAGTGGCTCGTATTCTCGTCTTTCACAAAGCTCGCTCGCTTCGCTCGTCACCTGGTCGCCGGTGAGGCCTTTGGTGTTGTGGACATCGGCAAGCTTGAAGCACTCCCGCATGTCGCACCGCATGCGGAGGTAAGTGAGGATCTCTGAGTAGGAGTTGAGGTCTGAGAGGACGGGGGAGGTGGGGGGGATCTGGGGGTTGGACGTGGGGTCAATGTTCACCTCGCGGAGCTCGGCTAGGTCCTCCACCCCACCCGTTTTTTTAATCTTCGAGAGGTGATCTTGCATAATCAACAAAATGGATGTTAGACCGCGGACCGTGAAAGAGTTGCTTTGGAGGTTAATTTTGCCGTAGATGGGGAGCTGCAGGAGGGTCTGGGCAAGAATTGTAAGGTGCTCATCGGTCAAATTTAGCTTGCGAAGGTCTAGCTTGTCCTTTTTCTTTCGACCAAGTTCCTGCGGGGTGGGGGGTGGGGGGTTAGAATGCTCGCAAAACGGGGTGGGTCAAGGCAAGGCAAAGGCGAGGCGCACCTTGACAAACTTCGGAGGAAGATGGACATTCGAGGCAAGGGCAAGTTCCTGGGCTAACGCAGCGAACTTTGCGCACTCGAAGGGCTTTGGGAACCGCCGGGTGGGGCAAGAAACTGGTTTAGCGTTGGTGAAAAAACCCATATTCTATGTCGTATTTTTGTGTTGCCTGGAGCTCTGAGGTGGGAGGGATGCTTGAAAAATAGATATTGGTCGTTCGAGACTTGATTCCAAGATTAAAACTTGGGTTGTGTCAAGGGGGGTCGAGGAAAAGAATAACGCGTGAAGCAAAGGGAAATGTATGATCATATAGATTTTTTTTTTTTTATATGACTGAATATGCTATATGCTATAGCATAGCATAGGGTGACCCCAAAAAAAATTGGCAATCTCGATCTCGATCTCGATTAAAGCTTATTTTTTATAAAATGGCTAAAAGAACGCCAACGAAGAGGGTTAGGAAGCCCACATCATTGGGGGATGGTTTTATCAGTGAACCACCAAAAAAACAACATACAGTTAATCGAGCCAAGGCTAAATCGAAAGAGGACGGTGATGGTAAACAATATAAAATGAAGGATGGAAAGTTTATTTACCAGTTCACTAACTACTGGGAAACTCCTACCCCCCTAAGATACTACCGCAATAGTAAGCAAGACATTGAAGTCTGTAATTGGCTTACAGGACTACCTTCCTATCAAAATCCGTTCGAATATAAAAAAAAAATTTCTGGATCAAAACGCGCGAACAAGAATGAGTTTCTTGATGTGATTGGTAGATCTATGTGGGCCGACAATGGAGT
>Ga0302116_1001096_pt1 | contig 16470 bp, 13 predicted proteins | sample AG5_SCM_MG_FD_203124 | JGI IMG/M metagenome (GOLD analysis project Ga0302116, IMG submission 203124) | Marine microbial communities from Western Arctic Ocean, Canada - AG5_SCM | ecosystem: Environmental > Aquatic > Marine > Oceanic | place: Canada: Western Arctic Ocean | collected 2017-10-01 | reverse complement strand
CTCATGACGCTATATCCTACGGCCGCAGATGTTATGGCTAGAATTAGCGTGGGTTGTCTGAAAATCTGCCCGAGAGGTCTGACGGCGCTAGACTGGTCTTGTTTTTCGAAATTCGTGTTTCTATAGAACACCAGCAAGATTAGGAACGATACAGTCAGCATTGCTGCCATGCCTAGAAATGAACCGACGTAGTCAGGAAGCCCTTCGATGACACTGAAGCGGCGGGCCACTTCTGGCCCGAGCAGTGCGGCCACGATGCCGGCTAGCATTAAAAACGATAGGCATTTGGGTATTTGTTCGTTTGGTACTGAATCGGCGACAGCGAAACGAAACTGCTGCAGGAAGGCGATGTAATTACCAATCAGGAAAGAGGCGATACAAAACAGCGTAAACGATTGTTGATAGATAGCAAAGGCGGCAAAGAGCGAAGCAAAGATGGCGAGAGCAGTACCCGCAAGAAAGCCATCCTTTCTGCCGACTTTTGACATCAGATAAGACGCAGGTATTGTTGCAAAAGCGATGCCGGAAATTTGAATAGCTATGGGTAGAGTTGCCCAATCAATCGATGGAGCGATCTGCGCTCCGACAATGCCGCCGAGCAATACAAGAATTGGTGCTGCGGTTTGACCAAAGCATTGCGCGAAGGTTAGAACGATAAGGGTTCTGTAATTTCCGAATTTCATTCAGGGGCTCCCGCTCCAGCACAGTTCGACACGAGAGCTTGATACCCGCTGCGTAAGTCTAACCTATAAAGAGGTCGTCTTGTTCTGTGCTGAGAATAAAATCAATCACAGTTGCTGTGTTTATACTTAGACCTGTTTTATAGCTCGTTTGCTGGATGTGCTATTGTTGTTTTTTAGCCTTCTGCGCGCCTCCAAATAACTTATCCGAACACGGAGAAATCATGAAAAATCCTGACTGCCCGTCTGTTGTTCTTGCCTGGGCAACCCTGTTATCTCTTTTCACCATCTCGTTCGCGGGAGTGGCATCGGCCCAGTCTAGCCCTCCTTCCTCGGCGCCTAGTGATTGGGGGCCTATGTCCATCAGTTTGGAAGAATTTGAATATCCGTACTCGGTCGAGTACATGAACTTCAGTGTCTACGGTAAAGAGGTGCGTATCGCCTATATGGACGTTGCTCCGACGGGTCCAGCAAATGGGCGCTCTGTGATTCTTCATCATGGAGGTCTGTATTATGGCTGGTATTGGAGTGAGCAGATTAAGGCGCTTTCTGAGGAGGGCTATCGAGTGGTAGTGAAAGACCGACTCGGTTGGGGAAAGTCCTCAAAGCCAATAATTCCCTATAGCATCAGTTTTTGGGCATCAAATACCGCGCGCTTGATGGATCATCTAGAGATCGAACAGGCAGCCATTGTAGGCCACTCCATCGGCGGACAGATGGTCACGCGTTTCGCTTTCCTTTATCCGGAGCGGATAACCCACCTCGTTACCGTGAATCAAGTTGGACTGACAGACCGCCGCGCCGGCAGAGGATTTAGGCCGTTGACTGGAGAAGTTGATGCGAATCCAGACATGGATGAGGTCTATGCCAGCTTACTGCGCTGGGCGGACGATAATTATAGTGCCTGGCAGCCTCAGTTCATTGATCATATGCGCATCCGCTATGGTCAGCGGCTAAGTGGAGACTGGCCCCGCCTAGCTTATGTGAGTCAACTGATTAATCACATGCGTGCTATGGACACGGTAGTGAACGACCGGCAACATATTCAGACGAAGACGCTGGTTCTCGGTGGCGTTGATGACTATCCGACTTTTGCGGAGGAGGCACGACAAGCTGCAGATGCATTCCCGAATGGGGAAGTCTTTCTTATTCCAGACGTGGGGCACAATCCTCACGAGGAAGTGCCCGATCTAGTGAGCGCTGAATTGATTCGGTTTCTTGATTCTGGGAATTAGTACGGGAGAGGGCAGAGTAAACATACTGAGCTTCAAACCTGTATGTTTACTCTGATCAAAGTGCTTCTAAGGTTTAGAGTTCTAGTCTTCTATTGAAGGATGCACATAGCCTGTAGGTAACACCTGACCCGGATCAACACGCATACTCAAGTAAGTAATTTGATCTTGTATGTTCCTAAATCCATGAGGCACGCCGGCAGGTATGACAACTATATCACCCGCCGAAATGGTCTTGGTTTGGCCATTGACGACAGTGCGACTGCCACTAGGGCCGATCAATTCCATAACTGATATATTGCTGGCAGGAAATTCTATGTCACCACTTATGTCGCCTCCAGTTACGAGCGTGCCAGAGCCTGACAATACGTAATAAATCTCAGCAATGGCATGATGCACAATCGCATTTACTACTTCTCCTTCGGTGCGATTACCTTTGCGCTGTAAAATTCCAACACCAACGTTTACATCGTCGCCGATATCAATCACCTTGATTTGCTGGTCGATTGTTTCGCCCATGTGTTCGAAGACAGTCATGATATCCGCGCGCGATACATGAGTTGCCGTTGTTGGTCTCTGCGCGAAAAGGTTGGGAGATAGTGCGCAAAGTAATGTCGCGCTGAGCATAAGCTTGAAAGTTTTATTCTTCATTTTTTGTCTTCCTCAGGTGCTGTTTTCACTATTGTTAGCAAAGTCCAAATTGGGAACTTGAGCTAGAGATTACCTTACTCACGAATAAATCGCCACTTGGCAAACAGCTCGAAGTAACTCACATTGTTTCCATAATGAAGATTCTTTATTCAAGGTTGTATTTTATCCCTGTCAGCTTCTCAGAGACGTCCCATAGTTTTTTTGCTATCTGCTTGTCTTTTGACAGTGGGTTTGAATTGACTTTTATGGGGTAGCCTTTTATTTCTAAAAATCCACCGGGGCCATAATAGTCATTGTTATTTATATTCTCGTCCGTTGCAGCTCTTAGCGTTGGTAGTGCGCCCATCGGCGGTTCTTGTGAAAAGACAGGGTTAAGGGAACTCCAAAACTTAGAGTGCTTCTGCAAGTTGGTGCGTGTCCAGCCCGGATGTGCCGCAGCAACTGTTACTTGAGTGTCTTCTAGCATTCTCGCCAACTCAGAAGTAAAGTACAGATTGGCTATCTTTGAGTCACCATACGCCCGGCCTGCTTTATACCCGCGCTGGTCCCAAGTTAGGTCATCGAAATTAATCTTCCCATTGCGATGTGCAACACTAGAAACGGTTACTATCCTGCCAGAATCACTTTTTAGGAGCATCGGCAACAGCAAGCCTGTTAACGAAAAATGCCCGAGGTGATTAATGCCGAATTGCAATTCAAAGCCGTCTTCGGTTTTGCCGTAGGGCGGTATCATAACGCCGGCGTTGTTAATCAGGATGTCAAGGCTAGTGTGCTTTTCGGAATAAGCTTCAACGAAGCTTTTGATTGAGGCAAGGCTTGATAGATCCAGCTCTAAGATTTCTATCTTTGCGTTAGGAAACTCCCCTGTAATCTCATTGTTGGCTTGTTTGCCTTTTTCTGCGCTTCTAACTGGCAATATAACTAAAGCACCTTTTCCCGCTAGTGCTTTAGCAGTCTCCAGGCCAATGCCTGAATTAGCGCCGGTGACAATTGCAGTTTTTCCTGATAGGTCTTGAATGCTATCTGTAGTCCAGTTGTGTGCAGTCACATTTTATCCTCGGGATTAGTTTCTGGCAAAGGAATCAGGAATAACGACACATCACTTTAGTTAATGATGAATTGCCGTTTAGATGGGCATGCTCGCTTCTGCGGGTTAAGGACTAAGGTTGTGAGCTGTTAAAGCCCACAACCTTATTTGCACTAGGTATTCGACTAGCCAGCCGCTCCAGCGTCTTCAAATCCAAAACGTAGATTGAACTGATTCAATGGTAGATTCCGAACTCGAATGCCAGTCGCATCAAACACGGCGTTTGCCAATGCAGGTGCGATACCAGGTGTTCCTGGCTCACCTGCGCCACCTATGGCGTGTCCGCTGTTGATTATGTGCGTCTCGATTTTTGGTGCCGTATCCATGCGTACTGCTTCGTAGTCATGGAAGTTGCTCTGCGCAACTGCACCATTCTCGATTGTAATCTCGCCATGTAGTGCAGCAGTTAGGCCGTAGATAATGGCTGACTCGACTTGTGCTGTGATGCCATCTGGAGAAATAGCGAAACCGGCATCGATTACAGCGACTACCCGATCCACGCTCATATCTCCGTCAACAATCGTGACTTCAACAACCTGTGCAACAAGAGTTCCAAACGATTCTTGGAGAGAGATACCGCGTCCTCGGCCTTGGGCAAGCGGCCGACTCCACTGTGCTTCCTCGGCTACTTTTTCTAGGACTGCTAAATGACGAGGATGGTTGCTAAGCAGACCGAGACGATACTCATAAGGGTCTTTACCTGCAGCCACTGCAACTTCATCGATGAATGACTCGGTGAAGAAACCATGCTGCGAGTGATCTACACTACGCCAAGCTCCGAAGGGAACGTGAGTAGGGCTAGCGACATAGCCAATATTTTGCGCGGGAATTGCGTAAGGAATTAGCGGTGCTTCAATCGGCTCGTGTTTGTCTACGTAGGTGTTCTCCCATGCAATGGGATTACCATCGTTGTCCAATGCAGCGCGAAAGCGGCTTTGAACAGCGGGGCGATAGAAGTCTTGGCGAACATCTTCCTCGCGAGACCAGATGAGCTGTACAGGTCGTCCAGCTCGCTCTGCTACAAGCGCTGCCTGAATAGCATAGTCAGGGCGGGCTTTACGCCCGAAGCCGCCACCCATAAACTGATTATGTACCGTGACATTTTCTGCGTCAATTTCTAGTGCGTCGGCTACAGCTTGTCGGAATCCCAGAGGGTTCTGACAACCTATCCATAACTCACAGCGTCCATCTTTAACTTCTGCTGTTGCGTTCAAGGGTTCCATGCATGTGTGGGCTAGATAAGGGACGCGATAGTCAGCTGAAATAATAGTTGCCGCGTTCGCGAAAACATCATCTGCGTTACCGACTAGGGAATCGGTTCCCCTGTTCTGAGCGGCACTAATGTCTGCATCAAACTGAGCAAAAATCTTATCGCTGGATACAGTCTCATTGCCGCCGTTATCCCATTCTATTTCTAGTGCTTTAAGACCTTGTATGGCAGGCCAGTAGCCTTCGGCAAGAACGGCAACTGATTCGCCGGCAGCAAAGGCTCCAACCATGTCGTTCGATTCCATAGGTGGAAGTTCATAAACATCAATTACGCCACTTATCGCGCGAGCGGCTTTGTCCTTAGTGCCTATAAGACTGCCTCCAAAAACCGGTGATCGCGTTACCGTGGCATACAGCATGCCCGGCAGGCGCACATCCAATGCAAATTGCGCAGTGCCATCAACTTTGGCAGGAATGTCATAGCGCTGCACGTGCTGGCCCATAATTTTGAATTGGTCCTGTCGCTTCAGCTCAGGTGTATACGACGGTGTCATAGTTGAGGCCGCAGCAGCGAATGCTGAGTAAGGCTCGTTGCGGGAACTTGCTCTGTGAATGAGATGGCTTTTCTCAGTTTCGATCTGGCTTTCGGGCACCTGCCATTCTTGTGCCGCTGCTTGCACTAGCAACTGCCTAGTTGCGGCTCCAGCTATTCGTGACCCGAGCTCTCCAGTAAAGCGAATGCTGCCACTTCCGCCAGTAACTTGTACATTTAGCACATCGGCGATTTGCATCAATGCGCCATCGACGGAGGGAACAATAATGTCCGGGAATTTTGCGCCCGGCATTAAGAATCCCTTACCTACGGCATAGTTTGCATATTCATCAAGCGCAGGGGCTTCTTCAGCACGAACGAGGTCCCAGTCGGCATCGAGTTCATCTGCGACCATTTGCGCTAGCGAAGTATGGATTCCCTGCCCCATTTCAGAGTGAGGAATGATGGCGGTGACAACATTGTCGGCACCGATTTTCACATAGGCGTGAACGAGGGTTTCGTTCTCACCGGCCATCAAAGTTTGTAGGCCCTGCGCCCGGTTGCCTGGGCGTATTGAAACGCCTACGACGAGACCAGTACCTGCGATAATACCTGTGCTTAGAAACGCTCTTCTAGTCCATTTATTCACCGCTCACCTCCTGTGCTGTATCAGTTAAATCAGAAGTGCTCGCTACTTCATAATAAGCCGCTGAGGTCTTGATGGCCTGTCGAATGCGGCCGTACATGCCGCAGCGACAGATGTTGCCACGCATTGCGCTGTCGATAGCTGCGTCATCTGGATTTGGGTTGCTGGCTAATAGTGCGGCCGCAGACATCAATTGCCCCGACTGACAGTAGCCGCATTGCGGAACCTGATGTTCAATCCACGCCGCCTGCAGAGGGTGCAGCTCTTCGCTGCTGGGTGCTAGGCCTTCAATCGTCGTTATTTCCTTTCCTTCGACTGCCGAGACAGGCGTGCGGCACGACCGAATCGGGCTGCCATCAACATGCACTGTGCAGGCGCCACACTGCGCAATACCGCAACCGAATTTGGTTCCGGTAAGCGCCAATTTCTCACGGAGGACCCATAAGAGTGGCGTCGAAGAGTCAACGTCAATTTCCTCCCGAGTACCATTTACAATTAATACCGCCATCACTCGCTCCTAAAAAAAATTACTGATAAGAAAGTCAGAGCACTACAGTGCTCTCATTGTTACTCGAAAGGCCAGAATATCGGATAGGACCTTGCTTTACGCATACACTACTTCGGAAATTCACTATGCTGGATATGAGAAACATATCAATCTGCATACAAAATGACAAAATGAGTACAAAATGTCAAGTAGCAAGATGAATATGCAGTCAAATTGAGCTAAACTGCTAGATATGAAAAAAGTAAAAAGTAACAAGTCACAAAAAGATGAAAAACGCGAAGCAGTGTTTGCGGTTGCTGGCGATGTTTTTGCACGATATGGCTTCCGGCGAACGGCTATGAACGACATAGCGCAGGCAGCGGGAATATCTCGGCCGGCTCTCTATCTAATGGTTGAAAATAAGGAAGATCTCTTTAGTGGGGTCGTCACATTTCGGTTCAATCAGGGTATAGATAAGGCAATATCTACTTTGTCTAAAAGTGGATCAATAGCCGAGCGAATCACTGCCGCGATACTAGCCTTCGAGAAAATATTTTATGAGCCTGTCGCTGAGTCGCCGCACGGCGCTGAGTTAATGGATATGAGTATTAGCATAGCAGCAGACCTTATGAAGAAAGGACAAGATCGGCTTGAAAAAATCTTGTCGCAAGCTCTAGAAGAAGCGATATCAAATGGAGAGCTTGTGCTTGAAGACATGCCAATGAAGCCTTTAGCCTTTGTTCGTCTGCTCATATCTTCAATTGGCGGGCTAAAGAAGCATGCTACTTCTATGAAGGCCTTCAGGCTCCAGGTTTCAGAAGTGGTAGGAATTTTCTTTAAATCTATTGGCGGCGTATCCAAGAAGTGAGTTGCAAGAACTCGCGTGAACGAAGGCGCTAAACAGTCAGCGCTGCCTGATTCCCTAATAAATCAGACATTATTTCCTCTGCGACTCTACTGAATTCGATTATTGAGTTATATTTACTATTCCAAATTACTAAATGCGGAGATTGCTGTAGCGCTTGTAATGGTTGTCCGGCCAACGGGTACTCAGAGCGAAAGCAACGGCAATGTAGGAGTAATTTTATTCGCTAGCTTTAGGGAATGCATGTAGATAAGCAGAGGTGATTCATGGCAAACAGGGAAAATAATAATAAGAACAAGCCAAACAGGTATTTACCCAGTGTGAAGCGGCGCGATTTTTTGCGCGGTAGCGCCAGCGGGATGGCCGGTGCTTGGATGTCTACCTGGCCTTGGCAGCAACTCGCGGCACAGCAGGCGCTGAATCCAGTTGTAGATGATTGGGACTCGGGGCAGGTGCGACATTTGTTACCCGCGGTCAATGAGTCACAGTTTCTAATCAAGGCGTCCTTCACCAGAGCTGTTGCTGAAATGCCGCAGCTCAGGATTCGAAATGGAGCTTCTAGCCGTGTAGTGAATGGTTATCAGAATGATACTGGTGGTGAATTCTGGCAGTTTCAGGCAGCGGAGTTACAGTCCGATACCGAATACCAACTTTCTCTCCAAGATAGTCGTGGCAACCAGCTGTGTGAACCCTGGCCCCTTTCGACATTCCCAGCACCCGAGCAGAACCCAGAACGAGTTCGAGTTTTATTCTATACCTGTGCCGGTGGCCCCGAGGGGGAATACTTCGATATTGGTGATCGGCGCGGGAACTTGCCGATTTCCATTCGCAGGCGTTTGCTAAAAAGAGGCTTATCTTTTTCTCCTCAGGCAGCTATTGCGAACGGTGATCATATCTATTGGGATTTACACACCTGGCAAGGTGAGCAAGCGGGAGAATTAAGTGCGGCCGGGCGTGCATCGAATTTTGATTTCGCGTCGCGTGTGATGGGTGGCAGCAATGAAGAAGCGATGAAGTTGGCGGCGGGTCCTCAGATCGTACCTTTGTATGGGACTGACTTCCGATCTACGCCGGTTTACTTTTTACAGGATGATCATGACCACTGGGAGAATGATTCTCCACTGACTTACCCGGTTCCCTGGTTTCAGCTGCAACTGGCTCGCACCACTCAACAATTGTATTACCCGGAATTTTTACCCGATGCCACTCGATCATCTGGCCTGCCATATTCCAGCAGCAGTGTGCGAGGCGATTTGTCAGAGAGCTTCGGGACGCTGCGTTATGGTCAGTTGCTGGAAGTGTTGCTCTATGATGTGCGGCGAACGCTTAGTGTAGGTGCGCTTAATGCCGGATTCCTCGATAGCAATGTGGAAGATTGGTTGGTGCACCGCACGGCATCCTCAGACACTCGTCACTTAGTGCATGTGCCATCTAATCCGCCCGGTTGGACTGCGGGCAAGTGGGGCGAGTGGTATCCCGATATGCTGCATCCGGAATCGGGCGAACTGACTACGCAAATTCCGAAACCCCATTGGCAGCAGGGTTGGTTAAATCAACACGATCGCATCATGCAATCGCTAGCAGACATGAAGCACAGGAACCCGCTAGTAATTGCAGGCGATCTTCATGCCACCGGTGTGGGTATCATGCATGGAGCGGGTAATCTGGACTTTAGCGACAACCCCATTACCAATATTCTCTGCGGCCCGGTGGGTACGTCCATCCGTGGATTTCCATCGGTGGTACGCGGTGTGCGGGCGGCTCCCTCGCAGTACTTGGATTTCGAAGAGAAAGTAGTCCCATTTGAACAGCATGGTTTCACCCTAGTGGATTTTGAGCAGGATAAAATTGTGGTCAAGCTTTTCAAATGGGATGTGAATAGCCAGCCTCTGGATGCTATCGACACACTGCAGCCTTATCACACCGTGGAACTGGATCGTCCCTAGTCTGGACTGCAGGAAATAAAAAAATTTATTTAAGAGAGTTCAGAAAATCTAGCAGGAACTTGTTGGTTTCCAGCGGCGCCTGCTGTTGATTTCTGTGTCCCACGCCTGGAATTAGAATCACGTCGTGCAGCTCGACGAAATTGGGCTGATTGACTCTTCTTAGTTCTTCGACTGTCGCCCCGCGATTAACGATGTCCAATTCACCCGCAATAAAGAGAGCAGGTTGTTGAATTCGCGCCCCTGCCAAGCTCGAAGTGAGATCCCAATTACGACTGCTATTGCGGTAATAGTTAATGCCGCCCCTGAAACCGACTCGGCCGAATTCGTTGGCGTAATAATCTAACTCTGACTCAGATAGCCAGTCAGGCAGTCGTTCCGGTTCACCTAGCCTAGCTAGCCAGCCCCCAGCGCTGGCTCTTGGGTCTGTCACTCTTGGTGGCAAGGTTGGTGTCCCGGGTGATCGGGAGGTAAATAAGCGGGCTATGAAGGACCGCGGTGCTGCGTCGAATTCAGATTCCGCCACACCTGGCTTCTGAAAATAGGCGGTATAGGAAAAATCGTCATCGGGCGATTGGCGAAGTGCTCTGCTGGGTCGATTCTGTGACCGGCCCCGGTAGGGTACGCTCATGCCGACTACCGCATTGATTATGTCCGGATAGAGCAGTGCCGTCTGCCATACAATGGGAGCCCCCCAATCGTGTCCGACCAATGTCGCTGACTCTTCGTTCAGAGCATCAACAATTCCGACAACATCTGCCGTTAGCTGAAGAATATTGTAGTCTTCGATCTCATCAGGATTTGTTGAGCCGCCATAACCCCTCATGTCGGGAGCGACAGCACGGTAGCCAGCCAGCGCTAACGCCTGTAGCTGATAGCGCCATGAAAACCAGGACTCGGGCCAACCGTGTACCAAAATTACTAAAGGGCCTTCGCCGGCTTCTGCAATTCGCAGTTCAATTCCATTGGATTCGATTGTCCTTATCTGGGCGCCATATTCTGCCGCAAGGCGAACCGTATTTTCTTCCTCATTGAATGTGGTTAGCTCTGAAGTAGCAGGTGCGGGCAGGAGATTTCCTTGGCAGGCCTGCAGCAGGAAAATACAGCTGAGCAGGAGAAGACTACGATTAGAATCGGCGCGTGGTTTGTTCCGCATAAGTGTAAGTCCTTCTGCGTAGGTGTGAAGTTATAGGAAAAGGTATCCGATGTAATAGGTTTTTTCCATCCTTGTTGCCAAATAATAGTAACCTAGCTTCGACGTTACTAGTGCGACCGCTCTCTTGATTATCTAACTGATCGCTGGGGTGTAACACCTCTGCGATCTCGCTTTACCTGAACATAAATAAATTCTGAAAAATCGAGCGATTATGTAAACATAAACCTATTCGTTATTTACAAGCATCGACCCTCTCGATAGTCTTAATCATTCTAGACTACCAATACAGGGAAGCAGAAATGAACCTTACTCGACGAGAATTAATGGCCGCCTGCACAGCTCTAACAATGGGAGTTTCCAGCTTGCCAACTAGAGTGCACGCGGCAGCGAACTCGAATATTGTAAAGCCTAAACGTCTGCGCCCGGGTATGACTGTTGGTTTAGTGACACCTGCCAGTAACGTGCCCGAAGATGAGGAGTTGCATGCAGCTATGGACTTGGTGCGCTCGCTGGGATTTTCGGCAGTACCAGCCACTAACCTTTTTAGTCGAACTCAGTATCTGGCGGGTACTGACGAGCAACGAGCGGCTGACCTCAATGCCATGTTCGCCAACCCTGACATCGATGCGATATTTTGTGTAAGAGGTGGTTATGGCTCAGGCAGGCTGCTGCGTTATCTCGACTACGATATGATTGCTGCTAACCCCAAAATTATTATGGGGTATAGCGATATCACCGCGATTTTGAATGCTATTTATTTACGAACTGGCTTGGTTACTTTTCATGGACCCATCGCCGGTGGAAACTTCTCCGACTACACCTATGACCAATATAAAAAGGTTCTAATCGAGCCAGCCCAAAGTGTTCGCATTGGCGAGCCTCCCAAATTTGAAACTCGCCCTGGCGTCGTAGAGTGGGAGAACCGATTAACAACTATCGTACCTGGAATGGCTGAAGGTCATCTGATTGGTGGCAATCTGTCTCTGATGGTAACCCTGCTCGGGACGCCGTTCGAGCCCCAATTCGAAGGCGCACTATTATTCCTGGAAGATGTTGAAGAGCCTCCATACAGTGTTGACCGTATGCTCACGCATTTGTGGATGGCCGGTAAGTTGGAGCAGGTTGCTGGAATAGTGTTGGGAAAATTTACTGATGATGGCTACGACAGTAATACATTCAGCATGGAAGAAGTGTTGCGTGACCGTCTTGAACCGTTAGGCATACCTACGCTGCGCGGCGCGATGATTGGACACATCGAGGATAAAACGGTGGTGCCTTTAGGTGTGCGAGCTAGACTCGATGCGGACGCTGGGTCCTTGACCTTGCTTGAGGCTGCTGTCAGTTAATTACGGTAGGAGTGCGTGTAGCACACATGCGGCTCTTCGCTAACGCTGGTGTCTTTGTTGTTCGCGAATTGCTAAGACGAAACAAGGTGCTCTGCTCCCCCTTAATTGCACAGAACCGCCATCTGTGTTCTCGAATTTAATTAAAGGAAGCTGATTTATGAGGGCGGTGCTAAGGGTGCAACTCTCTGAAATGGCTTGTTAACTCCGAGTTCAGATAGTCTTTCTATCTGATATTCGCAATACTTCCCGCATCTTGCTGGCTCGCTAGGTATTCTTCGTAGTTGCCCTGAAAATCTATCAACTGCTGATCTTTTATTTCGATGACCCGGGTGGCCAATGACGAAACAAATTCACGATCGTGGCTCACAAAAATCAGTGTGCCTTCATAATGATCCAGCGCCAGGTTCAAAGATTCGATGGCTTCCATATCTAAGTGATTGGTAGGTTCATCTAGGATCAGGACGTTAGGATCGCTCATCATCAGTTTGCCGAACAGTAGGCGATTTTTTTCGCCACCGGAACAGACTTTCACAGATTTCTCGAAGTCTTCTGTGGAGAATAATAGTCTGCCCAACGTAGCACGAACGATTTGATCGCCGTGGCTTGGCTTGCGCCACTGGCACATCCAATCGAATAAATTCATCTCATTATCGAAATCACTAGTACTGTCCTGAGGGCAGTATCCCAAGGTGGCGCTTTCTGCCCATTGTATCTTTCCATGATTCACTGAAAGCTCATTCAGCAGGCAACGAAGGAAGGTGGTTTTACCAGCTCCATTTTCGCCAATAACGGCAAGGCGAGTCCCTGCTTCCATTATCATGTTTGCGCCCTTGAAAAGAGGCTCATCGTCAAAGCCATGCCCCATTTTCTCAAGAGTAAGAGCCTGGCGGTGCAGTTTCTTCTCCTGCTTAAATCGAATGAAGGGGCTGACTCGGCTGGAAGGTTTAATTTCCTCTAGTTCAATTTTTTCTATTTGCTTCGCTCGCGAAGTCGCTTGCTTGGCTTTGGATGCATTAGCAGAGAAGCGACTGACGAAATGCTTAAGCTCAGTGATCTGGGCTGACTTCTTCGCATTGACTGACTGTAATCGTTCTCGAGCCTGGGTAGAGGCTGTCATGAAATGATCGTAGTTTCCTGGATACAGGCGAAGTTCACCAAAATCGATATCGGCCATATGCGTACACACAGAATTCAGAAAGTGCCGGTCGTGAGAAATAATTACCATGGTACATTTGCGAGCTTCCAATACGCCTTCTAACCAACGGATAGCGTTTATGTCGAGATTGTTGGTAGGCTCGTCTAATAACAGGATGTCGGGGTCTGAGAATAGAGCCTGCGCCAATAGCACTCTTAGCTTCCAGCCCGGGGCAACTTCTTTCATAGGGCCAAAATGTAATTCTTCAGCGATACCCGCGCCCATAAGTAATTCGCCAGCACGGCTTTCGGCGGTATAGCCATCCATTTCCGCGAATTGAATTTCCAGCTCGGCAACCTTCATGCCGTCAGCGTCTGACATATCCGGCAGGGCATAGATGCGATCCCGCTCTTGCTTGATTTCCCATAACTCTGCATGGCCCATTATGACTGTGTCGATCACATTGAATTCTTCAAACGCGAATTGGTCCTGACTCAATGAACCTAATCGTTCATTAGGCCCGATCGCAACATTACCGGATGTTGGAGTGAGTTTGCCTTCTAGGATCTTCATGAAGGTGGTCTTGCCGCAGCCGTTGGCACCGATTAATCCATAACGGTTACCATCGCCGAATTTGACCGAAATATTCTCGAATAGGGGTTTGGCACCAAACTGCATAGTGATGTTTGCGGTAGAGATCACAGGGGGACGTCCTAAAAGCTAAAAAATGATTGAAATGGGTATTTAAGCGGCTTGCTATAGAGGGGGCGTACTATAGGGATTTGTGGGGAATAGGTCGAGCAAATATGCATTAGTTGATGAGATTCATGCGGATATTGGCCTATTTCCTCGATGAGCCTCATTTATAGTTGCCTCATTCGCACGCTAGAGTAAAATTTGAACTAATCTAGGCACAACATGCGAGCGCAAAACCCCAATATGACTAATCCTATCGTAGACCCACGAGAACCAAGCTTTTTGCATTCACTGATCTGTTTTGGCGGTGTCATGGTGATCGTTATTTCTGGAATGCTGTGGCTGGGCATCGCTCTGCATAGCTTGTTAGTACTGGCGCTAGTGTGGGTTGCGGGTCACTCTTCCATGTTGGGTTTCAGCTATATAGAGATCAAATCTGCAATGATTGCAGGTATCCAGAAGGGTTTGGGTGCGATTTTTATCTTTTTCCTGATTGGCATACTCGTTGCCGCGCTAATAGAAAGTGGAACGATTGGCGGGCTCATCTATTACGGCCTAGACTTGCTTCATCCTACTTTCTTTTTGCCTGCGGGATTGGTGCTGTGCAGCCTTATGTCGCTGGCAACGGGCACGGCGTGGGGAACAATTGCTACGATCGGTGTAGTCCTCATGGGATTAGGGGCGGCACTGGGGATTCCCCTACCACTCGTGGCTGGCATGGTGGTCTCTGGCGCGAGCTTCGGTGACAAGATGTCGCCAGTTTCAGACACAACTAATCTTGCAGCCATGAGTGCGGACACGGACCTTTATTCCCATATCAAATCCATGATGTACACCACCGTGCCGACATACATCATCAGCATTGTTTTGTTTACAGCATTTGGTTTGTACTACAGTGGCCAGACACTCTCGGCGGAAGAGTTATTAACGTTAAAGCAGGGGCTCGAAATAGAGTTCACCATCAATCCACTAACGTTGTTGCCGTTACTCGTGTTACTCACCTTAAGTCTCAAACGCGCCCCAGCCGAAGTCAGCATGCTCGCCAGTGTCGGCACCGCGTTGGTGCTGGCAGTCGTAATGCAAGATAGAGCTATTCCTGATGTTTTGAATAGTTTACACGCCGGTTATGTTGCATCCACAGGGCTTGAGCAGCTTGATAACCTCCTCAGTCGGGGAGGCATTACAAGTATGATGTGGACTATGTCTCTCGCACTTATAGCATTATCTCTTGGCGGGATTCTGGACCGCGCGGGTTTCGTGCGAGTACTGCTGAGTGGAATGTTGAAGCGCATCAAACGCTCTGCAAGTCTTATTGCGGCGACGATAGGTGCTGGCGTAGTCTCGAATATGAGTATGGGTGAGGGCTATCTCTCTATCATATTCGGGGGGCAAATATTCAAAGATTCATACGAAGAGGACGGCCTCGAGAAACATATGCTGTCTCGCACTCTGGAAGAAGGGGCTACCCTAAGTACCTCGCTGATTCCATGGACAACTTCGGGCGCATTTATTACTGGAGTGCTTAATATGTCACCGTTGGAGTTTGCTCCATGGGCATTTTTTAACTATCTCAATCCTCTGTTATCTATAGGTCTTGCCTATATGGGTTTTGGAATTTTTCGGAAGACTCAGCCTTCTGACGATCAGCTTTCGAATGTAGTAGGAGAAGAAAAGACTGACCAAGGAATTCCAACATCGTGACTGCATGAATTCAGAGTAAAAAAAAGCCCGCTCAGTGAGCGGGCTTTTTCGTTTTACGTAGGCTAGTTAGCGGTGGTGGAGAGGAAGGCAATGAGTAAGCCTTCAATAGTCTCCCCGACACCTGGTACAAGTAAAAGGGTAAGCACGGTAAGCACTGACCCGGCGGCGCAAAGAATAAGATAATTTCGTGATGTCATGGTTCGTTTCCTCTGGTCTCAGCGTGGGGTAAGTTCGAAAATCCAGCTATTGCCGTCTTCGATGTCTGCTCTAGCGGCGGCGATGGCTTCAGCTGAAACTGGTGTGGGTACGCCACTGTATTTAGCGAGTAACTTGGCAGCTACGCCGTTCAGCACATCTCCTTCCTTAATTCGAACGAGCTGTCTGGGGTAGCGTACATTGTTTACGCGCAATACACCTTCGTCGTTTCCTTCGTCAGCCTCGAACGCCCATTCCTTCCAGATTCTGCCAAGGAAGGATTTCATGTAGCCAGAGACAACGTAAATCTTGCCCTCACTCTCTAGGATGAAAATGGTGCGCGTAGCCATCGGGTCGTTAAGTTGTAGCTCGATAGTAAAGATGTCATCGGTGAAGCTCCAATCTGGTTCGGGCCCAGTGTGTAACTCGCCAGCCACCATCTCACCGCCGGGGAAAACCACTGTTGCACCGTCAGCGCTGCTGCGTTGAATGCGTAGAGTGCCGATAGCTACGGCGCCAATCAGTACAACGAAACCAACCATCTGCAGTACGATCTTGAGAATTTTCACTTGCTAATCTCCTGAGAATCAAAGTGATAGAGATCATAGGCGATTTGTGACGTTACGTCTCTTATTTTGATATAGCGCAGATCGGAGGGATGCTGTCTCCTCTAGGCTCAATGAAACGAAGTAGCGTGATCGGTTTTCTAGCAGAATCAATAAGCTGAATAAATGATATAAAGCGTGCTACAGAATGCGCTGGGGTTTCGTAAACTGATGGTAGAAAAATCACTGTGGTGTTACGTTTCTCCATTATTAAATTTGCACGGGCTCGACTATTCTCTTCATTTGAACTGGAATAAACCCGACTAAGAAAAATTATGAATAGCAAACGTCTTGTTGCCCTAAC
>Ga0302116_1001094_pt1 | contig 16494 bp, 20 predicted proteins | sample AG5_SCM_MG_FD_203124 | JGI IMG/M metagenome (GOLD analysis project Ga0302116, IMG submission 203124) | Marine microbial communities from Western Arctic Ocean, Canada - AG5_SCM | ecosystem: Environmental > Aquatic > Marine > Oceanic | place: Canada: Western Arctic Ocean | collected 2017-10-01 | reverse complement strand
ATCACCTCCACCCCCTTCCCCACCCTCCTCCTCCAATCCCTCCCCGCCAAGTACCGCGAGATCTACGACACCTACAACACCGTCTGCCAGTTCCTCCGCCTCACAGTCTCTCCCCACGACAATGCCGAGCTGGGAGAGCAGAGCAATGTAGAGCACCCAGATGGAGAACATTTGGCCATTAGAATCCTCTACGACCTCAACCATAACATGTCTCTGGGGTATGCGATCGGTGGACAGATACTCTCGTACCTCATGCCTGACCCAAGTTGAACTTTTCTTCATGATACAATTAATCAATCGCTCACTGAGCTCTTCATTCTCCCCCAACTCCTCCTCTAATTTGACAACAGCCATATAAATCCAATCAAAACAAATATCTCAATTAAAATACAAATTAAAATAAATACATTGCGTTCCCGCTAGTAGCATTCTGGGGTGGCGTGAAAGGATACAAAATCCCCGGCATATATCCTAAATGATTCATCGAGCTCGAGCTTCATCTCATTTTTTTAGCGTTTTTACCTGTACATACATTCCTATTCTGCAGTGCTAGTTTAGTTTTTTGTTATTTAGCACATCTAAATATAAAACATCTTCTTTTAAACATTCCCACTCCCATGCACCCCCCTCCCCCCCTTCCCCCCCTTGAACCCTTTGGCAAGCATCTTCCTCTTTGCACTCTTAAATTTAACGAAGAGCAAAAATCCAACCAGTGTCAAAAGAATTCCGCATACACCCTCTCTGCTGATTGTAGTGCCGAAGATCACACTCGTTGCACAAATTGCGAACAAGCGCCGCATGGCATTCAGCGCAGCGTGCTCAATCATGCTGACTTCAGTGAGCACTGTCGTAGACGCCACCTGATAGATCGTGTAGCAAATGGCGTTGACGATTATCAGCCCACAGAGTATCATGCATTCGTTCAACCCCAACGTTCCTGTCCCAGTTGCCGCGTGATATGCGAACTTGGCGAAACTCATTCCCTCGAAAATTATCATCAATGGAAAGATTGCCATGACTCCGAATTGTTGGACGCGAAAAAACAAATTCCAGTCGTCCAGTTGCTGGTACTTGAACTCGTCAGTTTCGGTTTCGGTTTCGGTTTGGACCTGGCCTTGGCCTTGGCCCATTTCATTGCTGTTCTTGTCTTTGCTGGTGCCAGTGCTATTCTTCTTCTTGGCCCGCATCTTGGTCTGGAACATTGAGCGCATCGAAAACGCTAAGTTGGAGCAAAAGACCATCGCCACCGTCCAAATATCCCCCCCGCCACCCCCCCCACCTCGGCTCACAATAACCAGGCCGATCCCTCCAACGATCAGCATCAAAGAGGCCGTTTCGTTGTAACTAACGCTGTCAACGTTGAAGATGTAGCTGCACATGGCGCTAGTCAATGGCTCGCTGGCTTTGATGGTTTCCACGAACGAAGCTGGCGCAATCGTATTGAAGCTCATGTTGGTGAGGGTGAAACCGCCACAGTAGCACATTGACACCTTTGCCAGCAGGAGTCGAACTTTTCGAGACACGTTCTGCAATCTAGACGAACTTTGCCGAGCTCCCATTTTCATTATTGTGTCCACGGACAGGTTGTTGGAGTTGCTTTGGGTGGTAGAGGTGAGTGTTTTCGTTCTAGAAAGGAACAGGTAAACTAATGCTGCTCCAGTTAGAAACTGTATGAAAGACAGGAAAAGAGGAGAAGCGGTCTGAAGGAGCACCACTTTGGACGTGGTGATGCACCCCACACCAGCAACATACCACACGAATATGTGTATGAAAACTCGAAGGGTATAAGGGGAGTTGGGGGGGGGGGGAGGTTAATGTCGTTTTCGTTGTTCTGTGCAGGAGGGAGTTTTTGTGGTGTGTTGGTTCCTCGGCGGTTCATTGGAAGGATTGTACGTTTTTGTTGTGTGTGGAGTGGCGTGACGTGAACGTGGACGTATTCGTAATAAGAAAAAAAAGAAGAGAAGAAAAAAAATTCCTGAATTTTACCCCCTGACGCAATACCATAGAGGAGTCAACACAATGTCGAAAACAGCAAAGGCCGACAAGGACAAGAAATCAGAGAAGAAGGATAACAAAAAGAATAAACACAATTCATCAAAGAAACGAAAACGTGAAAAAGTTCCTGCCACACCAACAAAAACCTCGATTATTTCCACCCCCCCAACTCTTCTAGAAAACTGTGTCCTACCTCTCCTTCACCCTTGCCTCGACCCCACAACTAAATCAGAAGCTTCCTCCTGGCTGCTCCGGGTGCCATCAGACGAAACTTACTTTCCCCTAGAAGAGGTAGTTCAGTTCGTAGAATCTCTAAAGCCGGAGGATTTCAAAACGAAAATGGCAAGAACAGGGTCCCTCCTGGGTTTCCGGAATTTGCCCGGCGGTGATAAACGGATGGAGCTTCGTATGGGAAATTTGGTGGAGGGTGGCAATGTGATGCGAGTTCTTATACCCAAATCATCTTCTGCAGCATCCTCCTCCCAGCAGCAGAAGAGGTCCAGCAGCGAGATCTTTCCCAACGACATTGGATCGTCCTCCGAAGCCGAAGCCGAAGCCGAAGCCGAAGCCGACGAGGACTCCAACTCCAACTCCAACAACCAAATGATTTTGGGCCGGTCCTTTGACCACCAAGTTTACATCTGCCTCGCGGACCAGGAGGACAGCGAAAGCGATAATGAAAATAGTGGTGAAACATGAAAAATTCTTTTTTTTCTACAATTCAATCGAGCACCACCCCCTTCTCTTCTGTAACGTAGCATTCAATCAGATCATCTTCCTTGAGCAAATGCTCAATTTCGCTTTTTTCCGCGTTGAAACCTGTCATCGACAACCCGCACTCGCCATCCGCCCCCACTCCGCTATCTCTCTTTTCCCGATCCCCTCCCCCCTTCATCTTATTCTTGTTGTCCCCCTTTTTGCCCCCCCCGCCATCCGCCTCCACTTCGCTGACCTTATCTTTGAACCTCCTCAAACTGAAACCTGCTCCGAGGCGGAGCAGGGGGGAGCGAGTGTAATAATGTTAGTTTTAGCAGTGTGGCTCGTATTCTCGTCTCCTCAAAGCTCGCTCGCTTCGCTCGCCCCACCTTTCAGTTTTTCGTGCACCACTTTGCCATTCCTCACGACGCGGTACATGGCCTCCTTGTTTTGGTTCTGGCTCTGGTTCTGGTTTCCACCATAATTAACAACAAACTTGCCAGATATGACTTTCGTTCCGGCCACCAGATCCTCCTCCCCCGCCTTTCCATCGTTGATCTCAAAAACTTTCAAAATTTTACCAATACCAAGAATCTTCTCCCCCTTGACTTTCGGCAGGTATTCGCTTCCAATTTTCACCTTGATTTCCTCCAAAATTTTGTAAATAACATCGCTCTTGACGATATTTACGTCCCTGGACTTGATCGTTTTGCGCGCCTCTCCTGGCGTCACCTTGCCGGCAGTGTGCGCCCCCCCGAAGCAGATTATTAGGGCGTTGGACTCCGCGGCCATGACTGCCTCGGCGTTCGTGATCTGCCCCAACGAGGATGAAATGATGTCAATCTCCAAATTGTGGGTTGTTTTGTCCTCGATGGTGTCGCGAGAATTGTAGCTGTTATTGTTATTGTTATTGTTGCTGCTATTACTGTTGGCGGAGAACTTTTGGGAAAACTTGTTCAACAACGTGGTAACGTCGCCACCAATCATTTTAATTGCCTTTTCCAAAGCTTCCAGCTGTCCGGCGATATCGCACTTCAAAATTAGCGGTGCTCGGTGGTTCTTGTGCTCGACGACCCCCTCTTCCTTCATGCCCAACACCTCCTTCCTCTTCTTCAAAATTCGGTCTTTCAACCTGCTCGCTCCACCGTGGAACACAATCTCCCTCTCCTCCTCCTGCCTTTTCCGTCTAATTTCAATTTGGGCATCCGTCAAATTGTCGTTGCTGTTGTCCTCGGGGCGGATTCCGTACTTGGCGACGACCGCCTTGGCAATTTTTTCGTTCTCCACCACGGTGACAATCGCCCCCCCCACCAACGCGTCGGTCATTTCTGCGCCGAGCGAAGCGAGGCGCAATTTGAATGAAGCAAGAGCGAACCAAACCAAACCAAGCGAGCCAAACGAATTGAATTGGGTGGGTTAGCTTAGTAGTGGATGTTGCTATTGTAGACTGTAGCCATTTCATATCATCGCGAGTATTCTCGTCTTCCAAAAGGCTCGCTCGCTTCGCTCGCTCACCTTTGTCTTCAACTGTGATTCCAACGAGCGCAGGAGTACTGGAGGTGATTTCATCTGCACCGAGCGAAGCGTGGTGCATTTTTAATGGAGCAGGGTGGGAGGCGAGCGAGCCAAAGAATTGAGAATAATGTTAGTTTCGTAGTGGCTCGTATATATTTCTCGTCTTCCTCAAAGCTCGCTCGCTTCGCTCGCTCACTCACCTCCAATCGTTTGCATGGTCTCGTAGTCAATAAAAGATTTGACTTTGCCGTACCCCCAAAGCTGCTTATCATACTTGTTCGTTCCCCTGAACACGACGCAGCTACCCTTGTTCAACCTGCACCGAGCGAGCCAAACGAATTGAGTGGAATGTTAGTGCAGTAGCCGTCTGTAGCCATTTCGCGGGATTCATCGCTCGAGTCTTCCGCAAAAGCTCGCTCGCTCACCTCCCCTCTCTCCATACTACCGACGGAATCACGGAGCCCAAACCAGTTAGCGCCTTTGAGGTTGACGCGGAAGCCGAGTCGATGACGATCCCGTAACCTCCCTCGTAAAATTCCTCTCTCCCCCCCTCCCCCCCCTCCTCCTCGTTCATCTCATTCTCAAGAGCCAACAACTCGTTCCTCTCGCTCCACACCACACGCAATCCCTCCAGCACATTGTTAACCCCCGTGCTGTCATTCTCTGCTGCGTCGTCCAGAACGAATGTCTGCGAATCGCTCTCGCCCAAACCGCTGACGCCGAAAACGGGAACTTGTCCGCCTTCCAGGCAATCCACGCCGAACGCTGATAGCTCATTTCGCACCCGCGCAATAGCTACGCCGAGCGAAGCGAGGCGCATTTATAATGAAGCAAGAGCAAAACGAGTTAAGCGAGTCAAAAGAATTGAGTGGGTTAGTTTAGTTTAGTTTAGTTTTTGTTTTGGTAGTGGATGAAGCCATAATGTCTGTTTCCATTACGCGGGATTCATCGATCGAGTCTTCTTCAAGGCTCGCTCGCTTCGCTCGCTCACCTTCGGGCTGGTCATCAATGGTGGACGGAAGATCCAGCTTGGTCACAACGACGATTAGCTTGACGCTGTTGCTATTTTTTTGCGCCGTGGCAGTGTCGTCGTCGTGGTAGCCAAGGAGGTTCAAAACTTCCCTAGTAGTTTCCCGAACGCCGTCGTCCCCCGCAACAATGAGGATCACGACGTCGGTGAGAAGCGGAGAAGAGGAGAAGGAGGAATTTATATCGGAACTGTCGTCATTGGATTTAATATTTGGGCAGCTGACTGCCATGGACCTCATCGAGTCGAACAAGGCATGACCAGGCGTGTCGACAAAGGTGAGTTTAGAGCCGCTGGAAAGGGTCTCCACAAAGAACGAGGTGACACCCTGGGTTATCCCTGTGAAGCCGAGGTGTGAGTTGATGGTTGTCCAGGGATGGTCCGCTTCGCGTCGCTTCGCGTCGCTTGCTCACCTCCAGCTTCGTTGTTCGCGACGGCATCCATCGAAATCGGGGAGGAAGATTTTTTATTCCCAGCCTTATTTTTCTTCTTCTTGGATTTTTTGCCGGCGGTGGCGTGCGTGTCACTGAGGTGCAAGAATAACTCAGGATTCACTTCCATGTCCAGCTGACGCTGCTTCTGCGAGATTAGCCTGATCCGATCGAGGAGTGACGTCTTGCCGTGATCGACGTGGCCCATTATGGAGATTGTGGGCGACCGGGGGGAAGTTATACGTTTTTGAAGGAGCGTCGTTGGGGATGGGGTGGTTTCGATTCCGGATTCGTTGTTGGTAAACGAACTCCAACCCTGGCCAAACAAATTATAAAATTGCACAGAATCCGGATCAGGCCCGTCATCCTTGGCATTCTCCACCACCAACGACCTCTTGTTGCCCTTGACGTCCTCCCGAACAACCCCGCTGTAACCAATTTCAAGACCCACTAGCTCAACAACGTCTAGATCTATCAATATGTCGCTGGCCTTGTTCCCGCACCGGGACGGCTCGCCCCACTCGTCGTAGTTCCAGAACTCCTGCTCGTCAATAATCGACGCAATCGACACGATCGCTCGGTTCCGTATCGCCTGCTTGTTGGTGAGCTCGTTGTAGTTGACGAAGCTCTTCGCGCCCTGCCAGTGGGAAAGCACGTCGTAGAAGTAGTCCTGGGATATCAGGTGCTGCAACGCTATGCCTGCGCCCTTGGTGGGGATTATAATCCTTCGTGTCAAATCGCCAGCCTCGAGCTGGGGGGTGGCGCGCTTGTTTTGAGTCCGGGAGGAGGTTGGGGTTGAGTGAGGGGAAGTAGGTCTTTCAAGTAGGTCTTTGGAGGACTGCCGCGTCGATCCTGGGAGGCCCGACTGGTCGAAAGAACGCTGGGACTGAAAGGAAGTGTTGTGCGAGTTGGCACGCAGAGACCGGAACTCGTTCTGCTGCGAGAGCCGCCGGTTGTTCATTTCTATTGTGCGCTCGCGCTGGGATTGAGCATCGGGGGAAATTATGGACATGTTATTTACAGAAGATGGAGAAAGAGATGATTGAGATTGAGTAGGTGCAGGCGTAGGTTGACCAGGAGATTTTGGCCGGGTGGACTTGTCGAAGAAGGGACGAGCCTCATGACCAGCTTGGCGCCGGTTGAGCTTTTCGGAACGGGAATTTGCCTTGGGGGGAGGCTTACGCTCCCAAGGAGCAAGCTCAGAGAGGGGAGTGGAAGGTTTGGATGTGGATGTAGATTTAGATGCGGTGGACTGAGGAGGAGAGGGATTGGGAGTATGGCGAGGTCGAGCTTTGGGAAGGGGTTTCGGCTTCGGCAAGGGACGGGGAGCTGCTGCCTTTGATTGGGGATGGGGATGAAGAGGTGGCTTCAAAGAATTTATGACCTTAACAAAGGCTCGTCGTTGCTCAGTTTGCCTTTGCCGGTGTAGGAGACTTCTGGAAAAACTGAATCGTATCATGCCTTCAGCTGTGTCTAGTCTATCTGCGAATTGTTTTGGACGAAAAAATCAAGAGATTTTTTTTTTGGAATTTAAATGAGAACAACTTATGGAACACCCACTTTAAGATCCTCTATCCCTAACTTGCAAAATAATTTCCCAACCCAACTGTATAGATCAAAATGATCATGACGATAACTTTGTTTGCAGCATTCTTCCTTTCCTCCACTTCCAAGGCAACAACAGCTACAACAGCAACAACAGCAACAACACCAACCTCCGGCCTCCTATCGGACTGCCAGCACCATAGCGAGACGTCATGTATGGAGTGTGTGAGCACCCCCCAGCTGACTGATTTTGGGGTTGTTGTCGACAGTACACCTTGTCGATGGTGTTCGGCAGATAGATCTTGCCACGCTTATGGGAGTCTAGAAGATGGGGAGTGCTCCATCCCTATCCACACCAACAACGTCGAGGACACAGACTATTCTCAATATGTCTGTGCCTCTGCCGAGTTCCCCCACATTGCCAGCGACTTTTCCAATGCTGATGTCGATGCCTTGAAAGGTGAAAAACACAACACAACACAACACAACACATAACCACTCACGCACTCACCCTCCCACTCACTCACTCACTCACTCACTCACTCACTCACTCACTCACTCACTCACTCACTCACTCACTCACTCACTCACTCACTCACTCACTCACTCACTCACTACAGTTTACGTGTTGGAGTACCTCGACAATTTCCACGGAGAGAAACACGCCTTTGTAAATTGGGATTCAGATGAAACTGGTATTATCGATCTCAAGTCTGGCGAGTTGATGTCATTTGCAGAGGCAGAGAATCTAAAGTTCAACTACAAGCACAGGCCCGCCGAAGACGAAGTAAACTCTTCTTCCAAAAAAATCAAACTCGCAATAGCCTCGGACTGGGGCACCGGGACGCGTGAATCAGCCGCCGTTGCAGCCAACATGGAGCTGTTCAACGCAGACTACACAATGCACATGGGTGACGTTTACTACGAGGCGTTGGAGAACGAGATCGACACAAACTTGCTCGGAAAAAATGCCAACGACAACCAGCACGGGACCACCTTTCCGAGGGGAACGAAGAATAGTTTCTTCCTCAACGCCAACCACGAGATGCTATCTCTCGGAAATGCGTTCTTCGATCACCTCCTGGCAAAGAACACACTCAACCAGAAGGCAAGCTATTTTTCGTTGGAGAACGAGTATTGGAGGCTCATAGCGCTAGACACTGGCTACGACTGCTACGAGAGTTTTGCGTTCATCGACGCTATTAACGAGGTGAGCGAGCGAAGCGAGCCAAGCAACACCATACACACTAGTTGTCACTAGCTCGCTTCGCTGTGAGTTGAGTCGTTTTTGCCTTTTTTTAGTTTTCACATTGACTGCGAGATGGCGTGTTTTGGACCGCCCCTGAACAACACACTCGCACAAAAACATGCGCCTGGCCGAACTAGCCACCGTGTCCAAATTTGAGCGTCCTATGACGACGTTTGTGCGACTAACATAACCGCCCACCCCACCCCCCCACCCCAGCTAAAGGAGACCGACGCCCCGATGCCAGACGCGCTCGTGAAATGGCTGAACGAGACTGTCAAGGTGGGCGAAATGTGCAAGGAGGACAAAAGAGGCGTCGCCTTTTTTTCCCACCATCAGCCCTTCTCCGACTTCATCACCGACGAGGCTTACGTTGGCGCGAGCAAACAGCTAGCGGAAATGATTGACCCCGAATGTTCGTTCCTGTGGTTCACTGGCCACGAGCACAGCTTTAACGTCTACAACAAGAGTGTCAGCTATGATGGCATCAATCTTTCCATGTACACCCGACTGGTCGGTAACGGAGGTTTTCCCCAGTCGCCGCAGGAACCCAGCAAGCACACAATTCTGCAGGCTTACGACAATAGAGTTTACAAGGAGTTCCAGCTGAACGGCGGGAAGAGCGAGAGCTACGTGTTCAACGGTTACTTCACAATTGTGCTGGAGGGGCCAGAAATGAAGCTCGAGTATAGAACTGTGCAATGCGATGGGGGAGGGAGTACAACATGCGAGGTTGCAACTGGACCGAGTTTTACTGAGAGCACTCTCCTCTTGGCCGAGACTTTTAGAGTGGATGGGGAGACCGGAAATGTGGTGCTAGAGGATCAAACGTTCGACGAGACACTCATGACAATGGTCGATCCAGAGAACATATACATTTTGCCAGAGGAGAAAAGGAAGAAGAGGCAGCGAAGAGCGTTTGAAGATTTGTTCTCTGGCGAGAATGCCGATTTGTAATCGGGTCGGCTTTCCTCGTAATAATTGTATTAAGAGAGTTTAATTTATAGAGACGACCTTACGGATATTACAGTTATGGGCCCAACAGACTCTGATTTGTAATTTTTTTTTTTTCACCCGTCACTTGCTTTTTTAGGATCACATTTATACTGACATTATCTAGATCTCTTCTCCAGTACCCTCAACAACTTCCCAACCCAAAACAAAATTCCTCCCTTCCCATTAAACTCTCACTCGATCGCCATAAATCATAAAATGTACAACCCTTCAATCCACCTCTTCCTCTCGCTCCTCCTCTTCATTTCTACCCCTACACAATCCAAACACACTTCCCCTCGTGAACTACAAAGACAACGCAACGAGCTGTACGGAAATTTGTCCCAAGCCGACAAACAAACAATTCTGCTCATGCACAATCAGGGCTCAAAGCTTTCGGAGATTGTCGACACACTTAGCACCGGTAAAAGCGAGAGCGAGCTGCTCCAGATAATAAAGCATCTCGAGCAGGAGCACAATGCGTCCACCTCAGACGTTAACGAGGGGCGGGTGATAAGGAAGCCCCCTCAGGTTGCCTCGAAGCACGGTCTTCAGCGCAAAACGAAGCCGAAAAAGGATAGCAAGTCCACCATACTCGAAAAACAGGATGCTAGAAAGAACGCTACAAAGGAGAGGGATAGTAAGAAGGACAAGCTCGACCCGATGAATAAAGGGGAAATGATATTGAAGAGCAAGGTCGACTTGAAAACAAAGGAGAAAGCAGTCGAGAGCGCAGAGGAGATGGAAATTCCTCGCTATGGAAGAAAGAAAAATTAGAATTTAATTTTTAACCTCTATTCTTACGTTTAATACACAGTTGGTCGACTCGACGACATCGCGTCTCGCCTCCTTTGCTGCGCAAAATACGAGTTTTGCTCTGCTGTGAGGTTATCGTCGGGAGAAGAAACAGATTCCCCCTTTGCATTTGCGCTGTGTTTATTTTTATTTTTGTTTCGATCGTTGCTCATCTTGTTCCTGTGCTCCCGACCGACCGATGCTTGTTCATCCTGTCCAACCTTTTTGCTGTACATGCCATACCGCTCCATCTTTCTGCTCTCCATGTCCTTCTCGAGGTCGGCTTCATCGTCGGTTTCTTCCCCGTACAGTAGCTCCTCGAAGGTCCTGGGGTCGCTGCTCTTGCTGTTCAACTTGTCTTTTATTATCGAAATTTGTCTTTCCGCCTCTTGTTCTGCGGCGTTGAGTTTTTTCAGCTTGTAGCTGTAAAAGCTGCGCCGAGCGAAGCGAGGCGAGTCAAAAGAATCAATTGGGTTAGTTTAATATAGTGGATGTCTCCGTCTTCATCAAGGCTCGCTCGCTCACCTGCCCGCGTTGGCGACGATGCTAAGGGTCAGCACCCCCAAGTAGATCGCACACGCGTAGAAGTCAAAATAAAGCAAAGCAGTTGCAGAAAGCATGATTGCAGCCCAAACAAGCTGGGCGAAGTTGTACACCCACAGGGCTCGTCGTTTGCCAAAAACGCTCAGCAAGCTCACCCACCGCGTCCCGAAGCCTCCACTCAAAGCCTTGACAAACGTGTTGCAGTACGTTTTCTTCTCCCGAAGTCTAGGGTGCGGGACGACCCAGACCCAAAAGTTATAAACCAGCTCGTGGGCGAAGAAACCGGCAAAAGGGAGGACGAACAGATATTGAACGTTGTCAACAAGTTGGTCGATCGTTATTATGCTGACTGAGTATTTGATGTCACTCTTACTGTTGTCAATCAGGAACCGAATGCAAAAAGTTGTAACGGCCGGCATGACGTGCATGTAGGCGTTTATGAAGGTTTGGATATCCGAGAAGACGAACCGGAACTGCGCCGAGCGAGCCGAGCGAAAAGAAGAAATCCATCAGTTGGTTGGCTCAAACACTCAATCACACACATACTCACACGCTCACCTTGAGAATGATTGTGGACCCAATGCCAACGGATTGGGATAGGTTGAACACCGAAATCAGCAGCTCGGGATTGTCGGGGAAGACCAATATATATGCGAGAACGGCATAATTGATGAAGTAACAAACTTCCAGGCAAAAGTGGTGCCGTGCTAGGATGTAGTAGCTCACAAACCGAAACAGGAAGAAGGGGAGAATTGTTGCTGCATAGAAAAAAGGTACAAGTTGGGGATACATCAGCACCATGACGAATACAGCCAATGTGAGCATATACGTGAAGGTGAAGATCAGCCAACCCTTGCCGGATTTCAAGCTAGCCTTCCTACTGCTTTCAGATTGCGGAGCAAACTTGTTGCCACTTGAAGGGATTGGGCTGAGTTTTGTGTCATGCATGACCTGAATTTAAGTTAGTTAGTGTGAATTGATTTTTAGTTAGTTGACCAGAGGTGCTTTTCGCTTCGTTCACTCACTTTCTGAAATTCGCTCTCTGTCTTGGAGGAGAGCGGCCTTCCGAAACGGTCTATTTTCTGCAGCTTTGCCAGGGTTGGGAGTGAAAGAGTTGTCGGTGTGGACAGTGGTTTCTTCTTTTTTCGAAGCTCTTTTGGAACGAAATTGTTTTGATTCTGAGTTTCCTTCGACACTTTTCTGATGGAATGGACCATTGAAAGAAGTCTTTGTGGAAAGTTGTTTTTGGTACTACTTGTGCTATGCAAGACCAATTTTTTACAAACAATTATTCGAAATTGGATCGAAAAGTTTTTCATTTCTTATTCAAACCGTCAAATTGTCCATGGCGGAGGAAACCACAGAAGTCTGGCAACTCTTCTACACAGAGGAGGGCGCTCCTTATTATTTCAACAATGTCACCTTGGAGTCTTCATGGGATGATCCCACTCTTGATATAGACCATCAATCCATCAACACAGAGGCTGCACAGGATGCGCAAAATTTTGAACACAACAACAACGACAACAACAACGACAACAACAACAACGACAACAATCACAATTATTCACAGGATTTATCATCAGTTTCCACTTCCCTCGACCAAACCATGAACACTGAAGCAGCTGTCAACAGCAACCAAACCTTTGATCAATCATTCGCCTCTTCCGTTCTTCCGCCGACGCGTGCTTGGCAAGCCGAGGAACAATATTCCAACCTCAACACCAATTCCAATGCCAATGCCAATTCCAAATCCAACCCCCCCAAGCTAATTCCCAACAATTCCCCATTAAACACCCAACAACAGTCGGTAAAGGCAAAAGACATCGAGGAAACGCTAGAAGAGCTCCACTGGATGAGATACGAGACCGAAAACGGGGGAAATCCTTATTATTACAACTGGGACAGCGGGGAGACTCAGTGGACGCTACCGGAAGAAGTGGAAACCCACATCAATACAAAACAGCTGAGCCGGCCCAACTCCGCGTTGAGCCAGAGCATAAACAGTAGATCCGGCACCCCGAATCCCTCGATTGCCGTCTCAAACGCCAACGCCGCCAACGACGACTTTCAAATGTCATCATTGTCAAACAATCGATCAACTTCTCCCAAGGAGGTTTCGTTCTCTCCGATAATACAGAATCAGAATCAGAATCAAAACAACGCAGCGTACAACTCACCAGTGATGAAACAATCGGACCTGGACAACGAGAACGACTTTCAAAAATCCACGGCGAATCGGAAATCAACTTTTTCACCAATTCTTCTGGACAAGATTAGGAAGCGGTTCCGGGCGGCTTCGTATGCCACTAGCGGCATGGACTGGGAGCAGGTGTTCAAGCGGTACGACAAGAGTGGCGACAACATGCTCGATCAGACTGAGTTCTTCGAAGCTCTCAGGAAGGGATTGAAGATAAGTTCTCGGGATGTGAGTGACAGAGACATCGATGTGCTCATGCACGAGCTCGATTTGGACGACAACGGGGCCATCGACCTGGTGGAGTTCGCGTCGTTTTTGCACGATGACGAGAAGGAGCGGGTGCGCGATTCCACCAATGCCAAGCTGCGGCGCAGCATCGTTGGACTGAAGGTGAGCCTTGAGTTGAGGAAGACAACAATGATAATGATAATACGAGCCACCTCGAGCGAAGCGAGCCGCGAGCGAAGCGAGTTAGTCACAACTAGTGCGGTGATGCTGGCGAGCGAGCCTTGAAGCGAGCTAGTCACAACTAGTGTATGGTGTTGCTGGCGAGCGAGCCTTGAAGCGAGCTAGTCACAACTAGTGTATGGTGTTGCTGGCGAGCGAGCCTTTAAGCGAGCTAGTCACAACTAGTTTATGGTGTTGCTGGCGAGCGAGCCTTGAAGCGAGCATATACAACTAGTGTATGGTGTTGCTTGCTCGCTTTGCTCGCTTCGTTCACTGCTCGCTTCGCTCGCCTTAGTAAACTAACTTTATATTAATTCCACTCAATTAATTACAATACAGCCGGCTGAATCCAAATCCGATTTCAGCGCGTCGAAAATGAACACCTGGGAACTGAGCGATGGAAACTACGACAGGGCGAAAAAGGCCCACGAGGAATTATTGCTGCAGCGGCGGGCGAGGCAGCTGGCGCTGAGCAAGAAAAATGCGAGCAGCGACGACGCCAAGAAGAGGTGAGCGCATCAACTACTAAAAAAATAAAAAAACTAAAACTAGCACTAAGACTAACACTGTGCGGCGCAGCGCGGAAATGGCCCACAAAATCATGGCCGTGAAACCCATGAACGAGAGGCTGGAGAAAAGGTTCAGCGCCAGGGGGAGGAGGAAGGGAGACAAGGCGTGGACGAAGACGGCTTACAGAGTCAAGGTGGCGCACAGCGCCCAAATCCTGTGGAGGGACGCAGAAATTAGACAGGCGGCGTACGGGAGCTTACTGAGCAACTTCAAGCCGGACTTGACCTTGTTCATGACCGGCGCAGTGCAGGCTCACAAGAGAAACAAGCGGAGCAAGGTCACGCCGCTGATCTTGGAGCAAATCAGGAAGAAGTTCAAGGCGGACAGCTACACAACGAAGGGAAGCGACCTAGTTAAATTGTTCAACAAATACGACGACAGGAGGGCGGGCTTCATCGACTTTCAAAGGTTCAGGGAGATCATTAGGAAGAACTGCAAGCTCGGAAAAAACCAGTTGACCGATTACGACGTTTTGGAAATTTTTGAAACGCTGAGTGGATTGGACGAGAGCAGAGAGGAGAAGGTGAGCGCGCGGAGCGACGAGCGAGCGAAGCGAGCGTCCCTTGTGATAGAAGATGACTAAAGAGTGCGAAGCGACTAACCCACTCTTGCTCTCACTCTCACTCTCACTCTCGCTCTCGCTCTCGCTCTCGCTCCCGTGCTTCGTTGAAAATGCGCACAATCTCGCTTCGCTCCTAACCCATCATCATTCATTTTCATAGGAGGGAGTTGACAAGAACAAACCACCACCGATTGATAAGGTGGTGGAAAGCGAAGAGGACGGAATTGACCTTGACCACTTCTTGAGGTTCGTTAGGACAGACGTGCCGGCAAGTTTGAGCTTGACCAACGGCGCTCCCGGGAAGGTCACCCACGGGGAAATCTTGATGTACATCATCGATAAGAACAAGAAGCGGTTGAGGGAGGCCGCCATCAAAATGGGAATAAGCGAGTGGACCGACATATTCGCATTGTACGACTCCGACGGCAACGGCGCGTTGAGCTACAACGAATTTTTGAAAATATTCAGGGTTGATTTGAAATTGAGCGCGAAAGAGATGAAAGAGGCTGAAGCAAAGTTCATTTTCGAATTTATTGACGCTGATCTTTCTGGAGGAATTTCAGCCGACGAGTTTAGGCTATTCTTGCACTCGGGGCGGCAGGAGAGGGGCTTCCCAATCCAAAATTCAGGCGACGGGCACCTGGAGGGTGGGAATAACCACGAATTCGAGTCGCACAAATTCGTCCAAGCGAAGGAGAAAGAAGTATTGAAGGACCACGTTGAGGCAGTGGTGGAGAAGGTGAGGGCCAAGTTCAGGGCCTACAGCTACAGCGTGGGGGGTCAAAATTTCAGCAAAATCTTTGATCAAATTGACAAGGTGAGTTGGAGGAAGTGTACGTGACAGAAAGTGTGTGTGAGCGTAGCCGCCAGCGATGGAGATTTCAGCAGGAGCGCAGTGGAAAAAGCTGAGCGCAGAGGATATAGGGGGATTTCGGGGGTCTCCCCCGACACAATTCTAACTGATTCCACACCTCAAAAACTACAACATTATCTTGCCGAGAATTTAACTAACCCACTCTGTTCGGTGCAGTCTCACGATGGGGCCATTGACGAGAACGAATTCAGGATTGCGGTGCGGAAGCTGTTGAAGGTGCCGCCGTTGGTGCTGAGCGACAAAGATTTGAAGGCGTTTTTTGGGGAGCTCAGCGGAAGGGTGGAGATGAACAGCGATAATTCTCTGGATAAAGACGCTTTTGTGAAGTTCATTGCTGGGGCGGCGGAGGAGGATGGGGGTGGGCCCGGGAACGGGAACGGGGAATGGAATGGGTATGTCGACGAAGAGGCAATCTTGAAGGAAAACGTCAAGAGGATCAAGTTCAAAATAAATAGCCAGGTTGGCAAGCTGGCGGGCATCGGAGGAAAAGATTTGAGAGACGTGTTCTTCAGCATGGACGTTGACGGGAGCGGGACGATTAGCTTGAACGAGCTTTGCAAGGGTTTGAGGACTGTGCTGAAGATCAGCGAGAGGGAGATTGGAAGAAATGACGTGCTTGGTGTTTTCAAGGCGTTGGACAGGAACGGAGACGGGGTGTTGAGCTTGGAAGAGTTTATGGAATTTTTGGAAAAGAAAGAAATGTGAACTAATGCCAATCAAATTATATTTAAGCCTCTCTTCTGTGGGTGTTCATTTTTTACTTTTTTCTCACTTTCAGATTTGGCGAGTGGAAGAGAGCTTCAAGTATCTCTGATTTCTCGACCAGGTCTCAAGGGAGACTTGAATGAACACAAGAAGCCTCCAACCTGAGGTTCTTTACGGACATTGAAGGGTGGATATTGGCAGAAATGCAGGTGACGAGCGCCAGATTCTCCACTGTGTTGCAAGTGTTGATATTTAACTTTTTTGTCAGCATCTCGTCATCGTAAACAAGTGGAGAAGGACGTTAATATTCTGTGATGGTGATTACAATGATCGAGTACAATTGCAAGAAG
>Ga0302116_1001090_pt1 | contig 16535 bp, 17 predicted proteins | sample AG5_SCM_MG_FD_203124 | JGI IMG/M metagenome (GOLD analysis project Ga0302116, IMG submission 203124) | Marine microbial communities from Western Arctic Ocean, Canada - AG5_SCM | ecosystem: Environmental > Aquatic > Marine > Oceanic | place: Canada: Western Arctic Ocean | collected 2017-10-01 | reverse complement strand
GTACAGCGTTGACAAACCGTGGAACAACAGAGTTGACAAACCGTGGAACAGAGGCAACGCCCCCCACCACAAATACCCAGATTTTGAACACCAACCTGGCGGCGACATCTTCTAAAATAGGGGTGGTCAAATATCATTGACGCGGTACTGAAATATATTAAGAAAAGAGAGAAGAGACTGTTGAACGCGGTAAAATGTAGTGAAGCGCGGAAAGCATCGGATGCCAACATATTGGTTCTGTTGGGAATGTGATTTCCTACCCATAAGTTATTTCACTAATATAAGAATGATTTTAGAACCTTTTACCTGGTCTTCGCTCGCATGACCAGCCGCGAGGAAACTTTAAAAACTCTAAGATACATTCCAAAAAAATTATTTTCACTTTTGTAAATTTTATTTTGCTTTTCCTCTCCTATTAGATAGCAAAGGACGTAAAATGATGAAGGCGACACCAAATAAACTCCTACTCCTTTGGCGAGAAGCTACCCTCTTCTTCTTCCTATCTGTCCTTCTTTATGCAAACACTGCTCGCCATGACTTCACCTTTGACGACATGTTTTCGATTCTCTATAATCCTATCGTACAACAACAAGTATCCTTCACCAGCAACATTATGGCACGCGACTTTTGGGGAAACATGATCACAGTAGAAGGGTTGTGGAGCAACAAGTCGTGGCGGCCGCTGGCAACTTCGCTTTACACTCTGACCTTCAAATTTCTAGATTACAATAACTGCAACCTAATGCTGCATTCGATTAACATTCTAGTGAACGCAATGAACTCGTCTCTAGCACTGGTTGTCACTTGCAAACTGGTGCAACGCTTAGGAGGTCCAAGAGGGAGTAGTACAACCATAGCGACGTTGACTGTATTGCTATTTTCCACTCATCCGGTGAAGACCGAAGCTGTCGCCAATGTCACCCACGGCTGTGAAATTTATAGTTTCTTCTTTGCCATGCTGAGTTTGAACAGCTACCTCAACGACGGCCTCCTTTCAACGATTGCATTCACATTTCTTGCGTTTCTCACCAAGGAGAGCGGATTAATGGTGCTCGCTATTATATTTTACCTTGAGTTGTTGCAACCCAAGTTGAAACACAATCGTGCGTTCACGTTTGCCTCTGCGTTCTCAATTGCGATCATGGCGCGGTTCAAACTCACCAACGGCACGTCGTTCGAGTTCGACGACCAGTTCAACGTTCTTGTGGGTTTGAAAAAGGGTTCGCACGATTGGTTGGTAGGAGTTGCGAGCTGCCACTACGAAGTTTTCAAGCTCTTGATAACTCCTGCTTGGGCAGATTTGTGCGTCGACCGGCGACCATCAGAAGAATACTCTCTCTCCCTGTACGCGTTCGTACTTGGGTTGTTGATTCTCCCCTCCAGATCCTCCAGATGCATATCGGTTGCCACGATCATTGTCATCTTTACATATTTGCCTTCGAGCCAGCTTTTCTTCCCCGTCGGATTTTTCGTGGCGGAGAGAACGCTATACATGCCAGTCTACGGAGCTAGTTTGTTGGTTGCGTGTACTGTGCAATATGGTTACGATAAAACGTTGCTTTACGCAGCGAAAACGAATTTTTCCAAGGGCGCAACGAAATTACTCAAGTTGGCTGTTCTCGCAATGATCATGATGGTGGTTTTCGCCCATTCGAGAATCACCGTCACGCGCAACTTGGATTGGAAGAACCACGAGTCTCTTTGGGACAGTACTTTGAAAATAAACCCCAACTCTTTGCAGGGTTTGCGTGGGCGAGGTTTCAATCTTTTTAAAATGTATCGGCTTGATCAAGCCTTGAAGGATTACGAGCGGATCGTCGAGCTGAGGCCCCAGGATATCCTATACTCGGGTGCTATGATTGGGCGAATTCGGCTGATGAAGATGATTTTCGAGAATGACAACTCGCGCTTCAACTATCGACGCGCCGAAGACGCGCTGATTGCGGGGGGGGGGGAAGGCTTAAAATTAGGATTAGGAGTGGGATTCGTAGGAAAGTCCAACCCCTTGCAGCACCAAGCAATGAACGATTTGGGCTACTTGTTATGGTTTGATAGCAGAGCGGATGGCAGGGGTGGGGATAAAAAACAGCGCGAACGAGCCAGAAAGATTTTCAAATTTTTCCTTTCGAACGACACAACATTTGAAGAAGTGTTCCCGAATTTAGACAGTGCGACACTCGGCGTTTACCAGAACAACGCAAACTGTGCGAACGTGTTGAGCGACGATTATATTGGGGGGGGGGGGGAGCAGTTTAAATTGGCGATTGCGAATTTCAAGCTTCAGCAACAACACAGCAATATGACAAAACAAACCCTCAAGATTCTCCAATTCAATCTCTGCGTGTACCACGTTTACAACAATGACTTAGCCAGCGCCAAGATTTGCCTCGACACTGAGCTTCTTGACAGCGGGCCAACTTACCTGAGCGAAGACAATAATGTCAGCTCGAAAACAATTCAAGAGCTGATCGATGCCAAAAAATTGCACGGTGCGGACGCAACGGTTGAGCCCCACTGTCTGTTTACGTTTGTGTGATGATTTGTAAAAGGTTTTGGACCACAAAATTAGACTTGGTTATTTACAAGTTTAGCACGGAAACTTGGTGTCGGGACGCTGAGCTTTTGTCAAACCCAAGCGTGCGTAATCTCCGTTGTGCCCATCATCAAGAGCCAATATGCTCAACGGACAGTTGGAACCGCACTCACTCAACCCGTTGTCGAAGCCCCTCGCGAGTCGAACGGCACCGTCCAATGCACTCCTGAATTCGTTTATAGGAATTGGAACATTGTCCGACGTGCCCTCGCACGTGACCGGTTCTGTGCTGCGCAAGGGCATGTAGTGCTTCCCTGACAACCTCGCGGAGTGGCGAAAGTGCCTGTCAAGCCTGTAATGGGGGTGCATCTCTAGCAGCACAGCCTCCTCCGCTGCGAATATGATATTCATCAACCCAGCGCCGTGCACCCCGATTATCACGTTGGACTCGCGTATTGTTTTTATTTGCTCTCGATAGCTCAAGGTTGCCAAATCGACCACACGAACGTCGCACAGTACGCACTCCTTCATAACGTTGACGACTTCCTGCTCGTTCTTCAAAATTCTTCCGACATTTTTGCTGCGTCGAGCGAAGAAGGTGCGAGGCGCATTGAGTGAAATAAATGTTAGCTCAGTTGTGGCTGCATTTGTCTGTTCTGTAGCCATTTCTCGGGATTCATCGATCGAGTCTTACTCACCTTGAAGTCCTTTTTCGAACAATCAGCGTTAGGGAAGGAACTGTAGGGGGTGGGACGTCCCACAAGTCGAACGCGGACAGCACTCGCTGCCGATACTTTGAGTAGAGGTACTCGTTGTGGCAGCCCGTTGCGCCGTTATTCCCAACCTTGGGAAAAACAATTCCCGCGGGGGACTCCAAGTGCCAAACGACCTTGTCAAAGACGATTTTCTTATTGTTGTAGTTCGCCGCGCGCTTCAACGGCTTGTTGGGAGTAGTGAAGGCGTTCTGAATCATTTCGAAGAAAGGTCCGTCGGGGTTGCGATCGAGGAGCACAACCTGAGTGTCGTCCTTGTTGAGGTTGAGGCCCTGGTAGACCAGTTCCATGTTCAGAAAGTCCGCCGACGAATGGAACGCGTTCTCAAAGTCTTCATCTCTAGCAAGAAGGTAAGTTGTAGTTGATTCTCTAGTTGCGTCAGTGGACGTCGGGGTTTGGTCTTTGAAGGAGTTCATCTGAAGCGTGTGGTGGGGCATGAACTTGGTCGTGGGGAAATTGGCAGTATTTTTACAGTCGGCAGTGGTGCTGGAAGAATCAAAGGAATGATACTGGGCTACACCACGAGGAGGCTTCGTGGCCTGGTGCTCGCCGTGAACTTTGCTGAAATCGATCACTATATTCGTTCCAACGCAAAAAGTGTCTTCGACGGCTTTATGCTGCTGCTTGTGGGTGTAGCACGTGATCGTCGATGTGCCAGAATTGCAAATTTCAACTGGGTCAGTCATGTAGCTGTTGATCAAACCGAGCCCAAACAGGGAATCACAAGATGCCATTTTAGTGGATGAGATTGGATTTTTCGGATTTGGGCGATGGGACTGTGCCACGGCTAGTTGTGATTGGAGGGAAGAGATTTTTTGTTTTAAGGGGAGTAATTCGGAGTTTGGGGAGGTAGGTGGGGAGGCTGGGAAGGTTGATGTGGAGGTTGTCTTTACTCTGGCAGTCAACAATTCTATTTGGGCCAAAAGCACGTTTATTGTCTCATCTTGGTTCTTTAGAATAAAATTCAATTCGTCTTTTGATGAAGATGAGGTGGACCCTGCAATATGGTGAACCCTAAAATTCAACATCAGAACACTCATCGAGAGAAACAACATTGTAAGAGTTGCTATATGAATTACGTTTATTCGAGCCATTTTTCCGTTTGAGTTGGCTGGGAGGAAAGGTCGAAAAGAACGACCTTGTAAAGGAAATTATGCAGTCTTTGATTTGCCTAGTAGATGAGTTTTCCTGCACGTGCTACGTGCTATATGGCCCCCCTTTTTCACAATTTACTCCTCATCACCTCATTACGATTAATTACGACTAAGTGTATTGTATTGCCTTTCCCTTCCCGTTCCCCTTCCCCCTCTCCTCTCCCCTCCCCTACAATATATCGTTATGATTGTATCGATTGGCCTGATCAACAAAGATAATACACCGATTGTGGTGAAAACATTCCCACAGCACCATGATGCAAGCATCCCATCTCCTCTCCAATTCTTGTTCATGGTCCACTCCGCCCTCGACCACATTGAGGCGATAGTAGCGAAGCAATGCTGGCTGGGTCACGTGTGTCCCATAGAGGGATACCGGATTTTGGCTTACCGAACAAACACCTCTGTTCAAATAATAGTTGTTGTTGAGGATACATTTGGTCGAGTGGGAAAGAGCAAGGCTGGTGTTGCAGTGGCGCCCTCAGCATCTAAAATAACGAGTAGTGAGGTGTTGGAAGAGGTGGCTGCAATGAATGTTTCTACTTTCACTCCCAATCCCACCCCTCCCAATCCCACCCCTCCCAATCCCAACCTCAACCCCAACCCCAACCCTCTAGCTTCATCATCCCTTACACCCATCAATATCACACCTTACAATTTAGAAAAGCAAGTCAGCCACCTTTGTACGATGGTACACGACTTGTACGTGCAGGAGCAGTTAAACCCTTTCAACGATCTCGGAACAGTAGGCCCTGAAAACGGTCGGTTCCACAAAACTGTTGAAGCTTGGATAGCAGAATGCAACGAGAAGCTTTCCTAGCCTAACAGCAAAATTTCAAGAGCATTAAGATGTAGATATATTGTTGATTTTTTTCAGCATTTATAGGTTATTCAAAATATCTGAAACATACCTTTACACCCCCCCCCCCCTCCCCCACTCACTCAATCACTTCTAATAAGCGGTAAAAGCATTCCCGTCCGCATTTGTAATACTGTCTTCGCTACTCCTGCGACTCTTCCTCCTCTCAATCTTTGCCAGAATGTACCTCCTCTTCAGCCGCCTCCTGATGTACACGTACAAGCCGCTTCCGACCACCGCCACTATGCTCCCAATAACGCCAATATTGAAGCTGTACCGAACCGTCATCATCGGCTCGACGATGCTTAAATGGCAGCTCAGAAAGTAGTCGTTTTCGTCCACAATTCCCTCATATCCGCTCACGCAACTTCTGGTGCCGAACATTTCGTTTGGCTCCAGGACGTTCCTAATTTGGCTCAGGATGTTATCCTGCCACGGCCCACCGCACAGAACTCCGTTGTTGCTGCACATGTGAATGTTGAAGCTCGTTTGGCAGTAGCAAGTGCACGCGTTTGGCTGCGTGCAATTACCCCTGTTGTAAAGAGACCCGTCAATCTCGACGGCGGGGTAAAAATTCTTCATGCTGCAGGGATCAATTTCGAACTCGTGCACCTTCTCCTCGTCCAGTGTCTTCAGCTGTTTCCTGATGACCACGTCGCTGACCACCTCGCACAACGGTGTCCTGCAGTCGAACCCCGTCCACCCTGGAGCGCACTCGCAGAAGTCCGGAGCCACGCAGCTTCCTCCGTTGGCGCACCTGAAGCAGCCCTCCCCGCCGGGGCTGTTGTCGATGAAGCAGAACGGGTCGTAGTACCCCTGCACGCACACGGGCATGCTGCAGTCCGTGCCACTCCACCCGGTCAGTCCCCTGTCCGCCCCCTTGTGCTTCATCCACAGCACGCTGACGGTTTGGATGCAGTAGCAGTTGTCCTTGTTGGAGCATATTCCGCCGTTCAAGCACCCGCTCACTTGGTTTCCTACCTTGAAGCTTTGCGGTGTGCGGTGTGCGGTGTGCGGTTTGAGCGTGTTAGTTTAGAGTTTACTCAATAATACAAAATGGACTCCCTCTCACCTCTGCATGTGGCGGCAAATTGGCTCCTTGCAGTCGTAGCCCGTCCAACCGTCCATGCACGTGCAGTAATCAGGTCCGATGCAGCTCCCGCTGTTGCTGCACTCGTAGACTCCCTCGCCCCTCACAAGGTCTCCAATTCCCCAAACAACATTTCCTTCCTCGTCCTTCTCGTCGCTCAGAATGTAATTGGGGTAGTTTATCCGCACGTGCCGCCCGTATTCCAAGCCGTAAAAATCGCTCCCCAACCCCAACGTTTCGCCCAATCCCGCATCATCGATGAAGTCGCCCTGGGTCCAATTTTGCTTCTTGCACAAGAACTGGTCGCTCGTGCTGTTGCTGAGCCCGTTCTGGCTGCTAAATTCCGGTCCAACGCCGCTGAACGGACTCGCAAAGTACTCGTCGTTGGCCCCAAACGGTCCGCCAGGGTTGTGGTTCCTCCCGCACAGCATGGGCATGGCCGGATCTCCTCTCTTGTACTCGTCTCCGACCTCGCTAACCAACTTGAACTGCCAGCTTTCGATGTCGTTGTTCTCGCACACAAAGGTGTGCTCCTCCAACTTGCTCGATGAGCTCTTGCACTTGTGGCAAATGTACTTGTAATCGTTGTTGTTCTCGTACATGTCGCAGCACCCGGTTAGCAACGGGTCATAACCGCAGCCAGTTTGGAAGCTCTTTCCGTCGTTCGTAGTAACCAATTCGTCGTACTGCAAGCAGCGCACGTTCGTGCACACCATCTTGCCGTCCTTTCCGTGGCCGCCCAGCTGCGTTTTTGTAAGTCGCGCGTTATGTTACGTTACGTTACGTTACGTTACGTTACGTTACGTTACGTTACGTTATTAGAAAAAAAATGAAAGACAACAAAGACAAAAACTCGCTCACCTCCTTCAGCAATTCAACATCCTCTTCCGCGTCCACGTTGGCCAAGAAACCGTTGTGCTGAACGCAAATGGGCGTCGAGCAATCGTAACCGGTCCAACCGGTCATTTGAGGGTCGCCGTTGGGCTTTCGGAAACGCGGCCTTCCGCCGCCCTCGCGCCCGTCGTAGAATGTGTTCGGCCACTGCATGCACTGACACGTGTCAGGCGCAACACAGCTGCCGTAGTTGTTGCACTCCTGTGCGCAAACGGCGATTCTGCGCCAAACGAGTGAAGCGAGCCAAACGAATTGGGTGGAATAATGTTAGCTTAGTAGTGGATGTAGCCATAATGTCTGTAGCCATTTCGCGCACTTCATCGCGAGTATGCTCGTCTTCCAAAAGGTCGCTCGCTTCGCTCGCTCACCTGCAGTCGTGTCCCTCCCAGCCCTTCTCGCACGTGCACGTGTTCGGGAGCGTGCAATAGCCGTTGTGGTGGCATGTTTGGTCGCAAATGGGGGTCGTGCAGTCGTAGCCGGTCCACCCCTCCGCGCACCTGCAAGTGTTCGGGGCGACGCAAACGCCGTTGTTGTAGCATCCCCTAACCACCTCGTCGACGCACTCGCCTCCCTCCTGGAACCACTCCCCGAGCGGATACGCCTTCTTGTCGTCGTAGCGAATTCGCGGCCGGAACGATAGGTCAGTATCCTGCACGTACAGCATGTGGTCGAAAATATTCAAACCGCCGTCGAACTCGCTGCTACCAGCCTCGAGGTCGAACGCCTTTGACGAATCGTCGGGGCATGTTCGGTCGAACTGCGCCGAGCGAAGCGAGATTGTGCGCATTTTTAATGAAGCAAGAGCAAATCGAGCGAGCCAAACGAATAGAGTGGGTTAGTTTAGTAATGGATGTATCCGTCTGTACTCATTTCGCGGGATTTATCGCTCGAGTTTTCATCAAGGCTCGCTCGCTTCGCTCGCTCACCTCTATTATGCAGGTTCCCTTCATCCACATTGCACCAGTCCGCGTCCAATCCCCGTCCCTCCTGTAGCCCTGGTCGGTGTACACGTACCACACGTACCCTCCGTCCTTATTCAGAGTTTTGACGTTGACTCCAATGTTCACGTCGTCCAGCGAACCCGTCGTGCCGTGGGTGGACCCCTCGTCCTCAATCTCGCCTCCGCCCCACTCGAGCTTCTTGCTGCGCCGAGCGAAGCGAGGCGCATTTTTAATGGATCAGGGGGGAGGCGGGCGAGCCAAAGATTTGAGAATAATGTTAGTTTAGTAGTGACTCGATTCTCGTCTTCATCAAGGCTCGCTCGCTTCGCCCGCTCACCTCTTTTGGTAGGTGGGCGCCCACTCCATGTCTACCCAATCGGTGTACGTCAAATCGTCCTCTTCCGCCTTGGTGTCCATGAACCTGCTGTAGTAGTTCGGGTGCTCGAACAAGAAGTCTTCGTTCTCCCACTCAGTAACTGACCGTATTGAACACGAGTACCCGCCTTGGTTCGTGCCGGAACCACCTTGAGACTTGTACCTGGCCCCGTAGTTTTCCACGGGGAATCTGAGCATGAACGTCTTGTTCGCAAATTCTTCCACCCAGTGGGTGTAATTTGGGTTGCTGTAGCCCCTGCCGCCCTCGTCGAAAAAAATCGGATCGCCTGTCTTGCCTGTTATGTAGGAAGGGTCGAGCCGGTAGGTGTTGTTGCCCAGAAACATCGAGAACGTGGTGAGCTCGGTTGCCAAGTTCGTTCCCCTGAGAAAGGTTTCTTGCTCCTCTTTGTAGTAGCCCTGCTCGCAAATTGGAGTTCTACAGTCGAACCCCGACCAGCCAGGCGAGCAAACGCAAACGTCTGGCGCCGTGCAATTGCCGTCGTTGGCGCAAACGTACACTCCCTGCGTCGTGTTGAGCCACTCAACCAACGCCACCTGGCGGTCCTTGGTGAACTTCCAAGGCTGCGTCTGCTTGTCGGTGGCGTTGATGAAAGCGTTGTGGGGCTGTCGGATGTCAGACAAATAATCGTAGGGATTATTGGGGGTGTACCGGAAAGTGTCCGTGGGCTTATTGGATTCGGTGATCAAGTACGGGTACGGGGAGACGATGTCCTCGCCAAGCTCAAGGAACACGCAGCCGCCATTCTCCCCCTCGTAGTAGGTCGCCTCTTTCCTCCCGCTCTTGTGCCTGTGGTGCTCTCCAAAGAGTGGATCGCGCTTGAACACTTCTCGAAGCGTCTGTTTGCAGTCGAATCCGGAGGTGTCGTTGCACCATTTGGTCAAGTTACACGGCTTGTATTCGGTCCAAAAGGTTGGCCGAGCGATGCTATTTTCCCGAGAGGTGCCGCCGTTCGCAATGAAGTAACCCTGGTGGCAGACGGGGAGGCTGTGGTGTGTGTGTGTGTGTGTGTGTGTGTGTGTGTGTGTGTGTGTGTGTGCATACGTGTGAGTGTGTGTATATGTGTTTGGGGTTGGGTTGAAAAATTTGGACGGCGGACAACAAAATATATCTCACTCGCCTGCAGTCGTGCCCACTCCACTGCGCGGGGCAGGTACAAGAGTCCGGAGCTGTGCAAAAGCCACCGTTTTCGCAAGTTTGGGAGCAAAAGGGAATCCTGCAGTCGTGGCCGGTCCAATCCGAGGGACAGCTGCACGCGTCAGGGCCGGTGCAGTTTCCGCCGTTGCCGCAAGTTTGCGTGCAGACGGGAGTCGTGCAGTTCGAGTCGAACCAACCTGGCTGGCAGTCGCACGTGTCCGGGAATGCGCAAGATCCACCGTGCTCACATGTTTGCACGCACAGAGCGGCATCGCAGGTGGGCCCCGAGTACCCGGGGATGCAAGCGCACGTGGCCGGGGCCACGCACACTTCCCGGTTGCCGCAGGCTGTGCTGCAGACGGGGACCGTGCAGTCAATACCCTCCCAGCCGGGAGCGCACTGGCAGATGTCTGGACCGGTGCACGCTCCCATATTTTCGCACACGAAGCTGCAAGTCGCACTCATTCCACGAATTGCGTGGTTGTTTCTGTCGGATATGAAGAGAAGGTTGGTGTCACTGTTAAGAGAATTGTTTCTGGAGGCGGCAATTCCGTGTGGGTTTGAAAAAAGAGCTTCCTGGGGGGGCATCGAGTCGTGGTAGCCGCACCCGTCCTCTAAGAGACCCGACGGAGCGCCGGAAATCGTCTGCACCTCGACGGTTGACTCGTTGTAGGTTTGAATGGTGAAGAGGCGCTGGGTATGGGCAGTGACAATTGCTTGCGTGGTGATCCCGTTGGAGGTGGTGGGGGAAACATTGGAACCGATCCGGGAGTTGATCCCGCGCTCAAGGGTAACCGTCACCCAGCCCCCGATGGTCGCTGTGATTGAGCCGGAGTGAATCGCGGCTCCGCACACGGACGACTCGCCAGAGTAATACGGGCCGCCCTCGACTTGGAGAGTGCCCTTGACACCGTCGCAGGAGGCGGAACAGAAAACCTGCGTTGAGCGAAGCGAGGCGCATTTTTAATGGAGCAGGGGGGAGGCGAGCGAGCCAAAAAATTGAGAATAATTTTAGTTAAGTTGTGGCTCGTATTCTCGTCTTCCTTAAGGCTCGCTCGCTTCGCTCGCTCACTCACCTTTATTGTGATGCCGTCTTCCGGATCCTCGCGGGTGTCAACTTTGTAATCGTCAATTACGAGGTTGTAGTTGTAGGGGTAAAGCTTAACGGTGTCGTTCCACCACTTTTTGTCGAGTCTGTCCACGGGCGGAGAGCCGACGCAGTCCTTGACGGTTCTGCCAACGTAATCGATGCCGAACTCTGTTTCGAACTCGTCCCGGTACTTGTGATTGTTGTAAATGTAACCCTGGGCAGGAGTGACCTTGAGGTCGACCTCGTTCACAGGAGGATCGTACGATGCGCACCCGGACGACCTAGTGAGCGAGTCGCAAGTTGCTTCGCAAGTTGGGTTGACAGAGAGGAGAGAAGCGGGTGTGACCCGTCTGATCCTGCAAGAAGTCGAGTCTGCAACGTAGGCGATGCCGTCGTTGGTCACAATGAGGGCTGCGCCGAGTTGGTTTAAGTTAGTCATGGAATTAAACGATTAGATGAAACTACGCACGCACGCACGCACGCACGCACCTTCGGGACTGTTGAACTGGGACTCGGGTCCGGAACCATCGCGCTCGCCCTCTCCATCTTGGCCCGCGAGGGTGACGACTCGAGCAGAAGATTTGATCGAGTGGAGGTCCGAAACGACGTCTATCGACTTGGAGGCTGCTTCGAAGGAGTCAACTTCGAATGCAATTCTGCAAAAGGGGTGAAGGGTGGGTGGTGGTGAGTGGGGTAATGTTGGTTAGTCATTATTTGGTTGGGTTGGGTTGGGTTGGGTTGGCATACTCATACTCGTACTCACTTTCGTAACAAGTGGGAATCCGTGACAAACACCGCGTGCTTCCCGGTAATGTTGTTTGAAACTGCAACGTCTGTGGGGTACGAAAACTGAGCTGTGACCAAATCACCGTCCCTCGTACCCTCGACGCCCTTTAAGCAAGGTGGGAGACAGCCCGGAACTACATTCCCGTCACTGTCAACTTCGGCAATCTCAATGGAACCAGCAAGGGTGTGCGCCGTTCCATTTCGCTGGAGTATTCGGACCAAGTGGTTGTTCGTGTCGGCAACAACGACGTCGCCATAGTCGGTGACAGACAAACCTCTTGGAGAATTGAACCTCGATTCCCAAGGTTGACCGTCTGCGTAGCCTGGCTGCGGCGTGGCAGCTGAGACTGACGGGGTGTAGGACGATGATTCTTCCCCGCACCTGCCCGAAAAGCAAGTGACGTTGACGTTCTGCCAAACTTTTCTATTGTTCGAATCGTATCTGATTGAGCCTGTAATTTTTCGGATTCTATGGTTGCCCGTGTCCGCCACGAAGAGGGTTATATTTCCACCCCCGTTCGTCCAAATCACGGAGTCTGGGTCAATTGGTGAGGGCTCGGACCACCACCGCCAATCGTACCAAACGGCGACGGCGGCTGGGCTGCTAAACGTTGCAACTGTGCTGTCGCCGTCACTTGAGCCAGACGTCCCCAGCCCAGCGATCGTCACAACGTTGCCGTCGGGGGCAATCATACGGATCGCGTGGTTGCCACTGTCGGCAACATAGATGTAACCTTCGGCGTCAGTTGCAATTCCTTCTGGATTGTTGAAGCGGGCATCGGAGGGGGGGCCGTTTACGAAACCGCTCGCTCCGTCTGTTGAACCGGCCATTGTGAACACAAAGCCCTGCGGATTGTAGCTGTAGGGGGGGTTCGTTGAAGGGTTTCGCGGCAGTTCGCCGTTCAAGGACTTTGGGTAGCTCCAGACGTCTGTAGGCACTGGGTCCATCCAGGGAACAGTCTTCGCCCCATCATAGTCTTCCCCAGGAGTGTAGCCAGCTCCCTCGAGGTGCCACTGAGCAATTACAGAGTTCAAGCCGTGACCCCAGCAGCGAAGGGGGCAGCCGGAGTAATCTGTCTTTAACGCCGATGTGCAGTCCCCCCCGGCCAGGAACATGCAAACGTGCGAAGTATCTGAATTGTTAAAATCGTACCGGTGAGCCCCGTTGACAGCCCAGGGGACATCGCTCACGGTTGGTATATTTACGCTCATTTCGCTTGTGCTGACGCCCTGGATTTGGTAGGAACAGATGTTATCCACCCCTTCGCAGACGATATCTTCGCAAATGTGACATTTGGACTCGACTCCGGGTGCTGTGCACGTGTGGCGCATGTCCTGGAGATTAGTTGACGTACGTCCCTTTATTTCTTCCACCTGCCCAGCATACTTTGAATAGGCAAAGGGCCATTCTGGATTCTCCACAGACTCGCACCAGTGCTTCGTTGACCAGGGCCTTTGTATTCGCATTGGTAAAATTATTTCATTTTGCAGGAGTAAGAGGAGGAGAAAGAAGAGGTTGGGCATGATTGGGTTTTTAGTTGGAGTTGGGGTTTGATGTGGTGGTGTTGCTAGAATGTTGCCATGTGTGTGTGATTTAATATTGTTATTTTTGTTTATGTTGCAAATTTACAAATTTTATATAAAACATTTTTGATTATGAATATTAAAAAGGACAATTTAGGAACCTCACAAAATGCAAAAGGCTGGGTTGTAGTTAAAAACTGAACTGAACATGTTCCTGCTGGGGAAATTTGTAATTGCTTTAATTGTTGTGAAATACGTCTTTGCACTTCAGAACATTTCGCTGAATTCTCCCCCACCACCCCCTGACTTCGTGGGATTCGTCCACATTTTAAAGGACATATCCAAAACTCCCATTACAGGAACCAGGGGAAGCCGACGTTTGCTTGGTAATGGCCTTTCATCCACACAATCTATTGCAACTACAGTCCCAACCTCAGTATCTGCATTGAAAACTGAAGGTGGGACTCACTACACTGAGCTGTTCGTCGGTAGTCCTCCTCAGAGGCGAGGACTCATAATAGACACCGGGTCGCACTTCATGGCGTTCCCTTGCAGTGGTTGCTCCGACTGTGGATTGGAACATGAAAATGACTATTTTAATGTAGATTACTCGGCTTCCAGCAACGTGCTTGACTGTGACCAGTGCGAAGAATTGAAGTCTTTCTGTGGTGACAACAACATGTGCTACTTGAAGCAAAGTTACGTGGAGGGGAGTAGCTGGACGGCTATACAGGTGGAGGATGTGGTTTGGCTGGGCGCTTCATCGGAATTTTCATCGTTTGAGATCATGGAAAACGATTTCGTGAACTATGTATTTGGTTGTCAAGTTGCAGAAACTGGTATGTTCAAGAAACAGGCTGCGGATGGTATCTTGGGCCTTGCGATGCACGAAAACGGGTTTGTTCAGCATCTGGTGAATGAAAATGTAATAAGCCATAAGATGTTCAGTCTTTGTCTTAGCAAGGTTGGCGGGCAAGTTGCGTGGGGAGGCATGAATGGAAGTGGGGGGGTGAGCGGGGATGAAACTCAAACTCAGTTCACGCACCTGTTGCAAGGGGAACATGGACATTTTGCTGTGACGGTCGAGCGTCTTCGTTTGAATAATATTGGTGTTTGGACGTCGGAAGATGCAGACGTAGAAGAAGCTATTTCAGGTTTCAATAAAGGGAAGGGAACCATTTTCGACTCGGGCACGACTGACACTTATTTCCCGGTAGCGCTGAGCAAGAATTTCCGGGCTGTTTGGCGGCAACAGGTTGGGAGTGAGTTTGACAACAAAACTCGGAAATTTGCGTCAAAGGAACTGGCTCGGCTCCCGACAATAACGTTGGTACTGAGGGGTGGGGGGGAATTCAAAATAGAACCAGCCCACTACCTCGAGAGCGATTTGTATTCCGACAGTCGAAAGACCATTAGAATTTACCTTGACGAACCCGAAGGAGCAGTTATAGGCGCTAACGCTCTTTTTGGAAAAAACGTCCTCTTCGACGAGGAGAATAGACGGATTGGGTGGCACCAGGCAGATTGCGAGTTTTAATAGGAGTCTTAGTAGTAGCAAGTAATAGAAGATTTTTTTTAGGTATTGGTTCAGCTGGTTTCTTTAATTTTCCACATCTTTTAGTTGTTTCTAGTCACACTTGACCTGTGAGTAAATGTACTTGACGAACTTGAGGGTGGTGAAAGTGCCTAGACTGCCCAGCATGAGGAAGAAGCCGTAGGAGGCAACCGCCATGTAGCCGAAAAAGTAGGATCCTTGCAGCATACCATCCATTGCCGAGTGTTGAAACCAGAAATAAATTGAGTACGCATACACGAACAACCCTATCGATCCACCGTTTGCGAAGCTTTTCCACCACCAGCGGTGGTCCTCGCACACCAGCTGGTAGTAAATGACGCACACTGTCATGAATGCACAGCAGATGGCCATCAAGCCGAATGCCAGAAACAGAATGCCGAAGAAGGTGTAAATCTCGTGGCCCCAGATGGATTCGAAGATGTGGTGCATCTCAATGTAGGTTGCCGAGAAGGGGAGAAACCCAGATACGAGCATTTGTAAGGGGGGGTATCGGTACCAGGCAAATTCCGGAATCTGCGCCGAGCGAAGCAAAGCGAGGCGCATTTTTAATTTTTAATTTATAATGAAGGACGAGGGGTGGGTTAGTTCAGTAGTGGAAATAGCCATTATTCTGTAGCCATTTCGCGCACTTCATTTCGCGAATGCTTGTCTCCAAAAGGCTCGCTCGCTCACCTCTCGGGCCACCTTTGTCGTTCGGACCGGGGCGTTGAAATCCCCGGCCAGGTTCCGGCCGATGATACCCCCGCACACCGTGAGCGGGAAGCACACGAAGGCGAAGAGACAAACTATAATCATAATGGTCCCGAAAGGAAGGGCGGCAGTCGAGTTCTGGGTGAGGGCAACCGTGTTCACCCAGGAGAAAACTGCCCCGAGAGGAACTGGGAAGACCAAGGTGGTGGTGACAATGGTTCGCACCCAGTTACCGCCGCCCATCTGCTTGAACAAGCTGGAAGAAACGAACCCGCCGACGAAACCGGTGAGGGAATAAATGACCAGTACAGCCGTGAGGACCGACCCGCGCTTGGTGGTGCTCACAAAGCCGACCAAGGCAAGGGCGAGGAGCACAAAGGTGGCAACGCAGAGGTGCGCGCCGGCTCCGAGGACGGAGCAGAAGATGGTCTTGTGCTGCGGGAACCGGAAGACATCGCCGTGGATGAGCTTCCACCCGGATTCGTCGGAGTTATCGAGGCCAGACTCCGCATCGCTGGACAGGTAGTTTTGGAAATCGTTGCGCAAAACACGAACGAGAATGATAGCCATGAGGGCAGTCAGGAGAAAGACGAGAACGACAGAGTTCACGATGGAGAGCCACTGAGGGGAGGGTTGGGTTAGTTTTAGTTTTGGGGGTAGTGGAGGTGGATATATTTTGTGGAACGGCTCACCTGCACATTGAACTGCCTCGGAACGAAGTGGTTGTCTACATAGGTGTCATGGCGGTCGGAATGCTTAAGATTCTCAAACGTCCACTCAACAGAGTAAGTAAAGTGAACAGTCATGGAACTCGTTATGTCTGTGATGTCAACCTTACGAGCCTCGGAGGTGTGCACGGAAGCCTTGACAATCTTGTTCTGGTTCGTACCAATCGTGAAGTGAAGGTGAGGGTACAGGTAGGTACGAGAATTTTCACCCTCGCCCATAATGATGTCCTCCCCCTCAATTTCCCCGAGGTAACCCCACATGGGAAGGTCCTCGATCAGCATCTCAAAGTAGTAGCTGTCATGGACACCTTCCTTGAACTTCTGCACATCGGCGGAAGATAGGGTGGTTTCACACAGCTAGGGGGG
>Ga0302116_1001087_pt1 | contig 16557 bp, 8 predicted proteins | sample AG5_SCM_MG_FD_203124 | JGI IMG/M metagenome (GOLD analysis project Ga0302116, IMG submission 203124) | Marine microbial communities from Western Arctic Ocean, Canada - AG5_SCM | ecosystem: Environmental > Aquatic > Marine > Oceanic | place: Canada: Western Arctic Ocean | collected 2017-10-01 | reverse complement strand
TCGACCTTTCCCACGAGCTTTGACGGGGAGACCTACAATTTTCAGCTCACGGAGTTGAGCGGGTGCGACACGGGACCTCAGTTTTACGACACGCCTCCAACGGATGGTAATTACCCTAATTACCTGCAATGGATATACGAGCCTAACGCTGACCAACTTGCGAGCTAAGGTTCCGTGAAGAACTCTCACCGCAGGTGCAGTGTAGACTTGATGTAATGAAAGAGTAGTGCTATAGGATCGTCACCCACGGCCTCGCTCGGTATCGCTGGATCCTCCAGCGGCCGGAGCATAACATGGGGGCGAGTAGGAATAATAATCTAACTCATAACGAAAGAGTAGTGCCAGCGCGACCTCCGGCGGGGTGAAGAAAATTCCAACTCATCAACTTGGCGTACGATCTGGCCGTTGTTGCTCCGATTCAGTTCAGTCTTTGCGGGGCGGACGGAGGGTGGCTGCATGCGCGTCTCTCCATCGAGGCTCTGGGCGCGGGTAGCCGATCGACTCGGCACGGACCCGGAGTCCGCGCAGCTGGAGGTGCTTGGTGCGGCGGGATACTCATGGTGCGCGCCCGCGACGGACCCGTCCTTTCCCTTCCACGTGGGGTGCCCGATTTCTTCCGCTTTTCAACTTTGGAGCGCGCCACCCACCACGAGCCCGCGCTCACCGTCTCTCATCTCTCCGCACTGACCACCGCAGGGACGACGCAACGGGCGAGTTGACGTCGTGGCCGGATGACGCCCGGCCCGAATCCCGCTCGCCGGCGCCCCGGGGAACCGACGGCGCGCGCGTGAGCTGCCCCATCGATCTCGTCTCACCCGCGTCGAACGGCGCGGTGAGCGAGACCCCGTCGCCGGATCCCCTCCCCCTTCGCGAACGACTCGGCGCGACGGCGACGACGAGAACACGGTCGAACGGAGACGACGAGGACGAACACGGCGAACACGATGAACCACCCTCGGCGTCGCAGCGCACCATCAACCCTCCCCCGTTCGAGACGTGGTCCGACGCCGAGCTCAGACGGGAACTCGCGAGGCAAGGCATGAGAGACGGACCGCGAGCGTACATGGTGTCGCAGTGCATCGCCGCGTACGCCTTCAGCACCCAGAGCCAAAACGCGACGATGAGCCAGCGACACGGTCCGAGCACCCAGCCCGACGGCGGCGGCGCGAGCCAGCCCAAACGCCGGCGCCGCGGCGTCGGAGCCGAATACAAAGACGAAGCCTCCAAGACGATTGACCTCGAGGATCGGCTCGGCGATTGGATCAAGCGCGACCGAGGGCTGTACGATCGGATCCTACTGATGGAGACGGTGGACGTGGACGACATGGCGGCGGCGCTGAAGAACGGCGACGAGGCGACGGATAAGACGAACGGGACAGACGCGTGGAGAAGAAAGGTGCCCCGGACGAAACTGCTCGCGTACCTCGAGTCGCAGGGCGTCGCCGTCGTCTCCACCAAAAGCCGACGCGGGAATAAATCTCACTTTTAGATGACACTTAGACTAGACACACGATCGACTGTACAATCAAAGTCGACTACAGCGGGTTCAGGCGCCGCCGAGGGCGCCCGCCCGGCGCGTTCGCCGTCGACGGCATCAACCGCCGAACGTACTCGCGCTGAATGAAGCACCCACACGCGAGGGGACACACCCAGTACGCCGCAAACACGAGCACCGCGGACGCACACACGTCCGCGACCTTACCCGTCACCGCCGTGTCCCACGGTAGACGCGATAGACACACGGTTTGGAACGTTGGGAACGCGGCGCCGACGTTAACGTCCCAGAAGCCGTTGTACTCCGCGAGCCCGAGGGCGTGGTTCACTACGAACGGCGCCGTGAAGGAAACCGCGCACGTGGTGACCAAGCCCCGAAGGTGCCGGTGCGCGAACGGGTGGGCCGAGTACACGACCATCATCGCGCATATGCACACGATCGCTTTATAGTGCAAGGCGTCGAGGGCGCACTGGCCGTGCATGTTCTCGCGGCGGACGTAGCTGCCGCCCTCGCCGTACCCGTACCAGAGCGCGGCGCCACCCGCGTAGAGGTAAAACCGCTTGTCATTTAACCCGCGCCGCGTGAGGAAGCCGTCGAGATACAACGGCCAGCCGCGGCTCAACCTCGCGCAGATCACCTGCCCGATCCCCGTGCGCACGTACACCCCCCAGCTTAAATTGCAGTACTGCAGCGTGGTCACCCCGTGGATGGCGAAGCACGCGAGGCAGATCATCCAAACCGACTCGTTCCACTGCTTCGTCGTATTCGTCCACGCTCGCGACAACCCGGGGTCCCGACGCAGCATCTTGACGACGTCGTCGTGAAAACAGCATCCATCGCCGCCGAGGAAGGCGAACTTCGGCGACGAGGTTATCGCGGCGGCGGCGGCGGCGTCGTCCGAGTCGTCCCCGTCGACGCCGCCGTCGATTGCGGCGGCGGCGGAGTCGGAGTCGTCGCCGCCCGCCTCGGATCCCCCGTCGCGGTTAGCCCGCGCGCCCTCCTCCTGCCTCGCCGCGAACATGCTCTGCAGTAGCATCCGCTCGGTCAATCGCAGGTCCAGCACCTTGGTCACCTCCATCGCCGCGCCGAGATCTTCTTCGTTGATTGTGGCGGGCGCGACGCAGTTGCCGAGCCGTGTGACGAAGCGGTTCGCCTGCGCGTCTCCGAGGTCGTTTCGGATGGTTCGCACGGCGTCGGAGATCTCCTGGGCGGTCTCCGTGTCGGGGATCAGGAGCAAAGGGACGCTGGCGCCGATCTGCACGAGGTCGGCGTCGCCCGGGGGGTCGGATGTCGCGCCCCCGTGCCGCCCCGATCGGCGATTGCGGGGTCCCGACGGGGCCTGATCGACGCTCCGCTGTTGCGACTCCGCGTCGCGGTCCAGCACCGCGTAGACCCACGCGCATCCCACGAGCTCCTCCGGGAGGATGTCTACGGGCCGCGGGATGGGTATGACCAGCGTGGTGTCGCCGCCGTGCCGCTCGTCCGTCTCCGTGATCGACGGAAGCGTCCGCCCCCTGTGCGTCACTCGCAGGGTGCAACCCATGAGGCGCTCGTGGACCCGCACGGTGACCGGCCTGCCGCCGCCGCCGGGGTTGAGGAGGCATATGGCCGCCTGGTCCAGCATCGTGCTGCCATCCGCGGCGAAACCCTTGATCCCTCCCTCCATGGATCCTATCCTTCACGGCGGGGCGCCTCCTCCCGGTGGAAATGTGACTCACGCAGAAACACGTGGGGCAGACGACCCCAACGACTGCAGACGAGCATGACTGGTTTTAGATTTTTCGAGAATTCAATCATTCGCAGTCAGGTGATTAAACATAATCTCAAGTATTTCAGCACCTTTGTAACCATCACGCCGCTTCTAATTGCTAATTCGCGGGAAAATCGGACTCACCGTTCGATGGAAATGCGCGCGGATAACGATTCGGCCACGTGCTCGTTCGAGGGCACCCTGCCGTGCTGGCAAGTCGTGACAAACGTCTAGGTCGCCCTCGGGAGACACAACACTCGCGCGCGCGACCCCGTCTGAGGTCGAAGCGTCCAAGTTTCCACGCAGGAGACGCACGGTACACTCGTTGGCGAAGACCCGACGAGCGCCGCCTCGCTTCCACGCGCGCGACACCCGCCCGCGCCGTTCGAGCTCCCGCCCGGGCCTCGTCATTGATTTCAGCGCTGACGCCGCTCGGTAGCGACAAGATGTCCGCCTCCGCCTCGCTCGCGTCCCGCGGCGCGACCGCCAACGCGTCCGCGTTGGCCTCACGCGTGCGGATGACCCGCGCGCGCACCGCCGCGCCGCCCGTCCGCGCCGCCATCGCCGAGCCCCCCGGCTCCGCCTCCAACGCCGAGGTCAAAAACAGCGACATCCAGATGTTTGAGGGCACCAAACGCCTGCAGACGCAGGTGGCAGAGATCGGACCGGGCACCACGTGCATCCGCTCGCTCGACTGGGACCGCGACAGGTTCGACATCGAGTTCGGCCTCGACCTCGGCACCACGTACAACTCATACGTCATCAAAGGAGCCGAAGCCACCGCGCTCGTCGACGCTTCGCACGCTAAATTCGAACAGCTGTACGTCGACACCCTCCGCGGCGTCGTCGACCCGGCGTCCATCGACTACATCGTCTGCTCGCACACCGAGCCCGACCACTCGGGGCTCATCGGGCCCATCCTCGAGTTGGCCCCGAACGCCACAGTCGTCGGCAGCAAGGTTTGCATCGCGTTTTTGCAAAATCTGGTACAGAAGCCGTTCAAGTCGCGCGCGGTGAAGGGCGGCGACGTCGTGGACCTCGGCGGCGGCCACGAGTTACGTTTCATCATGGCGCCCAACCTGCACTGGCCGGACACCATGTTCTCGTTCGATCCCGCCACCAAGCTGATGTACACGTGCGACGCGTTCGGGTCACACTACTGCACCGAGGAAATGTTCGATACCAACCTGGAGGCGGTGCTTCCCCACTACCGGTTCTACTACGAGTGCCTGATGAAGCCCAACGCCCGGAGCGTGCTCACCGCGCTTCGTAAGTGCGAAGCTGACGGCGCCAACCCGCTGGACAACGACTTCGCCGGCATCTGCAACGGCCACGGGCCTCTGCTCAAATTCAACGTCGAGGAGCTCGTGGGGGGGTACAAAAAGTGGTCGGAAGACGCGCTGGAGAAGGCCAAGGCGTCCACCACGGTCTTCTACACGAGCGACTACGGCTTCAGCGACCGCCTGTCGCAGTCCATCGCGCGCGGGCTGACCAAAGCCGACGTGGAGGTGACCATGATGGACATGAACACGGAGGACACGCAGGAACTCATCGAGGCGGTGAGCAAAGCGGCGGGGATCTGCCTCGTCGTGCCGCCCGCCACAGGCCCGGCGCACGACAACCTCGCCGCCATCATCGGCAACATCAAGTCAAAGCAGAAGATCCTCATCGCGGAGTCCTACGGCGGTAACGACGAACCCGTCGGCCCGCTCGCGTCGCAATTCGCGGGCATGGGCGTAGAGGAAGTCGTCCCGGCGCTGAAAGTCAAGGAGGATCCCACCGAGGCAACCTACCAGCTCTTCGAGGAGTCCGGCACCGACCTCGGCCAGGTCCTGACGAAGAAGGAGACGCTAAAGGCTATGAAGAACGCCATGTCCCCGGACGTCGCCAAGGCGCTGGGCCGCGTCTCTGGCGGGCTCTACGTGGTCACCGCGGCGCAGGGCACCGCCAAATCGGCGATGATCGCGTCTTGGATCGCGCAGGCGTCCTTCGAGCCCTTGGGTTTCACCGTCGCCATCGCGAAGGACCGCGCGATCGAGTCTTTGATGCAGGTTGGCGACAAGTTCGTGCTGAACTGCCTTCCCGAGGATAACTTTGAGGGACTCATGAAGCATTTCCTGATTCGGTTCCCGCCGGGGGCGGACCGTTTCGAGGGGGTGGAGTGGGCCCCCGCGAGCTGCGGCGCGCCCATCCTCAAGGAGGCTGCGGCGTACATGGAGTGCACCGTGACGAGCAGGATGGAGGCGGCGGACCACTGGATCGTGTACAGCGAGGTGCGCGACGGTAAGGTTTTCAAAGATGAAAAGACCGCCACCCACCACCGCAAGGTGGCCAGCTACTACTGAGGTTGTTTGTAGAGCGCTTTGTGTATGAAATGTAACGTGAAATGAAACGGAGAGTTTGTGTCGTGTCCAGACGTGTTATCGTACAATGTACAAGAGAGGGAACTGATACGGTCGTTCGCCTCGGGTAGTAGTCTACCGACGTAAAGGAGCCGTCGCGGGCTTCGGGGTACACATTTTGCGCCTTGACAGAGTCAGCGGCGGCGAAAAGAATGGATCCGCTCGACTCGACGTGGGAGAGCCGGCGGTGATTTCACAGTCGAAACCAATCACCCGATCGCGTTCAGGGTCCCCACGAACCACTTGGCGCACACCACGTCCTCGAAGTGCGGGTTGGGCACCGGCCCTATGTGGTCCGGGTGCTGCCTCAACTTCCCCTTAGCGCTCTTCACCCCCGGTAACAGCGACTTGCTGTACACCGCGTTGCCGCCGTGACGCTCGATGTGCGTGACACTCGGCTCCGTCCCTTGGCCCTTGGATGCCGCGACAGTGCTCGATGTCACCGCCGCGTGCGCGTAGTCGTTCATGGGCGCGTGGTGCACCCTGCCGAACCCGGCGGCTCCGAGCACCAGCGCGAGGACTCCGTTGCCCAAGATGCGGTTGGGCCCTCCTTTCCCGTTGACGCCGCGGGCGCTGCGCGGGGCGTCGTCGTCGAGGAGGCACGCGGGGCCGCGCGGGAGGTTGGTCTCGCTGTCGGCGTCGATCTTGAGCGCTGTTGGGAAAGGTTTGGACGGGTGGGGAGTCGAGGTCAGCGAGTGAGCGACGGAGCGAGTGAGACGGAAAAAAAGTTTTGACGCGAGGAACACGTCGACGCGACGAGGTGTCTCGGCATGCCGGAAAACGTCGACGGGCTGGGCCCGGGTGACGCGCGTTCGGGGCGCCGCGACGTGCATCGCGCGGGTTTGAGGGTGTTCCGCGTTGGGTACGCACCATGAGGGGAGAACAGGCCGGTCGCCGCGGCGAAGAAGGCGCGTCGGTCGCCGTCGGCGGCGTCGCCCCCGTCGCCTTCCGTGGCTTTCGTCCTCGTCAGCCGTCCTCGTCGCGTCGAGGCTTCGGAGGAGTCCCGGGGAGTCGCGGTCGCCGCGACGTCCGAGCGGTTGGAAACGCCGCGTCCGCGCCCGCCGCTCTTAGTGCGCCTGTGAGTGCCTCGCAGCGCCACCGCCGTCGCCACCGTCGCCCCGGTCACCGTCACGAGCGGGGATACCATCCCAGACGTCCCGTCGAAAGTTTCGGGGTTGCTCTGATGTATAAAACCGGCCTCGATTGGTGGCCGGCGCGTGCGAGTGTTCGCGCGTCGCGACCTCGTGCGAGTCGCGTCCGAGGGATACTCGGGTGAGTGACGCTCCGATGGAGTGTTCGGAGGGACGCGTGCCGTGTGAAGGGCTCGCGCGCGTTGGTGTGGGGCACGACACGAGACTCCGAAAAGGACTTGCAAAGCCGAAAAAAGTGACGAGGACCAAAAAGCGGCACTTGTGAACCCAAAATCTCGGTTCGCAGGTCGATGTTCGTCACGACAATCTCTGTCTTCGCGCGTGCGGCCAATCAGGTTTGTTTCAAAAAGGTGATGATTCGGACGTCGTCAAAGGTCGCGACTGTGGATGAGTCAGATGAGTCACGTTTCCTCGCGATTTCCCGCCACAGGCAAATGGTCAGGAAACTCGAATTTATACCCGAAACGTCGTTTTCCATTTTCGAGGGATTGGGACTCCGAGAAGGCCCGTGCTCGTCACTCCACTGGGAGTCACGGCGGGAGGCGAATGGATCTGGGCGAGGTTGGACTCAGGTCATCGCACGCTGGAGTCGCGGGCTACGAAAACTACGTTTGCGATGACTTGTGTGAGGTACAAGCGAACGTGATCGGCCTCTTAGTCCTCTTCTGTACACTCGCGCTCCCTGTCCTGCTCGGGTACGGGCTGTTGCACAACCTGGACACGCCCTCATTCAAGGGTTACAACGAGGACCAAACGCGGTGATAACCCCCTGGACCTAGCATGAAGCTGTGAGTAAACCAACGAAGACGACGGCGGGGTCATCTCGCAAGATGTATTGATGCTTCACCTGTTGGCCGAGCCCAGGTCTCCACGGTCACCGACGTGGGATCTCATGCTGGGTGCCACTCCTGAGAAAAAATTTTCTCGGATGCGGAGGAGGCGAAGACGAATGCGACTCGGTCCAACTAATAAGGTGGCTTGCAAAATCCTTCTTTTCTGTAAACATGTAAACGTGTAGTACCTAAGTCAATCCTAAGTGCCTGTCTCGTCGTTGCGTCGAATTCTCCACGGGCGATGACCGTCTTTCCCGTTCGCCCGTTTTCACAACCGTCGCATCGTAAAACAATCGCGTTTCTTCCCATCCATCCAATCCCCGCCGTCTCCTCTCAAGACACCGTCCGCCCGAATGCGACGGCGCTGATGTAGAGGTTCTTGGCCCACTTCTCCTTGACGTGGGTGCTCGGGAACGCGCTCGTGCGCAGCGTCTCCTGCGTCTCATCCGCGGGCCTGCGCCGCGGGATGGACAGCACAAACGCCGCCTGGTCCGGCGTCGCGGCGCAGCACGTGATCCTAAAGCCCGAATCCCAGCGCCTGTGGATCCCTTCCGACGGGTACATGAAATCGAGCTCGACGCACTGGTCCACGAACCCGGCGTTGCGCGACATGACCACCGCCCACCGCGTCCCACTCGTCGCCATGGACGTGACGTAGAACCCTTCCTTCCACTTTTTGTTGATCCACTTAAACGGAAACGAATCGCTCACCTTGTACGACTGCTGGGTGTACGTCGTGCCTTTGGACATGATCACCAACGCGCTGCCCGTGGTGGACCCGGCGAGCGCCGTGATGTAGTACCCGTCGTCCCACTGCTCCAGGATCCAGTCCTTCGGGAGGAACTGGGTGGAGAGCTCCCACACCTGCGCGCTGAACCCGGTACCCGCGTCCATGATGAGCGCCCAGAGCTCCTGAGCGCAAGAGACAGAGCTGATGAATAAGCCGTCGTCGTTGCCCTTGTCCACGTGCTGCTCGATGCGCGAGTTGGCGACGTTGTAGTGGTACCGTTGCTTCATCGGGCGGTGCGCGTTGTAGATGGTGATCCACTGCTGCGCGGGCATGCCGAGGCGAATCTTCTTCTTCGGCCTGCCGTCCTCGCCCTCCTCGTCGATTGGTTCCGCCTTGCGCTTCTGCCCGACTCGCGCCTTCTCGGCACCCTCGGTGGAGATGGGCCGTCGGTTGCTGGGTCCGCACAAGGGCTCGAAGAGCGAGGCGAGGCCTTGGTACTTGGGCTCCTCGTCAAACTTGAGGTTCACCACAGCCTCCATGTACTGCCGGAACGCCGGGGGCGTGTACCTGCAGAGCGCCTCCGCCGACGTCGCCATCTTCTTCTTGCACACCAAAAACCCTTTGTTGTCCCCTTGGTAACCCTGCCACGGCAGCCGGCCCTTCAGCAGGAACAGCAGGGTGTACGCCAGTGACTCGAGATCATCGCGTCGCGAACCCGTGCGACCCAAGTGCGCGTGCACCGACGCGTAACGAACCGTCCCTCGGAAGATATCCGGCCTCTGATCGTAGTCCACGTGGGTGGAGCAGATTGCGTCCCTCCACCGAGTCGCCAGCCCGAGATCCACGAGGTAGAGCTTCTTCTCCGTGGGTGTTCCGGGCGGGCCGAGGAGGAAGTTCTCGGGCTTGATGTCGCCGTGCACGAACCCTTTGCTGTGGAAGTGCTCGAGGATGGCGAGCGCCTCCACCGCGATGCACGCGACCATCTCTTGCGACATGATCTGGCCGTTGGTGTTCCAGGTGTCCCACAGGGACGGGCCGAGTAGGTCCATCACCATGACGTAATACTCCCCTTGCCGTCCCTTGAAGTGCACCTTGGGTACGCCTAGGATTCCCCCGAGGGTCGAGAAGGCGTTGTACACGGACCACTCGTACGGGGGTCCGTAGTTGCATCCCTTGCTGCTCCGGTGCTCGAATTTGAGCGCCACCTGGTTCGAGTTGGCGTTGCCGGTGGTCTCGCCGCGCGTGCCGCTCGACGTTACCCTCCGCCCCACGTACACCTGGCCGAAACCACCCTTGCCCAACTTACGTTCCACGATGTAAACCGGGGAGCCACCGACCTGGGCCTGCGATTGGAGGAAGGGATCGGGAGCGGGACGTCAGGGAGCGCGGCTTTTTTAACGCGTTGCGTTGTTGGAATCTAGGTTTAGTCGGGACGTTCGAGGGTCGGTGGCGCGCGTGCGACCAAGACTCACCCTCTCCGGGACCGGCGCCGTCGTCGCATCGTCGTCTGCCACGGGCTGGTCGCCGCTCCGCTCCTCGCTGACCTCCTCCACCATCTTTGGATGCGCCTTTCCGGGGTGCGCCCTTCGCTTTTTTCAAGCAGAACTCTCTCCGAGATTCGCCCTCACAGCTGTGCGATTGCCGGCCGGAACTGGGCGACCCACGAAGGTTCGGTCGAACGTGCGACGCGACCTTTCGGGTTGGATACTTACGGAGCGTGCGTGCGTGGACGCGCCTCCTCGGTTGTGTCCTCGCCGCGCGTCGGAAGCGGCGTTAACGGGCCCGGATCGATCGTCCGGCGAAATATCGGAGGGCTATAGCATGATTCGGTTCCATCGCGAACCGTCGGTCGAAAAACGTGGTTTGATCGGCAGTTATCACGGCGCCGATCAAATCCACTCGAGTTATTGACGGTTTAATCCATTTGAAAGCACCGACAGATCGACGGTCGGTTTCCCGCGTTTCGCCTCAAACTCCGAGACGAAGTCGACGTCCGCGGAGAAGGATGCGCGTCGCGCCCTGTGTCACGGCTGCGTCGCACGCGGTGCAGGGCCCGGCGGTAAAATCCGCACCCTCGCGACCCTCACGAACCTGTCCGAAGGCGAGGACCCGGACGATCCCGAGGGTGGCGGGCCCCGAGGCAGAGATGGCCACTGACGATCTCGGCACGTGCGATCGAACTGTGTTGGCGTCCAAGGGCGGGCCCCTTCACGTGCGCACGCCGTTGATCGTCTCCAAGCCCATGTCCGCGCTCCTCGGCCGCGACGTCTACCTCAAGCTCGACGCCATGCAGCCCTCCGGCTCGTTCAAGCTCCGCGGGATCGGATACACGTGCCAGAAGGCCATCGCGGAGGGCGCCAACGCGCTGGTGTCGTCGTCGGGCGGCAACGCGGGATTAGCAACCGCCTACGCGGGCCAACGGCTGCGCGCGCCCACGACCGTCGTGGTCCCGGAGACGACCCCGGAGTTCATCCGCGAGCGCCTCAGGTCCCTGGGCGCGCAAGTCATCGTGCACGGCTCGCAGTGGAGCGAGGCGCACGCGCACGCCGTCGCCCTCAACGACGACGTCGGCGGCAAACTCGTCCATCCCTACGAAGACGTAGACACGTGGACCGGACACGCGACGGTCGTTCACGAGATCAAAAGCGATTTAGCCGCGATGGGCGTGTCCACACCGCCCGCGGCGATCGTCACGTGCGTCGGGGGCGGCGGGCTGCTCGCGGGCATCCTCCAGGGCCTCGCCGAGGTGGGATGGGGAGAGACGTGCCCAGTCGTCGCCGCGGAAACGATTGGAGCCGACTCCCTCGCAACATCCGTGGACGCGGGCGAACTGCGCACGCTCCCGGGGATCGACTCGGTGGCCAAGTCGCTGGGCGCGGCGTCGCCGTCGCCGCACGTCCTCGCGATGGCGCTGGAGCGCAAGGGCAACGGGCTGGTGCGCACGTGGAGGACCGAGGATGCGGCTGCCATCGACGCGTGCATGAGACTGGCGGATGACCACAGGGTGCTGGTGGAGCCCGCGTGTGGGGCGGCGCTGAGTGCGGTGTACGGGGGAACGTGCGAGGCGCTGCGTGGGCTGACAGGGGATGGTCCGGTGGTCGTGGAGGTTTGCGGCGGGGCGATCATCGATAGGAAGACGCTCGCCGGGTACGCGGCCCAGTTCGGGCTGGAGTGAGAGTTAGCGACATTTTATCTATGTCAAGTAAGATTATCGGGTCCTCTCGGGTCACTAGTGCCTAGCGTTGGGCGATGGAGGGTGACGACGAGCTCCTCCGGGGGCTCGGCGTCACCGCTCGAGGGGAGCGTGACGTCGCGCGTGACGTCATCCGCGATGCCGCGGTGGCGGCGGCGGCGCGGGAGGCTGCCGCGCGGGACGCCCGGCGCGGCGGCGATGGCGGGGGCCGAGGCGACGTGGCCGACGACGCGGGCGGCGACGGCGACGCGGGGCCGAGCGATGCGGGCACGTCGGGCGGCGGCGGCGGCGGCGATGGCCCCGTCGCTAAGGAGTTGGCGCGTCTTCGCGAGGAGTCCGAGCGCCTCGCGAGGGAGCTCGGCGCGGTGCGCGACGCCCTCGATGAGGTCCGCGAGCGGCAAAAGAACGGCGACGCGCCCGTCGACGCCGCGCTGCAGATCGCGGTCGGCGAGCGCAGAGTCCAGGGTCTGACCGACAAGCGCGACGCGCTCGCCGCGAAAATAGATGACGTCGAGGCGAACGTCGCGGCCGAGGCGAGCGAGCGAGCGAGCGCCGCCCCCCCCCCCCCCCCCCCCGGCGTCGCACCGTCGCGCGGCGACAGCCACAAGAAAAAGTCCGGCACCTCGCGCGCTTCTCGCCGACCGGCCCCGGCGCCCGTCTCCATCGTCCAAGAGGACGACGACTTCGACAAGATGATGAATGCCGTCGAGGGACGCGGCGCCGGCGCCGGCGGCGGAGAGATCGGCGAGACCGAGCGCGAGCGCCTCATCCGCACCGGCGTCATCACACCGTTCGACAACCTCTCGGGATTCGACAGATCCGTCCGAGTCGCCGAGACCACCGGCGCGCACATCGCCTCCATGACCGCGTACAAGGTCGGGCGCAGCGCCACGCAGCTGCTCGAGGGCGACGCCGTACCGAAACAACGCCCGGAGGCGAGGGAGTTTGGCAAACGGCCGCGCAAACACGCGGCGCCGGGGCTGGACGCTAAGGTTGCCGCCAAGAAGCGCGAGTGGCGAAAGGCTGCGGCGTCGAAGGAAGCGGGAGCGAACGGAAGGGGGGGCGCGCCCGGGTCGAACGCCAAGCCCCGTCGACGCCGGCGTCAAAAGGACGCCGCGTACAGCAGCGACGAGGACGAATCCGACGAGGAGGAAACGGAGTGGGACGGGGAAGAGGCGGAGGAGGTAAAGGCATTCGTGATCCCGAAAGCGGAGCCGGGCGGATCGGTCCCGGTTGCGGTTGCGGCTTCACTGGCCCGGTGGCCGTGCCCCGCGTGTACGTTCGCCAACCCGGGGGATCTTGACCGATGCGAGCTCTGCGAGACATCAAAGCCGGAGATCACACCGACGCAGGCGGCGGACGACGAGATTGAGTTTGTGCGGGAGATCAAGGTGACCTCCAACCGTCGAGTGAGGCGCACCTCGGGGAACGCGACTGGTTCAGCCCCGGCTCCTAAACCCAAGCGGCCGAGGACGGCGAGGGTCAAACGGGAGCCCGGAACGGCGGCTGTCACTACCGCGGCTGTTACTACCGCGGCGGCGCCCCCGCCGCGCCGCGCCGCGCAGGTCGCGGCGAGGAACGCGCGGCGCGCGGCGGAGGCGGAGGCGAATGGGGAACTGAGCGGCAGCGAGTCCGACTTTAACGGCGCCGGGGAAGAGGAAGAGGAAGAGGACGACGAGGACGAGGAGCTCGAGACCGAAGGCGAGGAGGACGCCGGGGAAGACGCCGAGGGGGACGCGGGTGAGACGCGTGCGCGCGCGCCGGCTCGTGCCCCAAGGTCCCGCCGCGCCCCGGCTGGTCGAGCGGCACCTCCTGAGCGCGAGCCCAGGACGAACCGACGGCTCCCAGCTGAGTCGGAGTCCGAGGAGGAGGAGGAGGACATCACCTTCCAGGGCGGCCTTCGCCTCCCCTCCGGGACGTACGCGCGGCTCCTCGAGCACCAGCGTACGTCCATCAAGTGGCTGTGGGAGCTCCACTGCCAGCGCGCGGGCGGGATCATCGGCGACGAGATGGGCCTCGGGAAGACGGTGCAGGTGTCCGCGTTTCTCTGCGCTTTGGAACGCAGCGGGTTGTACCGGCCGACGCTGGTGGTGTGCCCGGCGACGATGTTAAGGCAGTGGCGCCGCGAGCTCCGCGCGTGGGCGCCGCGGCTCAACGCCACCATCCTGCACGAGTCCGCGGTGTCATCGCAGGCGCTCGCGGACGCGAACGGGAACAAGAAGAACGCGCGGCTTCGGCTGCTTCGCGACTGTATCGCAGACGCTAAAGGTGTTTTGTTGACCACTTACGAGCACGTGCGTTTGATGCGTGATCAGCTGCTGAGCGTGCGGTGGGGGTACGCGATACTTGACGAAGGGCACAAGATCCGTAACCCCGACGCGGACGTCACCATATGCGCGAAGCAGCTGCAGACGGTGCACCGGCTGATCATGACTGGCGCTCCGATACAGAACCGGCTCTCCGAGCTCTGGTCGTTGTTTGACTTTTGTTTCCCGGGTAAGCTCGGGACGTTACCGGTGTTTCAGGCGCAGTTCGCGATTCCGATCCAGCTCGGGGGGTACTCCAACGCATCGCAGCAGCAGGTGATGACCGCGTATCGATGCGCCACGATGCTCAAGGATCTCATCGCGCCCTATCTTCTCCGGCGGATGAAAGCCGACGTGGACATCGACTTGCCGAAGAAAACTGAGCAAGTGCTGTTCTGTCCGATGACTGGCGAGCAGAGGGAGGCGTACAGGTCCTACGTGCACTCACGGGACGTGGAGGAGATTCTGGAGGGGAGGCGCGAGGCGTTGGGCGGGATTGACGTTTTACGCAAAATCGTGAACCACCCCGACTTGTTAGAGCGGACCACCCAGGCGCACTCGGAAAAGTACGGCGAACCCGAGCGCAGCGGCAAACTCCTCGTCACCGAGAAGGTCCTCGGCCTGTGGCGGACCCAAGGGCACCGGTGCCTGCTGTTCAGCCAGACGCAGCAGATGCTGGACATCCTCGAGGCATCCGTCGCCAAGGCTGGGTACACGTACAGGCGCATGGACGGGACCACGCCGGTGAGTCACCGCATGCGACTCATCGACGAGTTCAACGGCGACGACGACGTTTTCGTCTTTTTACTCACCACCAAAGTCGGGGGCCTCGGGGTGAACCTGACGGGCGCCGACAGGGTGCTCTTATACGACCCTGACTGGAACCCCAGCACAGACGCGCAGGCTCGCGAGCGCGCGTGGCGCATCGGGCAGACCAAGGAAGTCACCGTCTACCGCCTCGTCACCGCGGGAACCATCGAGGAGAAGGTGTACCACCGGCAAATTTACAAAGAGTTTCTCACGAGCAAGGTTCTCAAGGATCCGAAGCAGCGCCGGTTCTTCAAAGCCAAGGACCTCGGCGACCTGTTCACGTGGGAAGAGGACAATAGAAACACCAAGCCCGGGAAAGAAGACGCCATCGAGACTGCGGAGCTATTCACCGACGTCGAGGCGGAGATTCGCGCCGCGGATGTGAATCAAAACGCTTCGACATCCGACGCCGATGACTTCGTCTCAGCCGGGGCGGAGAACGGGACTTCGGGACAGATCTCCAACGAGGCTGGCGGGTGGGGGCACGGCGACCCCGACGTCGTGGCCAACGGCGTGGGACGCAGTGTTGGGTCCTCTTCCCGGTTCAGGGTTGAGACGGACAAGTCGGGCTCTGCGGAAAAAGCAAAAGCGGGGGCGGTTGAGGACGGCGGCGACGCCGCGATCATGCGGTCGCTCTTCGGCGGCGGCGACGGCGACGGGGGAACCATCCGAGGGGCCATGAACCACGACGCCATCATGGGCGCCGCGGGGGGCGGGAAAGATCACCTCACGGGGCACCACACGCGAGTCGCCGCGGAGCGAGCCGCGAGGCAGGCCGCCGAGGCGGTGCATCAGTCGGGGCGTCGGGGCCGGACGAACGTCGCGGTTCCGACGTGGACGGGGCGGTCGGGCGCCGCGGGGGCGCCGCCGGGTGCGACCGGGAGGTTCGGGCGCGCGCCGCTCGGGGCACGCGCGGGGAGCCAAGTGGCCCCACCGGTTTCAAATCCCGGAGCCGGGATCGTCGGCGCCAGTCGAGGGTCTCTCGGGTCTCAGACGTTGCTGCAGAGGATCCGGGAACGCGACGCCGCCGCCGGGATGATGATGACCGCCCCTACCGCCGGACCCGTCGACGGAGATGGCGGTTCGGATGACGGGGATGACGGTTCAGATGACGGGGGCGGGACGACGCGGGGCGCCGCGGAGGCGTTGCTCGATGACATCTGCGGTTTCCTGGAGGACCGGCCGGGACGCGCGGCTCCCACGGGGCTCATCGTGGACGCGTTCAGCCACAGGGTGAAGGACAAAGGGATGTTCCGAAGGCTTCTGAAGCAGGCGGCGAGGCTGGAGAAGGGCGCGGGGACGGCGCAGTGGGTCCTACGCGACGAGTTCGCTTGAAGGACCAATCATTTATTTAGCCAGAGACGATTTTTCTTGTTAATCTTAGCAATCAGCACGCGGCTTCACTCCGGCCGCCGCGCGTCCCCCGTTCGCCCGATAGGTCGTCGATAGCGCGCGCGATCTCGACGCGATGGATCCTATGGACCCGTTCGCGATCGTCCGCGCGATCGTCGCGGGAACCCCGTGGCAGTTCGCCGCGTTCGTGACGGCTCTGTGCTTTTACCACCTCTCGGAGTACGGCATCACGTGGGCGTTTAACCGCGAGATGCTGAGCCGCGACAGTTGGCTCCTGTCCAAGCAGTACGTCGTCGCGATGTCCGCGGGGTGCGCGGAGTACGCGCTCGAGCTCGCGCTCTTCCCGGGGTTCAAGCGCGCGGACGCCGGGTACGCGTGGTGGATCGCGCGGATAGGTCTCGGGATGGTCGTGTTCGGCGACGCGACGCGCAAGCTCGCGGAGATCACCGCGCGGCACAACTTCACGCACCAGATCCAGTACTCCAAGCGACAAACGCACAGGGTGGTGTCGCACGGGATCTACGCGTGGTGCAG
>Ga0302116_1001086_pt1 | contig 16566 bp, 8 predicted proteins | sample AG5_SCM_MG_FD_203124 | JGI IMG/M metagenome (GOLD analysis project Ga0302116, IMG submission 203124) | Marine microbial communities from Western Arctic Ocean, Canada - AG5_SCM | ecosystem: Environmental > Aquatic > Marine > Oceanic | place: Canada: Western Arctic Ocean | collected 2017-10-01 | reverse complement strand
CCCATCTTCCGACTCATCGCCCTCGTCGGCATCGCCTGCGCCGCCACCGTCGCGCACGCCTCCTCCTGCGAGGAGCTCTACACCCCCCAAAAGCTCGAGCTGGCCAGACGCATGGTCGAGTGCGACCTGGGCAACTACAAGTCCGACTGCGTCGCGCCCGTGGACCCGAACGACTTCATCTACTCCCAGAACTTCGAGAGCTACGATGTCCAAGGCAAGGCACAGTGGGACACGTGGCTCGGAAACTTCTTCGCGCTCAACCCCGACGTACGGGTCCGAGTCGTCCGAGGCGCCGGTGAGTTTTGCACCCCGACGAGGTACGCCGCGGAGTGGACCATGAACATGACCTTCCAGCCGAGCGGCGATACGCTTCTGGACGTCGAGGGCGCGTCCGTGATCACGTTCAAGGCCCCGGACGACGACACGATGACCCGCATGAAGGACTACAGCCCCGACATGGAGATCTACGGTCTGCTTCCGAGGCTCGGGTCGCCGCTGATCACGGTGAAGCGCGCAATCGATCAGTGCCTCAAAACTGAAGGCGGCTGCGAGACCGAAGAGGCGATGATGAACATCACGTCCGCCCTGATGGGTGACATGACGGGCCTGCAAACGAACACGCCGACCGAGAAAAAGTGAGAGGGGTGACTGGCACGAGTGTTTAGTCCACTCGATTAAACGTTCTAACTCCGTCGTAATATCATAATACCCCGCCTCTCAATACCCATACCCGTTACCTCACCACGAGTCCCCGAACCTCTCGTAGAGCATCTCGTACATCAGCAGCGCCGACGTGAAGTGCCAGATGGAGTGGAAGAACACGTACCCGTGGTACATACCCCGCCGTTTGCACGCCGCCGCGATGAACATCGAAACCACCGGCGCCGCCGACGCCTCGACCACTTCGTACAGGTGCCCCCGCTTGGCGCCGATGCACGACAGCAGGAACATGACGTAGACGTTGGCGCACAACACGTCGCAGAACAGCAGGCTGGACACCAGCCGTCTGCGCTCGGGCGAAGCGCCCGTCACCCCCGCGATGGCTCCCGCCATCGGCGCCTCCCAGATGGGGGCGTCCTCGCCCACGAATTGGCAGAGCTCCTCTTCGTCGTCGCTCGGGTGGTCGTTGAGGCCGTTCGGGACTCCGTCGTGAAAGGCCCGTGGGCTGCCGCTCATCCGCTTGTCGTTCAAGCGCCCGCTCCGCCGTCTCATGCCCCGCGGGGTGGCCACGCGCATCGAGCCCACCTCGTGGAGGGGCGAGAGCGTCACCCCCGTGAGCTTCTCCGCCCTGCCGATCGCCTGGTACCAATCTCGCAGGGCGCACGCGCAGGAGCGGTCGAGGTTGAGCTGCGCGCCGTGGAACGCGCTGGACGCCAACGCGACGGAGCCGACGCACAACGCGTGGAACAGGTTGCTGGTACAGTACGGCCGGAGGCACTCCATCACCGGGTGCTGCATCGCCTTGGCGGGCAGCGACTCGACGAGCGCGAGGCCGCAGATGTAAACGTAAGGGACGTTCGTCAACCAGAATGCCCACTTTACCCACGGCCTGAGCTTGTCGCACATGACAAAGTTGTGCGGCATCTCCCGGTTTCCCGATCGCGCCTTGCCCCGCACCTTGCTGTGGAGCACGTCCACCGCATCGAGGATGTGTCCCGCCACCATCGTGGGGTGGATATGGGTCGCGCTCGCCGATCTGGTCCAGTCAGCACAAAAGGTATCCAACACGGCAACGCGGCGCAACAGTCAAATCATCTCAGGACGGAGAAGTTCTGGCCTCCTCCTCACACCACGGAGGGAGAGACCGTGCCCTACGCATCGAGGGAGTCGATCGCCGGGTTTGAGCGTGCGACGACGCCATGGTGAGCCCCACGACCGCGCCGACACCCGACACCGGACCCGATACGTCGCGAACCCCGCGCGTCGCCGTCGACGCCCCGACGCCGGGAGCCCTAACGATTTTCCTCCCACACGCGCCCCACTCATCATTTCGCCCTCCCTCCCGTCGCACCAGGGTAACGGCTCGACCAAGCTGGACAAGGCGCTCCTAGCGGACACCGACGGCGAGCGGTACTACGGCCTGGAGAACTTCGGCAACACATGCTACGCCAACTCGGTGCTGCAGGCGCTCTACTTCTGCAAGCCGTTTCGACACGCGATCCTCGAGTACCACGAGTCGCTCCCGAAAGATCACGACGAGAGCCTGCTCACCGCGCTCGGGGACCTGTTCTCGTCAATCTCCAACCAGAAAAAGCGAACCGGCGTCTTCTCCCCCAAGCGGTTCATCGAACGGCTGAAGAAGGACAACGTCATCTTCAACTCGTACATGCACCAGGACGCGCACGAGTTTTTCAACTTTGTCGTCAACGAATGTTGCGAAGTGCTCGTGAAGCAGCACCGAAAGGAACACCCGACGCCGGAGGGTGAACCCACGAAGCCGGTGAAGACGTGGATCCACGAGATCTTCGAGGGCGGGTTGACGAACCAGACGCAGTGCCTGTGGTGCGAGAACGTCACGTCGCGGCACGAGGCGTTTATGGATCTGAGCTTGGACATTGAACAAAACGCGAGCGTCAGCGCGTGCCTCAAGCAGTTCAGCTCCAACGAGCTGCTCGCGTCGCAGGATAAGTTCCAGTGCGACGCGTGCGGGGGGTTACAGGAGGCGCACAAGCGCATGCTGGTCAAGTCATCCCCGAAGGTGCTGGCGCTGCACTTGAAGCGGTTCAAGTACCTCGAGTCGCTGGGCCGGCACGCTAAGCTCATGCACCGCGTTGTTTTCCCATCCGAGCTCAAGATCCCGAACATGGAGGAAGAAGCGGAGGGGCAGGATGCCGCGTACCAGCTCTTCGCGGTGGTGGTGCACGTGGGCAGCGGCCCGAACCACGGCCACTACGTGTGTTTGGTTAAATCGCACGGGCAGTGGCTGACGTACGACGACGACACCGTGGAGCGCATGGACGACGAGGGTATGAACAATTTCTTTGGAAGTACGCGGGAGCACGGGGGTGGGAACACGGAGCACGGGTACATCCTGTTCTACGAGCGCGTGGACGGGGCGGAGTGGAGTGGGAGTGTGGCTCCGGGGGAAGGGGCGCGGGGCGCGCGTGGTGGGCTCACCGAGGCTCTGGCGACGGCGCAGCAGTCACAGTAGTCGAGTGAAAGTAGTTTTTGCAATGACCAAGAGCCAAGAGATTTGTCGACTCCCATCTACCCGATACTCGACCAACTCTCGTTGTAACGACGCGCCGGTGAGACGCGCGAGTGGTTCGCGGGGTATGGACACGATGTATCGCGCGACGGACCCGCGCCCGACGCGGCTCAGCGCGGACGAGCGACGCAAAAGGGATGGAGACTCCAAGCGGCGCGCCAGGCGCAAGGGCTACGCGAGCAGAGGCGGCCTGAGCTCGAGCCTCCTCGAGCGCTGGTGGTTCGAGGCGGTTGGGGACCCGATGAAGACGTCGGTGACGGGCGACCAGGCGGTCGCGTTCTTCAACCGCGTCGGGCTGCCGCGGGAGATCCTCGTCCGCGTGTGGGAGATGGCCAAGCGCGGGCGGAAGGGCGAGCCCAAGGGCATGACGCGGGTGGAGTTCGAGGCCGCCGCGTGCCTCACGTCCGTCGCTCTGTTCGAGTACCCTCAGGTGATGAAGCTCCCGGGGCGCGACATCGCGCGACACGCGGACGCGCACGCGCGCAAACGCATCGGATACGCGTCCGCGGGGATGTACTGGAAGTTCTCGGCGTTTGAACTCTCCGCCGCGGCCGCGACGACGCCGACGAGCTCGAACCGCCGCGTCGTTCGAACCGCACCCAACGAGCTCTTCAGTCGACAAACCCAACCGCCTCCTTCACGACCGCCCACGGACTCGAGCTCTGAAGACGACGACCCGACCCCGCGCGCGGTGCCCAGGTTCGTCATCCGAGGCGCACCACCCGTGGCCGCCGCCGCGCCGCCGCCCGACCCACACGATCCGTTCGCGACGATACCGGTGGACGACTCGCTGGTGCCAAAACCGAGCGAGGAACCCTCGCCTGTGCCTTTGCCTTTGCCTGTGCCTTTGCCTTTGCCTTTGCCGCCGGTTGCGCCGCCGCCGCCGCCCGCGGTCGTCTCGCCGCTCCCTCCGCCGCCCCCCGCGGTCAAGGTGACGGTATTCACACCCCCGCCTCCACTACCGACGCACACACACGCGGACACACACGCGGACGTCGATGTCGCATCGTACGGTGTGTCGGTGGCGAGGACGTCGTCGACTAAAAGTGACTTTTTCGACGAAGCAGGCGACTCGTTCCCGACACAGCTGTGCTCGCTCGGTCTGGACGATTCGATGAGCGTGAGGTCCCCGGACGCGCGGTCGCCGGGCCTTCAGAGCGCGTTCGAGCCCGCGTGGGACGACACGGAGAAGGACGACCTGGCCGACAAGGTGTGGAACGCGGCTGGGCTGCGCCATTAGGAGCGTGTGAGTAGTCTTTTGTGAATCGTGATGACACAAAATGTCACCCCGGAACGAAGTGTCACTTCGCTGGGAGCGACCTCTCGAGACGGCGGCGAGCATCTCGAGAGCATCACCATGGCGAGCATCGCCGCGGCCGGAGCCGCCGCCGCGGCCATCGGCATGTGGTACTCGCAGCGGCGCCAGCCGACCGTGAGCGAGTTCACCGAGCCTCCCACGAACTGGGGCGAGGCGATGCTCCGGCTGCACGAGGTGGTACGCATCTCGTGGAAGGAGGCTCTGTCCAAGCTCGGGGTGTGGAGACTGGACCACCTGCTCGCAATCAGGCACCTGTCCAACAGGGATATGAGCGCGGAGATCGCGGAAGACGCCGCGCGGTGCGGCACGCTCGTGGAGGTGCGTCACCGACCGCACGTGGACCCCCCGCGGCCCCTCTCGGCACCTCGCAATTATATAAAGTGCACGCCCCAGATCCGCCCGCCTCCCGCTGACCCGCGCTCCCCCCTTCCGTTGACATCACAGGACGGCGACGAGTGGATCGAGAAGCTGGACGCCATCGCACTCGCCGCCGGATACAATCGAACCCTCCGCGGCGCGCGAAACCTCGAGCAGATCGTCGCCAAGCTCGACCCGTCGCGAGCGGACATTCTCATGAGTCAGCTTCGTCCCGCGATTTTGCAACCCGCGTACATCTTGGTCAGAGATCGCGTCGAGAAGAAGCTTTTCTTCGTCATCCGCGGCACGCACTCCGTCCGGGACACGGTGACGTCCCTCACCGCCAACTCCCGGCCCCATCACGCCATCGGCGAGGACGGGTCGCCGGTGCTGGGACACGCGCACGCGGGATTCCTGTCCACGGCGAGGTGGCTCGTGAAGACGTGTAAGCAAGACCTGGAGGCCGCGAAGATGAACAACCCGGGGTACACGCTCACCGTCGTGGGGCACTCGTTGGGTGCCGGGACGGCTGTGTTGTTGACGCAGATCCTCCGCGAGCAGGACGGAGGACAGAACCCGTTCGCGACGGTGGAGTGCATAGCCTTCGCGTGCCCGTCGTGTCTGTCCAAGGAGCTCAGCGAGTCGTGCCGGTCGTTCGTCACGACGCTGGTGTCCAACGCCGACATCGTGCCGTACGTGAGCTTCAGCAAGGTATCCGAGCTCCAGTCGCAGATCGTCAGCGCCGCGTGGGAGCAGCAGGTGCTCAAGAAGTGGAGGCAGACGACCCGGGCTATGAACTGTACCGCGCCCAGGGCACCGGGGAAGGTTAGCCCCCTGGACGCCGGTACCAACACCTCTGCGAACCGCGCGCACTTCCTCTGCTCGGTCCCGGGGTCCCTCACGTGCGGGTTCGGGGGCCCGCCGAGGGTTAAGACGGCGGAGGCGGATGACGTGGCGAGCGCTATGGACGTTAACGTGGACGTGGCTCACCTCCCCGGCGCGGCGGCGAGGGGAAACTTCCGCCCACGGCGTTGGCTCGGCGCGCAGCTCCGGTCGCTGACGCGCGGGTTCGAGAACGGGGGTAAGGGGGGTAAGCTGAAGCAGCTCGCGGGGCTGGGCGGCGCGCTCATCGCCGGGTGCGTCGCGCCCAGGAAACCGTCGCAGCGGGTCCTCGCGGCGGGCGGCGTTAACCCGGTTAACACGTCGTCGTCGCAACGACAGGAGCGGGAGTCCCCGACGGCACAGACGATGGCGGCGAGCGCGTGGCCCGCGGAGGGACCCACGGCGTCGAGCGCCGCCGCGCGCGAGGCTGCGGCGTCCGCCGGCGGCCGCGTGGACACAACGGGTCTCCGCGGCGACGACGACGATCCGCTGCCGCAATGGACCGCCGAGCTGGCGTCCGCGGAAGATTTGGTGTTGGAACTCGACGAGGACGAAGAGTTCCTCGCGCGGGCACAGGGCGAGGCGGCGCAGGAGGTGCTCCGGTTACAGGAGGAGCTGAGCGTGATCCAGGCGGCGGAGATTAGGGACGCGTCGCGGGCGGCGTCCACGGCGGGTGGCGATTCGGACGACGAGGAGGAGGACCGGTCGCCTCTCGCGGCTCCGGCGCACAGCTGGAGCAGCATGGCCTCGCTGCTCGGGCCCGGCGCGCCCGCGGACGTCGTCGCCGCGGCGGATGAGATCGAGGCGGCCATCCAGGGCCCCGACGAGATCATGCCGGGGAGTTACGACCGGAAGAGTATCGACCCGAGTATCAGCGGCGACGAGGACGACGCCGACGACGTGAGGGGGCAGCAGCTCCTGGCGCAGCACGTGCTCGCCGAGCGCATCGCCACCGGCCGCGGCGGGTCCGACTGGAGGGCGGTCCAGCTCGAGCGACGGGCCTCGCGCGGGTCCCTCGATAACCTCGTCGGCGATGAGAAGGGCGGCGCGGATGGAGAGAAGGAGGATACCGCGTTCACGGTGAAGCTGTACCCGGCGGGACGGATCCTTCACATGGTCCGCGCGGACCCGTCGCCGGTTGATGACGCGGGTGACGGAACGGACGCCGTGGAGGAGGCTGTCGTGAATTCGTCGGTGGATGCGCCCGTGGACGCGGGAGCGCCGCCCGGGAGCGACGAGTGGCGGGCTCGGTTCAAGATGTACTCGGATGTGTCCGTGGACATGTACGATTCGATCAAGCTGTCGAGGACCATGCTCTCGGACCACTTCCTGCCCAAGTATCTGGAGGCACTGGAGGACGTGCTGTGGAGTTTGAAGAAGAAGAAAGAGACTGCGTGAGTTTAAGGACGACGCGCGCTCGATGTGTCCACTTGTAATTTCATATCTCGATCCTTCCGAGGGAAACTCAAGTTAGTTTGGTTCGTTTGAGAAGTCTCGTCCGCTCACACTTCACGGGGCGCGAGGGAGGGATGACGACGGTGTGGCGGCCACGCGTAAGGATTGCAGTTCCGGATATCGACGGTGCCGATGCTGACGAGAATCGGAGAGACGAGTCGACCAAGAAGGGCACGAAGCGGAAGATAGCCCCGAGGCACTACGGGCCGTGCGAGCACGGGGTGAAACCTCGGTCGAAGTGCAAGGTGTGCAGTGGGTGTCCGCATGGTCGTCATCGCTCTTATTGCAAGGAGTGCGGTGGTGGATCAATCTGCGAGCACGGTCGTGTGCGCTCTCAGTGCAAGGAGTGCGGTGGGGGATCAATCTGTGAGCACGGTCGTCAGCGCAGTAAGTGCAAGGAGTGCGGTGGGTCTGGAATCTGCGAGCACGGTCGTGTACGCTCTGTATGCAAGGAGTGCGGTGGGGGAACAATCTGCGAGCACAGTCGCGAGCGCTCAAAATGCAGGGAGTGCGGTGGGGGATCGATATGCGAGCATGGTCGTCGGCGCTCTGAGTGCAAGGAGTGCAAGAAGTAGCGAACGTATCATCTATCAAACGAACATCTTCTAAACCCATGCTACACTCATTTACCACCGTCCTCACTCCTTCTTCTGCCTCTCCGCGTCGCGCTTAGCCTTCAAATCGATGTGGTCCCTCGCCTGCTTCAGCAGCCTAAACGCTGAGTTGGCCTTGGTGCTGTGATGCTACGACGTCAGTCAGCGTTTACAAATCTTCTAAAATAACGTCAACAGCGCTTCAGAGTCAGCGCTTGAGAGTCAGCGACGGCATCGGCGGGATCGGCTCGCCCCAGCCACTCCTGAGCGACTTCATGGACGCCACCGACGACCGCACCGACGGCGCCAAGCTCCCACCCGGGGTTTTGTCCTCCGAAGTCTTCGCCGCTTCGTCGAAGAATACGCCGTTGAAGTTGAGCCGCAACAGCAGCGTTCGCAGAAACGGCGCCTTGGGATCGTTCGCCAGCCTGTTCGACTTTAGCACCGTGTACAGCGCCGCGCTCTGCCGCGCGAACTCGGCTCCGATGGCCTCGATCTCCATCGCCGTCTCCTCGCTCACGGAGGAATCCCCGACGAATCCATCCCCGGGTAAGCTCTTGACGATGGCGCGGAGGTTACCCGCGAGGCGCATGATCACCTCGACGACGTTGGACACCGACGGCAGATCGAGGAACGACTGCGCGGTGAGCGCCGCGAGGAACGCCCTGTGCGCCCTTTGACACTCCGAAAAGTCCCCTTCGCTCGCCTCCACGCGCTCGATCATCGACCGGTACTGCGCCTCCACCACGTCCACCTGCAGGTAGGTGAACCAGTTGTTGACCAAGAACGCCATCTCGTGCCTCACACTGCGGCACCGCTCGAAAACGCCGTTCCCGGCCCCCGCCCCGCCCCCGCCCTTCACGCCGTGCCCGGCGGTGAAAGACCCGGGTGTCGTGGTCCACCCCGCGCCCGATTTACGCCTCAAGGAGAACCACGCGTCGTCCAGTGCGAGCGTCGCGCGGCGGAGCCTGAAGAGGTACTGGAACATGTGGTTATACCGCCGCATGGCATCCTTCGTCAGTAACAGACCGAGGGGCCACGGGACGGCGTACTCGAGCTCCAGGCCGTCCCACCCGTCGTAGGACGGGACCCGTACGTTAGGGCCGCGTGGTCGTCGCCCGCTCGGGGACGCGCCGTCGTCCTCGCCGCCGCTGTTGAACGCGAGCCGAAAGTTCGGCGCGAGCGGATCTCCATCCGCCGACGACTTCAGCGCGGCTTGCGCGAACGGACCGGCCACGTCAGCCTCCGCGGTGTTCACCCGCGGGGGTGCCGCCAGCACGGCACCGCACTCCTCGAAGAAGGACTGGAAAAAGTCCCCGCGGCCGAGGAGGTGGTACGCCCTCAGCGCCTCGAGATGCTTCGCCAGTGCAGCGTCTCGAACCACGAGCTCGCCGAGCCGAGCCGCGACGGGCCGCCGGATCCCTTCCACGGTCCCTTCGAACGCCAGCCTGTCGAACTCCCCGTCGTTACCTTCACCCTCCGCCTTTGCCAACACACGCAACGACTCCGTCGCCCTTCGTTGCGTGGCGTCGGGGAGAAGTGATCCGCCCGTGAAGTCGCCCCTCGGCCGCGACAGCACGCGAACCGCCCTGCCCGCGAAGAGCACGGCTTCCGCCGCGGGAAGCTCCACGCCGGGCGGGAGAGCCTCGAGGGAGACCTGGAAGCCCCTGTGCCACTCGCGCTCGCCGCCGTCGTCGGACTCCGCCTCGTCCACCTCAGCGGAAGAGTCTCCCTCGAGCCCGTACCCTCGCCAGCCGCTGGTTCCACTTCGCGGGATGGACACAGCTGTGCCGTGTTCGTCAAAGTCTCCGAGGTGGACCCCGCCGTCGCCCCCCGCACCTTCCACGGGTACGACCCAGAACTCGCCGTGCGGATCCACCAGCATGCCGTGCACGGTCCAGGCCAGGACCTGTTGGTACATTGCTCGGTAGCACCTGGCTCGCAGGGATCTGAGAGCGGACTCGAGCTGGGGCGCGCCCGCGGCGAGCGCCGCGGCGTGCAGGTGGTGCAGCAGCGGCGCGCCCTTGAGGTCAGGGCGCTCAATCACGGGCCGTAACGTGGCGTGCAACGCGGGCAGGACGAGCGCGAACCCGGAGAGCGCGGACTCGAGCGCGGCGGGTAACGCTGGGGTGACCCCGCGCAGGATGTCCTGCTCCAGCCTCAAGATGGCGCACTCGTACGAGGCGAGCACCTCGGAGACGCCCGCGGCGAGCGCCCTGCGGTAGAGGCTGCCGCCGGATGCCGGCGCGTTGAACGCGAACGACGACGCGTGGGTGCCGTCGCTGGGTGCCGTCGCGGCGGTCGTCCCGGCCTCGTCCTCCCGCGCGACGAACCGCTCCAAGCATCGAAAGGCGTACCCGAGCGAGACGAGCCGATCGAGGCTGGCGCGCTCGGGGGGCTCGAGGAAGGGTAGGTCGGGTGAGACCCGGAATCGTTCCCGGCCGCCGTCGCTCGTCGCTGGGACGAGCGTGATGACCTCCCCGGGCACCCCCAACAGGGCGAGCAGCACCTCGGGGACCATGGCGCGCCTCACTGTGACTGTGTGACGCGCGTCTCGGATGCCCAATTTCAAAAAATAGACCCAACAGCTGCTGGTACCGAACGTTGGTTCAACATCGCTCACACCTCTCGACGCTCACACTCCTCCATGCCGTCCGTCGACGAGGAGGTCGAGGACGTCATCGGGCGCCTCAAGGCTGCCGTCGGCGCCTCGCTCTTCGACAGAGGCGCGGCGCGCGGTGGACCCTCGCTCTTCGACCGCACGTACGACGCGGACGTGCCACGGTCCACGGTGGACGACGACTTCGACCCGGTGCCGAGCCCGGTGCCGAGGCGTCGTGACGACGCCGCGCTCGATGATGACGCACCGGGGCGCCACTCGACCGCGAACTACCTGCACCGGGGCGCCGCGGACGACGAGGTTCGCGATATCCTCGCCAACCTGTACAGGGTCGCGGTCACGGGCGGACCCATCCCTGAGGATCTGAAGGACCCCGCGTGGGACGACCGCGAACTTCCCAGATGGGACGCGCCGACGCGCGCGAAATGGGACCCGCACGCGACGACCCCGTACGTCATGGAGGGCGTCATGCCCCCATGGCACGCCAAGTCGTACTACAAGGTCGTCGCGGCGGTGCCCAAGGGCGCGGTGCGCGCGTCCACGTCGGAGAGAGCCGCGGAACTCATGCGAGGAGTCGCGGGAGCCGACGGAGGCCGCGACTTCGACGGAACACGCGGCTCGATCGAGTACGTGTCCATCTACGACGGCGTCACCAGGTACGCGCCGGGACTCACCGTGTGCCACCCCGCGAAGGACACGCACGGCGGCGGGCTGTACGTCGCGGAGAGTATCGAGGGATGCCTCAAGCGGGATAAGGAGATGTTCCCGGCGGCGTCCGCGATGCTCACCGCGCCGAGAGCCATCGCGCGCGTCCGGTGCTGGAACCCCGATAGACTGGAGGAACCCGTGCGGTACGGGGGTAAGCTCGCGTTCACGTGCTGCCACGTGGACGAGATCCTGCCGTATCCGACGACGTGGGGCGCGGGTATCAAGGGCGCGGGGACGCGGACGTGGTCGGCGACAAACACAAACGATGAAAACGCCGAAGGAAACTCAAACGTTCTTCGATCATCCGCCGAGTTTCGGTACTCCGTGTTCTCCCCGTCCAAGAGCTCCTCCCGCGTGAGCTACGACGACGCGGCGCTGGACGACGCCGCGGCCGGGATGTTCGGGTCACGCGGCGCGACGCCGAGCGGGACGCCGATGGGTCTCCGGGGGGTCGTGAGAAAATCCACCGACGCGGGCTCGGGATTGGGCGAGCTCGTGGACGACGAGGCGGCCGCCATCGTCGCCGAGCTGGAGGCGAGGGCCGTGGCGGGGGTGCACGCGGCGGGCAGGCGGCGGGAGGCGGAACGGACCGGCGCGGGGGGTAAGGTTGCCGAGGCGGAGACGAAAGGCGCGGAACGGCTGCTTCGAGCGCAGGCAAAGACGGTGTCGCTCGAGGAGGAGGTGAGGGCGATGGAACGACGGCTGGACCGCGCGAGATACGGCGTGTGAGGTACTATGGGGAAACCGTGTTAATGGAAATCGATGTGCATTATCATCAAGCCAGGCGTCTAGCTAGTAGATAGAACCTGTACAATTCAACCCTCCTCCGAGACATTCTCGCGATCAACTCAAGTACCCCCTCCTCCTTCAACCGAACCCGCTCTATAGCGTCCGTCTCGCTCACATCTTGTGCGGCTTCCCGTACGGCTTCGGGTTGGTGGGCATCGGCCGCTTGGCGGGCTTCACGTCCCAGATGTCCTCGGCGTACTGCCGGATGGTGCGGTCGCTGCTAAACTTCCCGCTGCCGGCGACGGACAGGATGGACTTCTTGGTCCACAGCGCCTGGTTCAAGTAGTTTTCGTCAACCTCCTCCTGCGCGCGGATGTAATCGTTGAAATCGTTGGCGAGGAGGTAGAAGTCCTGCGCGCCGCACACCGCGTCGCACACGGGCGCGAAGAACTCGCTCCAGCCAAAGTACCCGTTCCTGATCTGGTCCACGATTGTGTAAAATTCCTCGGGGACGTTGAAGAATTCGCGCTCGAGCCTCAGCCCGGGCACGACGTCCGCCCTGGCGCCGAAGATGAACATGTTCTCCTGGCCAATCTCCTCGGCGATCTCGACGTTGGCACCGTCCATGGTGCCGATGATGAGGCAGCCGTTCATGGCGAACTTCATGTTGGACGTTCCCGAAGCCTCGGTGCCCGCGGTGGAGATGTGCTGCGAGAGCTCAGAGCCCGGGACGATGATCTCCGCGCTGCTGACGTTGTAGTCGGGGAGAAAGACGAGCTGGAGCTTGTCGCCGATCTCCGGGTCCGCGTTCACCGTATCCCCGACGGCGCTGATGAGCTTGATGATCCTCTTGGCCATGTCGTAGCCGGGCGCCGCCTTGCCGCCGATGATGACGCACCTGGCCACCTGCTTCTCCCGCTCCGCCGGCGTCATCGCCTTGAGCGCGTTGTAGCGGTGGATGATGTACATCACGTTCAACAGCTGGCGCTTGTACTCGTGGATGCGCTTCACCTGGATGTCGAAGAGCGCGTTGGGGTTCACGTCCACCCCGGTCTTCTGCTTGACCAGCTCAGCCAGGCGGAGCTTGTTATCGCGCTTCACAGCCGCCCACTTCGCCTGAAACGCCAGGTCGTCGCAGTGCAAACGAAGGTCCGAGAGGAGGTCGAGCTCCTTGATCCACGCGCTGGTGCCGAGGGTCTCCGTGATGAGATCCGAGAGCTTCGGGTTGCAGAACGCCAGCCACCTGCGCTGGGTCACGCCGTTGGTCTTGTTCTGGAACTTCTCCGGCATGATCTGGTAGAAATCCTTAAAGATCGTCGTCTTGATGAGCTCAGAGTGGATCGCCGCCACCCCGTTCACCGTGTGCGACGCGATCAGCGCGAGGTGCGCCATGCGGACGTTCTTCATGCCGTCGCCCTCCTCGATGATGCTCATGCGGCCGATGGTATCGTAGTCGTCGCCCATGATACCCCGGAGCTCCTGCGTGAACCTCCAGTTGATGTCGTAGATGATCTGCATGTGCCGCGGCAGCACGTTCTCCACCAAATCGACGGGCCACTTCTCGAGCGCCTCGGGGAGCACGGTGTGGTTAGTGAACGAGAACACGCGGGTGGTGATGTCCCAGGCCTTGGTCCAGCCCAGCCCGTGCTCGTCCATCAGCAGGCGCATGAGCTCGGGGACTCCGATGGTCGGGTGCGTGTCGTTGAGCTGCAGCGCGACTTTATCGGGAAAGTCGTCAAAGGTATCCTCGTGCGTCACCAGGTACCGGCGGATGATGTCCTGCAGCGTCGCCGACACCATGAAGAACTGCTGCTTCAAACGCAGCTCCTTGCCCTGGTACGTTCGGTCGTCGGGGTAGAGCACCGCGCTGATCGTCTCCGCTCGTTGCTTCGCCAGAATCGCCTGGACGTAGTCCCCGGTGTTGAAGGACTCCAGGTCAAACTCCCTGGACGGCTTGGCGGACCAGAGGCGCAGGTTGATGGTGTTCGGGGTGTTCCAGCCCGGGATCGGTGTATCGTACGCGATCGCCGTGACCTCCTCGCCGCTGTTCCAAATGTAAGCCTGCCTACCTTCCACCTCCAATATCTCCACGTTCCCGTAAAACTTGATCGGGTACGCGATGTTCGGCCGCTCAATCTCCCACGGGTTGCCAAAGTTGAGCCAGTAATCCGGGTTCTCGTGCTGGAAACCCTCGATGACTTCTTGCCTGAACATGCCGTACTGGTAGCGGATGCCGTAGCCCCACGCCGGGAGGTTCTCGGACGCCATGGAATCGAGGAAGCACGCGGCGAGGCGGCCGAGACCGCCGTTGCCCAGCGCGGCGTCCCTCTCCTTCTCCACCAGGTTCTCCATCTCGTATCCGAGCTGCTTGAGCGCCTCGCGGTAGGTGCCGTTGAGGTCGAGGTTGAACAGCGAGTTGGTCAGGGACCGGCCCATGAGAAACTCCATGGAGAGGTAGTAGACGCGCTTAGGGTCCTGCTCCCGGAAGTACTGCTGGGTGTCGTTCCAGCTCTCGATGAGCCTGTCGCGGACGGACATCGACGTGGCCTGCGTACATCGGGGAAGGGGTGGGTGGAAAATTTGGGTGAGTCCTTCGTCTCGCGACGCGGGGATCTGATTGGAAAAAAAAGCAAGAGTTGTTTTGCGCTCCAAACAAAAGGAACAAAGGTTGCGTGGGATCGCGCGGCGCGCACCTGGTAGGCCTCGAAGTCGTCGAACCTGTATCGGGACCTGGCGAGGGTGTACTCGACGTGGTCCACGATGGACTTTTGCACGCTCAGCACGTCGTTCTTGGCGTACGAGTCCATGAGCGAGTACAGCAGATCCTTCTGCCGCGGGTTGGTCTCGAGGAAGGAGGTGGTGTCCTTCGGCCTGGCGCCCTGGTTGGATTTGAGGTAGTGCGCGTTGAGGACCACCTTGATGACCTGCTTGATGTTGGCGAGATCGTAGACGTCGTCCACCTTGGCGCCGTTATCGCCGGTGACGTAGAAGGTGTCCGCGGTGAGGTCACCCTCCATGTCCACCTCCGTCTTCTCCACGCTCAGCCCGAGGTCCTCCAGCGTCGTCTTCATGAGCTGCAAGATCCCCGGCCTGTTTGTAGCCTTGATCGAGACGATTGTGAACTGCGCGTCGCTGTCGCCGTCGACGACGATGGAGAGGTCCGCGTCGCCCTCGACGTCGCCTCCGATGTCCGCGCCTTCGGCGACCGCGCGGGTCATTCGGCGAGATCCGCGGACGTCCACGCGAGACTTCAGCGCAACCGGGGCGGCGCGACGAGGCCGGACGACGAAGGTGTTGGCGCCCCCCCTATTGTTCGCGCTCCTTGAATTTCTGCCCAGGGGCGCGGCGCCGAGGCGGAGCGCCGCGGGGGCCGACGCGACCGACGACATGGCGCGTGGACGGTTCGGAAACCTCCGCTACACCCAACGGTTGTCCGCCGTGTACGGGGACGGTCCGCGCGAAGGTTTGTGGCGGCCAAGAGCGACGTGCCCCTCCGATCGTTGTTAAACAAGCGCGACAACAGAAGAAAAAGATTTTTTCGGGGCGGCGATTGGCTAGTCCCTCCCCACGGGCTTGGTCTATGAATCCTCAAATTCGAAATGCTGACAAGGAACTCAAAAAGGGGGATTCAAACTGCGAAAAAGCCCGCCAGATTCGGTTGAGCAGTTGATGATGAGCAGCAGCCTCGACTGCCTGTTCCCTCCCATCTTCTTCGTCTCGAGACTGACCGGGTGGTCAGTCCTCGGGGGCCATCGATGCCGAAGCGTCCCGACCGCGCCCAGGTCCGACTCGATGCGTTCCTATCGCCTCGAGGGGGCGTCGCGTCGACGAGCGGCAAATCGATCCCTCCGCGCGGGTCCTCGATGGGCACCTCATCTCGCGTCGTTGGTCATTTCCATCAGACTGACAACCACAGGGCGTCCGATGGATCTGCCTTTGTGAACTGCCCGGTGTGCGACACCCGCGTGGCGCTGCGGCTGATGAACGAGCACATGGACGGTCCAGCGTGCGGTACCGCCGGCGAGACACGGTGTGATGAACCGAGGCAGGTCACCGAGGAACCCGTCCACGGGGGGGAGACGCCCGCGGGAGAGACGATGGATGCGAGACGGAAGGACTCACCCGAGGCTGAGGAGGGTGGGAAAACGAAGGAAGCCGATGACGACAAGCCGTCGGCGTTGACGGAGCTGATGCGAGCCTCCGCGGTGGAGCCGACGCGACTCCCAGGCCACCACCTCATACCCGACTTCATCACCCCCGACGAAGAGGCCGCGCTACTCGCCTTCTTGGACACAGGCGAAGCATCAAACCCGTGGAAGGCATCCAACTTCAACGGCCGCCACCGCGGGAAGGCGTGGGGGGTCAAGGTGGATCTCAAGCGCCGGACCGTCGCGCCCGCGTCGCGCCCGCTCCCACACCTGGTCCAAGCCGTGGCGGATAAGATGTCCGCGACGCAACATCAGGCCCTGCGCCAGTTCGAACCCAACGAGGCCAACGCCATTTGCTACGATAAAGCCGCCGGGTGCGAGTTGCTACCGCACGTCGACGACAGGCAGATGTCCACGGACCTCATCGTGAACCTATCACTGCTATGCGACTGCGTGATGACGTACGTGGAGGACGCGGGGCGGGACGGTCGGAGCGGGTGGGAGGGCGCGGAACGGGCGAAGAAGGTGGACGTGTTCCTGCCACGGCG
>Ga0302116_1001085_pt1 | contig 16568 bp, 3 predicted proteins | sample AG5_SCM_MG_FD_203124 | JGI IMG/M metagenome (GOLD analysis project Ga0302116, IMG submission 203124) | Marine microbial communities from Western Arctic Ocean, Canada - AG5_SCM | ecosystem: Environmental > Aquatic > Marine > Oceanic | place: Canada: Western Arctic Ocean | collected 2017-10-01 | reverse complement strand
TCAACCGACGCCGAGAATGCTCTGCTGGACGCGATCAAGAGAGACGGGCTGACCCGCGCGGGGGGCGTGGCGAGCAGCCTGGCGCAGTACAACGACCCGGCGACGCCGCCACCGCAGCGGAGGAACGACGTGCTGGTCAGGCTGGACGGGTTCGACCGGTCGAAGCTGGACCTGCCGGAGGGGATCAGTAGCCTCGCGCGTTCGTGAGGGTTTAATTTTTTGCAATGTAAGCTACGCATGTATTCGCGTTCGTCTCAAAGTCGCGATCGATGGGTCCTCCCGACACGTGGGCGCGATGGTTCGACTCCCTCGCGCCCTCTAACGTCGACTGGTGCGAGGCTAACTACGCCATCAGCCCGTACGTCGCCGAGTTTTGGAACGCGATGAGCTCCGTGCCGATGACAGGCGTGGCCTTCTACGGCTTCTACATGGGTCGTAGGCACTTGAGGTACGAACCGAGGTGGGGGATGGCGTGGTTCATGCTGGGCATCGTCGGTTTGGGCTCCGCGCTCTTCCACGCCACTTTGAAGCACGCGTTTCAGGCGTGCGATGAGCTCCCGATGCTGTACTGCAACCTCGTGTTCATCTACCTCATGCTCGAGGAGAAGTCCGCCGGTCGATCGCCCCCGTGGAGGGTCAAGGCTGCGAATCTCAAACCCCCGCGCAAACGATGGCTCGCGCCACTGCTCATCGCGTCCGGCGTCGTCCAGACGGCGTGCTACTTCCTCTATCCGCACGTGTACGAACTCTTCTTGGTATACTACGTACCCGTGGTGGCGTGGCTGACGATCGAGTCGGTGCGACGCGCCTGGTTCGCGCCCGACGCCACCCCGCTGACTCGGACGCTGGTCAAGCTGGCGCTGACGTTTTACCTCGGAGGCGCGGCGCTGTGGATATTCGAAAACACCGTGTGCGGCACGAAAGGGGAGATGGGCGGCGGGTGGTGGATGCAGGCGGCGCACCTGCACGCCTTCTGGCACGCGGGCGCGTGCATGGGCACATACCACTTCATCGAGTTTTGCGCAGCGAGGAGGGGAACGGCGCTTTACGGCTCTGAACGCGTCAGCGCCGGCGGAGGGACGATGCTCATGCCCCTGTACGTCATACACGACCAAACCGGCGACGGCGAACGTAAGCGGAGGTGACAGCGACACTCGCGAGTAGTAGCACCATTGTATTAACAGCTAGCTAGCTACTAGGACACTGTTGATGTAGACTACTGAATCGCATCGCGCGTCAGTCATCACGCCGGGGCCACTTTCGTCGACTTGACCGACCTCTTAGAAGACGGAAACAGAGAGTCCGACAGCACCTCCCCGACGGGCAACGCCGCGAACAAACCCGCCTCGTCGGTGGAGGTGGTCCAGCACATCACGCTAATCTCACCCGGCTTGGACACAAACGGAATCGCGCAGTCGAAATTGATCGCCGCCGGGTCCTTCACCGGCAGGTGCATCTCCAAAGCGCAATTTGGAATTTTTACCAAATCCCCGGCGAACGAGCTCCAATTCGTCACCATCCCGGCGCGCGCGCTGTCCACACCGCACAGCCACTTCCCGCACGACGGAAGCGGCTTGTCGGTCGTCCGGTACGGCTGTCCCGCGTTTAACATCTCGCGGATGCGTCCGGGCGATTCGAATATACAATCGTCCAAAACCAGAGCCGTTACGTAATTCCCCGCAAATGAACCCGCGACGCCGTCGACGCGATCGCGGCAGTCCATACCCATGAGCCCGATGCGGCACCCGCACGCGTTGAAAAACGCGCTCGTCACCACGTCGTTCGCGCTGACGTACTCGACCCCGCCGGCTTTCGCGCCCGATCTTTTCGCCTCGGCTAATCGATCCGCGTCGAGCTTGAACGCGACGCATTTCGCGCTCTTCCCCGCGCCGAACAAAGAGGGGAGCATGCTGCACATGAACATGCACCCCGCGTCCGTGGAGTCGACCCAGCGCAGCGCGTCGCGCCCACACGCGTCGCGCATGTCTTCGGAAAACGCGTCTCGCCTGTTCGCGACGAGCGATGCGGCCGCCGCGTCCGGGGTGAGCATCTTTAGGATCTCGTAGTACGTGCGACCGTCCCCGACGCTGTGCGAGAGGGAGAACGTGAGGGAGAAGCTGGATGCGGTGGCGCGATCGAGTCGGAGCATCGCCACGGGGGCGTCCGGTTTGTTCACCAGCGCGGAGCCCATCGGAACCACGCGCTTCTTCGAGTACAGCGCCCTGCACAGCTTGGCGTACGGGACGCCGAGGTTCAAGTCCCCGTTTGAGCCGGCGTCCTCGGCTCGGTCCGACGCGAAGACGGCGTCGACGTGCGCCCGCGTCGGCGATGTCGGGTGCCTCAAGACGAGCTTACCGTGTGAGGTCTTGTCTCGCACCAGGCGCCCCACCAGCCACGGGTTCGCGCGCGCCACCTTCTCGAACTGCGCGCGGAGCGCCTCGGAAGCCGCGACGATGTCGCCAGAGAAGAAGGTGATGGTGGCGATCCCAGTCTCGTACAGCAAGCCACCAGCCTCGTCGCGCATCAGCTCGACGTCGGTCGTGTCGGGGGATGCCATCGCGGTGTGTGTGTGAGACGCGGTGCGAGGTGCGCGGGGCGTGGCGAGGGCGTGACGAGGTGTGGGGGCTCGACCGAGAGGTGTTGAACAAGAAGAGCTGTAAGAGTTAACGAGTTGACGCACGGTCAACGGGTAGTGCTAGAACGGGAAACGGTCAATCCCAAAACGAAAGCGCCTGAAGTCGATTAGCGAACTATCACCAAGATGAATGCCCATACGAGAACTGGGCGATTTTCGGGTTCGACCGAAAAAATTCGCTGCATAATCTAATTAGACGAAACTACATCCCATGTAATAAACATAAAAAATACCTTCGAAGGTAGGTAATTGCCCTCGGTGATGAAGTTCGGCCCAACACCTCTGCGCGCACGTCGGACCCAACGTCCCAACACCATGCCCACGCGCCCTCATCGGGTCCACGATCGCGCATCAGCGGGTTTCTCGCGAACCCCGCGGGCGCGAACCCTCGCCGCGGTGGCCATCTTTTATGTCAACGTTGGATTCGCCAACGCAGCCGATTCCGGCTGGCTACCGGCGAAGCTCAAAGAAGCGGGTAAGACCGGGTTTGACACCGCCTGCGCCAACGACTACAAGCTTGGCGGCGCTCGCATCGTCCAGTGTGCCGCCGGCACGCCCACGACCACGCAGATCGCGGCCAACACGCACGCGAAGAGGAGCAACCGAGACAACGGAGACGGAATGTACGAACTACCAGCGCCCAAGGCTTGGATTACAATCCAGGACCACAGCGTCTCTCTCGTTCCCAGCAACACGGCCAACCCGACGAAGCGATGGACCTCGCCCGGCGCCGCGTTTTCGTCCACGAACTGGGGTGGTAACGTCGGCGATTTCCTGGCCCAAGGGCACATGACCTGGTACGGCGACAAGCAGGGTGACGAAAACCAAGGTTCCAGCGCAGTTCGCAGCGGCTTGGAGTATGGCTTCATCTCCTACGCCGCGAAGGACACCTTCGCAAACGCGACTGGCGGCATCGGCGAGAACCAGTTTTTGGTGGGCGGCGGCGGTGGCGCGTCGTATTACCTCAACGGCTGCCCCAACTACGTCCCCGGCCAAACCTCCGCGAACACGAACTACGAGTGCCCCAGGGTCAAAGTCTCCCCCGGAAGCTACAAATTCAGCATGCTCGGTCTGCTGTTCGGCTCCATGATCAACAGTGATGAATCCTCGTCTTACGGCTCCTACAGCCCAGCGTCGAGTCATCAAATTGACCTGGCGGATTACAAGTCGCTCGTTCTCACGCAGACCCTCGACATCTCCAACGTCGGTGCGGACAACACCACACGCTCAGCGACGGTAGAGTTTGCCAACGGCACCACGGCCAGCTTCACGGACATCACCGAGACCACCGACCTCGCCGGCGCCAAGCTATACTTCGAATCGCCTGGGTCAGGAGAAAACCGACTTTCCATGAGCCTGCCTCTGTACTACACCACCGGCAGATACTCGCGAAGTATCAGCGACATGACTGCTGAGTTTGGAGCGATCCCCTGCTCGGGTGGCATGGATGTTTGCCAACGAGATTTGACCGGTTTCGAAGACAGCCCTGACAGCTTTCCCATGGGAGCCAACATTGGAGTCAAGAAGATGGGCAAGGGCGGCCTGTCCGCATACCCAAAGATCGACTGCGGCAACGGAAAGGGTTACCCAACCTCCGAGTTCGACAGCGCGTGCGACGTCGCAACCCCGTACGGCGGAGCGATCCAGTCTCCCAAGAGCACCAAAGAGGAACTCGCCGGAATGGCTGGCGCCCCGAAGCTCGAAGTCACCGAGGTGCGCCGGGTAAAAATCTACCTGCGCAAATCTGGCTGCATCGGCCGTCCAACCAGCCCCGCCGCCACAGATGCGAGCGGCACGGCGGGCACCACATGGCCCAACGCTCCCGCGGACTGCCCCGCCTGGTACCTGGCATCGAACGACGGGACATCATGGAGGTCGCAAAGCGGTCATCCGAACAACATCCAAATTAACAACGAGTGGCTGATCGATTGCGAGGCGGGCGACCTCAGGTGCTACCTCATCGACTTTCACTTCGACCTCGAGTACCAGAACGGTACTCGCACCGTCCTTGGCAGCCCCGAGAACGACGCCGGCGCGTCAAACTACGGCTGGAGCAAAGGTACGTTTTTCATGTACGATCCCGAGATCAACACCGGCGCCGCCGTAGCGGCCGCCGCCTCCGAAGCTGTAAGCACCGGTATCATCGCGGGCGCCGTCGTCGCCGGCGTCGTCGCGATGACGATGGCGATCGGGCTTGAACGCTATGTCCGTAACCGACGCACGAAGAAACCGGAGGCCAGCACTGCTGCTGTCTGAGGTTGTTGCTTGTACAAAGTCATCGAGCCCACTGTTTCGCATTTCATTTCACCTTTGTGTAAACTTGTACAAAATCAATATCTACGCGCATCCGTCGCATCCATGCGCGTCTCATCACACCCCGCGGTTCCCCGAGGCCTTCATCGCGTTATCCGCCTTCTTCCACTCCGCCTCTTCGCCGCCTTTACCTTTATCTTTCCCGCCGCCCCCGCCGCTCCGAGCCGCGTACTGAACCTCAACGGCTTTTTGCATTCCAAACGAACGGTCAACGGTCAACGGTCAACGGTCCTGGATCCTCTTGAAGTATTTCGGCACGACGTTCGATAGTGCATCGCTCGCTGTGGTCTACTAGCTAGGTGGGCGCGAACGCACTCGAAGACGATCGCCGACACGGCATCATCTAGATTCTACTATCATACTTTTTTCATCATTCAGTAAAAGTCATCGCTTGGATGCGGACCTCAGCCCCGGACGAAACGATCGCCCCGGCGTCCGCGGGCTCGCATCCCCCGGGCTCAAACCGGATACCACGTGCTCCGGCGTGAGCTGGGCGTCCATGCTCATCTCAATCGCGCGTCGCTCCGCCGCTCTCCGCCTGCCCGGCGGCGTCGTCATCTCCCCGAGGCCCTCCGACACGACAGTCGCCCTCGCGGTCGTCCTCGCGAGCGCCAGGGTTCGCTCCAACCGTTCGCGCCTGGACAGCTCGGGCCGCTCGACGACGACGCGAACCGGCGCGCCGCGATCCTCGCCGCGATCGTGGGATGCATCGCGGCCGGGCAGCCGCTTAGCCGCGGCCGCGAGGTGGAGCGCGCCGAGGGCGTCCACCGCGTGCGCCTCCGACCCCGCCGTCGCGACGAAGACGCTCAGCGTCCCGGTTCCCGTCAGCGGCCCCTTCATGATCTTGGTCAGCGCGGAACGACGCCAGTCGGGCGGCGCGGCGCCGTTCGTGTCGGCGGCGAGCCCGCGCGTGAGCTGGCTCAGGTTGAACAGCGGGGTGGTGGCGGTCGACGCAGACGCGTCGCCGCCGCGAACGTCGACGACGCGGACGCATCGTCGGTTCACCGTTCGCTTCGAGCCCGGAGTTCCGTCTGGGTTCAATCCCGGGTTCACCCTCGTCTCGCTCGTGGTGACCCAGAGTTCCGCGATCGTCGCGGTGGCCTCCGCGCGGTGAGCGTGTCCATCGCGGCGTGTACGCGCGAGCGCGAGCATCTCCCGGACGTCGGTAAGGTCCGCGCAGTCCACGCGCGTCAACTCCTCGACTTCGTAGAGTAAACCCCCGTGCCGAGAGGACTCGTCGTTTCCGACTCCAGCCTCGGCGTACTCAGCCCCGGGCTTGACCCTCAGGCCCGTGGCGCCGCCGAAGCCCGCGAGCAAGTCGTCCGCGTGCAGCCCCCTGGTCTGGTACACGGACATCGACACTCGTGTCTCCACGAACGGCGGCTCGGACGACTCATCCGCGCGCGACTCTCGTCTCTTCGTATCGAGCGACTTTTCAGCTTTCAACTTTTCAGCTTCAAACTTCTCGGCCTTCGCCGCCGCGCGTTCGTTCGCCCTGAAGGCGTGCAGGTCCAGGAACGCGGCACACGCGGCGACGACGGCGTCCGCGACGTGCGTCTTGCCGCCCTTGTCGGACCCGACGACCAGCATCGTGGCGTCGCGGCCGCGTCGAGTCGCGTCCGCTAAACACGCCGCCGCCGCGCTCGCGGCACGAACCTCGTCGTCGTCTTCCCAAAACACCCCACCGTCAAACTCGAACGTCCGCCGGAACGGAACCTCGCCGCGGCGCGTCACCACGTCGAGGTCGCTCGCGCCCGGACGTGACGGCCGGAGCGATCGCGTCTTGTCCGCGTCGCCGTCCACGAAAGGACGGACGCGGGCGAAGAGACGAACGGAGAGGTCGTCGCGCGGGGGCGAGCGTCGACCGGAGGCCCAATCCGCGGCGGCGGCGGCGTAATACCCCGGGTCGTGGGACGGGTGCGATGGAGCAGCCTTCGTGAGTTTAGGTCTCGAATGCGGCTCGATGGCGTCTGGAAGGTGTCTCGAAGGCGGCGGGGTATCGTCGTTCGTTGGGAAGAGTTCGCGGGATACGTCCTCCTCTTCCGAGTCGGCGTCGGATCTCTCCGGACTCTCCGGACTCTCCGGGTCGGCTTCCTGGATCTCGATGCTCGTGGACACGGGCGTTGGCTCGGGCTCGGGCGAGGGCGGCCGCGGCGGGGTCCTCTGCTTCCGCGGCGGCGATGCGAGTATGGCGCTGAGCCGATCGTTTCGTCGCGTCGCGGCGGACCGGTCCCTCTCCTCGAGCAACCGCGAGATCTGCGCGTCGCGCTCGGCAACCTGGTCGAGGAGCACGCCCGTCTCGCGCTGAAGCCGCTCGATGAGAACCGCGAGGCCCTCGCTCTCGCGCCGTGTGCGGTGAAGCTCCTGCGAAACCTTCTCCTTCTGGTGCCGCTCGGAACCCAACGACCCTTGCAAGAACATGAGCTCGTCGGCTTGCCGCTGAAGCGTCTCTCGCCGAGCCTTGGCGCTGAACAGGTACCACGCGTTGAGAGCGGCGCGAACTTTGGCGACGCGCCGGCGTTTAAACACGCGTTCGCACCTGTCCCACGCGCGCGCGAGTGCACGCGTGATATGCCACGTGGCACGCCACGTCTCAAACGATCGTGCCACGCGGACCGTGCGCATGCGGTGAATCGCCTTGCGCAGGGTGGAGCGCTCGAGCGACGCCCTGTTTGTTTCGAGCCTCCACGTGCGAAAGGCGGCGGACAGTGCGCGGTTACCCCACCGCGCGCGGCACCGCGCGAGTAACTCGCGTCCGCGCTTTGCGTCCTCGCAGTTGGCGCGGAGTCGGTCGAACGCGGCTGCCAGCTGGCGCCTCGCCATTCGTAGAAGCGCCCGCGTCGCCAATTTTTCCCTCGCCCACGCGTCGCGACCGAACGACACCTCATCGCGCCACTTACCCACGGCGGCGGCGAGGCGCACGCGAGACATGCGACGCGCGATCTTCGTCACCGTCGCGCGGTGCGCCTTGACCTCACAGGTGCGATCCGACCAGGTTTGGAACGCGGCGGACGTCGTACGCGACCTCCATCTCGCGGCGACGATCGCGACGGCGTCGAACAGCCGCCGGCGCTCCGCCGCGTGACCGACGAACGCGCGGAATCCACGCGCCAGCGTCGCGCGCGCGACGCGAAGCACGAACCTCCGCGCGCGTCCCAGCGCGGCGCGCGTGCGTTGACCCTCACGCCAGTTGGCGTGCCACGTGTCAAACGCAGGGCCAACGCGGTGGCTCCGGAGCCGAGCGCCCGCCTTCCGCAGAATCGCTCGGTTGGCTTCGCACCGCTCGTAGTACACGCGCCAGCACTCGAACGCGGCGGCGAGTTTGGCGCGGCGCCACCTGGCGACCACGCGGCCGAGCTCGAGACGAACGCGGCGCGCGGTGTGCACGTGGCCGATCCACGCGTTGAACGCGCGGTGGGTGTCGGCGCGAAGCAAGCGGGTGAAGAAACGTTCGGCTCGAAGCAAAGCGCCGCGCTCCGACCTTCGAACGTACACCGCATCCTGCCATCGCTGGAACGGCGCGAGGAGCTGGAACCGCTCCATTCGCTGCACCGACTTGCCGAGCACCAGCCTCTCCCGCCGTATGTCCTCCACGTGCGCGGCCCAATCGTGAAACGGAACCGACACGTGAAGCAGCCGCCATCGCCGCGTGGCTTTTCGGATCGAAGTTTTCAGCCGGCGACGCTCGCGGGTGAAACCCGCCCACGCGTCGAACGCAGCCGCGATCGTTCGAAGCGTCCAGCGCCGGACCATGCGCTGCGCCCTGACGCGCGCCTGGTTCTTACGCCGCGTCTCGGTTTCTTCCTTGTCCTCAGCCTCGCGCACGCGACACACGAAGGTGTAGTGCAGCTTCCATGTTTGAAACGCTCGGGCTCGATCGTTTTTGAGCACGCGACCGCCGAAGAAACGCTTCGCGCGCTCCATCGAGCCCACCATCCGCCGGTTCTCGGCGATCTTATCCCTCCACGTGATGAACGGGTAGCTTATATCGACGCGACGCCACTTGCGCACGTGCCTGGCCAGCGCGCGGCGCACGTCGACGCGAGCGGCGGCGGCGTCAACCCAACCGGCGAAAGCCGCCGCCGCCGACTTTTGCGTCCACCGCCTGGCCATGATCTGCGCGCGTCGCTCGATCGCCCGCGTCGCGGCTTCATCGACGAGGAAGTCGCACCACCGTTGGAACGCGGCGTTGGCGACGACGGTTCGCATCCTGTGGACGAAACGCACGAGAATGAGCCGTTCTCGATACGCCCCCGCGATGGCGTCGCGCCAATCGTCGAAAGGTATCGAGAGCGCCAGCCGCCGCCATCGCCTGGCGACGGCGGCGGCGGACCGTCGCAGCCGTTTGACCTCGCGCGCGTGCTCCGCGAGCGCGGTGAACGCGGACGCGACGGTTCGGTTCGCGAACCGTCGCGCGACCCGTTTCATCTTGGAGAGCCTGGCGTTCTCGGCCCTCGACGAATCCGCCGCGTCGATCCAGGCGGCGAACGCCGAGGCGATTTTAACGCGGCGCATGCGGTGCACGACTCTGCGCAAGATCGCCCTGTTCGCCGTGAGCGTGTTCACCCACTGGACCCAATCGTCGAACGGCGTCGATAGCTGCAGCCTGCGCCAGCGGGTGACCACCTTTGCGAGTTTGTATCGATGGGACTTGGTCACCGCGGCGCGATGGACCCAGGCGTTGAACGCCGCCGACGTCGATCGCATCGCGATTCGTCTGAAGAATCGTTCGGTTCTCGACATCAAACGGCGCCGGCGCCTCGATTCGGACCACGCATCTCGCCACGTGGCAAATGCCGCGGCGGACTTTGCCGTGCGCATCCGGTGCACAAACTTGCGAAGCTTCGTTCGGTTACCCCTGACCTCGTCGACCCACTCGACCCAATCACTGAACGGCGCCGCGAGTTGCAGCCGCTGCCACCGCGTGATGATCTTCTGAAGGGAATGTCGATGGCGCTTGGCGTCAGCCGCGTTTCCAGCCCACGTGTTGAAAGCCTTGGTGACGGACGTGGACACCGCTCGCTGGAAGTACCGCTCCGCTCGAGCCAACGCGTGTCTCTGTCGCTTCATCTCCACGCGAACCTCGTCCCATCGAGCGAACGCGGCCGAGACGTACACTGTCCTGATCCGGTGCACAAACTTGCGAAGCTTCGTTCGATTACCCTTGACGGCGTCGACCCACTCGACCCAATCACTGAACGGGGCAGCGAGCTGCAGCCGCTGCCACCGAGTGATGATCTTCTGAAGGGAATGTCGGTGGCGCTTGGCGTCAGAGGCGCTCTCCGCCCACGTGTTGAACCCCCGTGTGAGAACCTGGGCGTTCGCGCGCGCGAAGTATCTCTCCGCGCGGGCCATCACCCGTCGCTGTCGCTCGAGCTCGGCGCGATTATCTCGCCAAGTCCAGAACGCCCTGGTCGAGTACACCGTCTTCATTCGGTGCGTGAATTTCGACATCTTCACCCGGTTGGCGCTCACCTCGTTGACCCAATCCACCCAATCGTCGAACGGCGCCGACAGCGACAGGCGACGCCACCGACGCACGATCTTATCGAGCGCGTGTCGTCTGCGTTTGTCCTCCGCGACGGTTTCAGCCCACGTGTTGAAAGCCTTGGTGACGGACGCGGACGCCGCTCGCCGGAAGTACCGCTCCGCGCGGGCCAGCGTTTTCCTCTGCCATCTCAGCGTCACCCAGCTCTCCCTCCATCGAGCGAACGCGGCGGACGCGTACACGACGCGCATCCTGTGCACAAACTTCGCCAGCATCACTCGGGCACCACGCGTATCGTGCGTCCAGTCGATCCAGTCGTTGAACGGCGCCGCGAGTTGCAGTTTTCGCCATCGGGTCACGATTTTGCGAAGCGCCGCTCGATGCCTCACGTCGCGGCCGACGGATTGGCTCCACGTGGCGAACGCACGCGACGCCGCGCGGTTCGCGAGCCGCGCCAGGCACCGCCCCGCCCTCGCCGCGAGTACCTTTCCGCGCTTGGACTCCGACGTGAAGTCGATCCATCGAGTCCACGCGGCGATGGCGGTGCCCTTGCGCAGGCGGTGGACGCACCGTGAAATTTTCAACCGGTTCGTCGCAACCGTCTCGCGCCACTCGACCCAATCGTTGAAGGGCACGGAGAGCCGCAGGCGCTGCCACCGGGCGCACACCTTGCGTAAGTTATACCTCGCGCGCTTAGCGTCGTGTGTGGATTCGATCCAGCGGTTGAACGCGCGGGAAAGTTCGCGTCGGGACGCCCGGCGGATGAACCTTTCGATGACGACGTCGGCGCGGCTCGATGAAATCGAACGCTCCCTCGATTCGAACCACGAATCCTTCCATCGCGCGAACGCTCCGTAGAGCGCGAACCGTGACATGCGATGCACCACCAGACGCAACACGTCGCGGTTGCCCAAGGTGTCGTCGAGCCAATCGCGCCACGCGCGGAAAGGGTAGTGGAGCTGAAGCCGCCGCCACCGCGTCACCAGCTTCGCGAGTGACTTTTTCTTGCGGTTCAGGTCGGACGCGTTGGCTCTCCACGCGAAGAACGCGCGCGCGTAATCCTGCTTGGCGATCCTCTTGAAGAATCTAGATGCATTCTCCACCGCGTGGCGCTGACGCCTCGCGTCGAGCGAGAAATCCACCCACGCGTAGAACGCCCTGGTCGAGTACACCGTCTTCATCCGGTGCAGAAATTTTGCAACCTTCAGCCGGTTACCCTTGACCTCGTCGACCCAGTCGACCCAGTCACCGAACGGCGCCGCGAGCTGCGTGCGCCGCCACCGTGCCACCACCTTTCGCAGCTGTGCCCGGCGATGCTTACGATCGTTGCTGTTATCCGCCCAGGAGTTGAACGCGCGCGAGGCGGAGCGGCGGGTGAGCCTGCCGAAGAATCGCGTAGCCCGCGACGTCGCCGCCCTCACCTCCTTCGACTCGGACCAGTTACCCCGCCACGTGGCAAAGGCGGAAGCGACCTTGACCGTGCGCATGCGGTGCACGGCGACGCGAAGGACCTTCCTGTTGCCACGCACCTCGTCGACCCACTGGGCCCAGTCACCGAACGGCGCCGCGAGCTGCAGCCGGCGCCACCGGACGACAACCTTCTCGAGCCCGCGTCGTCGCCGACTCATCTCAGCCGCGTTTCCAGCCCACGTGTTGAAAGCCTTGGTGACGGACGTGGACACCGCTCGCTGGAAGTACCGCTCCGCTCGAGCCAACGCGTGTCTCTGTCGCTTCATCTCCACGCGAACCTCGTCCCATCGAGCGAACGCGGCCGAGACGTACACGGTCCTGATCCGGTGCACAAACTTGCGAAGCTTCGTTCGATTACCCTGGACGGCGTCGACCCACTCGACCCAATCGCTGAACGGCGCCGCGAGCTGCAGCCGCTGCCACCGCGTGATGATCTTCTCGAGCGCGTAACGCCTGCGCCTGTTATCGACGACGTTTTCAGCCCACGTGTTGAAAACCTTGGCGACGGATTGCGACGCCAACCGCTTGAAGTACCGCTCAGCGCGGGACATCGAGTGCCTCACGCGCCGACGCTCCAGCCAGGTATCCACCCACGCGTAGAACGCCCTGGTCGAGTACACCGTCTTCATGCGGTGCAGAAACTTCGCAACCTTCAGCCGGTTACCCTTGACCTCGTCGGCCCAGTCACACCACGCGTTGAAAGGCACCGCGAGTGTCAGCCGCAACCACCGGGCCGCGATCCTCTGAATACTCATACGAGTCGCCGCGCGGTGGATGGCGTACTCGAGCCAGGCGGTAAACGCAGCCGCTGAAGTACGATCCGCCATCCTCCGCGCGAACTTGTGCATCTTACGGAGGTTCCCGGCGCGAGCCTTGCCCTGCCAGGTGGCGTGAAGCCATTGGTTGAACGCGGCGGATTGGCGTCGTTTGAGCATTTTGTTGACGGCGACGAGAAGCGTCGCCCTCGACCCGGCTGCTTCATCCGCCGCTTCCATCCACGTTCGAAACGCGACGGATAGGTCCTGCCTCCGCCAACGCTCGAGCAACCCTCGGAGCTTGCGACGTTTCCAGACGAAGTCCCGCCAGGACACGAGCGCGCGCGACGCATCGCGGGCGACGAGGCGTCTGACGACTCGTTCGGCTCGGCCAATCAGAGCGCGATCGCGGCGAATCGAGCCAACCGCTTCGCGCCACGTGTTGAACGCGGCGTACGAAACGACGCGTCGAGCGCGTCGAAGCACCTTGTTCATCGTCGCGCGGTTATCCCGCACGTCATCCATCCAATCGATCCAGTCCTGGAACGGCGCCGCGAGTCGTAGCCGTCGCCAGCGGTTCACAACCTTTTGAAGGTTGTAACGCTTTCGCTTCGCACCCGACGCGTTCGTCGCCCACGCGTTGAACGCGGCGAGCTGTGATCGGCGCATGAGCCTCGCGAAGAACCGGAGCGAGCGCTTTCGTACCCGCGTGATGTCGACCCACGCGCGGAAGCACTCGCCGACGGCGCGTCCCCTCCACCGACGCAGCGCGAATTTGATCTTAACGCCGCGTTCCTTATTCGTATCCGTCACGAATCGCCAGCGGACCATCGCGCGGCGGATCGCGTGACGCGCGCGCATGACCGCGGACTTGTCGTCGCGGACCCCTCGCCCGTCCACCACGCGCGTCCACTCCGCGAAGCACTGGACCTTCATCGCGCGCGTTCGTTGCATGGTGACGGCGCGGGATACGACGTAAAGGTTGAGCCCTTTTTTGTTTTTGACGGGCGCGGCCCAACGCTTGAACCGCCGCTCGAGATCGGCGCGTCTGCTCCGTATCGACGCGATGAACGCGAGCCTCCGGCCCGTGCGCCTGTGACGGAACGTGTCCAGCCACGCCACGAACGCCACGCGCGACTTGACGGTGAGCACGCGGTGCATGAAACGCTCGCAACGTCGAAGCGTCGCCCTCGCCGCGTTTCTCCGTTCGCAAATTTGGCGCCACGACGAAAGCGTCTGCGAAGAACGAAGGTCGCGAAGCCTCCGCGCGATGCGACGCAGCCTCCGCCCGCCGGTCTTCGCGTCGGTCCACGTGTTCCACGCGGCGTTGAGCTTGATGTTTCGTATCCTCGCGACCGTTTTACGGAACAAAACCCTCCGTTCGCGGCTCGTCTCGACGGCGTCCGCCCACGTGTCAAAGTAGTGCGCGGCGTGTAAATTTTGCCATCGGATCAGCAGCCGATGCGCCGTCTCCCGTTTAGAGGCGTTACGCTTAACAGCATCGATCCACCCGTCAAACGCGGACGCGGCGGCGGCACGAACCATGCGACGACACAGGTGTTCGGCGCGTCGCTCTGCGGCGCCCCACTCGCGTCGCCTCACCACCGTCTCCGACCACCTCGCAAACGCCGCCGACGTACACCTGTTACCCATACGCAACGTGCATCTCTCCAACACGCCCCGCAGACGTTTCCGTTCGTCCACCGACTCGCACCAACGCTCGAACGGGTAGGACAGCGAGAGCCTGAGCCAGCGGCGCATGACCTTCTCCATCCGTCGGAGGAACGCGCGTTGGTCGTTCGCGTGGTCTCGCCACGTCGAAAAGGCGGCGTAGATTTTGGCGTGGAGTAGACGCGCGATGGCGAGCCTCTGACGCCGCTCACGGCCCCTGTACGTTCGCCAGTGCGCGAACCGTCGGTTCATCTCGCGGCGGCCGCATCGACGCTGGCAGATTGACACCAACCGTCGCCGTTCGACGGTGTCTTTCCAGTGCGTCTCCAGACGCCACGTCTTCAAGAAAACCTCCATGCGTTTTTTGCGCAGCATCTTATGCGCCATCTCGCACGTCGACCGACCGATCGCCTTGTGCGTCGTGTACCCCTTCCACGCGGACATCACCCGCAGCGCGCGGTTCTGCGCCTTGAGAGACCTGGCGCGCTCGTGCCCGGAGAGGAAGTGAACCCTCTTCCTTGAATCCTCGACGCACTCTTTCCAACGCGAAAACGCCGAAGCCGCTCGAGCGTTCATCATCCGTAGGAGGAAACGCTCGGCGCGTTCCCCCTTGACACGCCGCGCCCACGCCTTCTCCGTCGCGGACGCCCACGTCGTGAACGCGCGCGCGAGCAGCGATGCGGTCATCCTAGTCACGACAAACGCAATCTTCTCCCGCGCGGATATTCTCCGATCGGCGGAGTCTCGCCAACCGGCGAAGGCCGTCGCCAGCCGCCTATTAAGCAACCCGCGGACAAACTTCACAGCCCGTCGCTCCGCGCGGACGGCCCGGATCGCCTCGCGCCATCGTTCGAACGCGGACGCGGCCGCGAACCGGCGCATGCGATTGGCGACCACCTCGAGCAGCCTGAGCTCGGTGCGTTGCTTAGCCTCGGCGTTGAGGCGGGTGCGCCTGGTTGATTCCGTCCATAGCCTCCACCACGCCATCGCTCGACGCACGGCGCCGCGCTCCAGGTGTTTGAGATCCGCGAGGTACGTGCTGCGCATGTGCGCGCGGATCGTGCGCACGTGTCTGGCCTGTTCGCGCCACGCGCGTAAGGGACGGACGGTCTCCAGGCGACGCCACCTGGCGCTCACCTTTTCGAACCGGTACCGAGATATCCGTTTAGCCGTCGCGAAGTTCGCCCAGGATACGAACGCGTCAGACTTGAACGCGCGAGTGGAACGCACGAACAGAACGTCCGCGCGCCTCTCCGCGTGTCCACGCCGCCGCGTCGTCTCCGTCGCGTCGCTCCACTGACGAAACGCCCGGCGAACGTGCGTTTTACGAAGCGCCGTCGCCGCCGAGTACAATTTTCGACGAGCCGACCTCGAGTCACCCGCGCTCTCCGACCAACGATCGAACGCGGCGGAGAGTTTAACAGAACGCATGCGACGCACGACGCGGCGCGCGGCGACGCGCATCCGCGCGGTGTCCGAGACGTACACGCGCCACCGCGCGAAGGACCTAGAAGCCACCGAGTGCATCCAGCGCCTGGCGAACCTTTCCAAAAACTCACCCGCCGTCGCGGCTTTCCTCGCCAGCAGTCGCCACCTCACGAAGCCCAGGGTGCATCGCCGCCAGGTCCACCGCGCGCGCCACTGCCGGACCCGCAGGTTCATCCGTTCCTGGTTCCAACGCTTGGCGCGACGCTCCGATGTCCTGCGCTCCCACGCGGTGAGCAGCCGCTGCCGCCATTTTTTCTCGTAGAGCGTGCCCATCATCTCGGCCCTCGCCTGCGCGTGTACCGTCTCCCGCGTGTGCGCCTTCCAAGCGAAGTACGCCTGCCTCTGCGCCCTGCGCGTCTCCCCGCGGCCTCTTGCGAACCCGGCGAGTAGCTTATTACTGAGCTGCATGACGTCCAGGGCATCCAGCGAGGCGGTCACCTCGCCCTGGCTCTCTCGGCCGGAGACTGACCCGACGCTTTGGGTCCGCGACTCGCGCCTCGAACGAACCTCCGACGGCGAGTCATCGTGCATCGTGAATCGTATGCTCCCCTCGGAACGCCTGGGCGTGGGCGAGGACCGGCGCCGCGTACGGTGCGCTAACGAACCGAGCCCGGATTCGCTCGGTCCCGATTTCCCCGGGGATTGGCTCACCACCGGCTCGCCGGTCGCGAGCGTGAGCCGCACCAGCAGCAGGCACCGCCTCGGCGACTGCTTGGACCTGACGACGAGCACGTCCCGTGACCCGAGG